>Ga0182024_10009249_pt1 | contig 20438 bp, 18 predicted proteins | sample P32metaG_FD_120480 | JGI IMG/M metagenome (GOLD analysis project Ga0182024, IMG submission 120480) | Permafrost microbial communities from Stordalen Mire, Sweden - P3-2 metaG (Illumina Assembly) | ecosystem: Environmental > Terrestrial > Soil > Wetlands > Permafrost | place: Sweden: Stordalen... | reverse complement strand
CCGCATCACCCGTCTCGATGAGGCGAATCCTGCGGAACTGGAAAAGATCTTTGCCGAAATGGAGGAGGCGGGTCTGGCGGACTTGATGCAGGAAAAATTCGCCCGCGAGCGGCTGAGCACGCTGCGCAGCGCCGGCATGCGCTATCGCGGGCAGTCCTACGAAGTCAGCGTGCCGGTTGCGGCGCTACGGACCACGGCCGACCTCGCAGACTTGAGCAAACGCTTCCACGATGCGCACCGGCGCCGCTACGGCCACATGGCGGAATCCGAGGCGATCGAAATCGTGAACTTTCAGGTTACGGCGATCGGGCAAATTCCGAAGCCGCAATTCAGCAAGCAGCAGATCTCCGATCAGTCGCCGCCGCCGGCACCGCAGGAGATGCGCACCGCTTTTTTCAATCCGGCCGAAGCAAGCCAGAGTCCGGTTTTCCGTCGCTCAGCGCTTATGCCCGGCACCGTCATCGAAGGCCCCGCCGTGATCGAGGAGAAAACTTCGACCACAGTCCTCTATCCCGGCCAGCACGCTGCGATCGACGGCTATCTCAACATCGAGATCGCGAGCGGCAGGTAACGGTCACGTCACCAGAACGTTGGTGAATTGCCACGGATCGCGCTTATCCATCTCTTCCGGGAACAGGCCCGGCCGATCCGTAATCGGCGTCCAATCGGTATAGGCGCCGATTACCGGCCCGAGATACGGCATCTGCACTTCCAGGCAGCGGCGGAAATCCATCTCGTCGGCCTCGACGATGCCGGCCTTCGGATTCTCGATGGCCCAGACCATCCCGGCGAGGACGGCGGAGGTGACTTGGAGGCCGGTGGCGTTTTGATAGGGCGCGATGTCGCGGGTCTCGCCGATCGAAAGCTGCGAGCCGTACCAGTAGGCGTTCTTCTTGTGGCCGAACAGCAGCACGCCGAGCTCGTCGATGCCGTCCGCGATCTCGTGCTCGTCCAGAATGTGAATGGCCGGCTGCCGTTTGCCGGCCTGCCCGAACAGCTCGTGCAGCGACAACACCGCGTCGTTGCACGGGTGGTAGGCGTAGTGGCATGTCGGCCGGTAGATCACTTTGCGGCCGTCGCGCAGCGTAAAATAGTCCGCGATCGAGATCGACTCGTTGTGCGTCACCAGGAAGCCGTATTGCGCTTTGGCCGTCGGCGTCCATGAACGCACCCGCGTGTTGGCGCCGGGTTGGGTCAGATAGATCGCCGCCTGACAGCCGATTTTGTGCTTGAAACCGTTCTTGGGCAGCTTCTTTTCATGCGTGCCCCAGCCGAGCTCGGCCGGCTGCATGCCCTCCGAAAGAAAGCCCTCGACCGACCAGGTATTGACGAAGACCTCGATCGGCTTCGGCTTAACGGCGCGCTGGGTGTCGCGCTCGGCGATGTGGATGCCCTTGACGCCGACTTTCTTGGCGAGCCTGCCCCATTCCTCGCGCGTCTTCGGCTCTTTGAACTTGAGGTTAAGGTCGCCGGCGATATTGAGCAGCGCCTGTTTGATCAACCACGACACCATCCCGGGATTGGCGCCGCAGCACGATACCACCGTCGTGCCGCCGGGGCTCTTGCGGCGCGCCGCCAGCACGGTTTCGCGCAGCGCATAGTTCGAGCGCGCTTCCGGGCCGAGCTTTGAATCAAAGTAGAACCCAGGCCAGGGCTCGACCACGGTGTCGATGTAAAGGACTCCGATCTCGCGGCAGAACTCCATGATATCGACCGACGAGGTGTCGACCGAGAGGTTGACGCAAAAGCCTTGCCCGTCGCCGTCTTTGAGCAAAGGCCCGAGGAGCTTGCGGTAGTTATCGCGCGTGACGGCCTGGTGAATGAAGCGGATGCCGCGGTCGTCCAACAGCTTGCGGTCCTTATCCTCGGGGTCGATGACCACGAAACGCGATTTGTCATAATCGAAATGACGCTCGATCAAAGGCAGCGTGCCTTTGCCGATCGAGCCGAAACCGATCATGACAATGGGACCGGTGATGCGGGCGTGAACAGGCCATTCGGTCATATTGCAAGCCTCCAGCGGCAATAGCGGGGTGATATCCGCGGCAATGCGGAAACGGAAGAGACGCCATGGATTTTTGTCCGCGGCGTCCCCGATTTTTTGGTGTTTCGCGGCTAGGCCGCGCGAACGCGCCGGACGCGAGCGCTTTCGGTGCGCCGATCTTCCGCCACCAGGGCGGCGAGATCGGGTGCCGGCGCAAGCTGCCCCGCGGCGCCGATCAGACCACGCGCACCATCGAGAGCGCCGGACTTGAGGTCGAGCGCGAGCAGCCTGTCGCGATCGTGACGACCTGGCATCCATAGGCCGCCGGTTAATGCCGCGGAAAAACCGAAGCGGCCGTAATACGGCGCGTCGCCGACCAGAAGGATGGCGCCATGGCCGGCAACCCGTGCCCGCGCTATAGCGCGACGAACGAGCGTGGTGCCGATGCCACGATTGCGATGGGCCGGATGGACAGCCAACGGTCCGAGCAGCACGGCGGCTCGCCCCGGCCCGGCGCTGACATGCCACAGCCGGACCGTACCGACGAGACTGCCGTGTTCGACCGCGACCAGCGATAAGCCGTTCGCCGGCAAGCGTCCTTCGCGCAGCCGCTCGGACGCCTTGGCAAAACGCGCCGGGCCATAGGCCTCGTCCAACAAGGCCTCACGCGCAACGACGTCGGCGGTCTTCTCTTCCCGAATGGTCACCATGATCCGCTCCTTTCGGCCGTTGCGCTCCGGCGCGAGCCGAAGCAAGCGCCGGAGCAAGAGGGGTCAGATGTGGAAGGTCCGCAGCGGAAGGAAGCCGTTGAAGGCCACCGCTGCGCAGGTCGCGGTATAGGCGCCGGTGCCTTCGATCAGGACCTTGTCGCCGATCTCCAGGCTGATCGGCAGATCGTAGGGCCGCTTCTCGTAAAGCACGTCGGCGCTATCGCAGGTCGGGCCGGCGAGCACGCAGGGGCCGACCTCGTCGCCGTCGCGCGGCGTCTTGATCGGGTAGCGGATCGACTCGCCCATGGTCTCGACCAAGCCGCCGAATTTGCCGATGTCGAGATAGACCCAACGCACGTGATCGTGCTCGCTCTTGTTCGAAACCAGCACGACCTCGGCCTCGATCATGCCGGCATTGCCGACCATGCCGCGACCCGGCTCGATAATGGTCTCCGGGATGGCGTTGCCGAAATGCTTGCGCAAGGCGCGGAAGATCGAACGGCCATAAGCCTCGACCGCCGGCACGTCGCGCAGGTACTTGGTCGGAAAGCCACCGCCGAGATTGACCATCGACAGGTTGATGCCGCGGTCGGCGCAGGCGCGAAAGATCGCCGAGGCCGATTTCAAGGCCTCGTCCCACGCCGCGGTGCGGCGCTGCTGCGAGCCGACGTGAAACGACACGCCGGTCGCCTCGAGCCCGAGCTTGTGCGCATGCTCGAGCACCTCGACCGCCATCTCCGGATCGCAGCCGAATTTCCGCGACAGCGGCCATTCCGCCCCGGCGCAGCCGAACAGGAAGCGGCAGAACACCTTGGCGCCGGGAGCGGCACGGGCGATCTTGTCCACCTCGGCCTTGCAGTCGACCGCGAACAGGCGGACACCGAGCGCAAATGCGCGCGCGACGTCACGCTCCTTCTTGATCGTATTGCCGAAGGAGATGCGCTCGGCGGTGGCGCCGGCGGCGAGCGCCATCTCGATCTCGGCGACCGAGGCGGTGTCGAAGCAGGAGCCGAGCGAGACCAGAAGCGACAGCAGCTCCGGCGCCGGGTTCGCCTTGACGGCATAGAACACCCGGCTGTCCGGCAACGCCTTGGCAAAGGCGCCATAGTTGTCGCGCACGACGTCGAGATCGACGACGAGGCAGGGACCATCGTCCAGCCCCTGTTCACGGCGGCGGCGCAGGAAGTCATGGATGCGCTTGGTCATCGGCGCGCTCCTTTCCAGTTCAAGGGGCCAAGCGGCTTAAAGCCGGTGGGCCCGCGTTGAAGTTCAGCCGCCCGCGCTTGCGCGCGCACGACCGGCGTCAGCGGCTGCGGCGCTTCGGCGTTGGACCGTGCGTTGGGGACACGGTGCAGACGCGTGGCGCTGTCGCCGAGATGCTGCCTTGGATTGGAGCGGGAGAACCCGTTCCGCACGGCCGGCAAGACAAGATGGACAAGCCTCTTCGGTGCTGACCTTTGGACGGCCAACCAAAAAAGCCCGCTCCGTCGTTGCTTTAAGCCGCGTCCCCCGTTGAGCGCGGGGTGCGCCGGTTTCGCCTCCGGCTGCCGATCACGTAGTGAGGCTCGTAAACTTGCGAACCTCAGGCGACTGTCCGGCCTCTTGTCCGGATGCCTACCGATCGACACACGGCCACAGGCACGTGCGAATTTGGGCGAGCGGCACATAGGCGTATCGCAAACGCATTGCAAGAAAATTCGTCACGCACCGCGAATTTTTTCCGGCGGCGTCGCTCGTGAGCGAGCCGCGCTCGACGCTTTCACTGCTCGCGCGGTGTGCGATAGTGCGCCCGTCTTGTCCCCAAGCTTCATCGAGAGGTGCGCGATGCCTTCCCTGCCGATCACTTTCGCCTGCGGTCTCTACGACCGCATGCTGGCGCTGCAAACCGGCGACATCAAACCTGACGGCATCGACCTCAACTTTCTCTCTATCGACAATCCGCGCGAGATTTTCGACCGCATGTCGAACCGGCTGGAGTTCGACGCCTGCGAGATGTCGAGCTCGGAATTCGTCAGCCGCTACGCCGCGAAAAAGCTGCCTTTCGTGGCGCTGCCGGTGTTCGCCTCGCGCGTCTTCCGGCACGGCTTTATCGTCGTTAACCGAAAATTCATCACGTCGGCGAAGGACCTCGCCGGCAAGCGCATCGGCGTGCCGCTCTACACCCAGACGGCTGCGATCTTCGTCCGCGGCCTGATGCAGCACGACCTCGGCGTCGACCTTTCGACCATCGAGTGGGTCCAGGGCGCCGTCAACGAGCCCGGCGCCTACGGCAATCCCTCGGTGATGCCGCTCCTCAAGCCGATCAAGATCACGCCCAACCAAAGCGGCAAGTCGTTGAGCGACCTCCTCGCCGCCGGGGAAATTCACGCCATCATCGGCTCAAACCTGCCACGCGCGCTCAAGCGGCATCCCGACGTGGTGCGGCTGTTTCCGGACTACCGGGCGCGCGAGAAGGACTACTACCGCCGCACCAAGATTTTCCCGATCATGCACCTGGTCGTGATCCGCAACGACATCTACGAGCGCCATCCCTTCGTCGCCACCAGCCTGTACAATGCCCTCAGCGCCGCCAAGGACTGGGCGCGCGAGAAGATGCGCTTCCCTGGCACGCTCCGCTACATGCTGCCGTGGCTACCCGACGACATCGAAGAGATCGACGAATTGTTCGGCGGCGACTGCTGGCCTTATGGCGTCGAGCAGAACCGGCCGACGCTTGAAGCCCTGGTCAGTTACATGGTCGAGCAGGGCCTGATCGCGGAGCCCATTCCGATCGAGAAGCTGTTCGTGCCGACCCTCGGCTAAAGGAGGCTCGATGAAGCGCTCGCTGACGGCGGCAATCGGTTTCTCTATCCTAGGCCATGCATGGCCGGCTGTCGCCGCCGACTATGCTTCGCTCGACTGCACCAAAGCCAAGTCGGCCGCCGAAATCACGATCTGCAGGACTTATGCGCTGGGTCAGGCGGAGGCGCGGATGGCAACGCTCTACAGCGTAGCCACGTCATTGGTAGCGATGGGCCAGCGCGGCGACATTGGCGACGCGCAGACTGAATTCCTCAAAACCCGCAACGCCTGCGGACGCGGCGTCGCCTGCCTGACCAAGACCTACAGCGCCCGCATCGACCAGTTGAACAAGGTCATCGCCGCGATCGCCTCGCGCGGCCCTTACTGACGCGTTTCTTGGATCGCGTCCCGGATGTCCGCGATTTGACCGCAGGCGGCAGCCCGCCGGCCTTCTCCAACCGCGTCGTCCAATACTCCCACGCCCGCGCCATGGGCCGCGGCTGCAGCTGGCGCGGCTCGGCACGCTGGCGCTCGGTGGCGTTCAAAGCGCCGATCTTGCCGATCGCCATCGATCGCAATTGGATTTCCGCATTGGCGTGCGAATAGACGGTGCGGAAGACCAGCTCGCGCAACGTCCGGCCCGCGACCGTCGCGCCGTGGCGCGCCATCAGCACCATCCAGTTCGGGCCGAGCGCCCGCGCCAGCGAACGGCCCTCCTCCGGCTTGACCACCATGAGGTCGGTGTCGCCGAACTCATCGCGGCTGTCCCACATCGGCACCACCTGGCCCATGACCGGACCCATGTGAAACACCGGCTCGAGCGCAATCCCAGTGACGCAGAACGGAAGCACGGCATGCGAATGGTGATGGCATACGGCGTTCACATCCGGCCGCGCCTGATAAATGCAGCCGTGGATCACCCGTTCGCCATACATCTCTCCCTTGGGGGACGTGACCGGTTCGGAATCGAGGGTGAATTCGAGCAGGTCCGACGGCTCGATCAGTTCGGGACTGCGCGACCGCGCCAAGAGATAGCGTCCCGGATCGTCGGGATGGCGCACGCTGACGTGGCCGAAACCGTCGAGCACCCCCTCATGGGCTATAATGCGATTAGCAAGCGCAAGCTCATAGCGTACGTCGTTAAGTGACATGGTCATTTACACCGCCTTTAGATGCGCATCCTTGCGCTTGAAGAGTTCGTCGTCGGCATAGCCCATAGTTTCCGGCTTGCCGCGACCGAGCATCACCTGGAAATAAACCGGGCCAAGCGAGTCGTTCTGATAGCCATGAATGACTCCGGCCGGGCAACAGATGCATTCCCACGGGCCGAGCCGCGTGGTCAGCTGCTTACCGCCGTCATCCTCAACGAAGACGTCGAGATAGCCGTCGAGGACGAAAAAGCATTCCTCGACCTCGTGGGTGTGCGCGGCGTTGCCCTGGCCGGGTTCGACATACATGACGGAGAGCGTGAAGTTGCCGGCGGGTATCACCGTCGGGTCGCCGTGCTTGCCGGAACCGCCGGCGCCAATGAAACGGTGCTGAGCGCGTTTAAAGCCTTCGATCTTGGCGTCCTCGAAGGCAGCCCAATCCGGCTTCTTCTCTTTGAAGCGGCCGACATATTTTTTCATGATCTCTTCAAGCGAAACGCCTTCGAGCTCCTTCGAGCGCGGATGTCGGGCGACAGTCATGAGTCTGCTCCTGTCAAATCTCAGGCTTATTGCGCCAGCGCACTGTGCAAAGCGCGCTCGACCATGACGCCGAATAGCGTCCTGCGATAAGCCCCGGTGGCGTGAATATCGTCGGGCGGATCGATGGCCGCTGACGCTTTGGCCTCCGCTTGCGCGATGGTCGCATCGCCGATTGATATTCCGTTGAGAGCCTCTTCCACGGCGCCGAGACGCAACGGCCGATCGGAGACGCCCATGGCGCCGACATGGGCATTGGCAACCTTCCCGCAGTCCTCATCATAGAACACCGCCGCGCCGGCCAAGGCGAAGTCGCCGCGGCGGCGGGCGAATTCACAAAAGCCGAAGCGCCGCTTCGCCAGCCACGCCGGAAAGCGAATGTCGGTGATGATCTCGTCGGCAGTCAGCACGGTGGTCAATGGCCCGCGAAAAAAATCCTTCGCCTCGATGACCCGCTCGCCGGCTTTGCCGACAGCAGCGATCCTGGCGTCGCAGGTAACGGCGATGGCCGGCAACTCCGCAGCCGGATCGGCATGTGCGAGGCTACCGCCGACCGTGCCGCGATTGCGGATCTGGTAATGCGCAATGTGCGCCACGGCCTGCACCAGGAGAGGATGCGCCCTTCCCAGTTCCGGATCGTCAAGAATGTCGCGCCAGCGCACCATGGCGCCAAGCGAAACACCGTTCTCAGTGATGCCGATCCGGCGCAGCTCTAACACTTTACACAGATCGACAAGCACGGCCGGCGCGGCGACGCGAAACGCCAGCATCGGCAGCAGCGATTGACCGCCGGCAAGCGGCTTCGCCTCGCCATCATGCGCCGCCAACATTGCGATGGCTTCGGACATCGTCGACGGGCAGGCGTATTCGAAGGGCGGAAGTTTCATGAATGTCACGCTCCGCTTCGCGCGCCTCGCACCGCAAAAACAGCCGCCAATTCAGATATTTCGTAGCATTCGCCCGTTCGCAGGGTCAACCGCATGTCCCTTGGCGCGGTTTGCTGATAGATTGCTTGCAAATGCTAGATGAGTGTGAGCGCCATCGAAAGAGGCGCTCCATGAGTGGAGGAACCCGATGCTGAAGAAAACGCCTCGCCAAGAGAAAGCCGGGAAAAACGGCAAGAACGGAAAAAACGGACATAACGCTCCGCGCGTCAGCGAATTACCGAAAATCACGATCCAGACCGACACGCGCGAAATCCTTGCCCACGCCGCCAAGGAGGCGCGTGCCGAGGATTATTTCATCGTCGATGTCGATGCTCACGTCACCGAGACGGCGTTCTGGTCGGAAGTCGTCGATCGCATGGATAGCGACGTCTACCGGCAGATGGCGCGCGCGTTCAAGGACCGCGGCGCGGCACCGGGCCTCCTCAATGCCACGCCCGGATTTTTGCATCAGGACGTGTTCGGCCGCATTCCGCACCAGCAGCGTCTCGCCGAAGCGGTCCCGGGCGGCCGCACCCACGCGCAGGTGACGCTGGTCCAGCGCGCCATGGATTCGATGGGCATCGATTACATGGTGGTGTTCCCGACCCCGATGCTGGTGCTCGGCATGCATCCGCAGATCGAGATGGAGGTCGTGATCGGCAACGCCTTCAACAAATGGCTGACGGAAGAAATTCTGCCGCAGGACCAGCGCATCAGAGCGATGCTCTATCTGCCGTTCAATCATCCCGAGGAGAGCCTGAAGGCGGTCGAGCGCTACGCGGACAATCCGAGCGTCATCGGTTTTTCGGTGACCTCAACGCGCTTCCGCGCCGTCAATCACGACAGCTACATGCCGCTTTATTCCGCCATCCAGGCGACCGGCAAGCCGCTGGCGTTCCATTCGGGCTTCCACTGGGGCGATCAGTCGATGCAGCAGTGCAATCGTTTCATCTCCATGCACTCGATCTCGTTCGTCTATTACAACATCATTCATCTGACCAACTGGATCATCAACGGTTTGCCGGAGCGCTTCCCCAAGCTCAAAGTCTTATGGATCGAGAGCGGGCTCGCCTGGGTGCCGTTCCTGATGCAACGGCTCGATTCCGAATACATGATGCGGTCATCGGAGGCGCCATTGTTGAAGCGACGGCCGAGCGAGTACATCCAGGACATGTATTTCACCAGCCAGCCGCTGGAGCGTTCGAACATGGATCTGACCGAAGCGACCTTCAAAGCGGTTAAGGCAGATACCCAGTTGCTGTTCGCCTCCGACTGGCCGCATTGGGATTTCGATCTGCCGAGCTCGATCACGACGCTGCCGTTCCTCGACGAACAGGCCAAGCGCAATATTCTGGGCTTCAACGCGGCCAAGCTGTTCAAGCTCGACGTGCCGAAGCACAAGCTATTCAAGCCCAAGACCAAGAAGGCGCCGGCCGGCCGCGTGCCGGTCACGGCGTAAGCCGTGGTGCGTAAGGTGAAAGCGACCAAGCGCGCCGCCAAATTGAGCCACAAGCCGAGCCGCAAATCTGTGCACCGCCACGGCGCGGTAGCGGATTTCTGCACCGTGGCGCGCGTCGCACTCGAACGCGGCGAGCCTGACGCGATTTCGGACGCGGCGCTGCAACAGGTGCTTACCGCCGCGGTAAAGGTTTATGCCGCTAAAGTGGAGCGGCGCGGCCATGACGTGGCGCCGTTCGCGCCCGGTACGGTGACCGCGACGGAAACCGTCGTCACGGCTTGCGGTCTGATCCGCGCCGCCGACCTCAACATGTTTGACGTGGCGATCTGGTTCCATCGCCCGCCGGGAATCGAGTGAAGGGGGTATCGAGAATGGACGAAATCGCAGTGAGCAAGCTGACCGATATCGCCGATGGCGACTACCGGGTCTTTGCCTTGGAGAAAATCGAGGTCGGCATCTTTCGCACCGGCAGCAAGGTGCTGGCCTATGAGAATGTCTGTCCGCATGCCGGCGGGCCGGTCTGCCAGGGCAAGATTTTCCATCAGGTCGAGGAAATCATCACGCCGGACAAGAAGAGTGTCGGTCTGCGCTTCGGCAAGCAGCGTCACATCGTCTGCCCGTGGCACGGCTACGAATTCGATCTGGCGACCGGTTGCCATCCCGGCGATCCGTCGGTGCGGCTCACGCCGGTGCCGGTCGCGGTGCGCGACGGCCAGATTTACGTCAGCGTGCCGCGCGACGAAGTCCGCCCCCCGGAAACCGGGCTACATCCCGCTTAGCATCGCATCGGCGAGCTTTTCCGCGACCATGATGGTGGGAATATTGGTATTGCCGCGCGGGATGGTCGGCATGATCGAGGCGTCGATCACCCGCAGCCCGGCTAGGCCGTGAACGCGGCCCGCCGGATCGGTCACTGCGTTGCGATCATCCGCGGCGCCCATGCGGCAGGTTCCGACCGGATGGAACGTGCCGGCAACATTGTCGCGAATGTGATCGGCCAGCGCCGCATCGTCCTCAACCAGGGCGGCAAGATCGACGCGGCGATCGGCTAAAGTGGCAAAAATCGGCGCGGCGAGCGGCGGCACCGCATCGATGAGGGCTGCGACCAAGGCGCTCTTGATCTTGTTGCCAGGCGTGATCCGGTTGAGCCGCCGCAGTTGATCACTGAATTTGACCGGAAAGGTCAGCCGCGTCATCGCCCGCACCGTGTCATGCGAGAGAATGTCGACGCAACGGCGGAAGCCTTGCATGAAGCGCTTCAGATCGAGCTCTTGGCCGGCGAAATTAAATTCCACCAGCGGATAAGTCGCCGGATCGGCTGTCGTCAGCGACACGCGACCGCGCGCCATCGGTTTGAGCAGCGACGGCGCCAGATTGGCGACTTGATGACCGAGCGGGCTCCATGACGTCTTGCACTGCACGTTGAGATACATGTCGAGCGGCGGCGCGCCGGGCAGATTTGAGGAATAACGAAAGCACGTCATCGGATGCGGCCGGATTTTCGCGGCTTGCCGCATGCCGCGCTTTTGCAAGATGCCGATAAAGAGAATGGCGTGATTGGATAGATTCTCGCCGACGCCGGGTTTGTCCGCGCGCACCGCGATGCCGAACGACCGCAACGCCGCCGCCGGGCCAATTCCGGCGCGCATCAGAAACGCCGGCGAATTGATCCCGCCGAGCGAGACAATGATCTCGCGACCGGAAAATTCGCGTTGTTCTCCATTGACCGTCACCGCGACGCCCGCGGCGCGGGTGCCTTCGAACGACAGTCCGGTGGCTGTCGCGCGCGTGATAATGGTCAGGTTATTCCGGCGGCGGACATCGGCGGTGAGATAGCAGATCGACGCGGAGCGCCGCTCCTCCCAGGTGTTGCTCATCGGCACCGAGCCGTAACCGTCGCGGAAATCCGCGTTCATGTCGGCGACGAACGGGATCTGCCGTTCCTCGGCGAAGGCTTGCACTGCTTTGGCGAGCGGCGCCCAGTCGGTGGACTTGGTGCGGCGGATCGGCACCGGCCCGTCCTTGCCGTGCAGCGCGCCGTCGAAATCCTGATCGGCCTCGAGCTTGCGGTAATAGGGCAGGACATCGTCCCAGCCCCATCCCGCGGCGCCGGCCTTTTCCCATTCGGCATAATCGTCGGGCGTGCCGCGATAGGCGACCATGCCCATCACCGAGGAGCCGCCGCCCATGATGCGGCCCTGCGAATAGCCGGTCAGCGGCGAATTGTCCTTGCGCCGCCAATGCACCTTAAGCTCAGGCCAGAAATAGGCGTCGTTGTAATAAGAGCGCGGATAGGAATCGAGAATATCGGCAGGTTCCGCGCCGGGCGCAGCATCACGCCCGGCTTCGAGAAGAAGCACACGAGTTGCTGAACGCGCCGACAAGCGATTTGCCAGCACGCAGCCGGCCGCGCCGCCCCCGACAATGATGACGTCGAAATTTTCGGCCATTTCAATTCCCGAATTCCCGAAACTGTGCTCGATTGAACATCGCCGCGGCATGCTTTACTGGATCGGCAGTCGGCGCAAGCCGCACGGCATCGTTTTGCTGGGTGAGGGCAGTGACCATGACGAAGACACTCCACGGCGTCATCGCCGCGATCCCAACCGCGGTCGACGAGAAAGGCGAACCCGACTGCGCCCGTTCGACGGCGCTGGCGCGCTTCCTGCTCGATACCGGCTGCGACGGACTCAATGTGCTCGGCACCACCGGCGAGGCGACCTCGTTCTCGCTTGACCAACGCCGGCAGGTGATGAGCGCTTATGCGGCAGCCGGGCTGCCGCTCGATCGGATGATGGTCGGAACCGGCGCGGCCGCTCTGGCCGATGGCATCGCGTTGACTAGGCATGCCGCCGAGCTCGGCTTCGCCGGCGCTCTAGTACTGCCGCCGTTCTATTACAAAGGCGTCCACGACGACGGCCTCGTCGCCTATATCGACGCGATCCTTTCGGCGACGGCGGCGCGACCGATCCCGATCTATCTCTACCATTTCCCGGCGCAATCGGGCCTGCCGTGGCATGTCGGGCTGATCCGCCGCTTGCTCGACACTTTCGGCGAGCGCATCGTTGGGCTTAAGGATTCCTCCGGCGATATGGCCTACGCCCGCGAAGCCGCAAGCATCGCGCCGCGATTCAAGGTGTTTCCCTCGACCGAGGCGGCGCTGCCAGAGGCGCGATCGGGCCCGTTTGCCGGCTGCATTTCGGCAACGGCCAATCTCAATGCCGACTTGTGCGCGCGCGCCTATCGCTCGGGCGACACCGCGGCGCTCGGCGAGGCGGTGGCGATCCGCAAGCTGTTTGACGGCAAGCCGCTGGTGCCCGGCGTGAAGGCGCTCCTTGCCCATATCCGTGGCGAACCGCAATGGGCGCGGGTCGAACCGCCTCTGTCAGCCTTTCCGGCTGCGGACCGCGCGGCCGTGATCGCCGGCTATGATGCAGTCCGGGCCAAACAGGTCGCCTAGGCGGGTGCGCTGCGATCCGGAGTACGGCCCTCGAATTCGTCATAGATTCTACCGATAATAGCTTGCGGCGTTGACGCTACGGCCGGGTGCCCCTATAAGCCCCGATCTTACTCACAAAGGCGTATATCCGACCCGCCATGGCCAACACCAAGTCCGCCAAGAAGGCCGCCCGTCAGAGCGCGCGCCGCACCGTCATCAATAAGTCGCGGCGGGCGCGCGTCCGTTCGGCCACGCGCAAGGTCGAAGAAGCACTAACCGCAGGCGATCGCTCCCGCGCCCTCGCCGCCATGGCGGAAGCCGAGCCGGCGCTCATCCGCGCCGCGCAGAAGGGCATCGTGCACCGCAACGCGGCGCGCCGCAAAGTCTCCCGACTTGCCCAACGCATAGCCAAGCTCGAGAAAAAGTAATTTTTCGCGGCTTCACTGCGGAAATTTTCGACTCTGCAGGCGATCCATTTGGGGATTGCCATTCCGCTGTTGCATTATTGTCACGTTAGATCACAAAGATCGCGGCATTGGTGTTCTTGGTCGTTCGCCGCACGGAGAACGGGCCATTTTTATTTGTTCAAGTCGCGTCGATCGGCGGCTACCCCAAAAAACTGTCCAGAAGAATTCATGGCCCATGAAAGACTTATTGGCCACGGGCGCAATGGGACTTTGAGTCGGTCCGATTCCGACTGTGCCTGATTTTATTTGCTCGCGGCCACAGTTTGAAACATGACAGGCCGATTACTGCTTTGGCCCGGCGGTAAATCATCCCATTGAGTCAATGATTTGTCGGAGCCGGTGCGGCACGCCTCGGCATCGTTTCGCGCTCGCGCTTGCAAAAGTGCAATATCGGCGAGGCTTTTTTGGTATTGCGGGCCGCAATTCGCGTGCTACCTTCCAATTCCCTTCGGTTTCCGAAGGTCTTCAACAAGTCGGTCTTAGCGATGACTCATCGAGATAATGGGTGCGGGTGAGCTATGTCCAATCGCGTGCGTTCCGACCTTGTCGTGGCATGAATGGTGTGTGGCGAGCGTAGCGTTGTAGCGCCAATCGTATGTGGTTCGCAGATCGAAGTCTCGCAGCTGCGCTGCACAAAGAGCCAATGATAACCATCGAGTCTGGGAGCGATGGAGGTGGGGGCATGATGATGACAATCCGCAATCAGCGTTTCGCTGCGACCGTCAGTTGGTACTGGCCCAGAGCCGCCTCCGGCAGCTGAGCGTAACTCCGCACCGGCAGGCTGCGGCGTCAGTCGCTCACGGCCTGCCTGCTTCAGTAAGTGAGTTGCGTCTCCCGGCAATGTCGGGCTCTGCGGGATCGTCTCATCCCCCGTGCCCGGTAAATCCCTCTCCGAAAGAAGCGGATCGATATGACGAGCACGGATCAGGATCGCTGGCGGCGGGTCAAGGAGCGCTTGCGCTCCGAACTCGGCGACGACGTCTTCACCAGTTGGTTTGGGCGCACGGAGCTCGAAACCGCCGCCAATGGCGTATTGCGCCTATCGGTGCCGACGCGCTTTTTGCGCAACTGGATCCAATCGCATTACAGCGAGCGGGTGCTGGGCAGGTGGCAGGAGGAAGAGCCCGCCATTACGCGCCTGGAATTGAGCGTTCGCTCCGCCACCATCAAGGTACCCGCGGCCAAGCCCAAAGTGCCGGAGCCGCTGGCGCCGTCGCACGGGACGCGGGATGGCATGGCAGTCAACGGTGGCGACCGCGCCAGCGTGCCTTTCCTGACCGTGCACGAGGCGCTCGGCGGCTCGCCGCTCGATCCGCGCCTGACTTTCGAATCTTTCATCGTCGGCCGTTCCAACACGCTGGCGCATGCCGCGGCGAAACAGGTCGCCACCAGCCGGCGCGGCGAACCGCTGATGTTCAATCCGCTTTACACCCATGCCGCCGTCGGGCTCGGCAAAACCCATCTGCTGCAGGCAATCACCTGGGCCGGCAACAATGGCGGCGATCGCAAGATGCTGTATCTGACGGCCGAGCGATTCATGTACGGCTTCGTCTCGGCGCTGCGCACCCAGACCACGCTGGCGTTCAAGGAGGCGGTGCGCGCCATCGACGTCCTGGTGATCGACGATCTACAGTTTTTGCAGGGCCGCTCGACCCAGGCCGAGTTCTGCCACACGCTCAACACGCTCATTGACGCCGGCCGCCAGGTGATCATTGCCAGCGACCGTCCGCCGGCCGATCTCGAAAGTCTGGACGACCGTGTGCGGTCGCGGCTCGCGGGCGGACTGGTGGTCGAGATCGGCTCGCTCGGCGAGGAATTGCGGCTCGAAATCCTCAAGAGCCGGATCGCCGCCGCGCGCGCGCATCATCCCAGCTTCGAAGTGCCGGCTCCGGTGGTCGCCTTTATCGCCAAATCGGTAACGCATAACGGCCGCGACCTTGAAGGCGCCGTCAACCGGCTGTTGGCGCATAGCAAACTCAGCGGACAGGCGGTGACACTGGAAATGGCCGAGCGCGAGATGCGCGACTTGATCCGGCCGGCCGAGCCGAAACGGGTGCGGATCGAGGACATCCAGCGCATCGTGGCGCGCCAGTACAATGTCAGCCGCGCCGACCTTTTGTCGTCGCGGCGCACCGCCAATGTGGTGCGGCCGCGGCAGGTGGCGATGTACCTGGCGAAGGTTTTGACGCTGCGCTCGCTCCCTGAAATCGGCCGCCGATTCGGCGGGCGCGACCACACCACGGTGCTGCACGCGGTGCGCAAAATCGAGAACCTAGCCGGCAACGATAGCGCCTTCGCGGAGGAGATCGAGGCGCTCAAACGCCAGCTTCAGGACTGACTGCCGCCGTCACGGTCGGTTCCCGAAAGCTGTGAAAAGACGGGAAAAGACCGGGTCGAGGGCGACCCGGTCTTGCCGAAACCGCCGTACCACGCCACTTTTGGTGTCCACCAAGAGCCCGGTCCGCCGCTGCAACGGATTTTGCGATGAAGGTCACGGTCGAGCGTTCTGAGTTGCTAAAATCGTTAGGCCACGTGCACCGCGTGGTTGAGCGCCGCAATACCATTCCCATCCTCGCCAACGTCCTGTTGCACGCCGACCGAGCGAAGCTCGCGTTGAAAGCCACCGATCTCGACGTCGAAGTCACCGACGCGATCGCCGCCGAAGTGGGGCCCAGCGGCTCGACGACGGTGCCGGCCCATATGTTCTTCGATATCGTGCGCAAGCTCCCGGAGGGCGCGCAGATCGTGCTCGAATCCTCCGGCGACCGCGCCGCCTTGTCGATCCGCGCCGGCCGTTCGCGCTTTACGTTGCAGACGTTGCCCGAAAGCGACTTCCCCGATCTCGCTCCGGGCGAGATGACGCACAAATTCACCCTCAAGGCCGTCGATCTCAAACGGCTGATCGACAAGACCCAGTTCGCGATCTCGACAGAAGAGACGCGCTATTACCTCAATGGCATCTACCTGCACGCCGCCGGCGCGGCCAAGGCGCCGACGTTGCGCGCGGTTGCGACCGACGGACATCGGCTGGCACAGATGGAACTTGAACTGCCCGATGGCGCCGCCGGCATGCCCGGCATCATCGTGCCGCGCAAGACGGTCGGCGAAGTGCAACGCCTAATGGAAGACGGCGAAACCGAAGTGGCGATCGAGCTTTCGCCGGGAAAGATTCGCTTCACCATCGGCCAGACCATCCTGACCTCGAAATTGATCGACGGCACGTTTCCCGATTACGGACGCGTCATCCCGCTCGCCAACGACAAGGAACTGGTCGTCGACAAGAAGGAATTCGAGGCGGCGGTCGATCGCGTCTCGACGGTGTCGAGCGAGCGCGGCCGCGCCGTCAAACTATCGATCACCGCCGGAAAACTGCTTCTGTCGGTGACCAACCCCGATTCCGGCAGCGCCACCGAGGAACTCGAGGTCGAATACGAAGCCGACCCGATCGATATCGGCTTCAATTCGCGCTACCTCCTCGACATTGCTTCGCAGATCGAGAGCGAGGCGGCGGTGCTGAAGCTCGCCGATCCCGGTTCGCCGACCTTGATTCAGGACAAGGAGCCCCACGGCGCCCTCTATGTGCTGATGCCGATGCGGGTATAGGCGAACCCGGCACTCAGGTGACAATGCGTCGTGCTCGGCCTGGTGCCGGGCATTTGCGTCTTTGGGCGCATTCGAGACCCGTCTTCGAAGACCGGGACAAGCCCGGCCGCGATGACTACAAGCGAATGGCCATGACCTCCAAATTGCCATGACTGCCGACTTGCTATGATTGCCGCTCGCGTTCGCCGGCTGACTGTGACCAATTTCCGCAATTACCATGCGGCTGCGCTCGAAGCCGAAGCCAAGACGATCGTGCTCGTCGGGCCGAACGGCGCCGGCAAGACCAATCTGATCGAGGCGATTTCGTTTTTTACGCCCGGCCGTGGGCTGGGCCGCGCGACCCTCGACGAAGTCGCGTTCAGCGAAGGTGATGGCTCATGGGCTGTGGCCGCCGAAATCGAGGGCGCGCTCGGCCTCGCCACGCTCGGCACCGGCATCGAACGCCCCATCGAAGACGGCGCGACAACCCTTCGCAAATACCGGATCGACCGGGAGCCGGTACCCTCTGCCGCGGCCTTTGCCGATCACGTGCGCGTCGTCTGGCTCATCCCGGCCATGGACACGCTGTTTACCGGCGCGCCGTCGGAGCGACGGCGCTTCCTCGACCGGCTGGTGCTGGCGGTCGATGCCGAGCATGGCAGCCGCGTCAATGCGCTGGAACGGTCGCTGCGTTCGCGCAACAGGCTCCTGGAAGAGCCGCGGCCCGATGCGCACTGGCTCGATGCCGTCGAACACGAGACCGCGGAATTGGCAGTCGCGGTCGCTGGACTGCGGGTGGAAACAATGCGGCGGCTGGCTGCCGGGCTCGCGAACCGCAAAGGCTCGGCGTTCCCCGCCGCCGAGATCGCGCTCGACGGTTGGATGGAACAACTCATTCCCAACCATCCTGCCGCGGAGATCGAGGAACGCTACCGTGCGGTGCTGCGCGACAACCGCGCCCAGGACGCCGCCGCGGGACGTACGCTCGACGGTCCGCATTTGACTGATCTCAAGGTCCTCTATGCGGACAAGGGCATTCCCGCGGCCGACACTTCGACCGGCGAGCAAAAGGCGCTGTTGATCGGACTCGTGCTCGCTCACGCCCGACTGATTGCGGAGATGACCGGCATTTCGCCCATTCTGTTGCTCGATGAAATTGTCGCGCATCTCGATCCGACGCGGCGCGGCGCGCTCCATGCGGAACTTGCGCAGCTCGGCGGCCAAGTGTGGATGACCGGCGCCGATCCGGCGCTGTTCGCGGAGATCGACGGCGGTGCGGAAATGGTCGAGGTCAGTTCCGGACGTCTCCACCCCAAGCCGAGGACGTCCTAAAAGATTTTCCGCGCCAACGGTTCCAAATCATCGCCAAAATTTGCTTCGTGGGAGATTTGGCTATCTCGGAACAACACTGCGCGTAGCCTCTTAACCTGCAGGAGCAGGAAATGTCCGATATGTGACAGAGGCCAATAACAATGCCGGAACCGGCAGAAGATTTGATCGTGCGGAACCTGATCGAAGCCCTCGAGCGGCTGCGCGAGGATTTGGATCGCATGGAACTCTGGGCCACCGCCTTCGGCTCTTTCCAGCATCCTATTCCCGACTACCGGCCGGGCGACCAGCACCTTCTCAAGCCGCAAGGGCGGCGACCCGAGGTCTGACCGGCCGAGGTGCGGCAGCTCGATTCACACGCCGACGAAACGTCGACCGATGCGGCCGTTCGGAGGCCGAATCGCGGCTCGATTCAGCGCCCGCCAAAACCTTGAAAAACGACGCTTTGACAATATCTTAATCGCGTCCTTTTTGCCGTGTACGCGATACCGTTTTCGTGTACAAGATTCGGCGATTCACCTGTGCATTTTTGCCGCCGATTCGAGAGCTTTCCGCATGGCCGAACCCGTCCGTAAACCGCCCCCCGCACCTTCCGATTACGACGCGGAATCGATCAAGGTGCTCAAGGGGCTCGATGCCGTGCGCAAGCGGCCGGGCATGTATATCGGCGACACCGATGACGGCTCAGGCCTCCATCACATGGTCTACGAGGTCGTCGACAATGCGATCGACGAGGCCCTTGCCGGTTACGCCAAGGAAGTCCTCGTGCGGCTCAATCCCGACGGCTCCTGCACCGTCCGTGATGACGGCCGCGGCATTCCGACCGACATCCATAAGGGCGAAGGCGTGTCCGCCGCCGAGGTCATCATGACCCAGCTCCATGCCGGCGGGAAATTCGACCAGAACTCCTACAAAGTCTCAGGCGGCCTGCACGGCGTCGGCGTCTCGGTGGTCAATGCGCTCTCGAGCTGGCTCAAGCTGATCATCTGGCGCGACGGCCAGGAACATTTCATGGAATTTCGCGACGGCGACGCGGTCGCCCCGCTCGCCGTGGTCGGCGCCGCGCGCGACAAGCGCGGCACCGAGGTGACGTTCCTGCCGTCAACGAAGACCTTCACCATGACGGAGTTCGATTTCGCAACGCTCGAGCACCGGCTGCGCGAACTCGCCTTCCTTAATTCCGGCGTCACCATCGTGCTGTCCGACATGCGCCACGCCGTCGAGAAGCGCGAGGTGCTGCGCTACGAGGGCGGCGTCGAGGAGTTCGTCAAATATCTCGACCGCAACAAAACGGCGCTGATACCGCAGCCGGTCGTCATGAAGGCCGAGCGCGACAATATGGTGGTGGAATGCGCGCTGTGGTGGAACGACGGCTACCACGAGACCGTGCTCTGCTTCACCAACAACATTCCGCAACGCGACGGCGGCACTCACCTCGCCGGCTTTCGCGGTGCGCTGACGCGCCAGGTCACCGGCTATGCCGAATCGAGCGGCGTCGCGCGCAAGGAGAAGGTGGCGCTGACGGGCGACGACTGCCGCGAGGGCCTTACCGCGGTGCTTTCGGTCAAGGTACCTGATCCGAAGTTTTCGTCACAGACCAAGGACAAACTGGTGTCCTCCGAGGTCCGTCCGGTGGTCGAGGGTGTCATCAATGACATGCTCAAGTCCTGGCTCGAGGAGCATCCGTCCGAGGCCAAGATCGTCGTCGGCAAGGTGATCCAGGCGGCGGCGGCCCGCGAAGCGGCGCGCAAGGCGCGCGAGATGACGCGCAAAAGCGCGCTCGGCATCACCTCGCTGCCCGGCAAGCTCGCCGATTGCCAGGAAAAGGATCCAGCCAAATCCGAACTGTTCATCGTCGAGGGCGACAGCGCCGGCGGCTCCGCCAAGCAGGGCCGCAATCGCGAATTCCAAGCCGTCTTGCCGCTACGCGGCAAGATTCTCAATGTCGAACGGGCGCGCATGGACAAGATGCTGTCGTCCGAGCAGATCGGCACGTTGATCACCGCGCTCGGCACCGGCATTGGCGCCGACGAATTCGCCATCGACAAGCTGCGTTATCACAAGATCATCATCATG
>Ga0182024_10009248_pt1 | contig 20439 bp, 13 predicted proteins | sample P32metaG_FD_120480 | JGI IMG/M metagenome (GOLD analysis project Ga0182024, IMG submission 120480) | Permafrost microbial communities from Stordalen Mire, Sweden - P3-2 metaG (Illumina Assembly) | ecosystem: Environmental > Terrestrial > Soil > Wetlands > Permafrost | place: Sweden: Stordalen... | reverse complement strand
CATGAATTGTCCCTCTAGCACCCACTTTCGCTTCATAAGCAGACCGTTGCGCACGGGGGGGTATCATATACGTCCGCGTGCGCGACGGTCCCATCCGACGCCGTAACGTATTGGAAATTCAGAACTTGTTTTCCACATACCGTCGCGCATAACGAAAATGATTTTGTGCGCGACGGTCCCATGAGCGTTTCTGAAACGTTAGACGCGCTCGCTGCATCATTTTGTGGTTTTTCGAAGAAAAAGCACGGCAAGCGGAGCTTGAGCAGACGTGAAAATATCAGTACCCGGGCGCGACGCGAGATACCATGCCCCTAGGAGTTTCTCTACCCCGAAGGGTGCCCTTCGGGGTAAGGACGTTGAATGCAGCCTACTTTACAAACCAGCTCCGCGTCGTCGTGTCATTCTTGAAAAACCGCAGCAACTCCTGGGCAACCTTCTGCTGGCCCTGCATGGTCGGGTGCGTGCCGTCCTCGGCGAAGTCCGCCGGTTCGTAGAAGAAGCCGTCCGTGCGCTTGGTCATGCCGTTGGCCCAGAGGTACGGGCCCCAGCTTAGCCAGGGGGCGTTCACGGGGCCTTGCGCCGCATCAAAGTTGAGGCTCTTGTCGCCGTCGATCTGCTGCTCGATCAGCCATTTCACCGAAAAGCCCGATTCGAAGGCGTAGGGATCGGGGTTTAACCGCGTTTTGGCATAACCGCCGTAGGTTCGGCTCGACAAATAAACGAGCTTCACGTTCGGGAAACGTTTGGGAAAGATGCGCACGATCTCGGCCAATTCATTTTTCAGGGTCTCGGCGTACTTTGGGAAACCTTGAGTCGGCCCCGCGTCGGCTTCCTTGATCCAGACAGCTTGCACCTGGGCGCGCGTCAAGCCGGTCTGCTCGAGCCGTTTATCGACCACCGTCCAAAATTGGCTGCCCGCCCCGTTGGGATCCTGGATGCGAAAAGCGGTCATGCCGCCCTGGGCGCCGTCGATCAAGATCAGCTTCGGATTCTTGTCCGCGTCGGCATCGGCGAACCGCTTGAAGGCCGAGAAGACCTGGGTCGTGTTGCTCATGCCGACGGATAGCAGTCCAATCTTGCCATCGGGGTTCGGCTTGCCGTCGGCGTCGCGGGGCAGCACGGTCTTGGCGAGGGCCAGGCCGGCTTTCTCATGGGCGTTGGGGCGTTCATTTTTGCCGCCGGGATAAAGACCGCCCTGGTAGCCTTGATACTTTTCCGTGCCCATTTCTGTGAGTGGCTTGAGCTTGGCCGTGTCGATCCTGGGCGCGTCCTGCAAGGCCTGCGGAGCCCCGCCGACGCGGACGCCGAGCAGCAATGCCTTGCCGTCCTTCGTGATCGCCTTGAACATGACCGGAGCGTCTACCTTGAATTGCGGATCGCGCAGGCCGTCCTTGATGGCATTACCGTCGGGCCCCATGTAACGCGTGTCCTCCGTCACTGTCAGTTCCAGGTCCTTGCCTTTCGGAATGGCCACGATGAGAACGCCCTTCTGCACGTCCACCTTCTTGATCTTGCCCGCCTGAATCGCCTCGACGGCGGCCAGCGGATTGATGAGGCGAACGCCGACCAGAAACGTCTTGTCTTTCTCCGTCACCGCCTTGAACATCACGTTCGCCCCGGCCTTGAACTGCGGATCGCCCAGACCATCCTTGAGAGCCTGACCGTCCAGCCCGAGGAAGCGCGTGTCGTCGAAAGTATGCAGCTCGAAATCCTTGCCGTCGGCAGTGACGGTAAGCACGCCCTTGGCGGCGTCCACCTGCTTGACTTTGCCCTTGTGGAACTGCTCCTGGGCCACGGCCAACCCAGCCAGGCATGTCAGAAACAACGTGGCGGCGATGAGTCGAAGCATGACGACCTCGAGTGAAGCAGGAGTGGAAATTGGCGCTCGCCGGTATTCTATCGCGACGCAAGCGCCGGGGCGAGGTACTCGGGGGGCAACGCCGTGAACGATTTCTTGTGGCAAGACGGGCATTTCCGGCCCCCTCTCCCCCGGTACTCCGGGGGAGAGGGCTGGGGTGAGGGGGTTAGCAGGCCTCGCGAAATCTACCGGGGGAGAGGGGGAATCGCTCAGGCATTCGGGCTTCCGCGGCCCCACCCGGGTCTTGCCTGCAAAATAATATTGGACATCACGCCACAAAAAAAGGTAAAATCTTGAAGTTGGGTGCTTCCTTCCCCGTGGATGCCGCGCGCCAACTGGGGCCAGCCCCTCCGTTCGCTTATCCTCTCGGCCCACCAATCGTTCCTGCGGATTGGCGGACCAACGTCGGAGCCGAAGGTCATGGCGTTTGCATCGTGGTTGCGCAAGTTCGTGCCCCGGAGGGCCGAGCGGCCCATCAAGCCGCGCCGGCGACGTGGCTACATGCCCCAGATCCTGGAGCTGGAAGAGCGCGTCGTGCCCAGCAACTGGGTGGTCTCGAACGCGAACGCCTCCGGTGCCGGCAGCCTGGCCGCGGCGGTGGCCAGCGCCGATACCGATACCAGCGCCGCAGTGATTAACTTCGATCCCACCTTCTTCACCAGTGCGACCACCATCACCATTTCGGCCACGCTGTTGCTGGGCAACCCCACGGAGCCCATCACCATCGACGGGTTGGGCGCGGGACTGATCACGGTGGCTCGCCCCGTGGGCGTACGTCCCAAGATCAGCAGAGAATTGGTCCAAATGAAGTGACGATTCCAGCGATTTCGCCGGGGGTTGAAGATCCGGACCATTCGTAGCGTCACGGGATCGCGAGCCCGAGTTCTTTTCCCCTTGTACCCGTTGCAACCGCACGAGAATGCGAGATTGGCCAGCTTCGTGAGTCCGCTTTCGCTGCGGGGAATGATGTGATCAACTGCAAACGGCTGCGTGGAAAAAGCCGCGGGAGCGAGGCAGTATTCGCACCGCCATCGAGCGCGTTCAGCCACCCGTTGCCGCAGCCGACGGGAGATGCGTTCAGAAGGCATTTTTATTCTCGGGAATGCCCAGCTGACGCATGACGCTTTTCACGTCGGTGCCTCTTCTCCGCGCGAGCTCCGCCAGGGCACGCAAACGAGTTACAGTCATCCTCTCCGCGCGCTGCCACAGGGATTGCAGTTCCTTTTCTTCAGGTTTGAGCAGCTGTTCCGCTTGCAGCTTGCGTCGCAGGCGATTGAACCGGCGCTGGTCCATGGCAGGTAGAGAAGTATTCAGTCGAATTGTTTCAAGGAGCGTGTCTTCATCCATTTCGTGCCAGTTCCTCGCCTTGGCTTGACCGATCCATTCGATGAAACCGCGCTCAAATTGCTGTAGCTCGACCGATGTCAGCTGTTTCACAGCGGTCAATAGCTTTCCAACAATCCGTTTTTTCGGGGTACGAACGCTTGCCATGTCGTCGTCTCCTTTCCTCATGCCATTGTACTTGCGATCGCATAAAAAACAGAATGAACGTCGCCAATTTCTCCTGGAAAGGACTCTCATGACGGATCGACCCTTTGTTCACCTGCATTGCCACACTCACTACAGCCTGCTCGACGGCGCCAGCCGCATTCCCGAGTTGGTCGAGCTGACCAAGAAGCAGGGCATGACCGCCCTGGCCATGACCGATCACGGCAACCTCTTCGGCGCCATCGAATTCTACCGCGAGTGCCGCGAGCAGGGAATCAATCCCATCGTCGGCTATGAAGCCTACGTCGCACCCGGCAAACGCAGCGATCGTGAGGCCAAGCGCCGTGGCGACGCCGGTTTTCATCTCACGCTCCTGGCCCAAAATACAGCCGGGTTCAAGAATCTCGTGAAAATGGCGTCTCTTGCGTATCTCGAAGGTTACCATTATGTGCCACGCATCGACAAGGAACTCCTCGCCGAGCACAAGGATGGCCTTATCTGCCTTTCGGGTTGCGCGTCGAGTGAATTCAGCGAGTTCATCCTCAAGGACCAGTTGAACGAAGCGACGCAGCTGGCGGAGTGGTTCGCGACGACCTTCGGCAAGAACTTTTTTGTCGAGATCCAGAACAACGGGCTCGACATCCAGAAACGTTGCGCGGAAGGGGCGGTCACGATCGCCAATCGCCTCGGTCTACCGCTGGTGGCCACCAGCGACGCCCATTATCTGCGGCGCGAGGACAATTTTGCCCACGACGTGCTGCTGTGCATCAACACGGGCCGCACGCTCCAGGATGAGAATCGCATGCGCTACGGCAGCGATCAGTTTTACGTTCGCCCGCCGGAAGAAATGTACAAGCTCTTCCTTGGCCATGAAGCCGCGGTCAAACGAACGCAGGAAATCGCCGACTCGTGCGATATCCAGCTCGATTTCAAGAAGCGCCATTTCCCCGTGTTCACGCCGCCCGATGGCAAGAAGCCCGAAGCGTTTTTGCGCGAACTGTGCGAGCAGGGCCTGCTGGACCGCTACGGCCCGGCCGCCGCGGAATCGGCCCAGAAACGCATGGACCAGGCCAAGCAACGGCTCGAGCACGAGCTGGGCATCATCTGCCGGATGGGTTTCGCGGGCTATTTCCTCATCGTCTGGGACTTCGTGCGTTTCGCCCACAGCAAGGGCATCCCGGCCAGCGCTCGCGGATCGGCGTGCGGGGCCATCGTCAGCTACGTGCTCAAGCTAAGCGATGTCTGCCCGCTCGAATATGATCTGCTGTTCGAACGCTTTCTCGATCCGAACCGCAGCGAGGCGCCCGATATCGACATCGACTTCTGCCAGGAGCGGCGCGAGGAAGTGTTCGGCTACGTCCGCCACAAGTACGGCGAGCACAGCGTCGCCCAGATCGTGACGTTCGGCACCATGGCCGCCAAGGCCGCGATCAAGGACGTCGGCCGGGTCATGAACTTCCCGCTCGACCAGGTCGTACGGCTCACGGCCATGATCCCGCAGACGCTCAACATCTCCCTGGATGAAGCGCTCAAGCAAAGCAGCGACCTGCGCAAGGAATACGAAACAGACAGCGACATTCGCAACCTGATCGACACGGCCCGCAAGCTCGAAGGCACCAACCGCAACGTCAGCACCCACGCGGCCGGCGTCGTCATCGCCGACGGCTCCATCCTCGACTATGTCCCCGTCCAGCGCATCCTGAGAAAGGGCGACGAGAACAACAAGGGCTCCGAGACGATTCTGACGACGCAATGGGTCATGGGCGATCTGGAAAAGGTCGGCATGCTCAAGATGGACTTCCTCGGCCTGCGCACGCTGACCGTCATGGAAAACACCGTCAAGCTCATCCGCAAGACGCACAACATTGACGTCAATCTGAACAAACTGCCGCTCGATGATGAAAAGACCTTCGCGCTTTTGCAGCGCGGCGACGCGAAAGGCGTGTTCCAGCTAGAATCCGACGGCATCCGCGAGCTGCTCAAACGCATGAAGCCGGACAACATCCGCGACCTGATCGCCACCAACGCTCTTTATCGCCCTGGCCCGCTCGGCGGCGGCATGGTGGACGCTTATGTCAATCGCAAGCATGGCCGGGAGAAGCCGGTCTACGAGCATCCGCTCATGGAAGAGGTCCTGGTCGAGACCTATGGCGTCCTCGTCTACCAGGAGCAGATCATGCGGATTCTCAACCGGCTCGGCGGCATCGAGCTGGGCAGCGCCTATGCCTGCATCAAGGCCATTAGCAAGAAGAAGGAAGACATTATCAATCAACGGCGGGTAGAGTTCGTCAAAGGCGCTCAGGAACGCGGCCTCAATGCGCACATGGCCGAGACGATTTTCGGCCTGATCATCCAGTTCGCCGGTTACGGTTTCAACAAGTCGCACAGTGCCGCGTATGCCCTGATCGGCTATCAGACCGCCTATCTCAAGGCCCATTTTACGCCGGAGTTCATGGCCGCTCTCTTAAGCAGCGAGATCGATTCCAAACGTGACACCATGGTCGAGCACATCGCGGACGCTCGGCGACTTGGCGTCGATGTGCTGCCGCCGGACGTGAGGCAGGGGGAGCCCGACTTCACGGTCAGCAAGGGCAAGATCGTCTTCGGCTTGACCGCGATCAAGGGCCTGGGACGCGGGGCGGCGGTGGACATCGTGCGAGCACGTTCCGACGGCAAACCCTTCCGCGACCTGTTCGAGTTTTGCGAACGGATCGATCACAAGGTCGTGAGCCGGGGCGCGCTTGAAAAACTGATCAAGGCCGGCGCCATGGACAGCCTGGCCGACGGGCGACGGGCCGCGCTGATGGACGCCCTGCCGCGAGCCATGGACTCCGCCGGGCAGGTGCAGTCCGATCGCCGGCATGGGCAGCTCAGCCTGTTCGAAACCATCGAAGAACCGGCCGCGGCGACGACGAGCGAGGGGCTCAAGGACATCCCCGATTGGCCCGCGAGCGAACGGCTCAAGAACGAAAAGGAAGCCCTCGACTTCTACATTTCGAGCCATCCCCTGGCTCCCCAGGAAGACGTCATCACGCGTTTTTCGACCTGCACCATCCAGGACTTGACCAAGCTGCCGGCCGGTCAGGAAGTTTTCCTGGGCGGCATGCTGACACAGGTTCGCTACATGAACACCAAGAAGGCTCGCAAAGGCAACTCCCGCTACGTCCGCTGCCGGATCGAGGACTTCACCGGATCGGCGGAGTGCGTCATGTGGCCGGAAGATTTCGATCGCCACAAGGAACTGGTCGCGGAGGATGCGATTTGCTTCGTCACCGGGGCGATTGAAAAAAACCGCGAGGAGCCCGGCTTGCAGCTGACGCGGATCGTGACCATCGAGCAGGGCCAGCGCGAACGGACCACCGGCCTGGTGCTGCTGCTGGGTTTGCAGCAGCACAGACCGGAGCAGCTCGACGCCGTGGCCAAGGTGCTCAAGCGGTCGCCGGGCAGCTGTCCGGTATTTGTGTATGTGCAAGACGGCGTCGGCAAATGGCTGCGTCTCAAGGCGGCGGACGCGTTTCGCATCAACCCGGCGACGCTGGTCAAGGCGGACCTGGAGACGATCCTGGGGACCGGGCGAGTGGAGTTTTCAAGGCAGGGGAATGGCGCCAGGTAAGAGTCCCCCGTTTAGCCGCGACGCGACGTACTCGGAGCGGAGCGCGAGGCGAATCCCGCGCTCCGCTCCGAGTACGTCGCGTCGCGGCTAAACGGGCCGGTGTGCGGATTAAAGCGGAGCTTACCGTCTTCGCCCATCAAAATCACAGCGTAGCCGTCGTTTTTTCGGCCGCCTTCTCCTCAACCATGTGCGTCAACGGCACCTTGACGGTCAACACCGGGCAAGTCGCCTTGCGGACGACTTCCTCCGCGACGCTGCCCATGAGCAATCGGCTCAGGCCGCGCCGGCCATGGCAGCCCATGACGATCAGATCGCAGCCGGTTTCCTCCGCGAGCCGCAGGATTTCCTCGGCCGGGACGCCTTCCATCATGTGCCTTTCGACCTCGATTGCCGTGTCGGGAGCGATTTCATCGAGCTTCTCCCAGAGCTGTTCCTTGATTTCATCGGTGGGCGTGAGCATAACGCCTTCGGTGTAAGCCACGGCCGGCGGCGTGACCACGTGCAGGAGCAGCAGGCGCGAACCGTGATCTCGAGCGAGCGAGCAGGCCAGGTGAAACGCGGCCACCGACGGTTCCGAAAAATCCGTGGGGTGCAGAATGGTCTTGATGTTCAACATGGCGCACTTCCTTTCGTGAAATGAGTCGCAGTGCCACATTCGGCAATGTTATTTTAGCAATTTTCGTACCTTGGGGCATCCGTCGTTGCCAGCCGATAGAGAATCTCCGCCGCCTGTTCGACCTGGTCGAGCGGCACCCATTCGTCGGCGGTGTGGGCCTTGCCGATGTCGCCGGGGCCGAAGACGACGGCCGGCACCCCCGCCTGGGCCAGCGGTGCCGCGTCGGTCCCATACGCCGCCGCCAGCACCTGGTGCGAGCCGACGACCGCGTCGATCGCCTTGCCGAGCCGGGCCGCCAGCTCCTCGGACGCCGGCGTGACGTCGAGCGCCGGCGAGTACAGCCACGCCGGCGGACATTCCCAGACGACGTTCGCGGGCGCCTTCGCCTGCAAGTATTCGCGGAAATGGGCCAGCACCGCCTCCGCTGTCTCGCCCGGCAGCAGACGCCGATCGATGGCGAGCGCACAGCGATCCGGCACCGTGTTGACGCTCACGCCGCCTTCGATGAGGCCGACGCTCAAGGTAGCCGGCCCCAGCACGGGATGCACGCGCTCCGCCTGCAGCTCGAGGGCGTAGCGTTCCACCAGCGGCAGCAGCTCGGCCATGCGGTAGACGGCGTTGACCCCTTCGCTGGGCCGGGAGCTGTGGCACGAACGCCCTTTCGTCTGGAGCGTCCAGCGGGCGGCCCCCTTGTGCGTCGTCACGATGTTCAGCAAGGTCGGCTCGGCGCACACCGCCGACAGCGGCAAATCCGGGCGGGCCACGAACGGCGACCGCGTTAGGAGCGTGACGCCGCCGAAGCCATGCTCCTCATCGACGGTACAGGCCAGATGCACGCGCGTCTCGGTCTTCGGCCTCTCGCGGACCAGGCGGGCGAAGGCGGTCAGCATCGAGGCCATGCCGCCCTTGACGTCGCAGGCGCCCCGGCCATAAAGCCGGCCATTCTCGATGCGGGCGCCGAACGGATCGATGGTCATGCCGTCGGTCGGCACCGTATCCTGATGCACTTCCAGGATCAGCGCCCGCCGCGCAGTGCCAGGCGGGTCGAAACGGGCGACGATGTTCTCGCGCCGCGCCGCCACCGCTTGGCGTTCAAACGGCACGCCGAGACTCTTGAAGAAGCCTTCGAGATAGTCCGTGACGCGATACTCGAAGAAATCCGGTCCCTGCAGCGGCCGGCCCATGGGGTTGACGCTCGGAATGGCGACGAGATCACGCAGCAATCGGGCCGACTCGTGCATGGAAGCCTCTGGACCGGTTCACGGCCTGCAGCAGAATGGGTAGTCCAACGAAATAGCGCACGCAAGGATGCACCGACGAGCGAGATAATTGTATCGATTTGCCGCAGTCGCGGTGCCCGCGGCAACGTATCGATTTGCCTGCCAAGCGGGCATGTGCTTGGCAAAGCAACCAGCTTTGGGGACCGTTGCGCACAAAATCGAAAACGGCGTGCGCGACGGTCTGCCGGCGTTAAGTGCCTATCGGCTATCACGTTACGGGGTTCGTGAGGACCGTCGCGCACGAAAGTGCGAATGATACCTCCCGTGCGCAACGCCCACTTTCCGGTAGGCACACTGTCCTTGTGTGACATGCCACCGCGCCCTGATCAGCGAGTTTTTACCCGGCCCCACATGCCTACTCCTCGCTATGCGGCAATCGAAACGCGCTTGGCCATCACGATGTAGGTTTTCCCGCCTTCCTGCGAATCGGGGATCGGCTCCGGGCTGACCGTGGCAAAACCACATCCCGTGTAAACGCGGATAGCTTTCTCGTTTGTCGTGTACACGTCCAAGAACAAGACATCGTGACATAGACCGCTCAACGCAAGTAGGGCCGCTTCGTCAATCAAGTGGTGGACGATGCTGGTGCCGTAGCCCCGGCTCTTGATCGTAGGATTGATGGCCAGCAGCGGGATGTAGGGATGGAGATTGCCGCCAGTGAATTCGCCGCATTCGCCGCACACGTCGAGCGTTCCGAAACCGACAAGGCTGCCATTCGGATCGCGGTACGTCCAGATGCTGCAGTTGCCGAACTGCACGCGCTGGGGGATATCTTCTTGCAGCAGACGTTTGACGAATGGGTCGGCGAACGGCCATCCTGAGATTGCCTGAAACTCGTTGCTTTCGAGTCCGATCAGAACCGCCGTGAGCGGGATAGGCGGGCCGTGTGCCATACTCGTTAGCCGGCAGAGAGAAACTGGGACGAAAGTCGCCTCGGTCAGGGTCGCCGCCGTTTTTGCAACTTTCTGAAAAGCGGTCGCCGGCGTGGATCGGTCGGCTGCCAGTCTGTTGGAAGCGGCGCAAGGGCATCGACGCGTTTTTGAGCTTCTTCCTTGGCAGTTTGAGTCAGCGCGACGCCATGCCGCGCCAGCGGAGCAATCGCCAGCTTGGGCGTCACCCAGGCGGACAATAGCCGTTCGAGCCTCCACAGGGCAGAGCCAAGCGCCGCGCCGTTTTCCAATACGAAACATTCCCCTTTCATCCCCTGGCCGTATGCCCACAACCCGCTCGCGCGGCGGAAAAGCTCCATCCCTTCGTCAAGCCACAGTTTCTCGACTTCCGGGTCGAAGGCGGCCTGTCCATAGAAAATCGCTCGGCCCCATTGGCGAGCCAGTTCGCAGAACTCGCAGCAAAGGACCGCGTAATGCCGGAGAGTTCCGTCGAGGTTCGCGCACTCCAACTCCTCGCCGTTGTCGCATTGGTCCATGCGGGCGTCCAGGTCGGCGGTGAAGCGGCGCACGTCGGCAAGATCAAACGTCGTCATCGCCTTCTCCTTTCTGCCCAGCGGGGCGAATTGCGGAACCGTTTCGAACGTTTTCATGGTGCCTGTATTCTGTCCGCGTATCCACCGTCAGTCAACGCCAAATCACGATTGCAACGTTCAGCGTCACGGTCAGCGTAATTCGTGGCGGCGAGTCGTGTTCGATCACGATTTTGGTATCGGGCTCAATCGCTCGGAAGACATTCTCGTTGGGGTAGTTGGCACCGTTCGGGCCGTGCATCACAAGGACCCAGCGGCCGCCGGGCTTAAACTCGAATTGCTCGAACGTGTTCCTGATGTCGCCGGCTCGCGATCGGCAGTCACTACCATACTGCCAATATACGTAAGACCGAGGTCCTTGCCGGGCTGGTACAGCCCGGGCGTTTCGGCGCACTTTTGAATGACGTTGTTCCCCAAAGGAGAGCGGCGTAAAATAGTTGTGAGGAAAAGGGAGAAGGCATGGACAAACAAGCCATCATTGAGGCCACGCGCCGCTGGATATCGTCGATCGTGATCGGGCTCAATCTTTGCCCGTTCGCCCAGCGTGTTTTCAAGACAGACAAGATCCGCTATGCCGTGACCGAAGCCGCCGATGAAATCGCCTTGCTTGAGGATCTTGCCGTCGAACTCAAGGCTCTCGCCGGTTCACCGCTCGAGACGGTCGAGACGACGTTGCTCATCCACCCGCGTGCCTTTGCGGACTTCCTGGACTATAACGATTTCCTGGGCGAAGCCGAGCGCTGGGTGCTGAATCTCGGACTGCGCGGCGTCATTCAGATCGCGAGCTTTCATCCCGATTATCAGTTCGACGGCACGGAGCCAGACGCGGTCGAGAACTTTACGAATCGTTCGCCCTACCCGATGCTGCATTTGCTGCGCGAGGAGAGCGTGACCGAAGTTGCGGGCGACCCGGAAGAACTGCTCGCCATCCCGCGGCGCAACATCGAAACGCTGAGAAGCCTGGGTAAAGAGAAGGTCCTGGAGATGCTCAAGGCCAATGGGAGCCAGCGATGACCACGAACTACGATCCGATTGCCGAGCAGTACAAGCGCTCCAAGCAACAGCCTTGGCGAACGTACATCGAGTGCTTCACCTTGATGGAGCTGGTGGGCGATCCACGGGGCCAGGCGGTCCTGGACGTGGCCTGTGGCGAAGGCTTCTACTCGCGCATGATTCGGCAGCGGGGGGCGGCGCGCGTGACCGGCGTGGACCTGTCGCAAGGCATGATCGATCTGGCCCGGCGTCAGGAGGCCCAGCATCAGCTGGGGATCGACTACGCCGTGGCCGATGCCCGCGCACTATCCGCAACCGACCCGGTCGATTTGACCGTGGCCGCGTATCTGCTCAACTACGCCCGCACCCGTGACGAGCTGCAGTCCATGTGCGACGGCATCGCCCGCTCGCTGAAGCCGGGCGGCCGTTTCGTCAGCGTGAATTCCAACCCGGCCCTGGCGTTTCCAACCGCCCCCTCCTATCGCCAGTACGGCTTCGAGACGAGCGTGATCGGCGCGTGGCGCGAAGGTGCGCCCATCACGTGGACGTTCTACCTGAGCGACGGTCCCTTCGACATCGAGAATTATTACCTGAGCGTGGCGATTCACGAGGAAGCCTTCCACAAAGCCGGCTTCCGCGAAGTTCGCTGGCACGCACCAAGATTGTCGCCGGAGGGATTGCTGGCCAACGGTGCGGAGTTCTGGTCAACCTTTTTGAATCACCCGCCTGTGACGTTTATCGAGTGCGTGAAGTGAATGGGAAAATCGCATGTCACATGTCATGTCATTTCACGGGGCTGCCTCCCGTGACATGAGATTGCGAAAATCGTCGGGAAACATGGCGCAAAATGTTAAATTAACGTGCTTTACGTCACGACTCATCCGAGCATAATCTCATGTCACGGTTTGGGCCCTGATGACATGCGTTTCATAAATGATTTCTCGACTTGGTCTTATGTCCGACGGCGTGGTCAATGCCTGCAATAGCTTGGCGGTCGTCGCCGGGTGCATGAAGCTCAGTTCGCCGCGCCAATCTTGACGTCCTAATTCCGTATTTTTTGTTTTTCCTTTTTCCATTTTTTCCTTGACTTCCGCAAATCGACGGCTTAGCATCACCCTCATCAATCAATTCTCATTTGACAGCGAGGGCGATCCATGATCTCCTTGCAGCAACTTGTGCGTCTTTCCAATGCAGAGCTCGACCGGATCGATATCGCGGTCAAGAATCTCGCATGCGCTATGGGCCTGCCGGGAGCCGAGAACATCGATCCCGATGCCCACCTCCGAACCATCGCCGAGTGGAAGGAGCGAGTCGCGTGGAAGACTTGCAAGGAATGGCGTCAATTCCAGAAGCGGCCCTGGGATTTCTACAGGTCGCGCAATTATTTGTTCGGGAGGAATTGTGGGCAGGTAGCCGCGATGGCGATTACGCACGGAAGCATTGCATTGGAGGTGTGTATAACCCCAAATGGCATATATGAGGAGAATAGGATTGGAGAAAAAAGTGGCGACTGGCAAACTTTTGTAGCTCCCTGAATCATGTGCAATCGTCCAATGGAATCAGCAAAAATCGTAGTGTTGTCGATAACGTCGGCGGTCATCTATGGCGTACTTCACGACCAAATTACCGCAAGAGTATGCGTCGAGTATTTTACAATTGGACATCCCCAAATAATCAGGACCGATTCGCCTACGCTGCTTGCCATCCTTTGGGGAGTTATTGCAACGTGGTGGGTTGGCTTATTGTTAGGCGTTCCGGCAGCAGTATTGTCTCGCTTCGGGAGTTGGCCGAAATACACAGCGAGGATGCTCTTGCGCTCAATCGTTGTGCTGTCGCTCTTTATGGGGTGTGCTTCTTTTGTCATGGGAATCGTAGGATACCTGCTGGCAGCGGCAGGTTGCGTTTGGTTGGTAGAACCACTGGCATCGATGGTGCCAGAATCGAAACACAATCTGTTTCTTGCCGATCTTTGGGCTCACGGAGCGGCATATGGCGTTGGGTTCTTCGGAGGATTGGTGGTCTTGTGCGTAGTAGCTGTTAACCGCTCGCAAATGGCGGCCAAAGAGGTTGAATTGTCCGGGATAGCGCCATATCGATGAGGGGACCTCGATCTGCCAAAAAGAATACGGAAGCATAAGACAGGCATTCTCAATCGCTCAGCTGATGTTAAACGCATTCGACGTCACTGACGCCAAGCCCGGCATCGACGCCGTCAGCGTCAGGCCCGTGCCCTTGGTGCTCACCGACAGCTTGCTGAACGTCACCTGGCCCAGGCTGTTGGTGATGCCGGTCACCGTGCCATTGAGCGTGCCGGTGGAGAGCTTGAGGGTCACCGTCGCATTGGGCACCACATTGCCGAACTGGTCCACGATCTGCACGGTCACGGCATTGAGAGTGCTGTTGGCTGTCGTGCTCACCGGCTGCGTCACGAACGACAGCTTGGCCGAGGACAATTGCGGCGTCACGGTGAAGTTGTTCGACACAGCCTTCGTCAGCCCCGACACCTGCAGCGTCAAGTTATTCACGCCGGCCTTGTTCACGTGCATGTTCGTGAAGATCGCCTGACCGACGGAGTTGGTGGTCAGGGTCGTGTTGCCGTTCACCGTGTTCTGCGTGTAAATGAACAGGCCGACGGTGACGTTGGCGACGCCGTTGCCGTATTTGTCCACGACCAAAGCGGTGATCGGATTGAGAATGCTGCCGGCGATCTCGTTGTTCGGCTGGCTCAGGAATGAGACCGCGAAGGGCGCGGCACCTAGCACAGTGAAGTTGCTCGACGCCGTGGTGGCCGAGCCTGAAGCAGCCAGAAGCGACTGCGGACCGGCCGTGGTCGTGGACAGGCCGGTGAAGACGGCCATCCCGGAGGCGTTCGTCGTCAGCGTGGTCGTGCCGCTCAGCGAACCCGAGGAAATGCTCAAGATGATCGGAGCCCCGGCGACGAGATGGCCGGAACCGTCGAGCGCTTCCACGGTCACCGTGCTGATGGCATTGCCCGCGGTTACGGTGCCCGGCTGATTCAGGAAGACGAGCTTTGCCGCCGCCGGGGCCGAGACCGTGAAAGCGTTCGACGTGGCGCTCGGCCCTCCCACCGCCGAGACGACCAGGGCATGGGTCCCGCCGCTGACGACGGTCAAGTTGCTGAACGTCGCCTGGCCCAGGGCGTTGGTGGTGGCGCTCACGGTGCCGCCGAGCACGCCGGAGGAAAGGGCCATCGTGAGCGAGACGCCGGGCAGCGGATTGCCAAAGGGATCGGTGAGCGTCACGGTGATCGCGTTCAGGACGCTGCCGGCCGCGATCGCGGAGGTCGGCTGCGTCGTAAATTGCAGAATGTCCGCCGAGCTGGTCGCCGCGAAAGTGTTCGATGATGCACTGGCGAGGCCGGACGTCGCGGTCAAAGTGAAAGCGCCGGTCTGGGGCACCGACAGGCCGCTAAACACCGCCTGCCCGAGCGAGTTGATGGTCGCCGTGGCGGGCCCGTTCAGGCCGCCCGAAGAGATGCCCATGCCGACCGAGCCGGACGTCAGCTTGTTGCCGAATTGATCGGCGATCTTCACGGTGATCGAGCCGAGAGTCGAACCCACCGTCCCGCTCGTGGGCTGCGTCAGGAAGGAAACGGTGGCCGCGGCTCCGGCAGTGATCGCGAATGGAGTCGAAACCACGTTGGCCAGCCCCGTGGTGGAAGCCGACAGCGTGTACGTGCCGACCGTGTCCTCGGTCAGGTCGCTGAAGATCGCCTGGCCCGCGCCGTTGGTGGTGATCGGCGTGGTGCCGGTGCTCAGATTGGTGCCGATGAGCCCGATGCCGACCGAAGCGTTCGGCACGCCGTTGCCGTACTTATCCGCCACCAGCACGGTTAGCGGGCCGATGACGCTGCCGGCGGCCGTGGTCGTCGGCTCGTTGACGAACGACATCTTGAAGGCCGCTCCCGCGCTGATGGTGAACGGGTTCGAGTTGACGCTGGTCAAACCCGGGGCCGACGCGGTGAGCTGGAACGAGCCCGACGTCGTGACGGCCAGGTTGTTGAAAATGGACTGGCCCGACGTGTTGGCCGAGACGCTGGTGATGCCCGTCAAGGTGCCGGACGAAATGCTCAGGCTGATCGGCACGCTGACGACGCCGTTGCCGAACTGATCGCTGGCCAGCACCGTCACCGAATTCAAGAAGGTGCCCACGCCGGTGCTGTTGGGCTGCGTGACGAAGGTGAGATTCGTGGCCTTGCCGGCTGAAATGACGAAGGCGCTGGAACGGACGCTGGTTAAACCCGTGGCTGAGGCGGCCAGTGTGTACGTGCCGGTCAGGTTTTCCGACAGGTCGCTGAAGACCGCGAGGCCGGAGCTGCCGCTCACGATCGGCGTGGTTCCGGTGCTGAGACTGCCGGACGTCGTGGCGATGCTTACGGAGACACCCGGCACCAGATTGCCGAACTTGTCCGCCACCTGCACCGTCACCGCCTTGAAAATGCTGCCGGCGGTGGTGCTGCTTGGTTGGGTGAAGAAGGAAAGTAAGGCGGCGCCGGCCGCGGGGGAAATCGTGAATGCGTTGGAAAGAATGCTGGCCAAGCCGCCCGCCGAAGCAATCAGCGTGTACGTCCCCACCGTGTTCTTCGACAGGTTGCTGAAGACCGTTTGTCCCGCCGCATTGCTGATGAGGGGCGTGGTGCCCGTGCTCAGCGTGCTGGACGTGAGGCCGATGCCGACCGAGGTGCCCAATACCGCGTTGCCGAACTTGTCCGCCACCTGCACGGCGATCGGGTTCAAGATGGTGCCCGCTGTTGTGTTATTTGGCTGCGACAGGAAGGAAAGGCTCGCCGCCGCGGCCGCGGTGATGACGAATGCATTCGAGGTGGCGTTGGCAACGCCGGCGCTCGAGGCGGCCAGGCTGTAGGTGCCGTCGATATTCTCTACCAGATCGCTGAAAACGACCTGGCCCGTCGCCCCGGAAACCAGCGGCGTGGTGCCCGAACTGAGCGGGCCGGTCGTGAGAGCGATGCCGATGGTGACTCCAGGAATCGCGTTGCTGAACTGGTCGGCCAGTTGCACCGTCACCGCGTGAAGGATAATGCCGGCTGTGGTGTTGTTCGGCTGGCTGATGAAGGACAGCTTCGCCGTGGCCAGGGATGGCGTGATCGTGAACTGGCCCGACAAGACGCTCGTCAGCCCTGCCGCCGCCGCTTTGAGCGAATACGTGCCCGTCTTGTCTTCCGACAGGTCGCCGAACACGACCTGGCCCGCGGCGCTGGCCACGAGCGGCGTCGTGCCGGTGCTCAGGGTGCCGGGCGATATGGCGATGCCGATCGACGTGCCCGTCACGGCGTTGCCGAACTTATCCACGACCTGCACGGTGATGGGATTGAACGTTGTCCCCGCCGTGGTGCTGGTCGGCTGAGATACAAACGACAGGGAACTTGCCGCCGCCGCCGTGATGATGAACGAATTCGACGTGACATTCGCTGCCCCCGTGGCCGACGCGCTCAGGCTGTACGTGCCGGTCACGTCCTCGACCAGGTCGGTGAACAGCGCCAGCCCCGCGCCATTCGACGTCTGCGCCAGGGTGCCGCTGGCCAGCGAGCCGGGAGAGAGGCTGATGCTGACGACCACGCCGGAGACGACGTTGTTGAACGGGTCGAGCGCCTCGACACTGACCGTGCTGAGGACGTTGCCGGCAATCGCGTTGGCCGGTTGACTGACGAAGACAAGCGACGCCACCCCCGCCGCCGTGATCGTGAACGGGCTGGACTGGATGCTGGTCAAGCCGGCGCTGGACGCCGAGAGGGTGTAGGTGCCGACGACGTTCTCGGCCAGGTCGCTGAACACGGCCAGCCCGGCCGCATTGGAAGTCAACGGCGTCGTCCCGGAGCTGAGCGGGCCCAGGGTGGTGGCGATGGCGACCGTCGTTCCGGTCACGACATTGCCGAACTGGTCCGTGACCTGCACGGTGATCGGGTTGAGAATCGTCCCCGCCGCCGAGTCGTTCGGCTGGCTCAGGTACGTCAGCGTGCTGGCCGCGGTCGCCGAAACGACGAACGAGTTCGATGAAATGCTGGTTAATCCGGGCGCCGCGGCCGTCAGAGTATAAGTGCCCGCGATGTTCTCGACCAGCGTGCTGAAAACGACCTGCCCGGTCGCAATGGTTGTCAGCAGCGTGGTGCCGCCGCTCAGCGTTCCCGGCGCGATGGCGATGCTGATGGCCACGCCGGACACCACATTGCCAAACTGGTCCGCCGCCTGGACCGTGACGGGGCTGATCGCGGTGCCCGCGGTGGTGCCGCTCGGCTGACTCTGATACGAAAGCTGTGAGGCCGCGGCCGCCGTGATGATGAACGAGTTGGAGCTGACGGAAGCGACGCCCGCGGCCGATGCCGTGAACGTATAAGTCCCGGCCAGATTCACTGAGAGCGGCGTGAACACGGCCTGGCCCACGGGATTCGTGACGACGGTCGGATTGCCGTTGAAAGTGTTGGCCGAGATCGACAGCGTCACCGACAATCCGGACACCGCATTGCCGTATTGATCCACGGCTCGCACGCTGACCGGATTGAGCGTGTTGCCGGCCGTCGTGCTATTGGGCTGGCCCGTGAAAGAGATGCTCTGGACCGTCCCGGCCGTGACCACGATCACCGACGAAGCCGCTCCGTCACCCGCCGACGCCGCATTGATGAGGAAGGTGCCCGCCGTGGTGATGGACAGGTTCGAAAACGTCGCCAGCCCCGAAGAATTGGTAGTCGCGGTCGTGACGCCGAGCAGATTGCCGCCCGGCAGCGTCAGCGTGACCGTGATGCCCGGGTCGGACAAATGGGTGCCGCTCTGATCTTCGAGCTGAACCGTCACATTCGAAAAGACGACCCCGGCGGCGACAGTTCCCGGCGGCGAGCCACCCACGGCAAAGACGAAGTGCTCGCCGAAGACGTTGAAGGCGTTCGACGTGACCGAGGTCAGGCTGCCGCTGGTCGCCAGAATCGTGTAGCCATTGCCAGCGTTGTTGAGCGACAGAGTCGAAAACGTGGCCACGCCGTTGACGGCGGCCACCGTGACGGTGCCGCTCAGCGAAGAGCCGCCGGGATTGCTCACGAGGCTGACGGTGACGTTGCCGCTATAATTTAGGTCCACATCGCCGCTGCCGTCCTCAGCCTGGACCTTGACGGTAAACGCGGTGTTGGTGCCGACGTTGCCCGGCGGCTGAATGCTGAAGGCGAGCGTGCTGGCCGTGACGGTGATACCGGTGGAAACGTCCGAGGTCACGCCGGCGCTCGCCGCCTGAATGGTGTAGCCGGTGCCGATCTTGTTGAGCGTGAGGTTCGAAAACGTGGCCACGCCGTTGACCGCCGCCACCGTCAGGGTGCCGCCCAGCGTGCTACCGCCGGGATTGGTGACCAGGCTCAGCGTGACGTTGCCGGTATAGGTCTGATCCACGTCGCCGCTGCCGTCCTCGGCCTTCACTACCAGGGAAAAGGTTGCCCCGGCCACGACGCTGGCCGGCGGTTGCGTCGTGATGATGAGCTTGCTGGCCGTGACGTTAATCGCGCTCGACGTCGCGCTGGTCAGCGTGCCGGCCGTCGCCAGGATCGTGTAGCCGGTGCCGATCTTGTTGAGGGAGAGACCCGGGAACGTGGCCACGCCGTTGACCGCATCGACGGTCAATGTGCCGCCGAGCGCGGCCCCGCCGGGATTGTTCGCAAGGCTGATGGTCACGGGTCCCGAGTAGCCGCCGACCAGGGTGCCGATCAGGTTCTCGGTGCTCACGGCCAGGGAAAACGTCTGGTTCGCCTGGACGCTGGTGGGCGGCTGGGTTGTAAAGGCAAGCTGCGTGTAGGCGACCGCCGAACTCGACACAGCCCCCATGTTGGTGAGCGGCGGCGTGCTGAACGCCGGCAGATCGCCGCGCTGATCGGAGACGAGGTAAACGGCGGCGTTGGCCGCGTGCGTGGCCGGGGTGGTGCCGTTGGCGCCGCGCGTCACGGTCATCGTGGCCTTCCCGCCGCCGACGGTCACCGCGGTCACGGCCATTCGTTCGCCGTCGATCTGGATCGTGAAATAAGAACCGGAGCTGAGCGGGTCCAGCGTGGATGCCGCGAACGCCAGGGAATTCGTGGTCGTCACCGTGGTCGTGATCGTGTCGGTGAGCGCCGTTTTCAGCGTGGCCACCGAAGTGGCGTCCTGGATGGCCGGGCTGCCGGGCAGCAGCGGGATGCACTCGGTCGGCCCCCCGTTGCTGCCTAGCGTGCTCAGGCCGGCGGTCGGGGGATTGAGCACGTTGCCGGCGCCGCCGCTGATGTTGGAGCCGGCTGTTTTGCCGATCAGGGAATAGGTCGCCGTGATGGCGAGGGTATTGCTGATGTCCGGCCCCGCGGCAGCCGGCGCGCTGTTGCCGGCGATGATGCTGTTGAGCAACGTCAAATTGTTGGACGCATTGGCCAGGCCGCCGCCGCTGGTGCCGGCCGTGTTGCCGGTGACGGTGCTGTTGACCATGTACAAGGTCTGTGAGTTCGCGGTATCGGTGTCGTCGATACCGCCGCCGGAAGCGCCGGCCATGTTGCCGGTAATCGTGCTATCCATCACCGTCACGGTGCCGATGGCGAAAAGGCCGCCGCCGTCGAGAGCACTATTGCCGGTCAGCAAGCAATTCTCCAGAGTCAAGGTCTGGTCGGGGTCGCTGCTCGAACCACTGATGCCACCGCCCGTGTTGCTGGCGGTGTTGTCGCTAAAGGTGCAATCGACGATGGGCGAGTAGGTGGTCGTAAAGAGGCCGCCGCCGTCGATGGCCTGGTTGCCGGTGATGGTGCTGTTTTGCATGAAAAAACTGGTGTCGCCATGACCCTGCACCCAGATGCCGCCGCCCGTGACGGCCTGGTTGCCGGAGATGGTGCTGCCGAGCACAAAAAGCGTGGCCTGATCGTAATTCGAGTTGCCCAGCCCGCCGCCGACCACGGCCGAGTTGCCGCTGACCGTGCAATTATCCACGGTGAGGGTACTCTTGTTGTCGCAATACATGCCGCCGCCGCCGTTGCCCGCGGTGTTGCCGCTCACCATGCAGTTATTCTCCGCCAGCCCCACGGCACTCATGTCGATCTCGACGCCGCCGCCATCGCTGCCGGCCGAGTTGCCGCTGATGGTG
>Ga0182024_10009247_pt1 | contig 20440 bp, 13 predicted proteins | sample P32metaG_FD_120480 | JGI IMG/M metagenome (GOLD analysis project Ga0182024, IMG submission 120480) | Permafrost microbial communities from Stordalen Mire, Sweden - P3-2 metaG (Illumina Assembly) | ecosystem: Environmental > Terrestrial > Soil > Wetlands > Permafrost | place: Sweden: Stordalen... | reverse complement strand
CTGTTGGTGATGTTGAACATCTCCCAGCGAAGCTGCATTTTGAATCTTTCGGTCAAGCGGAACTCTTTGTCGAGACCGTTGTCCCACGAGAAGTATCCGTCCCCGCGCAATGGATTGCGCGTGCCGGAGTCGCCGGGAAGCGCGTGGCCGAACGACGCGAACACGGTTGCCGGGTCAGCGAATCGCTGCGTGAGCGATCCACGTGCAGCGGCATTGGAAGGAATCTTGGAGACTTGACTCGCCCAGCCCTCGATATCCCAGTTTGTGGGGTAGTATGCGCCGTTATCCACGATGAAGGGGAACCCGCTTGTCCAGCGGACGATGCCGGTAAGCTGCCAGCCGCCGACCAGTGCGTCCTTGAGATGGCTGGTGGAACCCAGGAATCTCTTTCCTTGTCCGAAAGGAAGAGCCCAGATGTAGTTGGAGTTGATCTGGTGCGTGGCGTCAAAATCAGATACGCCATACAGCTGGTTGGGCATCCAGCTGTTCAGGATCTGAGCGTAATTCGTAGCGCCCGAAGTGTTGAGGCGTTCGGACTGCGACGTGATGTCCATCGATTTGGAATAGGTGTAGTTCACGTCTGCTTGCAGGCCCGCGCCAAGCTGCTGCCGATACACCACCTCGAGTGCGTGATAGTTGGAATAGCCAATCGATCGCCAGGAGTAGAGAGCCGAATATTGATCGTGGTAGTAACGGTAGGAAGGATAGGTTTGATTGGGATTGACGCCGGCGCCGCTGAGGGAGTCAGGAACGTCAAGTTCATAGAGCGCGTAGGTCTCGTTGTAAAGATTTTGCTGAAACAGTTGGTAGACGTTCTGTGTGGCCGAAGAGGGTCCCGCTCCGTATCCCAGATCGACACCGTCGAGTGCGGCGAACACTTGCTGGAAATAGGGAATTTGAGCGACGGAACTGGTGAGCGCGCCGGCGCGGGACAGAGTGGCGAGTTGGCGTGCAGCGCTGAAGTAAGTTGTCCCCGCGGCAGCCAGGTTGAGCGGCATCGCCACATCTTCCTGGGACAATAGACGGTGTGCCAAACGCCCTACATAGGAAACTTCCAGAGACGATCCGCTCTTGAGCTCGCGCGCGACAGAGAAATCGATGAGGTGCGAGTACGGTGTCTTAATCGCGGAGTCGAGACCCCAGCTGATCGCGAACTGATTTGCGGAGGGTACGGCTGGAAAGCCGCCCTGGGGTGCGGCCGGTAGCAGGCCGGCAGGGATCGATGTAAGACTGGTGAAGCGCGGAGCAGTGCCAACGTTCTCGGAGCCGGGAGGGTTGGAGAGATCGGACGACAATCCGTAAGAGCCGTTGTTGTCGAAGGTATTCACGGTCGCTGCGCCGAAATGATCGAAGACCAGCGAGTACCCGGCGCGAATGCTGGTCTTGCCGGCGCCGAACAAGGTGCGGAAAAAACCTGAGTCGGGCGTGGGAGAGTAGGCGACGGCAAAACGAGGCCCGAGGTCGAGAGTATCGGGCTTCCAGAAATCGGGCTGGTGGTTGTAGCGGCCATTGAGATTGAAAGCCAGTTCGCCAACGCTCGAAGCAGCGCCACCCGCGGCTCCCTGCTGCGCACTAGCTTCGTAGTACGACGTAAGAGAGCGCGGTGTACAACCGGAGCCGGATAACGTGCAGGCCCCCACCTGCGTCCCGGTCTTTTCCGCGGGGGATTGCAGATAGGCATAGCGCAAGCCATAGGTCAGGGTAAGGTTCTTCACCGCTTGCCACGAGTCCTGCAGGTAGAATTCGCTTTCCTTCCAGCCATAATCGCGCTTTACCGGAGCGCCTACAGCCAGGGGATTGCCCTGCTTGTCGTAGTTGTAGATGGCATCTCCCTCGGTCACAATGCCAACCAGGCCGAGAAGCGCGGAGTTGTATTCATTGCCGTAGTTCGAGAAGTCCACTGCCGGATAACCATACACCGGAGGATCGAATGGCCCTCCGCTGTTGGCTACGGTGGAACCATTCGACAGCCAACCCTGGTTCATCTGCCCATCTGGAAACGAATTTGCGTTGCTGACGCTGCGGTCGTCAATCAACCGGATATTTGCGCCAACCTGAACATTGTGGCTGCGCTTGGTCCAGGACAAATCATCCACGATGTTCTGCACTGGAATGATGCTGGATCTAGAACGAGTGAAAGCCTGAGGTTCAGCGACGGCGGCAAGGAAGACGTGCGCTAGATTGGAAATGCCCGCGTCATCGATTCCCTGGCGCGTCAGTCCATAGCGAAAATTGTTGATCAGGCTGCTGGTGAGTACTGCTGTGTAGCCCACAGCAAAACCCTTGCTGTTGGTCAAGGTGCTGGTGGATGGCGGCTGTCCCGGAAACGCCGGAGCCGTTGGCTCGTTGTCATTTTGCAGATTGCCCCGCCAGAAGACCGTGTGCTTGCCGTTTTTCCCGGCGTTCCAATCGAGTCGAGAGATATACGTGTTGTAGCTGCGCTGCAAGGTATACGGAAAGCGGTAGCCTTCCGTGTTGAGACCGTCCCCCTGGGTGGGATCGTTGGGCAGAGGGTAGGCGTTGAAGATCGACAGGATTGCCGGATTCACGCCGATCCCCTGAGGGTCCATGGCTTTGATATCGCCAGGCGTAAGCAGGTAGACGGAATCGCCGCCATTCTTCTGGTATTCATACTGGATGTTGCCTGCGCGAAAGCTTGCAGTCGGCACGGTCCCGGCATTCACACTGGCGCCTTCGGTGTCGCGGCGGCCCTCGTAGTTACCGAAGAAGAAGACGCGATCCTTCAGGATCGGTCCGTCGATGGCTGCGCCATAGACATTGCGAATGAGTTTGGGAGGGGTATTCGGAAGTCCGGCGGCAAGCTCCTGCTGCTTGTTAAAGAAGTCATTGGCCTCAAAAAGATTGCTCCGGTTGTACTCGTAGAGCGCGCCATGAATGGCGTTGCCGCCGCCTTTGGTAATGAGGGCCACCTGGGCGCCGGAAGACCGGCCTTCATCGGCGTTGGGATTGCTCGTGGTGACGCGGAATTCGGCCACCGAGTCCTGGGTAACCCGCAGGACGCTCGTAAAAGCGTACCCGTTGTTGATGTCGTTGACGTCCACGCCGTCCAGAGTGATGTTGGATTGATCGCTGCGTCCGCCATTGACGGCCCCGCTGCGGGAGTCGCTGCTGTTGTTGCCCACGGCGTTGGTCCCGTTGTTGTCGTCCGTACGGCCGAGATAGGTAACGCCCGGCTGAAGGCTGAGCAGGTCGGGAACGTTGCGGCCTTCGATAGGCAGGGACGAGACCTGCTTGGTATCGAAGGCATTGCCCATGGTGGCGTCCGTGGTGTTGAGAACCGGCTGCACATCGCTGCTAACGGCTACCTGTTCGGTGACGCTGGCCACGGCCAAGGAGACGTTTACAGTGGCGGGCTGGCTGACGAGAAGGTCGAGATCGGTCTTCTCCGCGGACTGGAAGCCGGGCGAAGAGACGGTCAGGTTGTATCGGCCTGGAGCCAGCTGCGAGAACTGGAATTCGCCGCTGCTGTTGGTGACGTTGTCCCGCGTGGCGCTGGTGGCGATGAGCGTGAGCCGAACACTCGCACCGGGCAAAATGGCGCCGCTTTTGTCCGTAACGCGTCCGCTGAGCGAGGTAGTGGATTGAGAGAAGGCGATCCATGGTGCGCAGACGAAGAGGAGGAGAAAGAACAGCTTCTTGGGGAACATTGGGCCTCGATTGGGGAAGAGTGGAGGAGCACGTTTCTTTCTTGACTGATTTCTTATACCCCAAGCGGCGCAATAAAGAAATCAACATTTTGAAATTCATCGTGATTGAGCGGTTTCTGAAAAATTGCTGAGTTGAGTTCTAATCAGTCCGTATGGGGCTAGCGACTCTTCGTCCGCGACCGGAATGTCGATGATCCGGCAGAAGAAGGTGCGGAAAGCGCCAGCTACCCGTTGCGTACCGCTTACCCCAATAGCGGTAGAAGCGTACAACCTGCTTGTGGCCGGGGAGAAGGCGGGAGAGCCGGTCCGCACCAACACCGAGGGCGCGGTATTATATGGGACAAGGTACTGGTTCGACCCCGCTGTCGAAGCACCAGGAAACTGACACCAGCAGTTTCTTCTAAAGCAACAGAGTGTAAAGCAACAGAGTATGATAAGTTACTTATTTTCAACGTGCGAAAGTGGCGGAATTGGCAGACGCACCAGACTTAGGATCTGGCGGGGTAACCCATGAGGGTTCGAGTCCCTCCTTTCGCACCAATGACTCATAGCTATTTCCAAAATCGCAAATTATGAGATGTGCCTATCCAATCCGGTGACCGGGATTGTTGCGCGGGAGTATACTGCGCCTGCCGGGAGTTTCGTTGGCATTCAGGCTGATCTGATCGGTCAGGTTCTTGACGACAGAGGTTCGCACAATGAGTCTTTCCGATGCGTGCGGCGATGAGCCGCAAGAGCTAGGCTGTTTATCAATGGCCAGCGTAAGACCTGTGCAAGGCGCTGAGAGCGGATTGAGCCGAGGCGTTCGCGCATTGGGCGCAGCGGGCGCGGCCGGGTTGCTTCTTTGCGCGGTGTGGTTCACCGGCCTGAACAAGACAGTTGCCGGCGCAACCGACGCACCCGCCGGGATCAGCGTCGATTACCCCCTGAACGGTTCGATCTTTCCCCCCGATATGGAGGCCCCGACATTCCAATGGCGCGACGCGGCCGAGGGCGCAGCGAACTGGCAGATTGAGGTCGCGTTCGACGATGGTTCCCCGGCGCTGCACGTTGGCTCGAAGGGCGAAGGGTTGAAGATTGGCGCGATCGATCCGCGCTGCGTTTCGAGCAATAACAAGCTGCCCACACTGACGCCGGAACAGGCGGCTGCGCACACCTGGAAGCCGGATGCGACGACGTGGGGGGCTATTCGGGAACATGCAGTCGAGCATTCGGCAACCATCGCCATTACTGGTTTTGGCGAGGGCAATCAGACACAGCCGCTTTCGCGCGGATCCATGCAACTCACGGTTTCCCGCGATCCGGTGGGGGCGCCGATCTTTTACCGCGATGTGCCGTTGATGCCATCGGCGACAGAGAAGGGCGTGATCAAGCCGCTGGCTGCCGGCGCGATTCCGCTGATCGAGTGGCGCATGCGCGATATTTCCGAGCCCTCGAGTCATGTTGTCATGACGGACCTGCACTCCTGCGCCAACTGCCACTCGTTCAGCCTCGACGGCAAGACGCTGGGCCTGGACATGGACGGCCCGCAGAACGATAAAGGGCTCTATGCGCTGGTGCCGGTGGCCGACAAGATGACGATTCGCACGCAGGACATGATCTCCTGGGCGTCGTTCAGCGGAGAGATGGATCCGCAGATGCGCCTGGGATTCATGTCGCAGGTTTCACCGGACGGCAGGTATGTAATGACCACCATCAAGCCGCCGGGAACGAAGAGCGCGAATTTCTACTATGTGGCCAACTTTACCGATTACAAGTTTCTGCAGGTCTTCTACCCTACGCGGGGAATTCTGGCGTGGTATGACCGGGAAGCGAAGAAACTGCATCCGCTGCCTGGGGCCGACGATCCAAGGCTCGCGCAGGCGAGCGCGGTATGGAGCCCGGACGGAAAGTACCTGGTGTTTGCGCGCGCGCCGGCCAAAGACCCGGTCCCGGCCGACGGCAAGATGGCGGCCTACGCCAACGATCCGGCGGAGATGGCGATCCAATACGATCTATATCGCATTCCTTTTAACGGCGGGCGTGGCGGAACGCCGGAGCCGATCGTTGGCGCATCGCAAAATGGAATGAGCAACAGCTTTCCCAAGGTGTCGCCGGACGGCAAGTGGATTGTGTTTGTGCAGGCACACAATGGTGAGATCATGCGGCCGGACGGCAAGCTCTTCATCGTTCCCGCCACTGGCGGCACGGCGCGGCCGATGAAATGCAACACGCGGCTGATGAATTCGTGGCACAGTTTTTCGCCCAACGGACGATGGCTGGTTTTCTCGTCCAAGAGCCGAACGCCTTATACGCAGATGTTTTTGACGCATATCGACGAAAACGGCAACGACTCGCCGGCGATTCTCATTGAGAACTCGACGGCCGCCAATCGCGCCGTGAACCTTCCCGAGTTTGTCAACATGAATCCCACCGGGATCGAGCACATTGCCACGCCGGCGGTGGACTTTTACAAGCAATTCGATGTGGCCGCGGACCTGACCAGAAAGGGCGAATACGACGCCGCGATTGCGGAATGGGGAAAAGCGCTGGCTATGCAGGCGGACGACGCGCGCGCCCACTACGGCTTCGGCCAGACGCTGCTGCGCGCAGGCAGGGTTGACGATGCGGTTGTGCAATTTCGCGGATCTGTCCGCCTGGACCCGCACTATGCCGAAGCGCATAACGGGTTGGGCGCCGCTCTGGGCAGGGAGGGGCAGGCAAACGAATCCAAGGAGCAGTTTCGCCTGGCGCTGGCCGACAAACCGGGCTACGCCGAAGCGCACAACAACCTGGGCTCCGCGCTGCTTGCGGAGCATAACCTTGCCGAATCCGTGGCCGAATTCCAATCCGCGCTCGAAGACAATCCCGATTTCGCCGAGGCGCATAACAATCTCGGCTACGCGTTTGCCTCCGAGAGCCATGGGGACGAGGCGCTCGCAGAGTACCGCAAGGCCATCGCGATCGATCCCAAGTATGCGTTCGCTTACAACAATTTGGGGCTGGCGCTGGCGGCGAAGGGAGACATGGACGAAGCCGTCGCGGACTTCACCAAGGCGGTCGAGCTCGATCCGGCGAATGCCGGGGCAGAAGACAACCTGGGTCACGCGCTGATGGCGAAAGGCAATGTGGACGATGCGATTCCGCATTTCAAGAAGGCGCTGGACCTGGGCCCGGAGACGGACGAATACCACACCAACCTGGGCATTGCGCTGGCCAAGAAGGGCCAGTTGGCGGATGCGATTCCGCACTTCGAGAGGGCGCTTGCGCTTTCGCCGAACGCGGTGGACGCGCAGTACTCCCTGGGCAAGGCTTTGGTTATGACCGGGCGTGGCGAGGAGGGACTCGCGTATTGGAGACAGGCATTGAGCAAGGACCCGGACAACCTGCAGGTGCTGAACGATACCGCGTGGGTGCTTGCCACTTCGAGCGACGCCGCGCTGCGCGACGGCAGTGCGGCGATGCCGCTGGCCGAGCACGCGGTGCAACTCACCGCAGAACGCGAGCCGGCGATTCTGGGCACGCTGGCCGCTGTTTACGCGGAGACCGGCCGCTACGACAAGGCCATCGAACTGGAGCAGCGCGCCACCGAACTGGCCACGCAACAAGGCAAAGCGGCTCTGGCGCAGAGTCTGAATGCGCGCCTCGCGCTGTATCAGGAAAAGACTCCGATCCGGCAGTAAGCAGCCGGTGGCGACGGCTTATGCTTCCAGTTCCCGGCTCAAAGGTTTACCAGCGCCTTCATTGCAGGAACATAGCGATCTCCCGCCGCTGCGTCCGGCGGGAAAATGCCGCGGAGATTGTCAACCAGATCCGGGGCCAGCGCGAGATCGACCGCTGCCGCATTCTCCTCGATGTACTTGCGCCGCTTGGTTCCGGGGATGGGCACAATGTCTTCTCCCTGGGCGAGCACCCATGCCAGGGCCAGTTGGCTGGCGGTTACTCCTGCCTGCGCGGCGAGTTGTTTCACCTTCTCAACCAGTTCCAGATTACGCTTGAAATTCTCGCCCATGAAGCGCGGATGGTTGCGGCGGGTGTCGTCGGGGTCGAAGTCGTCAGGGCTTTTGAATGCGCCGGTGAGAAAGCCGCGGCCCAGCGGGCTGTAAGCAACAAAAGCCACGCCCAGCTTGCGGCACATGGGCAGCACCTCCGGCTCCGGATCGCGGGTCCACAGCGAGTACTCGGACTGCAGAGCAGCGATGGGGTGCACGCTGTGCGCGCGCTCGATGGTGCGCGGCGCGGCCTCTGAGAGGCCGAGGAAGCGAACCTTGCCTTCGTCGACGAGGCGGGCCATCGCGCCGACTGTCTCCTCGATGGGCGTCTTGGGATCGACGCGGTGCTGGTAGTAGAGATCGATGGTCTCAATGCCCAGGCGGCGGAGGCTGGCCTCCACGGACCTGCGCACATAAGCTGGGCTGCCGTCCACGCCGCGCAGCGCCGGGTTGGCCGGATCGCGCACAATGCCGAACTTCGTGGCCAGGAAGAACTTCTGTCGCCGGCCCTTGAGGGCTTTGCCGACCAGCACTTCATTGGTGTAGGGACCGTAGACGTCCGAGGTATCGAGGAAATTGATGCCGAGGTCGAGGGCGCGGTCGATGACAGCCAGAGACTCCTCGTCGTCGCGCGTGCCGTAAAACTCGCTCATGCCCATGCAGCCCAGGCCGATGGCTGAAACTTCTGGTCCGCTGGTTCCCAATCTGCGCGTCTTCATTGTGTGTTGGATGCTCCTCTCTGCTTCAACGTACATGGTAAGGCGGGTTTGGCGTCAAGGGCGATGCTCTTCATTGAGCCCTGCGGCCTGTTTCGTTTCGTCCCTACGGGACGGGCGGTCCGGCCGGTGCATTTACCCAGGATTTCGTCCGCATGCGCGGACTTCATCCTGGGCTATTTTCGTGTCCTCCCCAGGGGAGGAAGACGCTCGGAGGGCCAGTGGGTCAGCGGGCCTGCGGTGCGTCGCTTATGCTTGGATTCGAGGATTGTCTTCATGGATTCAGGGTTGTACGAGCGCTTGTTGCAAGTCGCGCTGGAAGAGGCGCGCATCGGCTTTGACGAAGGCGGCATTCCGATTGGAGCGGCGTTGTTCCGGCGGTCCGGAGAGCTATTGAGCCGCGGCCACAATCGCCGCGTGCAGCAGGGCGATCCCAGCGTCCACGGCGAAACAGACGCGTTTCGGCGCGCCGGCCGGCAGCGCAGCTATCGGGACCTGGTAATGGTGACCACGCTGGCGCCGTGCTGGTATTGCAGTGGCCTGGTGCGGCAGTTTCGCATCGGCACGCTGGTGGTGGGCGAGAGCCGCACCTTTGCCGGCGGCCTGGATTGGCTGCGCGAGAACGGCGTCGAGGTGATCGATCTCGACAGCAGCGAATGCCGCGAGTTGCTGGAAAAATACATTGCGATTCATCCCGAGGTGTGGAACGAGGACATTGGGGAAGAGTGAAAAGGCAGGGAATAGGGAATAGGGAGTAGGGAATAGGAGGGCTGGGGAGAAGTTGACCGGGTCGGCTTGCACAAAGAAGGAAAGGGCGCCCTTTCTTATGTGCGTGGGACCCGCGGGATTTTACTATTCCCTATTCCCTATTCCCTGTTTCTAGAAGTCCAGCCGCAGCGACATCTGGATCTGACGCGGAGAGCCGATGGTGTGCTGCACGACGCCGAGGCCCCCGGGGCAGTAGTAGAGGCCGCCGGCGCCAGGGGACGCGGAGGAAGTGCCGCAGCCCGTGGGCAAAGGCGACTGGCCGGGCGACAAGGCCGCGGGGAAGTTGTTGTAGTAGAAGTTCTGCGCGACCTCATTTCCGGGAACATCGAAGCTGGTGGTGTTGGTCACGTTGTAAACGTCGAAGGTGTACTTGAGGTTGAACCGCTCGGTTATGGGCAACACCTTGATCAACGATGCGTCGGCGCGCTTCTGGAAGGACTGGCGGAAGATGTTGCGCTGGCCGGTGGTGAAGCCGGTTTCGTAGGGGTCGGAGGTGGGGATGGCGCCGCCCAGTCCGCCCGCCGAAAGCAGCGGAAGGGTGAAGCACCCGGGCTTCAAAGCAAGCTCCGAGTAAGACTCCCCGGAGGGAGCGTACCACGCGCCGGAAGCACCAGTCCTGGCGTTCTTGGGATTGCAGCCGTTGGCCAGAGGCACAACCGGGTTGGTGATGCCGTCGTAGACAGAGTAGTAGACGCTGCCGACCGCACCGGAGAAATCGATGATGCTGTACGGCTGTCCGCTCTGCAGCACGGCAAGGCCTACCAGGGACCACCCGTCAATGACCTTCCCTCCGAGGGTGTGTTTGTTGGCGAAATCGGGAATCTGGTACGAGTAGTTGACGCTCAAGACGTGGGTGCGGTCGAAGTCCGAAGAACCGTAACCGCTGCGCAGGTTGAGGGCGTTGTTGCCGTTGTAGAAGAGACCCAGCCCGCTCTGCTCATCGAGAGAGTGCGACCAGGTGTAGGAAACCCCGCCCAGCAAGTTGTGGCTGAGGCGCTTCTCCACGTGCGCCTGCAGCGCGTTATAAGCATCCACGCCGGCGGCTTTATAGTCGATGGATTCGGCCGCATAGCCGATGTAGGGAACGCGGAGGTCGTTGTTTCCACCCTCGTCGTCCGCCAGGTATCCTGGGCCGGTGGCAGTGCCGGCGCCGCAGCCAGGAGCAAGACTGGCATTCAGCACGGTGTAGCCGTAGCTGCAAGTCTGTGTGTAAGGACTGCCTGGGAGGGAGGGATTCGAGGGCGAAGCGATATTCGGCTGATTGAAGGGCACCGGAATCACCTGGTGGCGGCCGACGTTGCCGACGTATCCCAATTCGATAGACAGGTCGGGCCGCGGCTGCCACTGCATGTCGAACGTGTAGTTGATGGTGTAAGGCAGCTTGTTGGCGCGGTCAAAGACGCCGAGCGAGATGGGCTGGCCGTTATTGATGGCCTCTCCGCCCGGATTCGATGCCGTGGCCGGGCATACGCCCGGAATGCCTCCGAAGCCATAGTTCACGATGCTGCAGGCGTTGGGAAGGTAATTGCTGAGGTCCGAAGCCTTGGGATTGCTGGGCGCGGCGTGCTGAAGGACTGTCCCATAAGGGTTTTCAAGATTGCCGGATTCCGCTGTCGGGGGTCCAGTGGGCGGGCCGAAGCCGCCGTTCCCGCCGCAGGTGGGAATAAAGTACGCACCGAAACTACCGTAAAGCGACTGGGAATTTGCCGGGCAGGTTGAAATGTTCACGAAGGGTAGTTGCTGGTTGACGCCGAAGGGACCGCCGGTTGTGGTGCCGATGGCATAGCCGGGCGAGAAGTAGCTGAACAGCTCGCCGCGGTCGTAGTAGATGCCGGCCCCGGTGCGGAAGACAATTTTGTTGTGGTTGATGCCGGGCTGCCATGCCGCGCCGATGCGTGGACCGATGCCCCACTGGCGGCCGGTGAGCGTGGTGTTGCTCACGCCGCTGGTACCGTTGGCATTATTGCCGGCGATGATCAGCCCGGTATTCGTGATGGTGTCGGAACCGACGCTGTAGTTATACAGGCTGGGATCGAAGTTGAAGATGCGGCCGTACTTCTCGGTGAGGCCGCCATCCCAGTCATAGCGCACGCCGGCGGTGAGTGAAAGCGTGGGCGTAATCTGCCACTTGTCCTGCAGGTAGGTGCCCAGCTGATTGGCGCGGTAGTAGCGGTTGGCATCGCCCTGCATGAAGGAGGTTACATAAAAGCCCGTGGAGGAGTTGCCGGGACTCACAAAGCCCTGCACGAACTGGCTGAAGTCGTCGGTGGCCACAGTGCCCGTGCCGGTGCGTTTGTCAATGGTGTTCAATTGCGTATAGGTATAGCTGGCGCCAAAGCTGACGGTATGCTTGCCAAGAATCCAGATGGCATCGCCCCTGGGAGCGAGCCGATTCTGGAAGACGCCGGTATTTGCAGACTGCGATTCCGCGTTGGGACCGATATTCAGGAATGCCTGCTGGTTGACTCCGGTCGGCTGGAAGGCGCCCAGCACATCGTAGATGGAGATGCCGGGAAAGTATTTGGATCCGAAGACGTTGACGGATCCCGTGCCTGCCGTGCCGCCGGGTATGGAATTGGGGCCGAAGGCCTGCTCGTTGTCTCCCCAGTTCTTTTCGCGGATGATGCCCAGAGTCTGGGTTGTACTAAGGTTGGACTTCACGATAAAGGTGTTGGTGATAGAAGCCACTTGCGCTCCGGAATCCAGGTGTTCGGAGAAGCCGGGAACGCTGGAATAGGAGTAGGGTGCGACAGTGGGATCGTGCTGGTAGAAATACTTGAGCGCGAGCGTATCCTTCCTGTTTGCATTGTAGTCGAGATCGGCCACGGCCAAATCCGCGGTGAACCGGGCCGTGCCGGGGATGAAGGCGTTGTCGAGATGGGCGTAGGAGGGGACGTTGGGATAGAGGGAGTCGTTGGGGACGAGCCACTTGCCGGGCTCGCCGGGAAGCGCAGGAGAGTTGAACAGGATATAAGCCAGGGGGTCGATGGCGGAGGGAGAGGTGATGTTTGGATTGCCGAGGTTGGCGCCGAACCCGAAGTTGCTCACGTTCATCAAGCCGCTCTGCGATCGGTCGTCGCTCAGGCTGACGGGAACGTCGAGGAACGAATCGCCGATTTCCGCGTCGGAGACATGCAGGTGTTGATAGCCGAGGAAGAAGAACAGCTTGTCCTTGATAATGGGTCCGCCCAGCGTGCCACCGGCAATGTAGCGGTGCAAATTGGGTACCTTGTCGTTGGCCGGAACGTCCGGGTCCTGGTTCAAGAAGAAGGGGGCGGCATTGATCCAGTCGGTGCCGCGATGGACGTACGCCTGACCGTGCAGCGCATTGGTGCCGGAAGCGGTGCTTAGATCGATGTGCGCGCCGGAGGTGGAACCCTGCTGCGCGTCATACATCGAGGCGTTGACGCGGACTTCGGAAATGGTTTCAGGCGCGGGCGTGGGAATGGCGTTGCCGATGGAGAGGTAAATGGAGGCCGCGGATGGGATTTCGCCGCCGCCGCCGCCGGGGCTGGTCTGCACCCCGGTCGAATTGATGACGCGCGCCGAAGCCACCTGGCTGGTGCTCTTGCCGTTGAACAGGTTGCTGGCGTCAACGCCGTTCAGCAGGAACGAATTCGATGTATCCCGCTGCCCGTTGGACCAGATGGGCGTGTTGCCCAGTCCGGAATTCGCGCCCGTGCCGCTTCCGAACTCAGCGCTCACACCGGTGGATTGCGTAGCAAGACCAGTGAAACTGCCGGTAGCCAGGGGCACGGATTCGATCTTCGCGGTGTCCATGACGTAGCCGTTGGTGGTGTCGACGGCGTTCATCAGCGGCGAAGCTTGCACCTCCACCGTTGTTGTGGTCTGGCCCACTTTGAGCGATGCGTTGACCGTGGCGGTGCGGTTGGCCTGTACCGTGATGTGCTGCGTCTTCTGCACGTCAAATCCGTCTGCCGTGTAGGTGAGCGTGTATGTGCCGATGGGAAGATTGACCAGGCTGTACTCTCCTGACCCGTTGGTCTTGACAGAGCGCGTCAGGGCGGTCTGCTCGTCCACCACGGCGACCGTGGCGTTGGGAATTACGCCTCCTGACGAATCGGTAACCTCACCGGTAATGGCGCCAAGAGTCTGCTGTGCTGGAAGCGCAATCGAGCCCAGCGCGACGGCCGCCGCCAATGCCAGCAGCCCGGGAATCGGAGAGGAAACAATCCGCATGGAATTTCTCACGTTGCACTGCCTCGAAAATAGAGATTTCCCCATCGGTCCCGGTGGAGGAGACGAAGACCGCGGGGTTGAATGGGAATCCTGTTGAACTTGGGTCGGACCCAAATGGGGTAAATACCAAAAAAGAGAAAAGTTAAGTGCCGTTACGAGTGGCTCTCGCTTGTCGTACCGGTCGGACTTGCCCTGCGGGTTGGCAATAGCATACCTGCTTGACAGTCCGCGCGAAGCAGAAATTAAAGCAATTTTTATAGCGTCTTTATGCGTTTCCACATTCCCACGGGTGCTGATCGCGTAAAAAGGGGGCGGCGAATCCCGAAGCGGCGCTCGACCGGAGCAGGTTTCGCGGGGAAAGGGTTTGCCGGTGTCTCACTGCGCTGGTGCGGCGGCTGGGGCCACGCATTTTCCGGCCGTAAACAGTTCGGCATCAGTCAGTCTGAGAGGGCGGCTTTCTTTGGGCGGCGCAGGAAATACCAGGCCAGGCCGGAAGCAATGTAGGCGAGGTAGATCCACGGAATCCGCGCATGGGTTGCATCGGTTGCCGAGCGCAGGTCGAAGAGGACGATCAGGACCATCACGATGACGGTGATCAAGCTGGCGGCTGCGATCCAATGGGAGTGCTGGCCAAGCGCGCGCCGTGCAAAGGGCAGCGCGACGGCCACCAGCGCGTAGGCGGTGAGAAAGCCGAAGACGGAAAGCGAGCCCAGCCAGTCGTACATATCCGAGCCTTGAACGCCGCGCAGAGCCAGGACCGCTGTGGCCGCAAACATGAGCCCGGCGGAGAGCGCGATGGCCGTGCCGGGAGTGCCATGGCCGGGGTTGGTGCGTTCCAGAATTCTGGGCAGCAACTTGCCGTGCGCCATCTTCATGAGCACGCGCGCGGCTGCGGTGGTGCAGGCCAGCACGCAGGCAAACATGCTTACGGCGGCGCCAAAATCGATGGCCACGCCGAGCGGCGAGATGCCGGCTCTGTTGGCGAGCAGATGCAGCGGACTCGTAGATTCGCTGAGTTGCGACCGCTCGCCGCGGAAGCCGAGCACTTCGCTGTAAGAGCACAGCATGAAGAAGACGCCGGCCAGAATGGCGCACTGCAGCACGGCGCGGGGGATAGTCTTGAGCGGCTCGCGCGCCTCGCCGCCCAGCGTGGTGGCGCTCTCGAACCCGACAAAGCTGAACATGGAAAGCACCAGCGCGGGGCCCAGCGACGAGAGCGTAACGCCCTTGAGTTTGAACTGATCCACATCGAACTGAAAGCCGAAGCGGAAAACCATCACCGCAAGCACAATGAGGATGAGGCTGACGGAGACCACCTCGATCCACAGCATCAGTTCCGCCGAGAGTTTGACGTCGCGATAGGCGATCAGGCCGGCCACGCCGCAGACCATGGCAAGGACCAGAAGCGCGGGCGGCGTCCAGTGAAAAAACTGCTGCGACAAGACGCCCACGTAGTAAAGGGCGCCGCCGGCCACGGAAGCGCCGGTGGCGATGTAGGCCAGCAGCAGTCCCCAAGCGGCGATGACGCCGAAGGCCGGCGGCAGCGTGTCCGCGGCGTAGGTGTAGAGAGAGCCCGGCGAGGCCGACAGACGGGCAAAGCGGCTGACGCAGAAGCCCACCAGCAGGGTTGCGCCGGTGGCCAGCAGATAGACAAACCAGGTGGCGTTTCCGGCCAGCGCGAAAACCAGCGGAATGGTGAGCGACGGCGAAGTGGAAGGCGCCATGGCGGAGACCGACTGCGCCAGCGTCTCCAGCGGGCCCAGAACGCCGGCGTGGAGGCCGTAGTTTTCCCCGGCGCCGTTTTGCGCGTACACTTCGCCTGTCGACTGGGCTGTCACGGGTCCGCCTTTCGCTGTGTGGCCGAAGCGCCCGGCCAAGATGACCGATTGTCTGCTGGTGGTTTCAGATCCTGCTATTCACTATAGGGCGGGCTATGGGGCGAACGGGGGCGGGAGCAAATTTTCATCGATTTGCCGGAGAGGTGGGGGATAGTTTTGGTGGGTGCGACCTGGCTGCCGGCGGCGCGAGCCTCAAACACCCCTGTTCACAAGGGCAAACGTCCTAAAGGATTCTGAACAACAGATCCTCAAGCGCCATGCGCCGCACCTGCCACAACTCACGGTTCTGTTCCTTCGCCTTCAACCGGCACTTGCCCTCTTCGTTGAAGATCACGGACACTTCGAACATCTGGTTGCCGCTGGGGTCGAGAACTAAAATCGCATGATCTTCAAGGGCGAATGTGACTGACCGGTGAAAATCCTTGGTTACCAAAACGACTGAAAATGAGTTTCCCTTCTCCACGAAGGAGAACTCATAAGGAGAATTTTCGGGGCGCAGCGCGTTGCGCTCCTTCACGTCCTCCTCCACATCCGCGCGGAGGGTCTTGAAGATCTTCGGCAGAGAGCATGCGGAGCGCCTGGCTACCCAGTCGAATCTCGACTTAGCTGTTTCCACGTTTTCTCTCGATTTAGCCGTTTCCACGTTTTCGCTCACGCTTCCATCTCCCTGCTGGACTCCTGAATGTGTCTTGCACGGCTTGGACCAGCTTGACCGGTTGCCAGCCGCCATAAGTGCAATCTCGCTCTACTATAAATGTCGCGTTTCGGTTGTCATGAACGCTGTGCGGTTTTGCTCATTGATCGTTGGACGGGGATTGGCGTTCGGTGGATGCCGGCCGCAGGAGAATGCCGGAATGAATCCGGTTCGTGAATCCGGTTCGATAGAATACCCTTGAGTTGTCTCGACTTGCATCCTGGCGATTGAAAACGCTTTGCCGGCAGCCAGGTTCTATGGCCGGGGACGGATCCTCGGGATTGAAACTGAGCAGCAGAGGAGGACAACATCGGCGTCAGATTGCGTTTAGGGGACCTGCTGATCCGGGTCAAGCTGATCACCGAGGAAGATATTGCCAAAGCGCTCGAGCGCCAGGCAACAGAGGGCGGCCGGCTGGGCGACAACCTGGTGGCCATAGGAGCCATCTCCCAGAAGGTGCTCGATGGCTTTATCCATCGGATTCCCGCCGAGCCTGCCAATATCGCGGCCACCGGACTTGATGATGCCGATCTCCTCGGCCTGTTGATGAAGCTCATCTACGCCGGGCGTCTGGAGACCAACCGGCAGTTCGTCGGTGCCATCAAGCTGCCCTACGTCATCGTGATGGACCTGGTGCAGATGGCCGTCGACCGTTCGTTGCTCCGCACTCTTGGTTCCCGCGACGGCGATAGCCTTGCCGAATTGCGCTATGTGCTCACCGAGGAGGGGCGCCGCTGGACGATTGACGCACTGGAACGGCTGCACTACGTGGGGCCAGCGCCGGTCACGCTCGATCAATTCAACGACCAGGTCAACTTGCAGAAGTTGACCAACGAGATCGTTTCCTTCGATCGCATCCGCGAGTCGTTCGGGCCCCTCACCTTCGACAACAGCATTATTGAGCAGTGTGGACCGGCCCTGAACTCCGGCCGCGCCATGCTCCTCTACGGCCCCCCGGGCAACGGCAAATCCTCAGTGGCGCAGTGCCTGGGCAACGTCTTCAGAGATGTGATCTATGTGCCCTACGCCGTCAGTGTCGACGGCCAGATCATCCGCGTCCACGATCCCAGCGTTCATTTTCCCTACGCCACCGAGACTCCCACCGAGGATGCCACGATCTCCTTTCTTCGCCAGGAGGAAATCGACGCGCGCTGGGTTCCCTGCCGCCGCCCATTTATTCTGACCGGCGGCGAGCTCACCCTGGAGATGCTCGAACTGCGCTACGATCCCAACCACCACTTCTACGAGGCCCCGATGCATTTGAAGGCCCTGGGCGGCTGCTTTGTGATCGACGACTTCGGCCGCCAACTGGTGAGTCCCACCAACCTGCTCAACCGCTGGATTGTGCCTCTGGAGAGCCGCGTCGACTATCTCAAGCTGCATACCGGAAAAACCTTCAGCGTGCCCTTCGAGGAGCTCATCATCTTTTCCACCAACCTGGACCCCGAGGACCTGATGGACACGGCATTCCTGCGCCGCCTTCCCTACAAGATCGAGGTCGGAGCGCCCAGCCCGGAAAACTACCGAAACATCTTCGACAAAGAATGCGCAAAGCGCAGCATCCCCTTGTCGGACGACATATTCGACACGATCGTGCACATGATCGTTGAAGAAAAGGGCCTGGAATTGGCGGCGTATCATCCGCGCTTCATCATCGACCAGGTGGTGGCCACCTGCCGGTTCATGGGACAGACTCCGCACTTCGACCCGCGCTTCATTGAATACGCGATCAACAACCTGCGCGTGAAGCAGACCAAGAGCGCCGAGGCTGCCAAGTCCACCTCGGCACGGATCGTGTAGCAGACCCCGGTACAAGTGCCGGCTTTGAAGGGTAAGGATTGGCCTGCCCGGTGTACACCGGGCAGGCCAATGCGGTATTCTGTGCCTTAGCTCATGATTTTTTCCCGCGACTACATTGGGTATCTGGCCCGCCGTACGGTCAAGCACCTTATCGATGCCAAGATGATCACCGCCAGCGAATTGAAGGCGGTGGAAGCGCGCGTTGCCGCAGGCCTGATCGACGAACTCTCCCTTGAGGACCGCATCAACGAGGAGGTGCGCGTGATTCTCGACGCCTACTCCGAGGAGATGCGCAAGTCCGGCGCGCAATACGCCGAGATGTTCAAGAAAGTCAAAACCGAGCTGGCCAAGAAGTACAAGGCGGTGCTATGAGGATCAGCCCCGACAAGCTCAACAAGCTGGCCCACACCGTGGCCGACACCCTGGCCGACATCGACCAGGTAGGCTTTCTCGAGGATCGCAACACCATCCGCCAGGAGGCCCGCAAGGCTCTGACGACCCTGCTTGCGGAAGAGGCGCGCATCGACCAGGCCGCCCGCCTGAAGATTGCCAACCAGCGCAAGATCATCATGGAAGGCTCGCAGGAGTGGGAGATTCTTTACCGCAAGTACTACAACGACGAAGTGCGCAAGCTGGGCATTTGAAGCGGTCTTTGCGTTCCGTCCAGCCTTTGGCACAAGCCCGGATTTTTGTTAGAGTAGACAGGTGGCCATGCCAGGCTCACCCCCCGCATGTGGCGCTATCGTCTAGGGGTTAGGACGTGAGATTCTTGTCCTTGAGATTCGGTTAACCCCTTAAGATCCACATATATTCCTTAAAATTAAAGAATTTAGTCTACCAAGTTCCGACTATAAAATTCCAACAAAATCCTCAAGAACGCCCTATTTTAGTCAAATTTATCGTGATTGGATAGTAAGATTTGATAGTAAGGTCCAAGCCGTTTATGGGTGAGAATGTAAGGTTCTCGGGCCGCTTGAACCGCACCTTTTCAGATATATCCCAGACGCAGAAAAAGCATCTCCAGGCGCATTGCCGATGGGACTTTCCCATTGGCGCTCAGCTAGCGGTAGGCCGGCATCGGCCCTGAAGGTCTCCACGCAGGACGAAGAGGCTGAAGTGGATAGCACCTGAGCCGTCTGCGGGCTCCGCCAAGCGAACTGCACCGTCCCGGCGACCCTCGGGGCGTCTGGATCACCAGCGCAGCGTGGCGGAGGTGTGCAGTCGGATGCGGCTATGGTGCAGGGCCGTGCGCGTCGAGATCAGCAGAGTGAATCATGAGCGCAGACCTATCCACTCAACGGGTCTGAACCTGCTTCGAACCTCGTTCGTTAGCCCTTGGCGACGCCTGTCGTCCGTGAAACCAGAATCCGCCGGTGGTCTACTTTTACACCGCCGCGTTACGCCGCTGTCGCGGCGCAATGTGGTCTATTTTTCCTCCGGCGCTCAGACACCAGTCAGCACGCGTCCGGCGTGTGTCCGGCGACGATGCCCTCGTCCACTGCCATCAGGAAAAAGTTCGCGAGCTCCTTCGCGATCTCGTCCGGTGTCAAGGGTCCTTTCTTGAAGGTGGTCGTGACACCGGGGAAAGATGGTCGTGGATCGGCGGGCGTCTTGATCCCGTGGGAGCACGTCCAGGAAAGCTTGCCATGCGCGGCGGTTGCGGAGCCTATCTCCTCAAAGATGGTGATGGTGACGGGTGGGAGGAGATCGTGCAGCGCCACTCTGTACACCGCGATCTGTTTGTCGATGGCGAGGGTGGTAGAGGTGCTGCTGGTGCCTGCGGACATGGTCTGGACACTCCTGTGTCCTGGTGGTCAGCGGGCTATAGAACGCGTGGTGGAGTTTCCAGGGCGGTGGTCGTGGCGCTCAAAGAGAACGTGTGGCGCCTCGGCCCCGTCGCTCGGCACCAAATAGACCACCGCCAACTCACTCATGGTCGTCCTTTGGAACCCGAAGAGCCTTCGGGTGCTCCGGCGGCTTGTTCACCGTCGCGTTGATGGGGGTCAGATTTGCCCAGTCCGTCGCTTCTTCCGACAGGCGAAATCTCTCGCACATCCCGTTCCAGCACTGGACAAGAGCTGTGCCCAGCCTGCGGGCTTCGGCCGCGGGCGAGTAGTGGGTTGCGGCGACAGCCATGGATACCATCCTCATCAGAGGATCACCTGCCGGCCATGGCCGCGTCTGTCCTGTGTTGATCAGGATTTAGCGATTCACGGAGCGGGCGCCGGAACCGCTCGTCCGTTACATCCGCGTCTTCGAGGTTCAGGTCGTAATCGTGACGACCGGCGCCAACATATCCGATGGCGCGATAGCGATGAGAATACCTTCCAAAGGCATCCTGGACCGGCTCAGCCAATTCGCCGAGGAGATGGACCACCATGAGGCGGCGCAGAACTTAGACCTCGATGTCTTTGCGGCGGAGTACATCCTCAACTGGGCTGCGCATACCCCCTGAGCTGTTTGTGGAGAAGCTGGTTGTGGCCAGCGCTGCCTAATGTCCTCGCGGCGAACTGTTGAACCCTTCGCCGGTGAGCGCCTCACCACGTGAGTACGGCCGCAGCCCTCCCCAGGCCCCCACCACGCGATCGGCACCGTCCCGGTGACCCAGAGCACGTCTGGATCACCTGCGCAGCGTGGCGGGGGTGTGCGGTCGGCCGGGGTTATGGCGCGGGGCGAGCATAGCTGTTGCACAACCAGTTACTGACGGGTTGCCGGTAATACATCGAGCGCCGGGATAAACCGGCATGTTGTAGGGGATGAAAGAGCCCTACAGGAAAGGAATGAG
>Ga0182024_10009246_pt1 | contig 20443 bp, 19 predicted proteins | sample P32metaG_FD_120480 | JGI IMG/M metagenome (GOLD analysis project Ga0182024, IMG submission 120480) | Permafrost microbial communities from Stordalen Mire, Sweden - P3-2 metaG (Illumina Assembly) | ecosystem: Environmental > Terrestrial > Soil > Wetlands > Permafrost | place: Sweden: Stordalen... | reverse complement strand
TTGATGCGCGGGTTCGATTCCCGCCACCCGCTCCAGCGGCGCCGGGCGACGTAGCCAAGTGGTAAGGCAGAGCTCTGCAAAAGCTCCATCCCCAGTTCGATTCTGGGCGTCGCCTCCAATCGTACTGCTGGTCGCCGCGTTCTTGGCGACCGCGGTGATCGCGCCGCTGATCGGTGTCCACCAGCTCGACGCGGCGTCCGGCGCCCAAACGCGTTTGTCGACGGCCCAGTCCGATCTCGACGCGCTGCTGCGCGTCCAACTCGATGAGGAGGCCTCGCTGCGCGGCTACCTCTCGACGCACGACCCGGCCTTTGCCGACGACAACCCGCCCAACCCGGCGTTCGACCGAATGGCGCGCGATCTCGAAGACCTGTTGCGCAGTGCCGGTCTGAGCGACGCGATCGCGACCGTCAACGACATGCGCGTGCGTCATACGACCTGGGAGGAACAGGTTGCGCTGCCGCTGCTGCGCCGGCCGAACTCGAGCGACGCCTACGCGCAGCAGCAGAATGGTAAGTTCCTCACCGACCTGATGAGCGGCGACGCCGACGCGCTGCGCCGCGAGCTGAACGTCGCGCGGATCGACGTGGAGCAAGGCCTGCGCCGCCAAATCAACGCGACCGTTGCCGTGAGCGCCGGGTTCGTCACGCTGTTCGCGATCGTCGCGCTCTGGTACGCGATTGGGCGGGCGACCGCGATCGCGCGGCTCGCCGAAGGTCAACTGCTGGTGGACGCGCTCCAGCGCACGCTGCGCGTGGGTGGACGACGGCTCGCGGCGACCGAGATCGGTACGGCCTACGCATCGGCGACGCGCAGGGCGCTGGTCGGCGGCGACGTGCTGGATGCTTGGCGCGTCGGGCCGGACCGCGGCTGGTTCCTGATCGCCGACGCGAGCGGAAAGGGAATCGAGGCCGCGCGCCACGCCGCATTCACTCAGTATGCGATTCGCGCGCTCGCGGCCGACGCGGACGATCCCGCCGACGTCGTCGCGCGCTTCAACCGGCTCTTCCTCGACACGTTCGAGGATCCGTCGGTGTTCGTCGTCGTTTTCCTCGGCACGTTCGACGCTCGAACGCAGGCGATGCGCTATACGAGCGCCGGTCACGGCACGGCCTATGTGCGCCGTGGCTCGCTGATCGAATGGCTGCCGCCGACCGGCTCGATCATCGGCATCGACCGTGACGGCGAGTACGCGACCGAAACCGTGCCGCTCGCGCTCGGCGACATGGTTCTGCTCGCGACCGACGGTCTGAGCGAAGCGCGCAGCGAGGACGGCGCAATGCTCGGCGAAGAACGCGTCGCCGCGATCCTGCGCGACGCGCCGCCCGACCCCCAGGCGCTGTGCGATCTGCTGGTCGCCTCGGCCGATGCCTACAGCGGCGGCGTGCAAGACGACCTGGCGATCATCGCGCTGCGGGTGGTGACGGAAGACGCGAGCACGACGACCGCTTTCCGCCCGATCGGCGGAGCGGTCTCCTCATAACGCGGTGCTGGCGCGACGCATCGTCCCTTGTCTCGACATCAAAGACGGCCGCGTCGTCAAAGGCGTGCGCTTCGTCGACCTGAGCGACGCCGGCGATCCGGTCGGATTGGCGCGCCGCTACGAGAACGAAGGCGCCGACGAGCTCGTGTTCCTCGACATTACCGCAACGGTCGAAGGGCGGCGGGCGACGCTCGAGGTCGTGCGCGCCGTCGCGCGGGAACTGACCATTCCGTTCGCGGTCGGCGGCGGGGTGCGCGACGTCGACGGGTTCAACGATTTGCTGCGCGCCGGCTGTGACAAGGTCAGCATCAACTCGGCCGCGGTGCGCGATCCGGACCTGGTTCGCGCCGCAGCGCACCGCTTCGGCGCGCAGTGCGTCGTCGTCGCGATCGACGCGCGCCGCACGTCCGGTGTGCCGTCGGGCTTCGAGGTCGTGGTCGACGGCGGACGAACGGCGACCGGCCTCGATGCCGTGGCGTGGGCGCGCACGGTCGAGACGTGCGGTGCGGGCGAGCTGCTGGTGACGTCGATCGACCGCGACGGAACGCGCGACGGTTTCGATCTTCCGTTGACGCGCGCGGTGCGCGACGCGTGCGCGCTGCCGGTGATCGCCTCCGGGGGCGCCGGAGCGATCGGAGATTTCGCCGACGTGTTCCGCCTCGCCGGCGCCGATGCCGCGCTCGCCGCCTCGCTCTTCCACTACGGCGAGCTCGGCATCGGCGCGCTCAAGGACGTGCTCGCCGCGCAGGGGATCGTCGTGCGACGCGATACGGTCACCGTATGAGCGCGCTGCCGCCGATTCGCTGGAACGCCGACGGGCTGGCGCCGGTCGTCATCGCCGACGCGACGACCGGGGCGGTGCTCACGCTCGCGTACGCCAACCGGGAAGCGCTCGACCGCACGATCGCCACGCGCTCGACCTGGCTGTGGAGCCGCTCGCGCGCTGAGCTCTGGAACAAGGGAGCGACGTCGGGAAACGCGCAACGCGTCGTTTCCGTCTCAGTCGACTGTGACGCTGACGCCTTGCTCTACCGGGTGATTCCGAACGGTCCGGCGTGTCACACCGGGGCGACGTCGTGCTTCGGTATGACGATTCCGCTCGACGCCGACCCGCCGACCGGCGCGAGCTTCGCCAGCGCGATCTCCGCCTTGGCGCGCACGATCGAATCGCGCAAGGCGAATCCCGTCGAAGGATCCTACACGACCAAGCTGTTCGCCGGCGGCGTCGACCGGATCGGCAAGAAGATCGGCGAGGAAGCGACCGAGGTCGTGATCGCGGCGAAGAACGCGGACGGCGGCGAACTCGTGTGGGAGACGGCCGACCTGCTCTACCACGCGCTGGTATTGCTGGCCGAACGCGGCGTCTCGCTCGACGACGTGGGGGCCGAGCTATCGCGCCGCGCCAAACCGGCGGACTGAGCGGGCTGGCCGGCGTCGGGCCGGAGACCGCCGCGAAGCTGGCCGACGTCGGCGTCACGACGCCGGGCGAACTGCTGGCATACATCCCGCGCGCGTATCGCGACTGGCGCGAGCCGATGCCGATCGCATCGCTGCGCGAAGGCGAAGCGATTGTCGTCGGCACCGTGCTCCGCGTCAAGGAACGTCAAGGCCGTTTCCCGCTCGTCACCGCCGCGCTACAGGACGATACCGGGATCGTCGAGGCGAAGTGGTTCGGCCGCCGGTATCTGTCGGGGAAGCTGGCCGCCGGTGACCGGCTGTTCGTCGCCGGCCGCGTGACGCGCGCCGGGTTGCTGCCCGAGATCAACGTCTCGACCCACCGCGTGCTGCGCGATGGCGAACGTTGGCAGGGCGAGATGGTGCCGGTGTACGGCGCGACCAAAGAGCTGCCCTCGCGCGTCATCCGGTCGGTGATCGGAAAGAATCTGGACCGGATGATCGCCGCCGAGATCGATGCGCTGCCGGCGGAGTTGGTACGGCGGTTCGGCTTTCCGCCGCTCGCGACGGCTTGGCGGGACGTGCATGCGCCGCGCGATCCGGAGGCGGCGGCGCGCTCCAAGGAACGCATCGTCTTCGACGAGTTCTTTTCGATCGCGCTCGCGGCGGCGGTCAAGCGCGCACGGCGTGAGGCGGCCGGTGGTGCGCGCGCGCTGACGGTGCCCGGCGGGTTTTGGGACGCGTTCGCCGCGGAGGTGCCGTTCATTCCGACCGGCGCCCAGCGTCGGGTCATCGAAACGATCTGGCGCGACATGACGCGCACCGCGCCGATGAACCGTCTGTTGCAAGGCGACGTCGGCAGCGGCAAGACGTTGGTCGCCGCCGCCGCCATCGTGTTAGCGCACAGTGCCGGCGTGCAGTCCGCGCTCATGGCGCCCACCGAAATCCTCGCCGCACAGCATGCCTCCAAGCTCGCGCCGCTGCTCTTGCCGTTCGGCGTGACGGTCGAAGCGATCTTCGGTTCGCAAGGCCTGCGCGAGCGGCGCGGCGCGCGGGAACGCATCGCGTCGGGCGCCGCTTCGCTCGCGGTCGGCACGCATGCGCTGCTCACTGAGAGCATCACGTTCGCCGATCTCGGCTTGATCGTGATCGACGAACAGCACCGCTTCGGCGTGAACCAGCGCAAGACGCTGCGTGAGAAGAGCGCCGCACCGCACACGCTGGCGATGACCGCAACGCCGATTCCGCGAACCCTCGCGCAGACCAAATACGCCGACATGGATCTGTCGATCATCGACGAGTTGCCGCCGGGTCGCACCGCGATCCGGACCTTCGTCATCCGCGAGAGCCGCAAGCACGAAGTCTACGCGTTCGTGCGCAAGAACGTCGAGCTGGGACGCCAAGCGTACGTCGTCGCGCCCGCCATCGACGGCAATGAGTCCGATCTCACCGGCGCGCTCGCCGAAGCGGAGCAGTTGCGCACCACGGTGTTTCCCGATTTGCGCGTCGACGTGTTGCACGGGAAGATGGTGCCGCGCGAAAAGGACGCCGTCATGGGGCGCTTCAAAAGAGGCGAGACCGACGTGCTCACGTCGACGACCGTGGTCGAGGTCGGCGTCGACGTTCCGAACGCGTCGGTGATGGTGGTGCTCGACGCGCAGCGGTACGGCCTCGCGCAACTGCACCAGCTTCGCGGGCGCGTCGGCCGCGGCGTGGCAGAGTCGTTCTGTCTGCTCGTCGCGCCGGACGATGCCGGTGAGGTCGAACGGCTGCACGTCCTCGAAGAGACGACCGACGGCTTTACGATCGCCGAGCAGGACCTGCGGCTCCGTAAGGCCGGCGAGCTGGCCGGGACCGCGCAGGCCGGCGACGCTGCGACGATCGGCAACATCGTCGATGATTTCGCGCTCTACATGCGCGCGAAGGAAGCGGCCGACGCCATTGTCGCCGCCGATCCGGAGCTGCGCGCAGCCGAACACCGGCCGCTGCAGGCGCTGCTCGACGACAATGCCTCGGCGCGGGCCATGCTGGTGACCGCGTGACGCGCGAGCCGTTCGCGATCGGCTTCGATTTCGACCATACGTTGGGCGTCGATCACGGGCTCGAGCTGCGCGCGCTCTACGAGTACGCCGCCGAGCTCGGACGGCCGCTCGATCCGCACGATGCGGCATTGCGTTCGGCGCTTGAGAAGTTTCTGACGGATTTTCGGGCCGGCCTGATGACGCTCGATACGATGGTCGCGGTGTTCGCCGAGCAAATCGGCGCGCGCGCCGGCGCTCCGCAGCGCTGGTGCGAGACGTGCTATCGGCTCGTCGACGAACTGGTGCGACCGATCGACGGCGCGGTCGAGCTGGTGACGTCGCTGCGCGCGCGCGCCGTTCCGATTGCCGTGCTGACCAACGGCTGGACGCCGCTGCAGCAGAAGAAGATCGCACGTGCGCTCGGCGCTGCGGCGGACGGCATTCCGGTGCTGGTGAGCGATGCGCTGGGTGCCCACAAGCCGGCACGCGCCGCGTTCGACGCGCTGGTCGCGGCGCTCGGCGTGCCGCGCGAGTACACGTGGTACGTCGGCGACAACCCGCGCGGCGACATCGGCGGCGCGCTCGCCGCCGGTCTGCGCGCCGTCTGGTTCGACTGGGAAGGGGTGAGTTATCCACAGGATCTTCCGCCGCCGACCGGACGTATTTCCGCGTTGCGGGAGCTCGAGGCGCTGGCCCAGAACACCTACGCCCCATAACTCGTATGGGAACGCTGACGATCACCGGCGGCACGCTGCGCAGCCGGCGTGTTCCGACACCGCCCGGACGCGGAACGCGACCAACGCCCGCTCGCGTGAAGGAAGCATTGTTCTCTATCCTCGGCCTCCGCGTCGTCGACGCACGCGTGCTCGATCTCTTCGCCGGTAGCGGAGCGCTCGGTTTCGAGGCGCTCTCGCGCGGCGCCGCGCACGTGACGTTCGTCGAACGTCACCGGCCGACCGCGGACGCGCTGCGCAGCTCGGCGCGCGAGCTCGGCGTCGACGGCGTCGTCGACGTGCTCAACGCGGCCGTCGAAAGCGCGGCCCGCACCGTCGCCGGACGCTACGACCTCGTGTTCGCCGACCCGCCGTACGCGCAGTCCTATCCGGGCGCCGCGCTGCAAACGTTGCGCGACCGACGCGCGATCGACGAAGGGACGACCGTGATCTACGAGCACTCCTCGCGCGAGGACGCGCCGGCGGACGCGACGATGCGCGCCGAGCGTTCCGAGCGCTACGGCGAGGTCGCGCTCGCCTTTCTTCGCCCGCTGGCGGAGACGACGTGAACGGCGTGCCGGCGAGGCAAGCCGCGATCTACCCGGGCTCGTTCGATCCGATGACGCGCGGCCATCTGGACGTGATCGAGCGTGCCGCGGCGATCTTCGATACCGTCGTGGTGGCGGTCGTCGTCAATCCGCAGAAACGCGATCCGCTGTTCAGCCTCGACGAACGCGAGCAGATGATCCGCGCCGCGGTCTCGCATCTGAGCAACGTGACGATCACCCACTTTCGCGGGCTGCTGGCCGACTTCGTGCGCAGCACCGGTGCGACCGTGATCGTCAAGGGCTTGCGCGTCGTCTCGGACTTCGAGAGCGAGATGTCGACGGCATTGATGAACCGCTCGCTCTCGGGCGTCGACACCGTCTTTTTGCCGAGCGATCCGAAGTGGTCGTTCGTGAGCTCCACCCTCGTCAAAGAAGTCTACAATCTGGGCGCCGACGTCGCCGACTACGTCCCGCCTGCCGTTTTGAACGTCATGCGCGCCAAACGCCCTGAATCTCGCCCCGCCTAGCCAAGGAGGCCAGCGTTGTCTGTCTACCGTGTGATCGATAAGCTCGAAGCGTCCGTCCGCCAGGGAACCGTCCTGCCGTTCGGATACCGCATCGTCAGCGAAGAACGCATCCTCGAGCTGATCGAGAAGCTGCGCGCGTCGCTACCCGAAGAGGTCGGCCGTGCGCGAACGATCGCGAAGAACGGCGATCGCCTCGTGCGCGAGGCGCAGGAGAAGGCGCAAGCGATCGTTGTCGAGGCGTCCTCGCAGCAGTCGCAGCTCGTCGACGACAACGAGATCGTGCGGCGCGCGCGCGCGACGGCCGAGATCGTGCTTCGCGAAGCCGAACAAAAGGCGGCGCGCGTGCGCGAAGGTGCCGACGCCTACGCCGGCCAGGTCCTGACCGACCTCGACGTGCGGCTCAGCGGCGCGCTCGGCTCGGTGAAAAAGGGCATCGAGTCGCTGACGACCGCGCGCGTTGCGAGCGTCGGCGCCGCTCCGGCGTCGCTCGCCGACGCGGCGGCGAAGTCGAAGCGCGCCGCGTTCGACGCGCAGAACGAGCACGAGACGGCAGAGCTGGAATCCGTCTAGGGCGAACCTGGCGGCTTTACCTCGCCGCCTCCCTCGCCTTCGATCTCGCGTCGCAGATCCAGAGCGTCGCGATCGCGTGGCAAGTCTATTCCGTACGGAACAGCGCGTTCGACCTCGGCCTGGTCGGCCTCGTGTTGTTCACGCCCTCGCTGTTGCTCGCGCCGATCACCGGACTCGTCGCCGATCGGATCGACCGCCGCACGATCATCGCCTGCGCGTCGGCCCTGCAGCTCGCGGTCTGCGGTGCCTTGATCCCGCTGGGCACGATGCACGGCCCGCGCGCTCTCGCGCTCATCATGGCGGTGCTGGCGGTCGCCGGGACGGCGCGCGCCTTTCGCTACCCCGCAGTCGGCGCACTGCTGCCGGCCATCGTGCCGGCCCACGACTACGTGCGCGCCAGCACGGCGGCTTCCGCCGTCCGTGAAGTGGTGACGATCGGCGGCCCGGCGCTCGGCGGCGTGCTCGTCGCGCTCGGAGCGTTCCCCGCGTACGGCAGCGCGATCGTCGCCTTCGCCGTCGGCGCGCTCACGGTGCTCGCGATCCCGATGGCACAGCGCGTGCGCAGCGCGTCAACCTTTTCGTGGCGGGACGTCTTCGCCGGGATCGGTTTCCTACGGCGCAAGCCGGTGCTCGCCGGAGCGATCTCGCTCGACCTGTTCGCGGTGTTGTTCGGTGGTGCTACGGCGCTGCTGCCGATCTATGCGGCGCAGATCTTTCACGCCGGGCCGATCGGTTTCGGTGCCCTGCGTGCCTCGCTCGCGGTCGGCAGCGCAATCTGCGCGGTCGCGATCGCGCGCCGCCCGATCCGTCGTTACGCGGGGCCGCGACTGCTGGTCGCCGTCGCGTGCTTCGGCGCAGCGACGGTCGCGTTCGGCCTCTCGACGTCGCTGTGGATCGCGATGCCGGCCCTGGCCGTCGCGGGCGCCGCCGACATGGTCAGCGTCGCGATCCGCGACGGCCTCGTCGCGCTCGGGACCCCCGATGCGATGCGCGGTCGCGTCAATGCGGTCGAGGGCGTCTTCATCATCGCCAGCAACGAGCTCGGCGGCTTCGAATCCGGCACCCTGGCTGCGTTCATCGGCGCCGCACCCGCCGTCGTCGCCGGCGGCCTTGCGACGCTTACCGTCGTCGCGCTGTGGATCTGGCGCAACCCGTCATTGCGCAAAGCGGACGCAATCGCTACGTGACGCTCGCGGACGACGTTTCTTCGACAACGCGTCAGGGTGAGACGACGACGCCGAGCGCGTAGGCCGTCTCCGCGCTCACCCAGACGTTGTGTTGAGGGACGACGGTCTGCAGCATGTCGTCTCCGTCGTTGAGCAGGCGCCCCAACACGCGGCGCGCCTCAACCACGTCTTCATGCGGCGCGGTGGCGCGTGCGGTCAGCGTCAGCAGCCATTCGGCCGTCGCCGCAAGCGCCCACTGATACCAGTCGAACTCGATCAAGCGCGACTCCGGACGAACCACGCCGCGGGCGTCGCGGGAGCGATATGACAGGATCGCCGACGAGTATTGGACATCGAACCGCCGCAGCTCGAGCGCGCCGATCATCGCCGGAATCGCCCGGCCGACCGCGGGCGGAACGGGATTGCCGCCGGAACGCTCGTCGTGCAGAAAGGCGCTAATGATCTGATCGTCCAGACCCTCGTACTGATGCCCCACCGCGTCAGGATTCGCGTCCGGTAACCAGCCGCGCCGGTTGGGCGCCTCACCGAAATGTCGCAGCAGGAAGCCGCGAACGCTGCGGATTTCGGCCTCGCGCTCGGCGGGCGATCCTCGCCAGGCGACGTGCGCGTCGCGCGCCGCGAGCAGCGCCAGATACGCCATCGCCGTCGCATAGGTGCTGTAACCGCCGATTTGGTGCGGGCCTTCGCCGAAATGGCCGTCGGGAAACGGCCCGAACAACCCGGCCGTCGCCTGAGCGACCCGCAGCTCGCGCACCACGGTTCTGCGGCGATCCGGGGCAAGCTGCGCGTGGACGAGTTCGAGTTCGAGCGCAAACGCGGTCCAAAGCGAGACTTCCGCGGTCGACGTCACCGAGCCCATCGCCTTCCATCCGTAGAGCATGTTGTGCCCGTCGGTCTCCGCTTGACGCGGAGCGAACGCGAGGTCGAGGTTTCGCCCGAACGCGTCCGCCTGCGGCCGTGTCAGGTCGGATGCGCCGAACGCACCGGCCGACGCCTGCGCAGCCGTCCACGGATCGCGTTTTTCCGGAGCGTGCGGGCCGAAGATCCACGCGTACCGTGTTTCCGCTCCCGCGCGCGTGAGAAACGTGACGAGCGGGCGGCGCAAGATGGTTGCGCGATCGCGAAGCGCCGGGTCGTTGGGCGCATGACGAAAGACCGAGAGATCGTACCGGTCGAGCGCCGTCCGAATCGCCGGAGCAAACGGGATGTCGTTGCGGTTGTCGGCGAGGCCGGCGTATCCGAGCGCACCGATCGCGATCAGTGCCGTGACGCCCGAACCAATCGCTGCCCGAGTGCGCCGCTCACGAACGGCTTCGCGCCTCGCGAGATCGTCGTACGAGAGCTGCAAGATGCCCGCGACGAGGCGAAGCATTGCAGAGCGTCTGGTTCGACGCCCGGTGCGGGCATCGGCCGCGAGCGGTTCGTCGCCTTCGAGCAACGCGGGCGGAAAGCTCGTGGCAGGCTCACCGGCCACGAGAAGCGCGAAGATTCGATCGCCATGGCCGAGTGCGCGAAACCGGCGGATCTCGCGATCGACCCATGGTGATGCGGCCGATTGCGGCGAGCAGATGACGATCAGACTTCGGGATGCCCGCAAAGCGTGTTCGATGCTCGCGCTCAGCGATGGCGCGCCCGCAAGCTCGACCTCGTCACGGAAGATCGGATACAGCCGCTTCGGTATCGGACCGAATGCGGACGGCCGGTTGCGCAGGGAACGGGGAAGCCGATAGCCTTCCAAAGCGCGGTGCAGCCACGCCCCCACCGCCGCGTCAGCGTGTGAGTAGCTGATGAAGCTCCAATAGGCTGAAGCCGCACGCTCGTGCACGATGGACGTTCATTCCCGCGCCGGCTGCGCGCTTGCCTGCGCCATTCGGCCCTTCGACGAGCTCAGCGTGACGCGGTGTGGAAGAACGCCGTTCCCATGAGGCCGTTGAGGACGAACTGCACCGCGAGCGCAGCGAGGATGATGCCGAGCAGGCGGGTGACGACGTGGATGCCGGTCTTGCCGACGATGCGCTGGAGGTACGGCGCCGCGGTCATGCACAGCCACGTCACCGCCAGCGCGCTCGCGTAGGCGAGCACGACGGTCAGGATGCGCAGCGTGTCGCCGTGGGTGAGCCCGCTCAGCAGCAGCACGGTCGCGATCGTGCCCGGCCCGGCGATCATCGGGATCGCGAGCGGAAACACCGCCGGATTTTGGGCCTCGGACGCGGCGCGCGTCTCCTCTTCGGTCTGCTTCGCTCCCGTTGGTCGCGCGAAGAGCATATCGATCGCGATCAGAAACAAGAGGATTCCGCCGGCGATCGTGAACGCCGGCAGCGTGATCCCGAGATACGCCAGCAACGAGTGCCCGATCAGCCCCATCACGAGGATCACCGCGGCGGCGACGAGCACCGCTTCGTTGATGATGCGCTGACGGCGCGCGCCGGCACCGGCCGTCGCGACGAGCGTCAGCGGAATCATCCCGACCGGGTCGATGATCGTAAAGGCAATGGCGAAAGCGGTCGCCAGGAACGGAAGATCCACGGACAGCGTAACCCGCTCCGGCGCATGTTTGCTGCAGGACCGGCCAAGCAGATTCAGCGCGGCCGCCAAGGGAACGCGTGCCGCTCGTACAACGTTGCTGCCGCATGAAGCTTCGCGACACCCTGTTCGGATCGCTCATCGCCGCTGCGCTTGCGCTCGCGGGATGCGGCGGGAACGGAGGCACGTCGAGCGTGACGACGCCGGCGGCGCTGAGCAACGTCACGGGCGACTACACCGGTACGCTCCAGGACACGACCGCGGGCACGATGGTCGCCGCGGTGACGCTGTCCGAGCACGGCTCCGCAGTCGGTGGTGCGCTACTGCTCGGTCCCAACGGCTCGACGAGTATCGCGCTCGCGATGACGCTCGCTGCTTCAAATGCGCTCACCGGTTCGGGCACGATGGACACCAGCACGGTCGCCTGCACGTTCACGGTTTCCGCGACGTACGCGCCGAATGCCAACACGCTGACCGGGACCTACACGCCGGTGGGCACGTGCTCGGGATTCGCGGGCGGCACGTACAGTCTCGCGCAACAGTGCATGGACGCCGTTTCGGCAAACCGCCGCTCCACGAAGGGCCTCCTACCGCACTGCTGATGCGGTCCTAAACCGACTCCGCTTCGGCGAGGACCTCGTCCTCACTCAGCGATGCGGCGCGCGCGAGCAGTTCGTGCAGGCGCGGTTCGGCGAGCGCTGATTCGAGCGCCGCGGTAAGCCGCGCCACGATCAGCGCGTCGGTGTTGTCGGGCTGCCAGCCGAGCTGCGTCAGGCGGACGCGTCCGTAGCCGAACAGGCGCGCGGCGCGCTCGGCGTCGATGCCCGACGAGCCCGCCGCGAGATAGACGACGGCGCTCGCCATCAAGATCGCATGATGCGCGTCGCGCGCCAATTGAAAGGCCTCCCGCGCGGCATCGAGCGCGCGCGCGTCGTTCAGCGCGGCGAGCGTACACGCGAGATTGTTCGCGACGTAGATGCGCGCATCGCCGTCAGAGAGCGGAAGCGCCTCGAGCAGAGCGTCGACGGCACGGTCGAGTTGTCCCGCGCGTCCTTCGGCCACCGCCAGCCATTCCAAGGCGCGTACGCCACCCTCAGCGTCGCCGAGTGCACGATAGAGCGTGGTGGCCTCGGCGATCCGTTCGCGCGCGCGTTCGACGTGGTCGGGTGGAAACACGCTGGCGGCATGAACGAGCGTCGCCGCAAGCAAGCGACGGTCGCCGAGGGTCCGCGCGCGCTCCAGCGCGTCGACGGCGTTTCGCGCGGCGTCGTCGTAGCGTGACTGCCGCGCGTCGTGCACCGCGAGACGCGAGAGCGCGCGTACCTGTCCGCGCGCATCGTCGGTTCGCGCGTACGCCGTGACCGCGTGTTGCGCCGCGGCGCCTGCGCGGTCGTACGAACCCTGGTTGTTGTACAACATCGCCAGGCCGTAGTGCAACTGCGCTTCGACCGCCGCCGGCGGCGCGGGCTCCGCGACGAGCGCGGCCTCCGACCACGCGATCGCTTCCGACAGCAGCGTGAGGCGAAGCAGGACCGGCATGACGTCGGCGGTCAGCCGCTGGCCGAGCGCGACGTCGTGACGTTCGCGCAGCGACCATCCGAGCGCTGCCCGAAGGTTTTCGAGCTCGAGTTTCAGCCGCGCGAGCCAACCCGGCTGCGCAACGTCGGCCCACTCGCGATACGCGTCGCTCGCCACGCCCGCGAAGTAGGTCGCATGCGCCGCCACCCGCGCTTCGCGTTCGCCGCTGTCGGCAAGTCGCGAACCGGCATATTCTTCGATCATCTGCAATTGGCGGTAGCGTTGCCCGGTGTCGTCGACGTCGGCGATGATGAGCGACTTGTCGACGAGCGCGGTGAGCAGATCGAAGATCGCCCACTCGTCGATCGCCTCGTCGCCGCAGACCGCCGTCGCGGCGTCGAGGGTGAACCCGCCGCTGAACGCCGCGGCGCGCCGAAAGAGCGTCTTCTCGTCGTCCGACAGGACGTCGTAGCTCCAGTCGATCAGCGCGCGCATCGTCTGCTGGTGCGGGAGCGCCGTGCGGCTCCCGCCGGTCAGGACTCGGAAGCGTTCGGTCAACCGGCGGAAGAGCTCGTCGACCGAGATCGTGCGCACGCGCGCGGCGGCGAGCTCGATCGCGAGCGCGAGGCCGTCCAAGCGGGCGCAGATATCATCGACGACGCGCATGTTGCTCGGGCTGAGCTCGAAGCGCGGGTCGACCAGCTTCGCGCGATCGGCGAACAGTTGTGCCGCGTCGCGCGCGGCGAGCGAGGCCAGCCGGCGCAGGTGCTCGCCCGCAACGTTCAACGGCTCGCGGCTCGTTGCCAGCAGCGTCACGTGCTCGCACCGCGCCAGCACGCTCGCGGCGACGCGAGCGACCTCCGTGCCCTTGCGTTCGCAGTTGTCGAGCAAGAGCAGCAATCGGCGGTTGGCGAGGTATGCGACCAGTTGCTCGAGAGGCGAGGCCTGGCCACCTTGCGGCGCGCCGAGCGCGGTCATGATCGTGCTGGCGACGAGTTCGTCGCCCTCGACCGGCGCGAGATCGACGAGCCACGCGCCGTCCGGACGCGCCGGGGTCGTTTCGGCGGCCTGCAACGCAAGGCGCGTTTTCCCGACGCCGCCGGGACCGACGATCGTCACGAGACGCGCGTCGCGCAGCACCTCGCCGATGCGTTCCAGATCGGCGGTTCGACCCACGAAGGACGTCTCCGCACGCGGCAGATTGCCGCGCGCCGATGCGGGTGCGGCGGTATCCGCGGTAACGCGGGTATCGCTTCGCGAACGCGTGCGCGGCGCCGGAACGAGGGCCGTGCGCACGGCCGGCGCGAGCCGCGTGAGCTGCGCGTCGAACCCGTCGTACGCGTCGAACCAATGGCGGCGCTTGAGGTAGAACTCGGCCGAGTCGGTCGGCTTCACGTTCTCGATCCGTACCGGCAGGACCGCGATTCCGCGGCTGAAGGCGATCTCGAGCTCGTTCAAAACCGCTTCCGACCGGTTCGCATTGCGCGAGAAGACAAGCACGACGATGCGACTGCCGGCGATTGCGTCGACGAGGAACTTGGCGTACGACGCGCCGGGCGTTCCGTCACGCGGCGCGATCCAGCAGCGCAGACCGTCGGCTTCGAGCGCGGCACAGATCGCATCGGCTCGCGCCCGATCGCGCGAGGAGTAGCTGATGAAGACGTCGTGCGCGGCCTCGCGCTTCGAGGCCCGCGCCACTAGGGACGAATCACTGAGCGCGGCGCACTACAGCGTCGGCGTGAAATTCAGGTTTTTCACCAAGAACGCGTAGCGATCGGCAACGTCGTCGATGATCTTCTCGGTCGGACGGCCAGCGCCGTGGCCGGCCTTGGACTCGACCCGCAACAGGACGGGATTGTCACCCGCTTCTGCGTGTTGGAGCGCCGCGGCGAACTTGAACGAATGCGCCGGAAAAACGCGATCGTCGTGATCCGAGGTCATCACCAGCGTCGGCGGATACGCCGTACCGTCCTTGACGTTGTGATAGGGCGAGTACGCGAACAGGTATTTGAACTGATCGGCTGACGCTTCGGAGGAGCCGTAGTCGGTCACCCACGCCTTGCCGACGGTGAACTTCTGGAAGCGCAGCATGTCGAGGACGCCAACTTCGGGGATCGCCGCACCCCACAGTTCGGGCCGTTCGGTGATCGCCGCGCCGACGAGCAGGCCGCCGTTCGAACCGCCATTCGCGGCCAGCTTCGGCGTCGAGGTGATCTTCTTGTCGATGAGCATCTGCGCCGCCGCGATGTAGTCGTCGAAGACGTGCTGCTTGTTGGCCAGCCGGCCGGCGTCGTGCCAAGCGTCGCCGTACTCGCCGCCGCCGCGCAGCGTCGCGACCGCATATGCGCCACCCATCTGCAGCCACATCGCGACGGCCGACGAGAACGACGGCGTGATCGAAATGTTGAACCCGCCGTAGCCGTACAGGATCGTCGGGGTCGAGCCGTCGTACGGCATGCCCTTGCGGTGCACGACGAACACGGGGATGCGCGCACCGTCCTTGGACGTCGTGAAGATCTGCTCGGTGACGTACGGCGAGGAGTCGAACGCAATCTTCGGCGCGATCGCCACGGTGCTCTTGCCGGTCGTCGTGTCGAAGCGGTAGATCGTCGTCGGGTACGTATACGACGTGAACGCATAGTAGGCGACGCGATCGGCACGATGGCCGCCCGGAAGACCGCCGCTGCCGATTCCGGGCAGTGCGATCGAGCCCAGCGCGTGACCGTCGAGCGCGTAAACGCGCACGAGCGAATGCGCGTCGTGCAGGTATGCGACATAGAGCCGGTTGCCGAGCAGGTTCACGCCTTCGACCGTGTCGGCGCCCTGCGGAACGATGTCGTGCAACGCGTGCGACGGATCGTTCACATCGAGCCAGGCGACTCGTCCGCGCGGCGCGTTCAGGTTGGTGTGAATGTAGAGGTGGGTGCCGTCGTCGCCGACCGGCGAGTACTGAACGTTCGGATCGAGCGCGAAGAGTTGCCGAAGCGCGGAGTCCGGTTCGCCGGCTCGCTTCCATGAAAGACTGTTACCGTCGCCCTTTGAGGTGTAGAAGTAGTCATAACGCTGGTCCTCGCTCTCCCCGGCGCCGAGGAACTGATCGTTGGCGGCCGTGTAGACGAGGCGGTCGGCCGATTGCGGCGTGCCGATGCGATGGAAGTACATCTTCTGAGCGCCGAGCGCGCTGAGCGTCGCGTTGCCGGTCTTGGGCGCATCGTAGGCGTTGTAGTAGAAGCCGCCGGCGCCGCGCCAGGACGCGCCCGAGAACTTGCTCCATTGGATGACGTCGGGCAGATCGCGGCCGGTCGCGACGTCCTTGACGTGCCAGGTCTGCCAGTCGGCGCCCGACGACTGCGTCGCATACGCCATCAGCCGGCCGTCGTGGGTGAAGCTGAAGCCGGCCAGCGCGACGGTTCCGTCGGCAGCCAGCGTGTTCGGATCGAGCAATACGCGCGGCGTACCGTGTTCACCGTGCCGCACGAACAGCACGCTCTGGTTCTGCAGTCCGGTGTTGCGGGTGAAGAACCACCACGCACCTTGGTGGAACGGGGCGCCGACCTTTTCGTAGTCGAGCAGCTTGCGGTAGTCGTCGCGAATCGTGTTGCGCTGCGGGATCGCATCGAGGTACTGCCGGGTGAGATCGCCTTCGGCCTTGACCCAAGCGGTCGTCTGCGGTGAATCGACGTCTTCCATCCAGCGATACGGATCGGCTACCGAGGTCCCGAAGAAATCGTCGGTAACGGCTCCGCGCGGAGCGTCCGGATAGGCGAGCTTGGCGAGCGCGGGCAGCGCGGCGGACGCACCGATGACGGCGGCCACCAAAAGAACGGCGAGGCGGCGCATGGCCTCCCCCTCTTCTCCGATGGAAACCGGAGTCGCCTGCTCCGCCGGAATCAGACCGGCGGCGCTTGCACCCCGTGGGCGAACGCTTCCAGCCGCTGCCGGTCGATCGAGCGCACGCGACCGCGGTCGAGCGCGACGGCCTGCGCGTTCTTCAGCCGGATCAGCGCGCGCGCGGCCATGTCGCGGACCGTGCCGGCGGCCGCGGCGATCTGCGCCTGGGACAGGTTTTCGACCCCGGGCAGTCCCGGCGCCATCCCGGTCGTTGCGGGCGCGTACGACATCAGGAACTTGGCGACGCGCTGCAAGACGTGCGCGAAGGCAAGGTCGGCGATCGTATCGATCGACCGGCGTCGCGCCTGCGACGACGCCGCGAGAAACCCGAGCGCGAGCTCGCTGTCGTTGCGCACCGCGTGCAGCACGCTCTCCGACGGGATCAGCACGACGGTACAATCGGTCAACGCTTCGGCTCTCGTCGTCGCGCCGCCGCCGTCGAACGTCCCCGATTCGTTGAGCGGGTCGTGCGTGAGGCGTTCACCGAGCGCATGCGTCTTGCCGTCGGGTGAAAGCAAGGTATAAACGATCTTTCCGGTACGCACGAAGCCCAGATACGGCCACATTTCGCCTTCGTCGAAAACCGTCTCACCGGTTCGATACGACCGTTCGCCCGCGACAGCCGCGAGCTCGTTGATCGTCGTCTGCTTGGCATTGGCGAACGGCGCGCAATGCGACAGAAACGTCGACGTGTCGGCGCGCTCGTCGATGCGCTCGAGCCGAATCGTCCAACGCCCGCTGCCCAGATTGCGCGCATCCCACGAGAACCGCCCCGGACGGTACTGCTGGAACTCGTTGCGCAAGGAGCGCGGGTCGCTTTCCTCGTTGAGCTCCAGGCTGCCGCCGACAGGCAGCTTGTCGAAAGCATCGAAAATGCGCGCGCTGCGGTTCGCTGCGGGGAGCGTGCGGGCGTCGATCGTGACCGACGGCACGCGGGTCGTGGGCATCGACGGTGGGGATGCGGCGCGGGGGGCACATTCCCTGCGGGAGAGAACCGATGCAGGTGCCTTCGTTGCGCAAGTGGGTCACACGAGGAGTCGACGTCCTCGCCGTCGTCGTGGTCCTCGCCGCCGTCGTCCGGTTTCTGGTCCTGCCGCACCTGCACCGCGAGATCGTACAGGCTCCGCCGGTGTCGGTCGCTACGCTCGACGGCGGCCGCTACGACCTGGACCACCGTCGCGGACGGATCGTTTTCCTGGACTTTTGGGCGACCTGGTGCGATCCGTGCCGCGACTCGATTCCGCTGGTGCAGCACTTCGCGCGCACGCACCCCGAGGTCGACGTCGTCTCGATCGACGTCGGCGAGATCCCCGCAACGGTTCGTCCGTTCGCCCGGCAGTTTCGCATGAACGACGTCGCGCTCGATCCCGATTGGACAGCCGCGCACGCGTTCGGGATCACCGGCTTTCCGACGCTGTACGCAATCGACGCGAACGGACACGTGCTCGCGCGCTGGATCGGATACGATCCGGACATCGAACGCGAGATGCGTACGATCCTGGTCCGCGCGGTTCCGCGGACGGCGCATGCGTAGGCCACACTAGCGGCCTTTGAAGTCGGGTTTGCGCTTTTCGAGGAAGGCGCTCGAGCCTTCGCGGAAGTCGTCGGTCATCACGGCGCGGCCGAACAGCAACGCTTCGAGCGCGAGCCCGTCGTCGAGCGAGAGCGAACCGGCAGCGACGACGGCACGCTTGGCCGCCGACACTGCGAGCGGTGCTTTCGATGCGATGAAATCGGCGACGCGTTTCGCTTCGCCGGCAAGATCGTCGAACGGCACAACCCGTTGCACCAGGCCGACGCGCAATGCTTCTTGCGCGTCGATCATCTCGCCGGTCAGACAGAGATACATCGCCATGCCCTCTCCGAGCAGTCGCGTGGCGCGCTGCGTTCCGCCGTAGCCCGGCAACAGCCCGAGGTTCACCTCCGGCTGGCCGAAACGCGCGTTTGCGGCGGCGATCCGAATGTCGCAGGCCATGGCGAGTTCACAACCGCCGCCCAGCGCGAACCCGTTGACCGCGGCGATCACCGGAACGTGCATTCGTTCGAGCACGCGCGTGAGTGCTTGGCCGCGCCGCGCCTGCGCTTCGGCGGCGCGCCCGCTGGGCAGTGCGCCGAGCTCGGCGATATCCGCGCCGGCGGCGAACGCTTTGGGTCCGGCTCCGGTGACGATGACCGCGCGGACCGCCTCGTCGCCGTCGAGTTGCGCGAACGCGCCGGCGAGCTCTTCGAGCATCTGAAGGTTAAGAGCATTTAAGACTTGCGGCCGGTTCAGCCGGACCGTTGCGACGGCTCCGTCGCGCTCGACAACGATGGTCTCCACGGTGAGCCGCGGTACCACGGGGTTCTCGGAACGCCCTTCCCTCTGCTATGGTGGGGGAGCCATGCGAACCGCTTATCATCAGGCACTCGAAAACACGCGTCTCGACGTCGTCCGACTCGGCGCGCTCGTGTCCGATGCGATTCGGTCCGCGACACAAGCCCTGGAGCGGCGCGATGTCGTCCTGGCCGGCCGCGTCGTCGCGGGCGACGACGAGATCGACGACATGCGCCGCCGCGTCGAAACCGCGTGCATCGAGCTGATCTGGAAGCAGCAGCCAGTGGCCGGTGAGCTGCGTCAGATCGCCGGAATGCTGCAGATCGTCACCGACCTCGAGCGCATCGGCGACTATGCGGTCGATATCGGCAAGAACGCGATCAAGCTGGCCGACGTCGCCGTTCGCCCGGCCAGCGTCGAGGTGGGACGGATCGCCAACATGGCCTACGAGATGCTGCAGGACGCGATGCGGGCCTACCGCGAGGGTGACGCGGCCCTGGCCGACGACGTGATCGAGCGCGACGACGATGTCGACGTGCTCTACCGGAGCGGGATCCAGGCGCTCCAGGCGGAGATGCAGCAAGATCCGGGTACGGTACCAGCGGGCACCCTCTTGCTGTTCGTCGTCTCGATCATCGAACGCGTCGGCGACCGGGCGCAAAACATCGCCTGGCACACGAAGGACATCTATTCTTGACCAGACTCGCCGCCTCGCTTCTCGCCCTCGCGCTACTGGCGTCAGCCGCACCGGCTTCCGCCGCCGACCAACCGATCAAGCTGCGACTCGACGGCCGCCCCGTCGACCGAGCCGGCGGGGTCGCGGTGCTGCACAACGGCGTGGTCTACGCAGACGTGGTCGTCCTGGTGAAGTCGTTCAACGGTTTGTTGACCTTTCAGGGGAACGCCGTTCAGGTTTCGATCGGGACGACGACCGCGCGCTTCACGGTCGGTAGCCGGACCATGACGATCGACCAGGGGGCCGTGACGATGGGCGGCCAGACGTTCATGCGCAACGGCGATATCTTCGTTCCGCTCGTACCGTTCATCACGCAGCTCGCACACGCGAAGGTGCGCGTCGATCAGGCCGCCGGTCGCGCCGACATTATCGTCAACGCCGACCCGCTGAGTTGATCGGTCCTTCGAGCCTTCGACAGGCTCAGGACAGGCTGCGGTCAGGAGCGGCGCCGCTGGCGCGCGGTGCCTTTACCATCGCGCCCGGCCTGATCTACGTCAACCACGCGGCGGCCGGCGTGTTGCCGAACGCGACCCGCGAGGCGTTGCACGCCATGATCGATGACCATGCGGCGCGCGGCGTGCTCGGAACCGCGCCGCGCGAGTTGTCGCTGCCCGGCTACCGCCGGCGAATCGCCGAGTTCGTCGGCGGAAAGGGCGATGAGATCGCGCTGCTGCGCAACACCGGCGATTGTGCGACGGTGTTAGCACAAGGACTCGAACTCGGACCGGGCGACGAAGTCGTCACGCAAGCCAACGAGTTCGGCTCGAACGCGTATCCGTGGCTGGCGTTGCGCGCGCGCGGCGTGACCGTGACGATGATCGACGCGCCGAACGAGCGGATGACGCCCGGCGTGCTGCGCCGCTTCGTTTCGCCACGGACCAAGGTCGTCGCGGTCTCGTGGGTGACCTTTGACGACGGGTATCGTCACGATCTGGGCGGGTTGGCGGAAGTCGCGCACGCGAAAGGCGCGCTGTTCGTCGTCGACGTGATGCAGGGTCTGGGCGCGTTTCCGCTCGA
>Ga0182024_10009245_pt1 | contig 20445 bp, 17 predicted proteins | sample P32metaG_FD_120480 | JGI IMG/M metagenome (GOLD analysis project Ga0182024, IMG submission 120480) | Permafrost microbial communities from Stordalen Mire, Sweden - P3-2 metaG (Illumina Assembly) | ecosystem: Environmental > Terrestrial > Soil > Wetlands > Permafrost | place: Sweden: Stordalen... | reverse complement strand
TACCGTCGCGAAATCGACAGATAAATCAGACCGCTTGCGGCCATCACCAAACACCACCGTTCGCTCGAATCGCAAATCGGCCGGAAAATCGAAAGATTCGGCCGCGCGACGGTAAACAGTTACCGTTCTTGTCCCGGCCGCATACGATCCGGCGTTCGGCGATCTGCATTCGCTGCAGGTGATGGCAGCCGGTTACGTATTGGACGACACCACGGCCGCGCCGTTCGCCAACATTGTCGTTCCCACGGGGATGATTTTCGATCTGGAAGGCTACCTCGCCGGAAACGAGGGGGTGCCGCAGTGGATTGACGTTAGCAACGGCGGCTCTCTGGCAGGGACGGCGCTGATTGCAACTACGACCGCCACAATTCCGGAGCCGACGGGTCTGGCCGCATTGGCGATTCTGGGTTCCGGTCTGCTGATGCGCCGCCGGAAAAATCGCGGAAGCAGGATTACGCCCGGCACATAAAGATCGCGCACACCCGTTCCAGCACCGGGCAACAAGCCTGATGGCGGCTATACTGCTCGCATGAGCAAGCTCTTCTCGCCCCTGCAATTGCGGGAGCTGACGTTTAAGAACCGCATCTTCGTCTCGCCGATGTGCCAATACTCCAGCGACGACGGTCTGCCGACGGATTGGCATTTCGTGCACCTCGGCAGCCGGGCGGCCGGCGGAGCGGCGATGGTCTGCGTCGAGGCGACGGCGGTTTCGCCGGAGGGACGCATCTCGCCCGGCGACAGCGGAATCTGGTCCGACAAACATTCCGCGGCGTTCCGGCCGATTACGACGTTCATTCGAGAGCACGGGAGCGTTGCCGCCATCCAGTTGGCGCACGCGGGACGAAAGGCCAGCACTGATCTGCCATGGACCGGCGGCAAGCCGCTGGATGCTTCGCGCGGCGGATGGCAGACGATCGGGCCAAGCGCCATTCCATTTGCGCCGGGATACTCCACGCCGCGGGAGATGACGGCGGCCGACATGGATGCGGTGGTCAGCCAGTTCGCCGCCGCGGCCGGGCGGGCGCTGGACGCGGGGTTTGCGGTCGTCGAAGTGCACATGGCCCACGGATACCTGATGCACGAGTTTCTCTCGCCGCTGAGCAATCATCGCCGCGACCAATATGGCGGCTCACTGGAAAACCGGATGCGCCTGCCTCTGCGCGTGGCCGGGGCGGTGCGCGAAATCTGGCCGGCCGGCCGGCCGGTGTTCGTGCGGATCAGCGCGACGGATTGGAAACCGGGCGGGTGGGACATCATTCAATCGGTCGAACTGGCGCGGGCGCTGGGCGCGATTGGGATTGATCTGATCGACTGCTCCAGCGGCGGCACGGCTTACGATGCGAAGGTTCCAAGCGAGGCGGGATATCAGGTTCCCTTCGCCGAGCAGATTCGCCGCGAAGCGAAAATCGCCACGGGAGCCGTCGGCCTGATCACCGATGCGCGCCAGGCGGAGGAGATCATCGCCACCGGAAAGGCCGACGTGGTGCTGCTGGCCCGGCAGATGCTGCGCGATCCTTACTGGCCGCTGCACGCCGCCAAGGAACTGGGAGCGGACGTGCCGTGGCCGAATCAGTATGTGCGGGCGAAGCCGGTTTGAATGGTAATCCCGGCAACGCGCGGATTAAGGAGAAGACGAACGCCAAGACGCAAAGACGCCAGGAAGGTCTGCCAAGGCATTTACTTCGTGCCCTTCGTGTCCTTCGTGGACAGAAGTATTTGTAGAATGCACGGACGGTCGGACGGAAACAAGGAGCGACTCATGCGGCGATGCGCGGGATGGGCGGAGGCTTTGCCTTCCGCAATCGTGTCAATCGGAATACTGGCGGCGGCGGCGCAGGCGGCGGATACGGCCGCGCCTCTTCCGTCGGTTCGCGTTGCGCACCTGCGCTGTGAATATCGCATTGATCCGCTCGGCATCGACGAGACGGCACCGCGGCTCCAATGGCAATTGATGCCCAGGGACGTGCAGCAGCGCGGAATCGAGCAGAAGTCATACCAAATCCTCGCGGCGACGACGCGCGAAAAGCTCGATCTCGCCACGGCGGATTTGTGGGACAGCGGGATCATCGCATCAGATCAGTCGTCGCAGGTCGTTTACGGCGGCAAGGCGCTTACTTCGCGCATGACCATCTGGTGGAAGGTGCGCGTGTGGGATCAGAACGGAATCGCCACCGACTGGAGCGAACCGGCGACGTGGTCGATGGGCTTGCTCGATCATGGCGACTGGTCGGCGAAGTGGATCGGAAAAGACGAAACGGCCGACCTGAAGCGGCCGGACAGCCCGTACTGGAACATCCAGAAAGCGTTCTGGATCCAATCGGCGAGCGGAGATTATGAGAAGAGTTTTGACATTCCGCGGGGCGCGACGCTGACCAGCGCGGTGGTGGTGCTCGCAGCGCAGGAGCAATACGAGCTGACGATCAACGGCATCCACGCTGACCGCGGCAGCCGGGCGTGGATGGCGGATGTGATTCAGGCGGCCCCGTGGCTGCACGCGGTGACGAACGTGATCCACGTCCACATCACCGCTCCTGCGGCGACCAGCGCCAGCTCCACTGGCGCCGCGCCCGTTGGAACGAACGCGCTGCTGGCGGCGATCAAACTTGTCTTCGCCGACGGCTCGCAGCGGCTGATCGTGACCGACGGCGACTGGGGCGCGAGTGTCCTGGGCCCGTATGGCGCGCCGGGGTTGTCGAAGTACAACGACATCGGCTTCTCACAGGAGCATTACCTGCCGGCGCGGTATTTGCGGAAGGACATCGATGTGTCCAGCCCGATCCGCCGCGCCACGGCGTACATTTGCGGACTTGGGCTGTTTGAATTGCACGTCAACGGAGCGAAGGTGAGCGACGACGTGCTGTCGCCGGCTCTTTCGCAATATGACCAGCGCGTTCTCTACCGCACCTACGATCTGACCGGTATTCTGCGCGAAGGGGGCAATGCGATGGGCGTGATCCTCGGCAACGGCCGATGGTGGTCGCCGCGGCTGAACAAGCCGACGGGGGCGGTCAGCTTCGGGTATCCCAAACTGCTGGTTCAGGTGGAAATCGAGTACGCCGACGGAACCACCTCGCGCATCGTGAGCGATGAAAGCTGGAAGCTGACCACCGACGGCCCGCTGACGGAGAACAACGAATACGACGGCGAAGAATATGACGCGACCCAGGAAATGACCGGCTGGGACGAAGGCGGATTCGATGACCGGGCCTGGCAACCCGCCAGTTTGGTCGCCGCGCCGGCGGGGGCGATGCGGGCGCAGATGAGCGAGCCGATGCGCGTGGTGCAGACGCTGCATCCGGTGGCGATGACCGAGCCGTTTCCGGGCATCTACATCTTCGACATGGGGCAGAACATGGTCGGCTGGTGCAGGCTGAACGTGCGCGGCGATCGCGGAACGCACGTCACCATGCGCTACGCTGAGCGGCTGACGCCGCAGGGATATCTGATGGTGGACAATCTTCGCACCGCCAAGGCGACGGACGATTACACCCTCTCCGGCGGCGCGGGCGAATCATGGGAGCCGCGCTTCACCTACCACGGATTCCGGTACGTGCAGGTGGAGGGTCTGCACGACAAGCCGCCGCTGAATACGGTGGACGGGCGAGTGGTGTCCGACAACCTCGAAGACGCGGGCATGTGGCGCAGCTCGAGCAATCTGCTCAATCAGATTCAGAGCAACATCTATTGGGGTCTGCGCGGCAACTATCGCAGCATCCCCACCGACTGCCCGCAGCGCGACGAGCGGCAGGGCTGGCTGGGCGACCGGGCGCAGGTGCAGCTTGGCGAAACATACGAATTCAACGTCGCGGCGTTTTATAGCAAGTGGCTCACCGACATCGCCGACACGCAGCGGCCCGATGGAATGCTCCCCAGCATCGCGCCCGCGTATTGGCAGCGCTATCCCAGCGATGTCACCTGGCCCAGCACGCTGTTGTGTGTGGCCGAAAATCTTCGCCTGCAATATGGCGATGATCGCATGATCCGATCGCTCTATCCCGTGATGACAAAATGGATGGACACGTGCGCGAAGTCTCTTTCGCCCGACGGCCTGACCGACTGGGCGTTTTACGGCGACTGGTGCATGCCGCCCGAATCGCCGGATGTGATCCACTCCCAGGAGCCGGGCCGCCAGACCGACAAGACGCTGCTGGGCACGACGTATTGGTGCGATCTGTGCCGCAAGATGAGCCGCTTCGCCGCGCTGCTGGGCAAAACCGATGACGCCGCAAAATACGCCGCGCTGGCCGACAAATCGACCGACGGCTTGCAGCGAAAGTTCTATAATCCGCAGACCGGCCTCTATTCCAACGGCTCGCAGACCTCCAGCGTCCTGCCGCTGGGAATGGGCATTACGCCGCCCGATCAGCGGCAGCGCGTTGTCTCCGCGCTGGTCGATCGCATCCATCGCGACGGCGGCCATCTGCAAACCGGCGTTCTCGGCACCGCCTGGATCATGCGCGCCCTCACTGACAACGGCCACGCCGACACGGCGTATGAAATCGCATCGCAGAAGAGCTACCCAGGCTGGGGCTACATGATCGACCACGGCGCGACGACCTTCTGGGAGCTATGGAACGGCGACACCGCCGACCCGGCGATGAACTCCGGCAATCACGTCATGCTGATGGGCGACCTGGCGACGTGGATGTACGAGGATCTGGCCGGCATCCGCCCCGACACGGCGCAGCCCGGATTCAAACACATTATCTTCCACCCAATGCCGCTGGGCGACCTGACATGGGTCTCCGCCACCCATCGCTGCGCGTACGGCACGATTTCCGTTGAATGGCAGCGCGACCGCGACCGATTTGTGATTCAGCTTTCCATCCCCGCCAACACGACCGCGACGCTTGAGATTCCCGCCCGCGACGGCAGCGTGGTGACGGAATCGAACAAGCCCGCCGCGGCGGCGGAGGGAGTGCATTTTGAGAAACAGGAGAATGGCCTGGCGACTTACAGCCTCACATCGGGGGATTATTCGTTTGAGTCGGCATTGCCGTGAGCAAATTCGTTCAATTAAGCTCGACCACCCGCCAAAGCGCGGATACAATTTCATTGCCATGACGCAGGCGACTTCCACCATTGCGACCGATACACCATTGCTGCGCGACGTGGTGGAGCGCATCCTGAAAGCGAATCGCCCGGCGGCGATCATCCTCTTCGGCTCGATGGTCCGCGGCGACGCTCACGGCGGCAGCGATTTGGATTTGCTTGTCATCGAACATGAGAATCCCCTGCCCCGTCATCAGCGGGCGACGCCGTACCAGATGGCGTTTTTGGGAATCAACCGCGACATTGATCTTCTTGTATACACTCCACAAGAAATCGAGGAGTGGGCCAACGTGCCCCACGCGTTCATCACCACCGTCATGCGCGAAGGCAGGGTTCTCTATGAAGACGGCAGCGGACTTGGTGCGCGGTTGGTTGGCTAAAGCCGACAGCGACCTCGCGGAAGCCGGGCGCTGCGCCGCGAGTAGCGGTCCGTATGACACGGGATGTTTTCATTGTCAGCAGGCCGCCGAAAAATACATCAAGGCGGTTTTTTGTGTGCATGGGAAAGTGCCGGCGAAGACACACAATCTTCGCCAACTCATTGGCGAGTTGATTGTCTTCGAACCCGCGATCAAGCTCGCACGGCCGGAAGTTCTTGCGCTGACGGCATACGCGGTTGCACTTCGATACGACAGCGATTTCTGGCCGGCCCAGAGCGAGCTTCTCGATGCGCTGAAAGTCGTCCGGCAGGTACGGGCCGAAGTCATGGCTGTCATTCCAGCGGAGATGCGGCCAAAGTGAGATCGGGTCCGGACCATAGAGTGGAATGTGCCGAATTCCAATCCGCCTTTGTTAATTGGACCAATCCTGCTCTGCTGTCGTTGGGAGGGCGACTATCAAGGCCATGTGTCGTCAACCGAAGCTGTCCAGCTCTTTATTGAATCTGCCGGGATACCCGTCAATATCCGGGTGACCATTCTTGCTTCTCCGGCTTTCAGGTTCTCTAGCGTCAGTGGCCCAGACGACAAGAGCTTTCCGTCCGTGTCGTAGAAGTTCAGCCTAAACGTCACAAACTTGTAAGAGTCGGCGTTGCCATTTGTGATCACGCCCTGGACCGCTGGTTCGCCGCCTACGGCCGATCGAATAAGCAATAGCGTATAGCTGTAGGTGAATCCTTCGCCCGCATCGCGCTCGCCACGAGCGATTTGTACGGGCGGCGGGGCGTCTGCTGCGGCCGCCGCGGGCTGCGCCGGCCGCGCCTCGAGATCGTGAACCCTTTCGCGCAGGACGTCCGAGGTTTGCTCGAGGATTGCCAACCGCTTCTTTAGCGAAGCAATCTCGTCTGCCATAGCCTTGGGATCCTGCTGCGAAATGAGGATCGGCTGCGTCGCGGCGACCGATTGGGCATGGACGACCGGAGCCATGAGTACTAGAACCAGCGCTAACAAAACTGATCGCCTGAGCATAGTGTCAACTCCGCAGCGGAATCCTAGCTAATCCGACTTAGCGGCGTCAAGAAAAAAATAATGGGGTGCAACGGTCGGCATTGTGCACTGCCGACGCCTAGAAATCCCCCCCCAATTCTGCGATAAGTCCGCTTGGAAGGACTTATGGCCATCAAGTTCGATCCTGAGGAACTGACTCTGCTGGGAGCGCTGGCGCAGCAGTATCCGACGATTGACGCGGCCGTGGCGGAAGTGGCGGCCGCGAAAGCGGGGCTGGGGTTGCCCAAAGGAGTCGTGCAGGTCGTCAGCGACGTGCATGGGGAATATCGCAAACTGCGGCATGTCATCAATAACGCCAGCGGAAACCTGCGGCCGATGGTGGAGGAATTGTTCGCCGGGAAACTCGACGCCGGCGGGCTGCGGGATTTTCTCAACGTCCTCTATTATCCGCGCGAGACCATGGAATTTTTGCAGCCGCAATTGGCGGATGCGGACGCGCGCCGCGCGTGGGTGCGAAAAACCTTGCGCATGCAATTCGAGTTGGTGCGGCGGCTGGCGGGCGGGTATCGGCGGACGTGGGTGCTGGGATGTTTTCCGGCGGAGCGGCGCGAATTGTTTGAAGACCTTCTCGATGAGCCGGGGTGGCGGCCGGATCAGTCGTATGTGGATGCGATGATTGATTCATTGGAAGACCACGACGCCGATCTGGCGACCGTGCGCCTGGCGTCGCGGGTGGTGCGCAATCTCACCAGCAGCGAGATCATCGTCGGCGGCGACCTTGGCGACCGCGGGCCGCGCATCGACCGGGTGATTGATTTTCTCATGCGCCAGCCGAATGTGTCGGTGCTTTGGGGAAATCACGACGCCGACTGGATGGGGGCGTGCCTGGGGCAGGAGGCGTGCATCGCCACCGTGCTGCGATTCAGCGCCCGCTATCGGCGGTTCAGTCAACTCGAAGAGGGATACGGCATTCCGCTGGAGCCGCTGGAGAAGCTGGCTCGCGATGTCTATGGGGACGATCCGTGCAAGTGCTTCAAGCTGGTGGGGACGGGGTTGCGCGACGATCTGCTGATGGCGCGGATGCAGAAGGCCGTGGCGATCATGGAGTTTAAGGCCGAGGCCGCCGCGATCCGGCGGCATCCGGAATGGGGGCTGGAGCATCGCAATCTGCTGCACCAGATCGACAAGACGGCGGGGACGGTGACCATCGACGGCAAAACCTATCCGCTGCTGGATAAAAATTTCCCGACCATTGATCCGGCCGATCCATACAAGTTTTCATCGGCGGAGCGGGCGTGCATGGATCGGCTCAAGCAGTCGTTTGTCGGCAGCCAGCGGTTGTGGGAGCACATGAAATGGGTTGTGAAGCGCGGCGGCATGTGGACGCGGCGCGATGACGTGCTGATTTTTCATGCCTGCGTGGCGGTGGATGCGCAGGGCACGCCGCTGCCGCTGCTGCTGGATGGAAAGCAATTGTCCGGGCGGGCGCAGATGGATGCGGTGGATTCGCTGGTGCGGCGGATTTACCGGGCCGGGAGCGACGCGCCGGCGGCGGACATGGACTGGTTCTGGTATCTGTGGGCCGGGCCGATCAGCCCGCTGTTCGGGAAGGACAAGATCGCCACGTTCGAGAATTATTTCGTCGCGGACAAGGCCGTCGGCGAGGAGCATAAGAATTATTATTTCGAGATGATCCACGACGCGGAGTTCGTGAAAAAGATCGGCCGCGATTTTGGGATGGGGGATAACGTGCTGATCGTGAATGGGCACGTTCCGGTGAAGATCGAGAAGGGGGAGAATCCCGTGAAGCGCGGCGGGAACGCCGTGACCATCGACGGGGCGTTTTCCGAAGCGTACGGAGATCATGGGTATACGCTGATTCTCGATCCGTCGCGGATCGCGCTGGCGGAACATGCCCATTTTGATTCGGTGGAGGATGTGATTCGCTCCGGGAAGGACATGGTTCCGAAGGTGCGGACACTGCGTTCGTTTGACAAGCCGCACCTGACGGCCGAGACCGAGGCGGGCGACGTTCTTCGCGAGCGCATCGCGGCGCTGGAGAAGCTGATTGCGGCGTACGAGGAAGGCGTGCTGGCGGAGAAGTAGGAATGCGAACGCCGAGAAGCTGAGAAGCAGAGAAAAGCAAAGAGATTAGTCTAATTGTTTTTTGCTCTCTTTCCGACCTCGGCTGCTCCGCTTCTCGGCGTTCGAATATTTCCTTCATGGCGGCGGAGGCTGCGGGTCGGTGACGCGGGCTTTTCGCTCGAGTTCGTGCGGATCGGTGGTGATGCGCGGGAGCGTGCCTTTCTGAACCAGTTTATCCAGCGACATGCTCGGCCGCCGTGGGCCGCGGGAGACCTGCTCGAATAAACCCTTGATGCGCGTCAGGGATGAATCCAGTGTGTAGTTGTCCGCGACGGTTTTGGCCGCCGCCTCGCCGAGATGACGGAAGGCGGGCGGATCGTCCAGCGTCGACAGGGTGCGGGCGGCCAGGGCTTCATGGTCGAAAAAATCGACGAGCAAGCCGTTGTCGCCGGGCTGAATGAACTCGCGCACGCAGGCCTGGTCGGCGGCGATCAGCACGGCGCCGCAGGCCATCGCGTCAACCATCGACCATGACACGACGAACGGCTCGGTCAGGTAAATGTGGGCGTCGCCGCCGCTGAGGATGTCGGCCAGCATTTCCTGCGCGACGTAGCCGGGGAAACGGAATCGCGATAGGTCATATTTTCCTTCGTTCAGGACGTGGTGGCGGAAGGTGTCCTCCTTGATGTATTGGAGGTCGCCGCCGTAGTGGACCTTGTCGGTGCCGACGACGATGAAAGTCACGTCGGAGCGTTTGTCGCAAATCAGTTTGGCGGCCTTCATGAAGATGTCGAAGCCGCGCAGCATCTCAAAGCCGCGGGCGACGTAGGTGACGATGCGATGGGAGGGATCGATCTTCAGCGAGGCGCGGATGCGATCGGGGGCGCCGGGCTTGCGATGATAAACCGTGGTGTCGACGCCGTCGAAGATGACGTCGAGCTTGGGCTGAAATTCCGGGGGGAAGAAATCGCGCTGGTAGCGCGTGGGGGTCCAGCCGTGGTCGCAGTTGGCGGCGTCGAGCAGGATCATGGCGTTGTTGGTCATGCTGCGGAGCAGGTCCATTTCGCCGACGGGGCGCTCGGGGCGGTAGCCCAAATCCTGGCCGGAAGGGCGATAGAAAAGCTCGAAATAGTTGATGATCGGCGCGTCATAGAGAAACGGGAGAAAGAGCGAGGAGCCGAATCCGCTATGGGCGACGATCAGATCGGGGCGCACGTCTTTGGCCTGTTTCATGGCGTTGAAGATGCCGTGGGCGTGGGCGACGGCGTTTTCATAGTTGCGGGTCAGGAAGCTGTTGGCAAGAGTGGCGCCGCCGACGGGTTTGTAAATGATCTTGCGGACGCCGGGGAGTTGGTCCTGTTCGCGCGCGGTGCAGAAAGAGCACTGCCAGCCGTGGTCGGCGACGAGGCGCGGGGCGAGGAACCGGAACTGAGCGGGGAAATTCTGATGGACAAACAGAACGTGCATCGGCTTCACCTCGGCGCTGGAGGTGACGCGCCGGCCTTTGCTCCGGCCGCGGGCTGCGTCGCCGGACCCTGGAGTTGGCCGCGCAGGTCGATGGCGCGCTTCAGCAGCGCCTGCGGATCGGGCGGCTGCGTGGGCGTGATGGTGTAGAAGAAGGACTGGTGATCCTTGAGTTGCAGCGGCAGCACTTCGGCGAAGAAATCGAAAGGCACGATCTGGAAGATCGGAGCTTTGACGTTCTGCGTGGTCTTGAGGGTTTCGTATCCGTCCTTGCGAACGGCCACGTCATAATTGCCGTACCAGAGAAACGGCCGCGTGAGGGGCGTGCGGCCGACTTCCTCATCGTTGAGGTAGACCAGCGCTCCCGGCGGAGAACTGGTGATCGTCATCGTGCGCTCGACGCACCCCGCCAGCGGCAAAGCGGCGATGCAGAGCAGAACGGCAGTTGTGAAAAGCTGCGAGCGCATGGACGAATCCTCGGTTTCCGCGCCGAAGTATAGGTTCAACGCGGCTCGCCGCAAGACCAAAGATTTAACCACAGAGGACACAGAGGGCCACAGAGGAAGAAAGAGAATCAAAAGGCGGAATTGGAAAACCTTTTATTTTGCATTTCTCTCCGTGGCTCTCTGTGTCCTCTGTGGTTAAATCTTATTTCGGGGATACACTTTGGCGGATGTTCATCACGATCATTTTGGGCTTGATCGCCATGACGGTGTGGTGGCGGGTGCGCCTTGAGCCGCGGCTGGCGGAATTGGTGCATGGCCGCTTGTGGAGGGTTCTGGCGACGGGGTTCGTGGTGATGGTGATCGCGTGCCCGCTGATCGCGGCGGAATTGGGGCATGTTTTCTACGCGCCGATTTCCGCGGCGGGATTTCTGTGGCACGTTCTGGTTCTGCCGGAGGTGATCGCCGTCATGGTGGCGGTCGATCTGGCGATGTGGGTCATGGGGCGGAGCGGCGCGGAAGCGCCGGTCGATCCGAGGCGCCGCAAATTTCTGACGGCCGTCGCGGCGATCGCGCCGCCGCTGGCGACCGTGGGGCTGGCCGGCATTGCCGAGGCGCAGCTCGGGCATTTTCGCGTGCGCGAGCTGGAGTTGTCGCAGCCGGGCTGGCCCATGAACCTCGATGGATTTGCCATCGCCTTCGTGGCCGACGTGCACGCCGGGCCGTTTTCAAATCAGGCGATGCTGGAGCGGATCGTGCAGCGAACCAACACGATTCATCACGGCGGGCCGGCTGATCTGGTGCTGATGGGCGGCGACCTGATCAACACGTCGTTGCGCGATCTGCCGGCGGCGCTGGAGATGGCCACGGCCCTGCGCAGCCGGCTGGGGACGATCGCGTGCATGGGCAATCACGATGTGATGCAGAATCCGGGGCGATTCATCGAGGAAGTGGAGAAGCGCGGCATTCCGCTGCTGCGCGACGATGCGATGACGCTGACCTCGAACGGAACACGCTTCCAGGTGATGGGCGTCGATTGGCGGCTGGGGGACGATGCATTGTATGAGTCCGTGGCGGCGGCGGCGGCGCGGCGAAATCCGCTGCTGTTTCCAATTTGTCTGGCTCATCATCCGCATTGCTGGGACGAAGGCGTGCGGCAGGGGCTGCCGCTGATGCTCAGCGGGCACACGCATGGCGGGCAGATCATGCTCACTGACAGCATCGGCGCGGGGCCGCTGCGGTTTCGGTATTGGTCGGGAGAGCACCGGCGCGATGGGTCGACGCTGGTGATTTCAAATGGGGTGGGGAACTGGTTTCCGCTGCGCGTCAATGCGCCGGCGGAGATTATGAAGATCACGCTGCGGGCGGTGGAGCCGGTGTAGGAGGATTTGGGTGGGCGCGTAAAAAAGGCCCAGGGAACAAGTTCCAATGGCATCTACACAACTCGATACAACAGGCCCAATCGCGTTCGGAAGAAAACCTTTAACCACAGAGGACACAGAGGGGCACAGAGAAAGACAAGGCTTTGAATCTCTTTCTTCCTCTGTGCCCCTCTGTGTCCTCTGTGGTTAAACCGCATTTCCCGCTTCCACGGAACTCCTGTCGAACTTGTGTAGATACGATTGGAACAAGTTCCCTGGGCTTTGGGGGAGTTTTTAGAGAGCGATTACTTCGCGCCAACCAGACTGTGCCGCTTCTCGGCGATCAGCTTCAGCAGCGCCTTGTGCGGATCGGCGAACTTGGCGGTTCCCTCGTCCATCAGCGTCTGCTCCATCTTGGCGATGTCCACTTTTTTGCTGATCTCATCCAGCACGGCCTGCGGCGGCAGCTTGTCGATCTGGCGGGTGTAGGTCTTGTTCAGCTTCTCCACGGCGTCGTTGGTGGCCGGGGGATTGGTCTGGATGTCGCTGCCGGCCAGAGCCTCGACGTATTTGTCGGGGGCGTCGGTCGGCTTTTTTGTGCCGGTGCTGGCGAAGATGATCTCCTGCTTGAGGGTCAGGTTCTTGTCCTTCCAGAATTCCTGGTTCGATTTCCAGAGCTTCTTGACGTTGACGATGCCGACCTGGCCCTGCGCGGCGGGCGAAAGATCAGGGATCGCTTTTTCTGTGTAGACATCGACGCGGCTGACGAAGATGCTGTAGACGCTCTTGAAGCGGCGCAGCCCGTTGCGGCGGCGCTGAGCGCCGCGCCAGACGGCGGCGCTGGCGATCTTCCACTGGCGCTCTGAGAAGATCAGCGTGACATTGAGCGTCAGTCCGGAGGCGGCCAGTTCCTCCAGCGCGTCCAGCCCGGCGGGCGTGGCGGGAACCTTGATCATCCGGTTCATGTATCCCTTGCCCCAGAGCTTGCCCAACTCGATGTACTTTTTCACGCGCTCGGCGTGCGGGACGTTGCGCTCGCGGTCTTCCAGAAGCGGGTCCAGCTCGAAGCTGACATACCCGTCGTTGCCGTGGGTGGTGTCATGAATCTGGAAGAATTTGTCCTGGGCTTCGCTGACGAGATAGTCGGTCATGGCCCAGGCGACGGCGTCGTCGGTCATGCCTTCATCGAAGAAGGTTTCCATCGTGTGATCGAAGCGGCCGCTCTTGAGCAGATCGGAGATGATGATCGGATTGCTCGTGGCGCCGGTGGCGCCAAGGGCCAGGTTCTTGTCCACGAGATCGGGGTCCACGCTGTCGAGCCAGAGCTTGGTTCCGGTGGAGACGAGTGATTTAAGCGACATAGCGTCCTCCAAATGGAGCAGAGTGTTGTTGACCGGCCGAAACTATAACCACGGGGCGGGGGATTGCCAATGGATCGTATGCCCTGCGACAGCGCAAGCCGGGCATGGACTGAAGCGAAACATGCGGGCTTTGGGTTTGCCGCATCGCTCAGGTCCGCTTGGCGGCGCGAAGCGGGTCGGGCTTGGCGGCCTGCACAAACGCCGCCTCTCGCTCGCGGCAGCTGCGGCAAGTCCAGCAGGGATCGCTGGCTTCGTGCTGGCAGCTCCAGGTCCGCTCAAATGGGACGGCCACCTGAAAGCCAAGGTCCACGACCTGCCAGGCTTGCAGCTCCAGCAGCGGCGTGACGATTTCGATTTCGGCCAGTCCGCAGGGAATCTGGACCATCTCGGCCCATATCTGGAAGAACTCCGTGGCCCGCGCCAGGTCGTCGCCGTCGGGACCGGCCCTCATGCCCAGAAAGATCGCGCCGGCCTGGAACTGCGCGCCGCATTGCACCGCGACGGCGAGCAAACCGAGAAGCTCGACGAGGCGCGGCCCCAGCGGCGAAGTTTGGCGCGGATCGGCGCCGGCCCCGGCGGCGGGACGCGGCGCGAGCGTCGAGGGGAGCGTGACGGTCTGCTCGCGGTAGGGCTTGAAGTGCGTCACCTGCTGGTCGTACGCCGCGCGCTGGCGCGACGAGGGCGATTGTGCCGGCTCGGCGTACAGGAGGATCGGCCGATATTTTTGTGCCGCCAGCGCCGTCGCCACGGCGCTGTTGATGCTGCCGCTGTTCAATACGATCGCAAAGTCCTTGGCCATGATTATTCCATTGTCAAAATGACCTTCAACACACCCGGCCGCGCGGCCAGCTCCATCGCCTCGACTCCCATGTCCAGTTTCATCCGCCGGTGAATCAGACTGGCGACGTCAATCTGCTTGTCGGCCAGGGCGCGGATCGCTTCACGAAAGGGGCCGCAGCGGCTGCCGATGAGGGTGATCTCGTCGATGACCAGCGGGGCCAGATTCAGCGGCGCGGCGGCGGCGGCGGTGGTCTTGAGCATGACGACGCCGCGCGGACGGACCATCTGCAGCGCCAGCTCCACGCCCGCGGGGCTGCCGGTGCACTCAATCACCACGTCCTGATCGTGGCGCGGCATGATGTCGGCCAGCGGGCGCGAGCGGATTTGCCATTTCTCACAGAGCGCGAGCTTGGCCGGATGTTTGCCGATCACGCGCACCGGGCACCCGGCGTTGCGGAGCACCTGCGCCACCAGCAGCCCCAGCCGCCCGTCGCCCAGAACCGTGATCCATCGCCGGCCGTCCACCTTGAGCTGCTTGAGCACCTGAAACGCCGCCGCCAGCGGCTCGACGAAGACGGCCGCGTCGTCGTCGATGGAGTCGGGCAATGCGTGCAGATTCGTGGCCGGAAGCCGCAGAAAATCGGCGAATGCGCCGTCGTGTTTCAGAATGCCCAGCACCAACCGGTTGCGGCAATGATTGGCCAGCCCCGCAAGGCAAAGATCGCAGCGGCCGCAGGCGATGTTGATTTCGCCGACGACGCGCTTGCCGGACAGCTCGCGATCCGGCGACTTGACGACATGGCCGACGAACTCATGGCCCGGCACGCCGTGGAAGCTCATGTACCCCTTGGCGATCTCCAGATCGGTGGCGCAGATGCCCGCCTGACGGACGCGCACGAGCGTGTCGCCGTCGGCGACCGCGGGTTCAGGGTGCCGCGGACGCAGCGAAAGGGATTGGTCAAACACCAGCGCACGCATGGAGTGTTCCGTAACAGGTCAATTCGGCCGATCCTCTATCCATCAAAATGCTTGTGGGCGGCAGGCTCAAGCTCAAAGGCATTGAACGCCGAGACGTAGAGATGCAGAGAAAACGCGGAGAAATGGCAAGCTGGTCGAAAGTTTTTCCCTGGCTCTTTCTCGGCGTCTCGGCGTCTCGGCGTTCGCATTGAATTCAACTTTGTGTGCGTCGTGGGCAGTCTTCCCACGACTATTCAAACGGCTCGCGGTTTTCCGACAGGTATCCGAGCCACGCCCGCTCGTCGTAATGAAAATCATGGGCGGTCATCAGCCGCAGGCTCTGGCGGGCCTGCCAGGCGACGTCGAAGTTGGAATCGTCCAGCACTTCGATCAGCGCGGTGGCGATCTCCTGTGTCTTGTAGCACCGCAACGCATCGGCGCAGGCGATTCGGACGTCGTCGCTGATGTCCTGGTGAAGGTGGGCCAGCAGCGGCGCGGTGGCCCGCGCGTCGGGGTCGTTGGCCAGCGCCTTGGCCGCCTCCAGTCGGGCCAGCGGCTGCTCGTCTTCAAGCTCGGTGATGTAAAGCTCGCCCCGGGCGGCGCGCGACCAGTTCAGCGCCCGGACCCCTGCGGCGCGGACGGAGTAATCCGTGTCGCGCGATGCCATGCGAGCCCAGACGTCGCGGTCTTCAACGGACTGGCGGGCGTAGGGTTCTTCGCAGAGGCGAAGAATTCCGTGGCGGCGTTTGTCGGGGGAGTCGGCGTCGAACATCTCATCGGCGGCTCGCTGGGGCGTGTCGCCGGAAAAGTGCTTGTAGAGCAGGGTGATCGGTTCGACGAAGACGAAGTCGAATCCGGCGCCGATGACGATGAACGGAACCTTGTACAGCGGCTCGGCGGGCGGAACGGTGGGAGCGCGATCCACGCCCAGCAGCCTGACGCGGTCGTCGCGCAGATCGGCGGCGCGTTCCGCACGCGGAATCAGACCGATGGTTTGCTGCTGCGGATGATGACTGGCGCACCCCGCCGCGCCCATCGCCATGAGCAGGGTCGCCACTGAAGCCAGACGACGCATGGACCTCCTTGTTGATGCCCCGATCCGTCGGGGGCAGGCCGTCCAGATGGAATCTTCGGCCCCAAAGGCCGCGGAGTCAATAAGTTGGGTGGACGCAACCCGGCGGGTTCGAGGGCTTGCGGCTCATCAAATTGGCAATGACTCATCGCAATACTGCGCCTATGATTTTCTTGACAACCCTTGGGGAGCGGCACAGACTCCTCAAAAAGGGCGGTAACCGGAGACGCTATGAGCCAGAGTTTGGAAGGCAAACGAGTCCTGCTCGTCGATGACGACCACGACATTCTCACCTCCATGCAGGCGGCCTTCGAGCCGACTGGGGCGACCATCGAAACCGCCAGCAACGGCAACAAGGCCGTGGAACTGGCGGAGAAGAATCAGCCGGACGTCGTGGTGCTGGACATGATGCTCCCCGGCCGCAGCGGGTTTTTGGTGCTGGAGAAAATCAAGCACAAGAAGCCGAAGAACGCCAAGCCGTTCGTCATCATGATCACTGGCAACCAGGGAGCGCGGCACAAGATGTTCGCGGAGAGCCTGGGCGTCAGCGAATACCTCACCAAGCCGGTCAAGATGGACAAGCTGATCGCCACGGCACAGAAGCTCGTGGGCGTCGCGGCGCCGGCCGGAGCGGGGCCGGCTTGAGCTTCAATGATGGATTGAACGCCAAGGCGCCAAAACGCCAGGTTGGAAATCCGCCATGATGGAGAACCGCCAAATGAAATCTTCGCTCTGTCCTCATCGTTGTCTCAGCGTGCTGCCTTCTTAGCGTTCTTTTTTGTCCTTCCTGTCTCATTTTGTGATCGTGGATCAACAGTCGCGCTTGCCGTGCGCGGCTATTTGCTGTATCTGAAATCCGTCGCCCGTTTGGAGGAAACACTGCATGGGAAGGCGAACACGATTCGGTGTGCTGGCAGTGGGCCTGCTTCTGTGCGGTTGCGCCCATACCACACAACAGACCGCGACCATTCCTCAGCCGCCTCCGCCGCCCACGACGGGCACGCTGACGGTGCGGGTCGATCAGCCGGGCATCAGGATGAGTCCGACGTTCTATGGGCTGATGACCGAGGAGATCAATCACTCCTACGATGGCGGGCTCTACGGCGAACTGATTGAGAACCGGGTGTTTGAAGACCCGCCGCCCCCGCCGCCGCGACCGGGCCGCCGCGCGGGCAGCCGGCCTGCCGCGCCGCCGCCTCCGCCGCCGATTCCGGTTCCGCCGGATGTTCCGTTCCATTGGTCCGTCGTCGCCGCGGACGGGGCCGCGGGACCCATCATCACCGACAAAACCGATCCGGTGAACGACAACGCCCTGAAACGCAGCCTGCGTCTGGACATCACCTCGGCCGACACCGGCAAGCGCGTGGGAGTTTCCAACGACGGATACTGGGGCTTTCCCATCCGGCCGAACACCACCTTCCGCGTCTCGTTCTACGCCCGGGCCGGCGCCGGTTTTTCCGGGCCGCTTACCGTTGATCTTGAGAGCAGGGATGGCGCGACTGTTTACGCGACGGCCGCCGTCGATTCCGTCGGCGCTCGATGGAAGAAGTACAACCTGACGCTCACGACCGGACAGGTCGATACGACGGCCAATGCGCGTTTCGTCATTTCGGCGGAGCACACCGGCTCGGTCTGGTTCAGCCTCGTCTCCCTGTTTCCGCCGACGTTCAATGACCGCCCCAACGGCAATCGCATCGACCTGATGCAGTTGCTGGGCGACATGCACCCCGATTTCCTGCGTCTGCCCGGCGGGAACTACGTCGAGGGCGACACGCCGCGCGACCGCTTCGCGTGGGAGAACACCATCGGCCCGCTGGAGGATCGGCCGGGGCATCAGAGTCCGTGGCGATACCGCTCCAGCGACGGATTCGGATTGCTGGAGTTCCTGGAATGGTGCGAGGACCTGCACATGCAGCCGGTGCTGGCGGTGTATGCCGGCTATGCCCTGCGCGGCGCGCATGTCGTCGGCCCGGAGTTGCAGCCGTATGTGCAGGAGGCGCTGGATGAGATCGAGTACGTGACCGGCGACCAGACCACGCAATGGGGCCGCCGCCGCGCGGCGGACGGTCATGCCGATCCGTTCAAACTGACATACGTCGAAATCGGCAACGAGGATCAATTCGACCGATCGCGCAGTTACGACGAGCGATTCACCGCTTTCCACGATGCCATCAAGGCGAAGTATCCGGATTTGCAATTGATCGCCACGACCACCGTCACGACGCGCACGCCCGATGTCGTTGACGATCATTACTATCGCCCGTCCCTCACCATGCAGCGCGACGCGCATCACTATGACGTGCCGAAATACCACACCGGCAAAGGCCCGAAGATATTCGTCGGCGAATGGGCGTCGCGCGAAGGCAATCCCACGCCGACCCTCTGGGCGGCGCTGGGCGACGGCGCATGGCTGACCGGACTGGAGCGCGACAGCGACGTGGTCGTCATGCAATGCTACGCCCCACTGCTGGTGGACGTGAATCCCGGCGGGATGCAGTGGCCGACCGACCTGATCGGGTTCGACACGCTGCACAGCTACGGCTCGCCGTCGTACTATGTGCAGAAGATGTTCTCCGTGAACCGCGGCGATTCGGTCGTTCCGAGCGAGATCACGATGAATGCGCCGCCCACCACGGAGCCGGCGACGCGTCCGACCGGCGGGCTGTTCGTCTCCGCCAACCGCGTCGATGCGACCGGCGAAATCATCCTGAAGGTCGTCAATTCCATGTCCGATTCGCAGCGGCTGACGATCAATCTGTCCGGCGCGGCGAACGTCTCGCCCGACGCGACGGCCTGGGTGCTCACCGGGCAGCGCCTGGACCAGAACAGCGTTCAGCATCCCACGAAAGTCGCTCCCGTCGAAACCGACATCCACGACGCGGCGGCCCAGTTCACGCACGAGTTCCCGGCGCTGTCGGTGAGCGTGATACGGATCAAGACCAGATGAAATCGATCTGCGTATTTTGCGCCGCCTCGCCCGGGTTCAATCCCGTCTATCGCCAGACCGCCGCGGCGATGGGAGCGGCCATCGCGCGGGCGGGAATGCAACTGGTCTACGGCGGCGGCGTCATCGGCCTGATGGGCGCGCTCGCCGACGGTGCCCTGGCGGCGGGCGGGCAGGTCATCGGCGTCATTCCCGACATGCTGATGAAAAAGGAAGTCGGTCATCGCGGGATCGCGCGGCTGGAAGTCGTTCGCTCCATGCACGAGCGCAAGGCGCGATTGGCGGAACTGGCCGATGCCTTCATCGCCATGCCCGGCGGCTACGGCACCTTCGAGGAGCTGTGCGAAATGGTCACCTGGGCGCAGCTCGGCCTGCATTCCAAGCCCTGCTGCCTGCTGAATACGGAAGGATTCTTCGATTCGTTCCTGGCGCTCGTTGATCGCGCGGTCAGGGAGGGTTTCATCAAGCCGGACAATCGCGGACTGATCACGTCAGCCGCCGCGCCGGAAGAGGCGCTGGCGGTGATCGCCAATTACGCGCCGCCGGCCAAGGTGGAAAAAGTCATCAATCTGGCCGCGACGTAAGCGATTCCCATTCAACCACCAACTCAGCCGCCGCCGCGTTGGAGCGCACCTGCTCCACGTCCTTGCAACCCGGAATGACGGCGGTGACGGCCGGATGCCGCAGGCACCATGCCAATGCCCACCGCGCCAGAGGAACGCCGGCCGGAACTTCCTCGCGCTGAATTTTCTCGACATGCTGCAGCTTCTCGTACATCGCGGTGCGGTCCTGCCCGGCGCGCACATCGGTTGCCGGGAACGCCGCGCCCGGCTTGTACTTGCCGCTGAGCAGTCCGCTGGCCAGCGGAACACGGGCCAGCACGCCGAGGTTCTGCTCCTGGCACAGCGGAAACACGCGATCTTCGGGCGCCCGGTCGAGCCGATTGTAAATCACCTGAATCGCCTCCACGCCGCGGCGTCTCGAAGTCTGCACCTGATCGATGTTGTTGCGCGTGTTGCCGGAGATCGAATTCCCCAGATGACGGACCTTGCCTGATTGCACCAGTTTTCGCAGCACGTCCGTCAGCTCGTCGTTCTCGAACTCCGCGAAGCGAACGCTGTGATACTGGAGCAGATCAATGTAATCCGTTCGCAGCGCCTTGAGCGACGCCTCCACCTGCGTCGTCGCGTCCGCGGGGCTGCGCTCATCTGTGCGGTTCATATGCCCGTGGAATTTGTGGCCGAATTTGGTGGCCACGATCCAGTCCGCCCGGTCGCCGCGATGGGCGATGGCGTTGCCGATCAGCGCCTCGGATGTGTGATCGCCATAGCACTCCGCGGTGTCGATGAAGTTGATCCCCGCTTCGTGCGCCGCATCGAGCATAAGATCGACTTCGTCCTGCGTGAAGTTCTTTGCCCACTCGCCGCCGAGTTGCCAGGTTCCCATGCCGATGACGGAGACGCGGACATTGGTGCTGCCGAGGCGGCGATATTTCATCGGCGGGGAAACTACGGCAACGGCGGTCGGGAGGCAAATCAGGT
>Ga0182024_10009244_pt1 | contig 20445 bp, 19 predicted proteins | sample P32metaG_FD_120480 | JGI IMG/M metagenome (GOLD analysis project Ga0182024, IMG submission 120480) | Permafrost microbial communities from Stordalen Mire, Sweden - P3-2 metaG (Illumina Assembly) | ecosystem: Environmental > Terrestrial > Soil > Wetlands > Permafrost | place: Sweden: Stordalen... | reverse complement strand
GGTCACCAGGCCGTAAACCACGGCGCAGGCGGCGCAGACCAGAGCGACGACGACCCCATGGTTCATCAGAAAGCTACTCAACAGAAATCCTCCGCGGTCTTGTTAGCGTGCCGCGCGAGGATTCGCGCGTACATGTGTCCCCCGGCTCGCTCGTCCGAGCGCTTCCCCGGCGGAAAGGCGCGCGCAGTCTATCGCGCCGGCCCCAGAAACGAGTTCTCAGCGTACCGGGCCCACCACGCAACGAACTCTCAGCGCCCCGGCACCCATAGCCTACCGCTCGACTCCGCCGGCCCAGCGGCGGGCTTCTCCCCCGTGCCAGGCGCACCCGGCTTCTCTTTAGCCTCGCCCCCGACCGCCGGCGTATCGGGCTTGGTTTCGGCGGCCGGCGCGCTGCGCTGCTCGGCCGGCTGCTCTTGCCGCGTGCTCGAATCGGCGCCGCCAGCGGCCTGCGCCTCACGCGCGTAGGCCATCTGCAGCTGGGACAGCGCGTCGCGCAGAGGACGCAGCTCCTGAGCAGTGGCGCTGCGCTCGAGGATGCTCAGCAACGCACGCACGCCGTCGACCGCGTCTCGCACCTGCTCGAGGTCCCGCTCTCCCTCCGAGCCCGGAGCCAGACCCAGACGACGACCGCCGAGATTCAACAACGACACCGCGGCCTGCAGGATCATGTCCGCGCTGGTGATGCGGCTCAGTTCCGCTTCGTAGGCCGCACGTTGGCCGATCTCCGATCGGTCCTCCTCGCTCGGCGCTCCGGCCTGCTCTAGTGGATCGCTGCTCATCGGTCGTCTTCCTCCTGTTGTCTGCTCCGCGGTCGAGTGGGAGTCGAACGTGCGCCGCTCACACCGCCACCTCCTCTGCGTATGTCTGCCGGGTCTCCGCCACCGAAGCCGCGAAGACCTCCTCGCGCGTCCCGCCGGCCTCGATCCTTCTCCGCTGGCGCTGTGCCCCATTGCGCTCTGGGAAGGCCAGCTCGATGTCCAGCTCCGCGCGAATCGGGGCGGTCCAGCTGGCCAACCGCTCGATCGCCTCCCGCGCCGGATACTCCTCGCCCCTCTCCAGATCGAGGAGCCTGCCATCGAGCCCAAAGCGAATCGCCCGCCACATGTTCTCCTCAATCAGTCGCGGCGCCAAGTGCTCATGAGGAACCTCCTCGTCTACATCGCGTGCGGCCTGGGCGATACACGCGACCATCAGCGTCGCAAGCGCGTCGGACTCCTGAGCGGTGCTCTGCGCGTCACAGATGCGCACCTCGACGGTGCCGAAGCGAAAGTGCGGCCTGACCGACCACCACACCTGCGTGAACTCGACGATCGAGCTCGTCCGCACGAGCAGCTCGATGTATTCGCGATACGCCGCCCAACCACCGAATGCATCGGGCACGCCGCAACGCGGAAAGCTCTTGGTAAAGCTCTGCGTCCGCGCCGACTGCAGTCCCGTGTCACGGCCATCCAGATAGGGCGAGTTAGCGGAGACCGCGAGCAGCAGCGGCAGCACTCCACGCAGCCGGTCGCAGACCTTCACCGCCCGATCCGCGCCATGCACGCCCACGTGGACATGCAGGCTGAAGGTGTTGTTGCGCCACGCCACGTACTTCAGTCCCTCCTCGACGCGCCGGTAATGCTCGGTGTCGATGATCGGCTGCTCGCGGTAATCGGCCCACGGATGAGTGCCGGTGGCGCTCAGCGCCACTCCCTGCGCGGCAGCGAGCGCAAACAGGCGCCTGCGTCGCTCGCGCTGTCGTGCGAGCGCATCGTGCAGGCCAGCACCCACCCCAGAGACGATCTCGATCTCCGAGGAGATCAGCTCTCCGGTAATACCCTCAGACAGGACGGCATCGCCCTGCGCGGCGGCGCGCAGCTGCTCGAAACGTGGCACGAGATCGAGCGTCTCCGGATGCAGGATCGCGAACTCCTCCTCGACGCCGACGGTGAAGTCGACCGCCTCGGCAAACCGCTCGGTCGCTCGGTCTAGGTCCAGGCTGTCCATGGATGGATCAGGTCAAATAGAAGTACAGCGCGTACAGCAGATCGACAGCTGGGCTCGAGGTGTGGACGGTCACCTCGGGAGGCACGTCCAGCAGCGACTCGGAGTAGTTGAAGATGATCTTCACACCCGCCTCCACGAGCTCGCTCGCAAGTCCCTGGGCGGCGTTTGTGGGTACCGCCAGCACGCCCACCACGATGTCCTCGTCCTCGACCATCTGGCGCAGGTCACTGGTGTGACGCACCACCTGGTTGCCCACCTTCGTGCCGACCTTCGCTGGATCGACATCGAGGATCGCCACCACCCGGAAGCCATGGTCGGCGAAGATGTCCGAGGAGGCGATCGCCTTGCCCAGGTGCCCCGCACCGAGTAGCGCGATGTTGTGCTGGCCCGCCGTGCGCAGGATCTTGCGGATCTGGGACACGAGCGCCTCGACGTTGTAGCCGACGCCACGCTTGCCAAACTTCCCAAAGCCGGACAGGTCGCGACGGATCTGAGTCGAGTTCACGTGGGTGTAATCCGACAGCTCCTGTGAGCTGATCGTCTCCTTGCCCATCTTCTTGGCCTGGGTCAAAACCTGTAGATAGCGTGACAAACGAGCCGCCACGCCAAGCGAGAGCCGCTCGCTCGAGGAGATCGCTCCGTCGCGCTCAGCGCCCTCCGTGCCTGTCGTCGGTTCCCTGTAGGTCATCGCCGTGACTCTAAAGGATGCTTGGTCCGGCGACGGCCCGCTGTTGCGAAGGGCTCGGTCGTTCGCCAGTCGCGTAGGCGTCGAGCGCCAGATACTCGGGGTAGGGCAAGGCCCGGGTGAAGCGTGCGGCGCTCGCGATCATCGCCGCGTTATCGGTGCACAGCACGGGTGGCGGAATGTGCAGAGCCACGTCGAGCTCGCTCAGCCGCCGGCGTAGCTCGCCGTTGGCTGCCACGCCGCCTCCAACAGCCAAACGACCGATCCCGGTCTGTTCCAGCGCCTGCTCGGCGCGCAGGGTCAAGCTGTCCACGATCGCCGCCTGATACGAGGCCGCCAGATCGGAACGACGCGCTTGGACCTCGGCCTCGGAGAGCTCGCGCAGCCGGTAGAGCAGCGCGGTCTTCAACCCAGCGAAGGAGAAATCGAGGCTCCGCGCGAATGCCTGGCGGCCCTTCCCCCGTCCGCCGCGAGAGCGCTCGCCGCGGGAGCCCGGAAAGGAGAATGCCCCGGGATCGCCCTCGGCGGCGAGGCGCTCGAGCGCCGCACCGCCGGGATAGCCCAGCCCCAGCATTCTCGCCCCCTTGTCGAACGCCTCTCCAGCCGCGTCGTCGAGTGTGCGGCCCAATACAACGTAGCCCTCGTGCTCCTCGACGTGCACCAGCAGCGTGTGTCCACCGCTGGCAATCAGGCATAGGAACGGGGGCTCGAACGCATCACCGATGAAGTTGGCCGCGACATGCCCCTGCAGGTGATCGACCGGCGCGAATGGCAGCTTCCGGCCCGCGGCCAGCGCCTTTGCGGTACAGAAACCCACAAGCAGAGCTCCTACCAGACCCGGCCCCTGGGTCGCCGCGAGGAGCTCTATGTCGTCAAGCGTCACGTCCGCCTCGCTCAATGCCTCACCGACAATCAGATTGACCAGCTCGAGGTGCTGCCGAGAGGCGATCTCCGGGACGACTCCGCCGAAGCGATCGTGCGCTCCTTGAGAGGAGATCACGTTCGAGCGGATGTGCCCATCAGCGCCGAGCACGGCAGCGCAGGTGTCATCACAGCTGCTCTCCAGCGCCAAGACGTTCAAACGGGTCCCACCTCCCCAGGGTTGGGCACATCGTCGAGCGAGCCTTTCAGCGTGGCCGGGGTGCGCCACATGACCAACGCGTCCTCACCGTTGTCCTGGTAGTAGCGACGACGCACACCAGCCGCCCGGAAGCCCTCTCGTTCATACAGACGGATGGCGGCGTGGTTAGAGCGGCGCACCTCCAGCGTGAAGCGCGCATCCCGCTCTCCGACTTGCTCATATAGCTCGGCGAGCAGCGCCGAGGCCACCCCAGAGCGCTGGTGCTCAACATCCACAGCTACGTTCATCACGTGCCAAACCTGCTCGTAGCGAGAGCAAATCAGATATCCCACCAGGCGCCGTCCGTGCTCGGAGTCGAGCACCGCCGCCAGGCATATCCCGGACTGCTTGGAGCGCTCCAGCACGAACATCGCCAGCGACCAGGGCGTTGGAAATACGCGGCGCTCGATCGCGATCACCTGCGGCAGATCGGGATAGACCAGCCGCCGGATCTTCATCGTCCGAGGCTGATCGGTCGCAGGGCGAGGAACGAATGGCTCGGTCACTTCGCGGCGCTCTCCAAGGCAATCTCCGCGTCCGGCCGCCGCCGGTAGTCGGGCACGATTGCCTCATGCGACGCGACCGCCTCCCCGCGGGCTCCGAGATCGCAGATCGCCACTGCGCTCACGAGGTGCAGCGGCGAGGAATCTGGCGGAACTGTCACCCCAACAGCTTCCAAATGACTGCGGAAGCGCACCGCCCCGTCCCCGATCGCCCGCCAGGGACCGAGATGCTCCCTCCCCCGTTGCGCTTCATCCCCCTCTCGATGGGCTTCCGCTTGCGCGAGGATGCTCCCCAAATCCTCGGGAGCCAGCGCGCGTGGCGCCACGAGCTCCTCGGCCGATGTCCGCTCGGTCAGGAGATAGGCGGCGGCGAACGCCTCTCCGCGACGCGCATCGAGAACCGCGAGCACGCTCGTCCCGCCCAGGCTCGCCGGATCGGTCGCTTCGATGCCCACATGGCCGCCTTCGGCAAGCGCACGCAGGCTCGAGCACCCGACCAGCTCGATCCCCAGCGACTGCGCCAGCCCACGCGCGGTTGCGACACCCACGCGCAGGCCCGTGAAGGTGCCCGGTCCCAGACCGACGGCGATCCGCTCGAGCGCACGCCAACCGATGTTCGCCCGCGTGAGCAGCTCGTCCACCATCGGCAGCAGTCGCGTCGTATGTCCGGGACGCCGGGTGGGCGGGGTCCGATCCGGGTCATCACGCGCCTGCAGAGTGCTGCCGTCCTCCAGGCGCAGAGCAACCACGGTGGATGACGTGGCGGTGTCGACGCCGAGCACAATCACCCCTGCACCACCTCGATCCGCCGGCGATCGGCGCCCCTGTGGGCCAAAGTCACGCGCAGGCGCGCGTGCGAGAGCTCGACGTGATCTCGCGCCGGCCACTCCACGAAGGCGATCCGTCCCGGACCCAGATAATCGTCGAGCAACGCCGGATCCTCCTGCTCCAAACCGCCGGGCAGCCGGTACAGATCCAGGTGCGAGACGGTCGTGTTCGTGGCTTTATAACGGTGCCCGATGCTGAATGTCGGGCTGGTGATGGGATCTGTGACGCCCAGCGCTCGTGCGGCACCGCGCACGAACGTCGTCTTGCCAGAGCCCAGCTCGCCCTGCACGAGCACCACATCGCCGTCCCTCAAACCAGCGGCTAGCTCAGCGCCCAGCGCCTCGGTTTCGCGCGGTTCATTCGTCTCGACGACGCTTACGCTCACGCCGAGACCTTAGAGCGGATGAGGCTTCAAACGCGGGACGAGACGCTAAATGCATGGGGCGTTAAACGCGACCGGCCCGCGGGAGAGGGAAGCGCGGGCCGGTCGTTACTGCATGTGAGGATGGAGACAGGGCCACTATCGGCAACGATTGCCACTCGCTTTAGCCCTTAGCTCCTAAATTTCGACAATTCCCCAAAATCTCCTGTTTCCGGGGAAAATCAAGCATAAACAGCGTCTAGAACAGTCCAAGCTGGTCGATCTCTGGGGCCTGTCCCTGCGCCTCTGCCGGCACTACCTCGGGCGTCTGCACCATCTCCTCTGCCTCCATGGCCGGCGCTTCCGATAGCGGCTGCTGCTCGGGAGGGCCCAGCGCCAACAGCTCCGGCAGCCGCGTGAAGTCCTCGCGCAAGGTCTCGAGCATGCGCGGCGTGTAGAGCGCAGCGGCGGGATGGTAAATCGGATAGAGCCGCACCGCGCGTCTACCCAGCGTCAGCACCTCTGGCTGTCCATGCAGGCGGGTGATCCCGGTCGGGTCGCCGCGCAGCAGCTTCGTGGAGAAGTTACCGAGCGTGCAGATCACATGCGGCTGGATCAACTCAACCTGACGGTGGAGATAGTCCTGACAGTTGTCGATCTCGACCGGCTGTGGGTCGCGATTGCCAGGAGGCCTGCACTTGAGCACATTCGCAATAAAGACCTCCGAGCGCGCCAGCCCAATCTCCTCGAGCAACTGCTCCAGCAACTTGCCCGCGCGGCCGACGAATGGGATTCCCTGCTCGTCCTCGCTGGCGCCCGGAGCCTCCCCCACAAACATCAGATCCGCATCCGCGTTGCCGGCGCCGAAGACGACTGTCTTGCGCGTCGCCGCCAGCTCGGGGCAGCGTGTGCACCCGCGCGCCTGGGTGAAGACCTCCTTCAGGGCCTCGCGCCGCTCAGTTGCCGACTGCTCAATCTCCTGGGCTGACACGGCCTACATGCTATGAGCGATGATCTCGCGATGGTGCCACCCTCCGAGCCGGGCGCCGAAACGGCAGCCGATGTCGCACATACCGCAGAGCCACAGGGTGGCGGCGAGCGCGCGGACCTCCAGGCGGTGCGCGAACGTCATGAGATCGGGCTGGATGCCGCCCGGCCCGAAGCGATCGCCAAACGCCACGAGATCGGGCGACGCACCGCGCGCGAGAACCTCGCCGAATTGGTGGACGAGGGCTCGTTCGTCGAGTATGGGCCGCTCCTGTTCGCCGCCCAGGAGCGTCGTCGCTCGCGAGAGGAGCTGATCGCCCGCACGCCAGCCGACGGTCTGGTCGCGGGAGTTGGCGAGATAGATGGGATGCGCTGCGTGGCACTGTCCTACGACTACACCGTGCTGGCCGGCACCCAGGGCATGCGCGGTCATCTGAAGAAGGACCGGCTGTTCGAGCTAGCCGAGCGCCGGCGACTGCCGGTGGTGCTGTTCGCCGAGGGCGGCGGCGGCCGACCAGGCGACCTCGACATGCCGATCGTGGCCGGCCTGGACTGCCGCGCCTTCAATCTCTTCGCCCGCCTGAGTGGGCTGGTCCCGCTCGTGGGAATCGCCTCGGGGAACTGCTTCGCCGGCAACGCCGCGCTACTCGGGTGCTGTGATGTGGTGATCGCCACCGAGGACTCGAGCATCGGCATGGGCGGCCCGGCGATGATCGAGGGCGGAGGACTGGGCTCCTTCGAGGCCGCCGAGGTCGGCCCAATCGACGTGCAAGACGCAAACGGGGTGGTAGACCTGCGCGTCGCAGACGATCGCGCCGCGGTCGCGGCGGCCAAACGCTACCTCGCCTACTTCGGCGACCCCGTGCCAGCGGCTGAGGTGCGAGTGCCCGACCAGCAACGACTGCGGGACATCATCCCTGAGCGGCGGCGACAGATCTACGACGTGCGCCTGGTGCTCGACGCGCTCTTCGACAAGGACTCCGTGCTGGAGCTGCGCCGAGGTTTCGGGGCGGGCATCGTGACCGCCCTGGCCCGGATGGATGGCCGAGCGCTGGGGGTGGTGGCCAACTACCCACCCCACCTGGGCGGCGCGATCGACGCCGACGGAGCCGACAAGGCGGCGCGTTTCATGGCGCTCTGCGACGCGTTCGACTTGCCGCTGCTGTTTCTCTGTGACACACCCGGCTTCATGGTCGGCCCGGAGGCCGAGCGGACGGCGACCGTGCGTCACTTCGCGCGGATGTTCGTGACCGGCGCGAACCTCACGGTGCCGACGGGCACGATCGTGTTGCGCAAGGGCTACGGCCTCGGGGCGCAGGCGATGGCCGCCGGTGGCTTCAAGGCGCCACTGTTCACGGTCGGCTGGCCGACCTCGGAGTTCGGCGGGATGGGACTGGAGGGCGCGGTGCGTCTGGGGATGAAGCGCGAGCTCGAGGCGATCGAGGACCCAGATGAGCGCGAGCGCGTATTCAAAGCCACGGTTGCCGCCGCATATGAACACGGTGAGGGCGTGAATATGGCGGCTTACGGCGAGATCGACGACGTGATCGACCCCGCCGATTCGCGGCGCTGGATCGCCACGCTGTTTGACGAGAGGACCGGTCAGTGGCAGCAGCGGGAGGGCAAGAAGCGCCCGAACATCGACACCTGGTGAGGCAACCATGTGCGATTGCGCACACATCCCCACAGACGTCCTCCGCGGGGGTATGCTTTAGCAAGTCGCGACCGGTATCCCCGAGGGAACTGGACCGAGCCAGATGAGCCGAGCAAACCATTCTTCGTCCATGAAGACGCTCCGCACTGTGGAGGATTTGCGTGCGGCGTTGGCGCCCGACCGTCGCGAGGGACTGACGATCGGCCTCGTGCCAACGATGGGCGCGCTGCACGAGGGCCACCTGTCGCTCATCCGGCGCGCGCGCGAGCAGTGCGATCGAGTCGTCGTCTCGACGTTTGTCAATCCCGCGCAGTTCAACGAGCGCTCCGACCTCGAGCGCTATCCACGCCAGGCAGAGCGAGACGCCACTCTCGCCGACGCGGCCGGCGCCGATCTGCTGTTTGCGCCGTCGGTCGAGGAGGTCTACCCGCCCGGTTTTGCCACCGCTGTCGAGGTTCTTGGGATCACCGATCGACTCGAGGGCGCAACCCGTGGAGCCTCGCACTTCCGGGGCGTCACCACCGTCGTGACCAAGCTGCTGTGCATGACGCTGCCTGACATCGCCTTCTTCGGCCAGAAGGATGCCCAGCAAGTAGTCGTCATCCGCCGTCTCGTCGCCGACCTGAACCTGCCCGTTCGCATCGAGGCCTGCCCGACCATGCGCGAGCCCGACGGCCTGGCGATGTCCAGCCGTAATGCCCTGCTCTCTTCCGAGGAGCGCGCTCACGCACTCGGCCTGTCCGTGGCACTCGAGGCAGCCCGCGCACGCACCGCCAAAGGTGAGCGCTCCGCCTCGGCTCTGTTGGAGGCCGCGCGCGAGGCGATGGCCCCTTTCGCGGTGGAGCTCGAGTACTTGGCGCTGGTCGACCCCGACACGCTCGAGCCGATCGAGATCCTCACACACGACGCTCTGCTGGCAGTTGCCGCGCGCGTCGGCGAGATCCGCCTGATCGACAACGTGATCCTCCAGCCCACCTCCACCGTCACGCTCACCTCCCGTCAACCGCTTCCACGAAAGGCCACCGTCTGATGCAGCGCGTGATGCTCAAGTCCAAGATTCACCGAGCGACCATCACCGATTGTGACCTGCACTACGTGGGTTCGATCACGATCGACCCCGATCTGCTGGAGGGGGCCGACATCCTCGAGCACGAGCAGGTGCACGTGGTCGACGTCGACAACGGCGCGCGCTTTGAGACTTACACGATTCCCGGTGTGCGGGGATCTGGCGAGATCAAGGTCAACGGCGCCGCCGCTCGCCTGGTGCACCACGGCGACACGATCATCGTCATCTCTTACGGCCAGTACGACCAGGCCGAGCTGGAGCACTACGAGCCTCGTGTGGTTCACGTGCAGGCGCAGACCAACCGCATCATCACAATCGACGACGAGGTGGCGACCCTGCTGGCCTGAGGTGATCAGAACCCGCCCACCAGCCCCCAGCCGCCGTCAACCGAGTCAGAGAGGAATCGCCATGTCCAGCCACGCACACGTCCATGTCAACGCCCCAGCTGACCCTGGGCGCCTACCGATGACCCTGCCGCTACTGGTGGAGAAGAAGCGGCTCGGTGAACCGATCGTGATGGTCACCGCTTACGACTACCCGAGCGCCCGCGCCGCCGAGGCGGCCGGCGTCGATCTGGTGCTCGTCGGCGATTCGGCCGCCACGACCGTGCTCGGGTACAACTCGACCACCCCCGTCGAGCTGGGCGACATGCTCGTGCTCGCGCGCGCCGCCCGCCGCGGCCTGAGGACCCCGCTGTTGATCGGCGACATGCCGTTTGGCTCCTATGAGGTCTCCAACGAGCAGGCGATCACGAACGCGTTGCGGATGGTCAAGGAGGCCGGCTGCGAGGCCGTCAAGCTCGAGGGCGGTGGACCGTCCTCGGTTAGCCGCGCGGGCGCGATCGTCGCGGCAGGGATACCCGTGATGGGCCACGTCGGCCTCACTCCCCAGACAGCAACGGCACTGGGTGGCTGGAAGGCCCAAGGTCGCACCGCGGCCGCGGCCGCTCAGATCGCCGCCGAGGCGCTCGCCCTACAGGAGGCAGGCTGCTTTGCGCTCGTGTTCGAGGCGATCCCGAGCGCAGTCACCGAGGAGCTGATGGCAACCATCGAGATACCGGTGATCGGCATCGGCGCCGGTCCCGCCACCGACGGGCAGGTGCTCGTGTTCCACGACCTGCTCGGCATCCGCGACGGTCTCGGAGCGCGCTTCGTCAAGCGCTACGCCAACCTCCAAGACGAGATGAACGCCGGCGTGACCGCCTACACCGAGGACGTGCGCACCCGGCGTTATCCCGGCCCCGAGCACAGCTACTCGATCGACCCCTCCGAGCTGGCCGATTTGCACGCGCGACTGTCGTAGTCGATTTTCCTGAGTACCCGCGCTGGGACGCCCGCGGCGACGGAGAACGACTCGATGTCACGCGTGACGACGCTGTTCGCGCCGATCACGCAGCGCTCACCGATCGTGACGCCGCTCGTCACGACCACGTTCGCGCCCAGCCAGCAGTTCTCGCCGATTTTCGTCGGTCCCTTGGTTGTGAAGCCCTGCCACGGCACCGGCGTCTCGGGGTCGTCGTAGCGATGGCTCGAGTCGGTCACGAAGCAGCCGTTCGCAAGCATGCAGTGCTCGCCGATCTCCACCAGCTCCTCGGCAGCGATCATCACCCCGCGGTTCAGAAACGTCCCAGCCCCGATCCTCACGCGCGCGCGCCCTGGGGCGGTGATCCACACATCCGGCTCGAGCAGCGCTCCCGCCCCGAGCTCCAACCGTCCCTCGCGCAATGCCTCCAGCACGTTTCCGTGCACGGGCCAGCGCACGAATGCCTCGCGGCGCATCGCCTCCCAGTGAATCCGCGCGCGGTTCCAGGGCAGCGAGTTGCGCTGATACCAGCGCCACTTCTGTCCCCACAGCCGGAGCTGGCGCGCCACGTCGCGATCGCTCAAGCGGCGACCTTCGCGCGCGGCTTGCGCTTGGGAGCGCTCTTACCCCGCGGTTGCTTAGCGCTCGCGCGCTTGGCCGGCGTCAACAGCTCCGCGAGGAATTCCCCGGTGTGAGAGATCGGCTCGGCCGCCACCTGCTCCGGGGTGCCCTGAGCGATCACCCTGCCGCCCTCCTCACCGCCCTCCGGGCCCATGTCGATCAGCCGGTCGGCGCTCTTGATCACGTCGAGGTTGTGCTCGATCACAACCACGCTGTTGCCCGCATCGACCAATCGCTGCAGCACCTCCAGCAGTCGCTCCACGTCCGCGAAGTGCAACCCCGTAGTCGGCTCGTCGAGGATGTACAGCGTCCGTCCCGTCGCGATCTTCGAGAGCTCTGTCGCGAGCTTCACGCGCTGCGCCTCGCCTCCTGAGAGCGTCGTCGCCGGTTGACCAAGGCGCACGTAGCCGAGCCCGACGGCATTCAGCGTCTCCAGACGGCGGCGCACCTTGGGGATGTGCTCGAAGAAGCCAAGCGCGTCCTCGATCGCCATGTCGAGCACGTCGGCGATGCTCTTGCCCTTGAACTTCACCTCCAGCGTCTCGCGGTTGTAGCGCTTGCCGTGGCACTGCTCGCAAGGCACATAGACGTCTGGCAGGAAGTGCATCTCGATCTTGATCTGCCCGTCGCCCTTACACACCTCGCAGCGCCCGCCCTTGACGTTGAAGGAGAAGCGACCGGGCTTGTAGCCGCGCGTGCGCGCCTCCTGCGTCTTTGAGAACAAGTCCCTGATCACGTCGAACAACCCCGTGTACGTCGCCGGGTTCGAGCGTGGGGTGCGCCCGATCGGAGACTGGTCGACGGCGATGATCTTGTCGAGCTGATCCAAACCGTGAATCGCGCGGTGCGCTCCAGGGCGCCGGCGGGCGCGGTGCAGGCGGCTGGCGACGCTCTTGAACAGCACTTCGTTGACCAGCGTGGACTTGCCCGAACCCGAGACCCCCGTCACGCATGTCAGCACACCGAGCGGGACCTTCACGTCGAGGTCGCGCAGGTTGTGCTGGCTCGCTCCTTCGATCTCCACGTAGCCGGCGGGAGTGCGCCGCTTCTTTGGCGCCTGGATCGTGCGCGTCCCCGCCAGGAACTGCCCCGTCGCCGAATCCTTTACCCGTTCCACCTGCCTCGAGGTGCCCTGCGCGACGATCCGCCCGCCGTGCTCCCCCGCGCCGGGACCCATGTCGACGAGATAGTCGGCCGCGCGCATCGTCTGCTCGTCGTGCTCGACCACGATCACAGTGTTTCCCAGGTCGCGCAACCGCTCCAACGTCCCGATCAGCTTCGAGTTATCGCGCTGGTGCAGCCCGATCGAGGGCTCATCGAGGATGTACAGCACGCCCACCAGCGACGATCCGATCTGCGTCGCCAAACGGATCCGCTGCGCCTCCCCGCCTGAGAGTGTTGCGGCGGCGCGGTCCATCGACAGATACCCAATCCCAACGTTCTCCAAGAACTGCAGCCGCTCGGAGATCTCCCGCAGGATCAGCCGCGCCACGTGCCGGTCGGTCTCCGACAGCTCGACCTGCTCCAACCACTCGAGCGCCCGTCGCGCGGACAGGGCGCAGAACTCATCGATCGGCGTCCCCCCCACGAGCACCGCGCGTGACTCGGCCCGCAGCCGCGCGCCCCCGCACACTGGGCAGGCTCGCAGCGACATGAACTGCTCGATCTTCTCCCGCGTGCCCTCGGAGTCCGTCTCGCGGTAGCGCCGCTCCAGGCTCTTCACGATCCCCTCGAAGCGCGTCGCATAGGAGCGTTGGCGTCCGTAGCGGTTGCGATAAGTGACCTGGAGTCGCTCGTCCGTCCCATTCAAGAACAGGTCGCGTATCTCGGCCGGCAGATCCTCCCACGGTTCGTCGAGGTCCACGCTGTAGCGCTCGGCGATCGCCTCGGTCACCTGCTCGTAATAGTTGGACGAGCTGCTCGCCCACGGCGCCAGTGCCCCTTCGGCGATCGACAGCGTGGGATCGGGCACGACCAGCTCGGGATCGATCTCCATCTGCGCACCCAGCCCTGTGCAGTGCTCGCACGCCCCGTGTGGCGAGTTGAACGAGAAGATCCTCGGCTCCAGCTCGACCAGCGACGGTCCGTGCACTGGGCAAGCAAACCGCTCAGAGAACGTGAAGATCGTGCCCTCTACGGGGACCTCGCCGGGCACGATCTGCGCCGCGGCCGCGCGAGCGCCCTTCGCGCCAGTGGCATGCGCGGGCGCGGACTCTGCCTTGGCGGAGCCAACAATCTCGATCTCCACCAGTCCTTCGGCAAGGCCCACCGCCGTCTCAATCGAGTCCGCCAGTCGCTTGCGCAGGTCGTGGCGCATCACCAACCGGTCGACCACGACCGAGATGTCGTGCTTGTAGCGCTTGTCGAGGACGATCGATTCCTCGAGCATCCGCAGCCGGTCATCGATCTTCACACGCGCGAATCCATCCGCGCGCAGCTCGTCCAACCGCTTGCCGTACTCGCCCTTGCGCCCACGCACGACCGGGGCGAGCACCATGAAGCGCGTCCCGTCGCCCAGCTCCATCACCTGATCGATGATCTGCTCCGCCGATTGGCCCACGATCGGCCGCCCGCAGATCGGACAGTGCGGCTTGCCCACGCGCGACCACAGCAAACGTAGGTAGTCATAGATCTCGGTAACCGTGCCGACCGTGGAGCGCGGGTTGCGAGAGGTCGTCTTCTGATCGATCGAGATCGCCGGCGAGAGCCCCTCGATCGAATCCACGTCGGGCTTGTCCATCTGGCCCAGGAATTGCCGCGCGTAGGCTGACAGCGACTCGACATAGCGTCGCTGCCCCTCGGCATAGATCGTGTCGAACGCCAGGCTGCTCTTACCCGAGCCTGACAGTCCCGTGATCACGACGAGGGCGTCGCGCGGCAACGACAACGAGATGTCTTTGAGGTTGTGCTCTCGCGCCCCCGTGACGACGATCTGATCGCTTACCGGCATGTGCCGGTCATTCTATGACCGCGAACAGACGTTCGCATTTGCGAGGTCGCTGGGACCCCTACCCCTCGATTACGGCGTATACCTCATCCAGGAGCTGCTGCCGGTCGGACAGCTCGTAATGCTCTGCCAGATATCGATCCGTGGCCGCGCGCGAGTCGCCGTTCAAAGCCATGTTCAGCGCGATCAGCCGCGCCCCGTCCAGATCTCCGTTTCCGTCGCTCGCCCGCGGCTCGGATCGGGGCGGCACGGGCGGTGACAGCGCGGGGGGCATAGCGGGAACAGCGGCGGCCGGCGGAGAAGGCTGGGTTGTGGAGGTAGCCGGAGCCGGGGGTGCGGAGGCCGGAACCGGGACCGGAGGCGCGGGAATGAACTCGGAGTGGCCTTGGCGCACGGGCGCGTCGGGGCCAGAGTCCCCAGCCTGCGCCAGGGGCACAGCGGGCGGAGGGTCCGCCTCAGGGGCGTGCGCCCCGCGCCCCGCGGCGGCGTCGTACAGCTCGGCCATGTTCGTCTCGACCGTCGTGAGTTCGCTCGAGAGCCTGCTCGCGCCTGCGCGCAGGCTCTCCACGAGCGTGCTCGCCTCCCCGTCCATCGACTCGACACGCTCGATCAGGACAGCAGTGGCCTGGGCGACCGCGGCCACGTGCGCTTGGGCGCGCTCCACGGCGTTCGCGCGCGTGCGCTCGGCGTCGCTGTCAGCCTCCGCGCGCGTCCGGCGCGCGTCCTCAGAGGCTTTCTGCTCGATGTCGGCAGCGGTCGCCTCGGCGGCCTCGAGGATGCCCTGCACCTGGGTGCCCGCGCTCGAACCCAGCGACTCTCCCGCTCGGTGCTCCAGCGTGCGGGACAGCTCCTCGACCTCGGTCGCGAGCGCCCGCAAGTGCGCGTCCACCGCGGCGGGGTCGTATCCCCGCCGGCCGATGGGAAAATCCCGCTTCTCGATGCTCTGCCGGTCGAGCTCCACGGTGGCCATCCTACATGCCGCTCCCCTGGACCCGATGCGCCCGAGACTGCTCAGACAATCCCCTCGGCCGGAGCCTCGCTTGCCTGGATCTCTCTTAGATCGCGGCGCAGCTCACGCAGCTCGTCGCGCAACTGCGCGGCGTACTCGAAGCGCAGGTCCCCGGCCGCGAGGGCCATCTCCTCCTCCAGCTCCACAACCATCCGCTCGAGCTCGTTCTCAGGCAGCTCCTTGCCCGCCCTGCGCCGCGCTGCACCGCGCCGGCTACGACCCTTCTTCGGAACCTTGCTGTCGCCCTGCAAGAACTCGGCGATGTCGGAGATCCCCTTCACGATGCTCGACGCCGTAATCCCGTGCTCCTCGTTGTAAGCCAGCTGTATCTCGCGCCTGCGGTCGGTCTCCTCGATCGCGGCCTTCATCGCCTTTGTCTGCTTGTCGGCGTACATCAGCACCGTGCCCTCGATGTTCCGCGCCGCGCGGCCGATCGTCTGGATCAGCGACGTCTCTCCCCGCAGGAAGCCCTCCTTGTCGGCGTCCAGGATCGCCACCAGCGAGACCTCGGGCAGGTCCAGGCCCTCACGCAGCAGGTTCACGCCGACGAGCACGTCGTAGTCCCCCAGTCTCAGATCTCGGATGATCTGGATCCGCTCCAGCGTGTCGATCTCCGAGTGCAGATAGCGGGTCTTGAAGCCCATCTCCAGGAGATATTGGGAGAGGTCCTCAGACATTTTCTTGGTCAGCGTCGTGACCAGCACGCGCTCGTTGCGATCCACGCGTTTGCGGACCTCGTTCATCAGATCGTCGATCTGATTCTTCGTCTCGCGCACCTCCACGCTCGGGTCCACAACCCCCGTCGGGCGCACGATCTGCTCGACCACATTGGTTGAGCGCGTGCGCTCGTATTCGCCCGGGGTGGCTGACACGAACATCAGCTGCGGCGTGATCGAGAGGAACTCTTCAAAACGCTGCGGCCGGTTGTCCATCGCGCTCGGCAACCGAAACCCGTATTCCACGAGCGTCTGCTTGCGCGAGCGGTCCCCCTCGAACATCCCCCCGATCTGCGGCACCGTCTGGTGAGACTCGTCGATGAAGCAGACAAAATCCTTTGGGAAGTAGTCGATCAAGCAGTACGGTCGCTCCCCCGGCTGGCGTCCGTCGAGGATCCGCGAGTAGTTCTCGATCCCCGAGCAGAACCCCATCTCGCGCAGCATCTCCATGTCGTACTGCGTCCGCTGGCGCAGCCGGTGGGACTCGAGCATCTTCCCCTCGGCCTCCAGCTGCGCGCAGCGCTCGTTCAGTTCCTCGCCGATCGCCGCCACGCCGGCTTCGATCGTGCCCTCCCTGACGTTGTAGTGCGTCGCCGGCCAGATCGCCACGTGCTCGATGTCGTCCTCGATCAGCTCGCCGGTCAGCGGATCGAAGTGCTGTAGCCGCTCGACCTCGTCGCCGAACAGAGTCGCCCTGTATGCGCTCTCCGCGTAGGCCGGGAAGATCTCGAGCGTCTCCCCCTTGACCCGGAAGCCGCCTCTGGAGAGCACCGTGTCGTTGCGCGTGTACTGGATCGACACGAGTTTCCGCAGCAACTGCTCGCGGTCGATCGTCTCCCCGCGTCTGAGGATCTGCATGTTCATCTCATACGTCTCCGGCGAGCCCAGCCCGTAGATGCATGAGACCGAGGCGACCACGATCACATCGCGGCGCGCGAACACCGCCGCCGTGGCCGCGTGCCTGAGCCGGTCTACCTCTTGATTGATCGCCGAGTCCTTCTCGATATACAGGTCCCTGCTCGGCACGTACGCCTCAGGCTGGTAGTAGTCGTAATAGGAGACGAAGTACTCGACCGCGTTGTCCGGGAAGAATGTCCTGAACTCATTGCAGAGCTGTGCCGCCAGCGTCTTGTTGTGGGCGATCACGAGTGTCGGACGCTGCACCGCCTCGATCGTGGCCGCCATCGTCATCGTCTTCCCCGTCCCCGTCGCCCCCAGCAACGTCTGAAAGCGCTCTCCGCGCTCGACCCCCGCGGCCAGCGCCGCGATCGCCTTCGGCTGATCGGCTGTCGGTGTGAAGGCGCTGTCGAGACGGAACTCAGGCACAGCTCCTACCGTAGCGAGCGCGTCGGGCAGGCGGGAATCAGCTCAACCCCAGCTGCCTGGCATACGCGGCGCGGTACTCTTTTTGCGCTTCGAGCACGCGCTGCACGTACGCGCGCGTCTGCGGAAATGGAATCGCACTCACGGTCAGCTGCTTGCCTTCAGCGTGCGCCTTCGCAACCCAAGTGTCCACGTTCGCCAAACCCGCGTTGTATGCGGCCACTGCCAGCATCTCGTCACCTTCGTAGTGGTCGAGCAGGTAGCGCAGGTAGTAGCTGCCATAGGCCACGTTCACGCTCGGCGTTGCCAGGTCGCTCGTCGTGAAGCGGTACCCGCCCGACAGTTTCGCCAGGAACTTCGCCGTTTCCGGCTCGATCTGCATCAGACCCTCGGCGCCCGCCGATGACGTCCTCGGTTCGAATTTCGTCTCCGCGTAGATCACGGCGGCGATCAGCGCCGGGTCGAGATGCTTCGCCGCGGCCTGTTCGCGGATCACGCTCGCATCGCCGAGCGGCAGCGTCAATTCATTCACGGCGTGGTCGACCCGCGAGATCATCACCCCGATCACCACCACGAGCGCAATCCCAACAAGCGCGCCCAGCGTACGCCTGCGCCGCCGCTGCTTCATCTTCCTAGCTTGTCAAGCACACCCGACAGCTCTCGCTCCAGGTCCTCCTCGGTGCCGTCGTTCTGCACGACATAAGTTGCCCTTTGCGCCTTCTCCTCCTGGGTCAGCTGACGCGCCGCACGCTCCTGCGTGAGCGCGTGCCCCCGACTCGCGGCGCGCTGCTCGCGCAGCTGCTCGCTCGCCACGACCGCAATCGTCGCGTCGTAGGACCCCTCCATCCCCGCCTCGAACAGCAGCGGAACCTCCACCACCGTTGCGCGCGGCGCCGGGCGCAGCGCGCGCGTCTGCTCCAGCCAGACCGCCATCCGTTCGCCCACCATCGGCCAGATGGTTGCCTCCAGCCACGCCCTGCCCTCTTCGTCCGCAAACGCCCGCCTGGCCACCGCCGCGCGATCGATCTTGCCATCTGGACCCACAACCTCTTCTCCCCAGCGCGCGAGGACGGCGTCGCGCAGCCTCGCGCCTTCATACAGCTCGTGCACGACCGCGTCGGTCGACTGGACCGCCGCACCCAGCCGCTCCAGCGCCTTCAGAGCGGTCGACTTACCCGCCCCCATACCGCCGGTCAGCCCGATCAGAGGGACGCTCGGCTCCACCTTCTCGGCGCTTTCGCCTGGACCGTGTCAGTCCTGCGCGGGCTCAGCGACCGGCTCGGCCGCGGCCTCGGGTGCGTCTGGCTCGGAAGCCGCCTCGGCCTCTGGCGCCTCAGGCGCGACCTCGGCCTCTGGCGCAGCCTCGGTCTCTGGCGTAGCCTCTACAACAGCCTCTGCCTCGAGCGTGCTCGGCACAGCCTCGAGCGCATCGGGCTCAGAGACCAGCTCGGCCTCAGGCTCGGGAGCCGACTCGGCCTCAGTCGGAGCATCCTCGATGGCCTCCTCCGGCGCCTCGGGCGTGGCCTGCACCTCAGGCGCCAGCTCAGCTACCTCGGCGTCGGATGATGATGTGACATCGGCAGAGGCAACCTCGTCGGTCGTCTCCGCGCCAACATCCTGTGCCTCCGCGCCAGTATCGCCCTCGGCCTCGGCCTCGCCGGACTCAGCGCCGTCCGGGCGCGACAGAGGCAGAATCTGGTCCTCGACCCGCTTGGCCGACAGCGACAGGCGCCGGCGCTCGGAGTCGATCTCGAGGATCCTCACGCGGATCTCATCACCCGGATGGACAACCTCGCGCGGGCTTTCCACATGGTGCGGGGCGAGCTCGGAGATGTGCACAAGCCCCTCCACACCGTCCAGGATCTCGACAAACGCGCCGAAGGTGACCACCTTGGTGACCTTGCCCTCGAGCTCGTCGTCCACGTTGTAGGTGTTCACGATCCGCTGCCACGGATCCTCCTGGGTCTGCTTGAGCCCCAGCGAGATGCGCTGGCGATCGCGATCGATGTCGAGCACCTTCACCTTCACGGTGTCCCCGATCGTGAGGATCTCCGACGGGTGGTTCACATGAGACCAAGACAGCTCGGAAATATGGATCAGACCATCGATTCCGTCCAGGTCGACAAACGCCCCGAAGTCAACGATGTTCGAGATCTGCCCCTCCACGACCAACCCTGGCTGGAGGCGATCGAGAATCTGCTGGCGAACCTCCTTACGCTCCTCCTCCAACACCGCGCGACGGGACAGCACGACGTTGTTGCGCGAGCGATTGAGCTCGATCACCTTGCTCTCGATCTTCGTGCCCATGTATTCGTCGAGATTCGGCACACGGCGAATGTCCACCAGCGAAGCGGGTAGGAAGCCGCGCACGCCGAGATCGATGATCAAGCCGCCCTTGACGACCTCGATGACGGTTCCCTCGACCGGCTCGCCAGACTCCGCGGCCGTTTCGATACGCCGCCACGCCTTCTCGAAACGCGCACGCTTCTTCGACATCATCAGCCGGCCGTCCTGGTCCTCCTTGATCAGGACGATCGCGTCGACCTCCTCCCCAAGATGCACCTCGTCTTTGGGGTCGACCGACTTACGGATCGAGAGCTCATTCGCGGCGATGACGCCCTCGGACTTGTAGCCGATGTCGACCAGCACCTCGTCCTTGTCGATCCTCACCACATGGCCGGTGACGACCTGCCCCTCCTCGATCGGCTGGAAAGTGGCGTCGTAGTTGGGGACGATCTGGCCGTCGATTTCCAGCAGGAGTCCGTTTGACCCCTCGACCACGCGGGCGTCGGGTTTCTCGATCAGCGTTTGCACCGGCCGAAGCCTAGCGCAGCATGGTGGAATGAGTGCCCACCCACCGGCGCACCACACCCCACTACGGCGCTCGTATGATTGACCGATGCCTGTGCGAGCAACAAAGCGCGGGGCTGACCGCACCCAATTCGAGCGACGCGACTGTGACGTGCTGATCTGCGGCGCGAGCTTCGCGGGGCTTGCGATCGCACGCGAGCTGGCCGGTTCGGGAGCAAAGGTGCTGGTCCTCGATCGCTACGAACTGGGAGAGCGCCAGACCTCGGCCTGTGCGATGCCAACACTCTGGCTGGACGCCCTCGACCTGGGGGGATCTTTGCGTCAGACCTTCGACGAGCTCGTCGTGCATACGCCCTTCCGGAGCTCGCGCTGGACGCTGCCGTGGTCATTCTCCGCATTCGATTACCGCGAGCTGTGCGCGCTCCTCTGGGGCCAGGCGGAGGCGGGCGGGACCGAATTCGTCGAGCTCGAGACCGCCACGGTCACCGGCCGCGACGGCTTCACCGTACACACCGATCGTGGCGAG
>Ga0182024_10009243_pt1 | contig 20446 bp, 12 predicted proteins | sample P32metaG_FD_120480 | JGI IMG/M metagenome (GOLD analysis project Ga0182024, IMG submission 120480) | Permafrost microbial communities from Stordalen Mire, Sweden - P3-2 metaG (Illumina Assembly) | ecosystem: Environmental > Terrestrial > Soil > Wetlands > Permafrost | place: Sweden: Stordalen... | reverse complement strand
CGGCCGTCGTCGGGGTGCAGCAGCAGGAACGCCGCCGTCAGGCCGCGACCGGGGGCGAGGACGTGAACGCCCTTGGTCGGCCGCAGGGCCGGGCCGTCGGCGTCGCCGGCCAGCCGCCGCACCGCGTCGCCCCACGGCCCGGCGGCGTTCAGCGTCTGCCGCGCCCGGATGCGGAGTTCGCGGCCGCCCAGGCGGTCCAGCGCCCGCACGCCGCGGATCAGACCGGCCTCCTTCTCGAACGCCGCCGCTTCGACGTAGTTGGCGACGACGGCCCCGTTGATCGCGGCCGTCCGCACCACCTCCACGCACAGGCGGGCGTCGTCCATCTGGGCGTCGAAGAACTCGGCGCCGCCGCGCAAATGACGGGTTTGCAGATCGGGAAAATCGTGATGCAGTCGGGGGAGGGGATAGGAGCGACTGCGGCGGATGTTGCCGGGGCCGGCCAGGAGGTCGTAGAGCATCAGGCCGAGCCGCTGCTTCCACGGCGGCACGCGGGCGCCGTCGTAAAACGGCAGCACGAAGCGCAGCGGGCGGACGAGGTGCGGGGCGTTGCGGAGCAGACGGCGGCGTTCGTGCAAGGCCTCGTAGACGAGGCCGAAGTCGCCGTGTTCGAGGTAGCGCAGGCCGCCGTGGACCAGCTTCGAGGAGACGCTGCTGGTCCCCGAGGCGAAGTCGCCCTTGTCGATCAGGGCGACGCGCAGGCCGCGCAGCGCCGCGTCGAGGGCGGCGCCGGCCCCGGTGACGCCGCCGCCGATCACCAGCAGGTCGAAGTCTTCGGCCGTCAGGGCGTCGAGGTTTCTACGCATTCGCGATTTAACCCGCCTCGACATCCAGGCAGAGGGCGGTCGCCTCCCGCACCCGGTCCATCAGCTCGTCGAGCGACCGCGTTCCCAAACTCCTGGTTGGGCACGGGGGCAACCAGTCCTTCGGCAGGACAGGTTGGAAACCTATCCTACGTTAATGGGCCATCCCGCCCGCCCCGGACGGCGGCTCGCGGTGGCCGTAGAAGCTGTACAGCACCGGCATCAGGTAGCGGTTCAGCAGCAGCGTCATGATCATCCCGCCGACCACCACGATGGCCAACGGCCGTTGCGTCTGGGCGCCGATCTTCGTGGACAAGGCCGCCGGCAAAAGTCCCAGAATGGCCGTCAACGCCGTCATGAACATCGGCCGCACCCGCTTGGCCGCCCCCTCCAGGATGGAGTCGCGCAGCCCCACGCCCTTGGCCCGCAGGGCGTTGAAGTAGGAGATCGACAACAGGCCGTCCATGATGGCCACGCCGAAGATGGAAATGAAGCCCACCGCCGCCGAGATGCTGAAGTTGTTGCCCGTCGCCAACAGCGCCCACACGCCGCCCATGCAAAGCGCCACCACGTTGCAGCCTACGACCGCGGCGTCGAGGAAGTTGCGGAACGCCAGGTACAGCAGCAGGAAAATCAGCGCCAGCGACGTCGGCACGATCACCATGAGGCGGGCGTTGGCCTCTTCCATCTCCTGAAATTCGCCGCTCCATTCGGCGCGGTAGGGCGACAGGATGACGTCGGCCGTCGCCAGCTTGGCCGCGTCCACGGCGCTGCCGAGGTCGCGGCCGCGGACGCTGAATTTGATGGCGATCATGCGCGCCCCCTGTTCGCGCGAGATCGTCGAGGCGCCGGCCCGCTCGAAGCTCCCCTTGGGGTCGGCCCGGCCGTCCCGGCCGACGGGCGACACGAGATCGCGCAGCCGCAGCCGCGGCGTGTTGGTGATCGGGTTGCCGGTGTCGGTTTGGCTGCCGAGCTTCGACGGCCCCGCCAGGCCGCTGCCGGTCGGGTTCGGGGCCAAGCCGGGGCCGGTGTTGAGCACCACCTGGTTGTTAGTCACGTCCACCGGTACGTCGAGGATCGACGTCTCGCTGCCGCGCAGCTTGAGCGGCCAGCGCACCGCGATGTCGAACGATTTTTCGCCTTCGATCATCGTCGAAAGCGCTTTTCCGCCCAGCGCCGTCTGGACGACGTTGTTGACGTCGGCGGCGCTGACGCCCCACTTCTTGCACTTCTCCAGATCGACGCGAAATTCCAGGTTCGTCTGGCCCTTGATGCGGAACACGCCGACGTTCTCCAGCCCCTGCACCGTCTGTAATTTCTCCTTCACCCGGTCGGCCAGCCGGTCCAGCTCTTCCAAGTCGGGGCCGAAGATCTTGACCGAGTTGTCGCCCTTGACGCCGGACATCGCCTCCATGACGTTGTCGCGGATGTTCTGCGAGAAGTTCCAATCGACGCCGGGGAGCTTGCTGTTCAGCTCGCCGTTCATCCGGTTGACCAGTTCCTCCTTGGTGCGCGGCCGCTTGGCGCCGAAGACCCAGCGGCGCCAGCCGGTCTGCTCGACCACGGCCGGCCACTGTTTCTGCGGCCGCAGCGGCACGAAGAACTCGGTGTTGTAGTAGCCGTCGGAGTCGGTGCCGTCGTCCGGCCGGCCGATCTGATTGACGACGTCCTCCACCTCGGGGTAGGAGGTCATGATGTCACGGGCCTGCTTCGACCCCTTGGCGTCGGCCTCCAGGGAGATGTTGAGGGGGAAGGTGCCGCGAATCCACAAATTGCCCTCTTCCAACTCCGGCATAAACTCCTGGCCGAGCCGCGGCGCGGCGTACGCGCCGGTGAAGACGATCAGGCCGGCGAACAGGATCAAGGTCGGCCAGCGCCAGCGGAGGCAGCGGTCGAGCTGCCGCATGTAGCTGGCCTTGAGCCAGGCCACCAGGAAATTGTCCTCGGCCGGCTCGAGTTTGCGGTAAAGCAGCAGGCACAGGACCGGCGCCAGGAGCAGGGCCAGCACCAGGGCGCCGCCCAGCGCGAAGGCGTAGGTGTCGGCCATCGGGCCGAAGATTTGCCCTTCCGGCCCCTGCATGGTGAACAGCGGCAGGAAGGCGCACACCATGATGAGCGTCGAGAACAATAACGGCTTCTCGACCTCGGTGCAGGCCCGCAGGATGCGGTCGCGGAGCGGCAGGTTGGCGTGTTCGCCGGAGCTGATGTGGCGATAAATGTTTTCGACCATGACGACCGACGAATCGACGATGATGCCGAAGTCCACGGCCCCGATGGAGAGCAGGTTGGCCGACTTGCCGCGCAGGTAGAGCATGGTGAAGGCGAACAGCAGCGCCAGCGGGATGTTGACGGCCACGATGACGGCGCTGCGGACGTTGCTCAGGAACATGAGCAGGACCACCATGACCAGCATCATGCCGAGGAAGAGGTTCTCCTGCACCGTGTCGGTGGTGACGTTGATCAGCTCGGTGCGGTCGTAGTACGGCTCGATGAACACGCCGGGCAGCATTTTGCCGTATTCCGGGTTGTTCAACTCCGCGACTTTCTTTTCCACGTCCTTGAGGGCGGGCAGCGAGTCCTCGCCCTTGCGCAGCAGCACGATGCACTGCACTTTGTCCTCTTCCTTGCGCCAGACCAGTTTGCCGGAACCGTCCACCACCCGATGAATCCCCGTGACCGTGCGGAGTTCCTCGGGTTTGCTCAGCGTGACTTTGCCGAGGCGCGTCTGATTGCCGACCACGACGCCGCGCGCGCCGAGGCGGTCGCCGGGCGACAGCCGGCCGCCCTCGACGAGGTCTTCCAGGAGAATGTCCCGATTGTTGATGGACGTGATGACGATCTGGCGGATCTCCAAAAGGCGGCGGTCCTCCTCCTCGCGGAGCTTGGCGGACGCGGCGGTCGCCAGCCGCCGGCGTTGCATCTCCTTCAGCTCCGGCGCGTCCGGCCGGCCCGCCTTTTCCGCTTCGTGGAGGGCCTTTTCCGCCTCGGGGTCGGGGTCTTTCATGCCCAAAACTTCGGCACTGGTTGCCGGGTCCTCGCCGCCGCCGAACAGGCCGACGCTGCGCACGCTCATGGCCACGGCGCCCTGAACCACCACGTCGGCGCCGACGTTCTGGTTGGCGTTTTGCAGGGCCGTTTGCAGCTGAGGCAGGGTGATGCCGAATTGTTTGAGCCGGTCGGGGTCGGGGTGAATTTCATAGCGCTTGACCGTGCCGCCGCTGCTGGTCACGTCCACGATGCGCGGCACGCGGCGGAACGCGCGCTCCAACACCCAGTCTTGCAGCGCCTTGAGGTCGTTGAGGGTGTAGATGTCGCTGCCGTCGGGGTTTTTCGGACTATTGAGGGTGTAGCGGTAGATTTCGCCGGTCGGCGACTCCGGCGAGATCTGCGGCGTGACGCCGGGCGGCAGCGGTTGCAGCTGCGACGCCAGCCGGTTGATGACCTCCTGACGCGCCTTCTCGTACTCGTAGCCGTACTCGAATTCCAGGCGCAGGAACGACAGGCCGAACAGCGACTTGGTGCGGACGTATTTCAGAAACGGCATTCCGGCCATGGTGACTTCCATCGGCACCGTGACCTGGCGTTCGACCTCCTCGGCGGAGGCCCCGGGGTAGAGGGTGTCGATCTCGACGATGGCCGGGGCCGGGTCGGGGTAGGCCTCGACGTTGACGTGCAGGAACGAGTAGACGCCGACGCTCCCCAGGGCCACGGCGAGCAGGAGGACGATGAGCGGGTTGTTCAGCGCCCAGCCGATCAAACGGTGCAGCATGACAATGGGCCTCGGAGGGCAGGAAGGATGAATTTTTGAGTATGGGGCGAGCGGCGCGGCGTAAGCCCGCTGGTGCGTCACCCGTCCCGAGGCGCTCCCCGTTTCGGGGGCTCTAGGCTACACCGGCGGGCTTACGCCGCGCCGCTCGCCAAAAAATAGACCGATTCACGGCCCCTTGCTCGCGTCGGCCTCGCGATCCGCCAACTCCTGCCTGAGTTCGAGGACGCCGGAGCGCAGCACCTTGTCGCCTTTATGGAGTTCTTGCAGCGGCATTAGTCCCTGTTCCTTCTCCTCCGGCGTCAGGACGCCTTCCTTGGCGTCCAGCTTGCTTTTCGCGTAGACGGTCTTGTCGAAGCGCTGCGTCACTTGGACGCGCCGCAGCGTGTACAGCGACTTCTCGGCGTCGGTCTGCACCCACACCAGCGACTGCTTGCCCTCCTCGATCAAGGCGTTGACGTCGATCTCCACCACGTCGTCCGGCGGGTTGATCGGGATCGTCGCCGTCACCAGCTGGGCGGCGCGGAGCATCCCGCCGGGGTTGGGAATGAAGCCCTTGATGACCGCGCTGTGCTGATTCGGGTCGATGATGTAGCCGATGTCCTCGATCGGCGCCGTGATCCCCTCCGGCGGCGCGTTCACGGTCTGGACGGTCCAGTGCAGGCGGTCGGGGTCCTGGCCCGGCCCCAGTTTCTTTAGCAGCAACTTCAGGTCGTCCTCGGCCGCGTTGGCGATCACTTCCAACCGATCCACTTTGGCGATCTGAAAAAGGTTTGTCGTGGCGTCCTGGACGAGTTCGTGTTCCGTGAGGTTGCGCTCGACGATGACGCCTTCCTCCTGCGCCCGCAGTTCCACCCGGCCCCACTCGTCCAGCTTTTCCTTGGCGACCGGCGTCCGACCGCCCTTGCTGGCCTTGGCCTCATCGATGACCGCCTGGACGTCCTTTTCGGGGATGCCCCAGGTGCGGAGCGTGTTGACCGCCCGGTCGATGTTGTTCAGGTCGCCGGCCTCGTTCCGCCGGGCGTTCCAGAGGTACACCTCCGTCGTGGCCGAAGAACGCTCCGCCGCATCCAGTATTTCCTTGTCCAACTTCAACTGCACCTCGGCGTCGAACAGGTCGTTCTTCTTCGAGCCGACTACGTCGCTGTAGAACTCGCCGAGGAGGTCGCCGCTCTTGACCCGGTCGCCGGAACGCAGCTCGCGCGGCTCGCCCTGGGTGGAAGCCTCCGGGTCCTGATCGCGCGACGCGCGGCCGATCTTGACGACCTCGGCGGGGGCAAAACGGGCGCGGGCGCGGAGGATGCGCGTCGGGTCCAGGGCGGTCGATCCGGTCAGCACCAGCGGTCGCGTCTTCGTCGGGACCTCGGCCGTGGAAACGTCGTCCACGCCCCCTTTCAGGATGCCGAGCGTCTTCTTCACGTCCTCGGGCAGGAACAGCGTGTGCGGCGGGTCCTCGACCAGTTTCACGTCCGGCGGCGGCGGGGCCGTGACCGTCTGCTCCTGGCCGCTGGCGGTCAGCCCCGGAATCGGCACGCCGGAGATGAAGACGGCGAACACGGCCAACGCGGCCAGGGCCACGCCGACCGTCGCGGCCGACTTCACCCACGCCCAGCGGCTCGGCGGCCGCGGCCCGTCGCCGGGCGCGTAAGCCGGCGCCTCGGCGGCGCTCTTCGGCTTCGGCGGAGGGGCGGTCTCGGAAGCCGCGTTGGGACTCGCCGTTTCGGCCGCGGGTACTCCGTGCAGGGCCTCTTTGACGGCCGCGCGGAGTTCGTCGAGGTTGAGCGGCTTGATCATCACGCGCCGGAAGCGGCTGCCGATTTCCGGGTCTTCGCGGAGCCGGATCGGGTAGGCGGTCATGAGGATCAGCGGCAGATCGGCCTGGCGCTCGCGCAGGCTGTCGGCCAACCCCACGCCGTCGCCGTCCGGCAGCGATAGATCGACCAGGGCCAGCGACAGCGTGTGCTCGCCGGCCAGCTCCAGCGCCTCGGCGACGCCGGCCGCCGGCACGACGTTGTAGCCGTCGCGCGTCAGGACGCGGCCGAGCACGTCGCGGAGTACGTTGTCGTCATCGACGAGCAGGATCGTCGGTGCGTCGTTCATGGCCACGGCAAGACCCTCGCGTTGGAGGTTATGGGACGCTCGAACTTTACAGGTTTCGAGCCGAGGGAAGGCACGAACGATGCCGAACCGACGCGCGGCCCCACGACACGACGCAAGAAACATGGATGAAACGAGATGCGGCAAGACGGCTGGAAGACGATGTGCGCCGCTTGGCGTTCGTGGTCGAATTTTGACCAGAGAAATGGTCGGCGGCCAACCAGCCCGGTTGGAAACGGAAAAATCCACCTGGAGACGAAGAAGGATTAGCCGAAATACTGGCAAACCCCGGCCACGAGCGGACACGCCCAAGCCAAGCCCGCGGGGATTTTTTCCGGTTATCTCAAAAAAATCCTTGCATCTCCCCGTTTGAGAAGATAACATAAACCAAACGCTCACCCGCCTGCCCGCCGCCATCCGGTGATTTCCGGACTCCATGAAAAGGTACTCTCCAATGACATCGGTTCGACCGCTGGTTTTCGCCGGCGCCCTGCTGGCGTTTTTCGCGCCGTCGATCCTGTGCGCCGCCGACCCGCCCGCCGAGAAACCCAAGGAACCGACCGAGGTCAGCTACTACCGCGACGTGCGCCGCCTCTTCCAGCAACACTGCCAGGGCTGCCACCAGCCGGCCAAGCCGCTCGGCGGCTTCGTCATGACCGACTACGCCGCCCTCCTCAAGACCGGCGACCACGAACAGCCCGGCGTCGTCCCCGGCCAGCCGGACAAGAGCTTCGTTTTCGTGCAGATGACGCCGCAGGACGGCAAGAAGGCCGCCATGCCCAAGAACGCCGAGCCGCTGCCGCCCGCCGAAGTCGAGATAGTCAAGAAGTGGATCGCGGAAGGGGCCAAGGACGACACGCCCAGTAACGTCCGCGACCCCATCGACGCCGAGCACCCGCCGGTCTACGAATCGCCGCCGGTCGTCACGTCCATCGAATTTTCGCCGGACGGGACGCTGCTGGCCGTGGCCGGCTACCACGAAGTGCTGCTGCACAAGGCCGACGGCTCCGGCGTCGTCGGCCGGCTCGTCGGCCTGTCGGAGCGCATCCAGTCGCTGGCCTTCTCGCCGGACGGCGCCTACCTCGCCGTGGCCGGCGGGTCGCCGGGACGGTTCGGCGAATTGCAGGTCTGGGATGTGGCAAAAAAGAAGCTGAAGCTGTCGCAGTCGATCACCTTCGACACCATTTACGGCGTCAGCTGGTCGCACGACGGCACGAAGATCGCTTTCGGCTGCTCCGACAACTCCGTCCGCGCCGTCGAGGCGATGACCGGCAAGCAGATCGTCTACCAGGGCGCCGCGACGGATTGGGTCCTCGGCACCGTCTTCTCCAAGGACTCGACGTTCCTGGCGTCGGTCAGCCGCGACGGCACCATGAAGCTGACCGAGGTGGCCACGCAGCGCTTCATCGACAACGTCACCAGCATCACGCCGGGGGCGCTGAAGGGCGGCCTGACGGCCGTGGCCCGCGATCCGGTAAAGCGCGACCAGAAGGTCAAGGTGGACGCCGGCGGCATCGATAAATCGGACAAGTGGTACGACGAATTGCTGATCGGCGGCTCCGACGGTGTGCCCCGTCTATACAAGATGCACCGCGAAACTAAGCGGGTCATCGGCGACGACGCCAACAAGGTCCGCGAGTATCCGGCGCTGCCCGGCCGCATTTACGCCCTGGCGTTCAACAAGGACGGCAGCCAGTTCGTCGCCGGCAGCAGCCTGGATGGGACCGGCGAAATCCGCGTCTACAAGACCGCCGACGGGGCGTTGGTTTCCAAGTTCGACGGCCAGCCGAGTCCGGTGTTCACCGTCGCCTACGCCCCGGACGGCAAGACGATCGCCGCGGCCGGCTTCGACGGCACGCTGCGGCTGATCGACCCCGCCAACGGCAAGCTCATCAAGGAATTTGTGCCCGTACCGCTAAAGGCGGCCGTGGCGCAGGCGAAAACGCCGTGAACCGGCGAGCGGGGGGCGTCAGCCCCCTGATTCGTCCTTTTGTCGCTGACTACTTAGTGTCATCAGAGGGCTGACGCCCCCCGCTCGCCCGTCCGAGTCCCCCCACGATCGCCGGAGAGTGAAGTATCATGAGACGAACTCTGACGGCCGCCCTGGCCTTCGCCGCGACCTTTTGCTGTTCCGCCGCCCGCGCCGACGAGACGCCCGAGACGCTGCCGCCGGGCGCCAAGCTCGTCAAGATCGAGGCCCAGCCGGCCGAGGTCGCGTTGAGCAACCCCTACCAGTACGCGCAGATCGTGCTGACCGGCGTCCTCGACACGGGCGAACGGGTGGACGTGACCCGGATGGCTCAGGTCGAGAAGCCGGCCAACGTGAAAATCAGCCCGACGGCGCTGGTGCGGCCGACGGCCGACGGCGACGGCGTGCTCAAGTTCGGCCTCGCCGGCCAGACGGCGACGGTGTCCGTCAAGGTGACGGGACAGAAAGACCGATACGAGGTCAGTTTCATCCGTGACGTGATGCCGACGATGTCGCGCGTCGGCTGCAACGCCGGCACCTGCCACGGCTCACAGAACGGCAAGAACGGTTTTAAGCTCTCGCTGCGCGGCTACGACCCGATCCTCGACCACCGTTCGCTGACGGACGACCTGGAGGGCCGCCGGTTCAACCGCGCCGCCCCCGACACCAGTCTGATGCTGCTCAAGCCGTCCGGCGGCGTGCCGCACGTCGGCGGCGTCCTCTACCAGCCCGGCGACCCGCCCTACGAATTGCTCCGTTTGTGGATCGCTCAAGGCGTCAAGCTCGACCTGAACAGCCCGCGCGTCGTCTCCCTTGAGGTCCGGCCCAAAAGCATCGTCATCCCGCTGCCGGGGATGAAGCAGCAAATGTCGGTGTACGCCACCTACTCCGACGGCAAGGTGCGCGACGTGAGCGCCGAGGCGTTCCTGGAAAGCAGCAACCTCGAAGTCGCCACGGTGGACCGGGCGGGCACGGTGAAGGCCGTCCGCCGCGGCGAATCGACGGTGCTGGCCCGCTATGAAGGGGCCTACGCCGCTTCCACCCTGGTCGTCATGGGCGATCGCACCGGCTACGGCTGGAAAGACGTGGAAGCGTACAACTATGTCGATCAGTTGGTGTACGACAAGTTGAAGCTGGTGAAGGAGCTGCCCAGCGACGTCTGCACCGACGCCGAGTTCCTCCGCCGCGTCCACCTCGACCTGACCGGCCTGCCGCCGACGCCGGACGCGATCCGCGCCTTCCTGGCCGACCCCCGGCCGCAGCGCGTCAAGCGCGACGCCGTGGTCGACGCGCTCATCGGCAACCCCGATTTCGTCGAATACTGGACGAACAAGTGGGCCGACCTCCTCGACGTGAACCGCAAGTACCTCGGCGAACAGGGGGCCACTGCGTACCGCGCCTGGATTCACAAGGCGGTCGCGGAGAACATGCCCTACGACCAGTTCGCCCACGCCGTCCTGACGGCCTCGGGGTCGAACCTCGATAACCCGCCGGCCAGCTATTACAAGATCCTCCGCGACCCCGACGCGGCCATGGAAAACACCACGCAGCTCTTTTTGGCCGTGCGCTTCAACTGCAACAAGTGCCACGACCACCCGTTCGAGCGCTGGACGCAAAACCAGTACTATGAGTTGGCCGCGTTCTTCGCCCAAGTCGGCCGCACGGAAGACGCGCGTTTCAAGGGCCAGAAACTCGGCGGCACCGACGTGGAGGGCGGCAAGCCGCTCGTCGAGGACATCTCCGACACGGGCGCCGGCGAAGTGAAGCACGCGCGCACCGGCGCGGTGACGGCCCCGAAGTTCCCGTTCCTCCACGGCGACCTGGCGCCGGCCACGGCCCCGCGCCGCGAGCAGCTGGCCCACTGGATCGTCTCCAAAGAGAATCCCTATTTCGCCAAGAGCTACGTCAACCGCCTTTGGAGCTACCTGACGGGCGTGGGAATCGTCGAGCCGGTGGACGACATCCGCGCCGGCAACCCGCCGAGCAACCCGCCGTTGCTCGACCGGCTGACGCGGGAGTTCATCGCCGGCGGCTTCAACGGCCGTGAAGTTCTTCGGACCATCTGCAAATCGCGCACTTACCAGCTCTCCATTCACACGAACCCGTGGAACAAGGGCGACGACCAGAACTACGCCCACGCCGTACCGCGGCGCCTGCCGGCCGAGGTGCTGTACGACGCCATCGAGCGGGCGACGGGTTCCGTGAGCAGCCTGCCGGGCCTGCCGGCCGGGGCGCGGGCGGCCCAGCTGCTCGACTCCGCCCAGGACGCGCCGGGCGGCTTCCTCGACCTGTTCGGCAAGCCGGCGCGCGAGAGCGTGTGCGAGTGCGAGCGTTCCAGCACCATGATGCTGGGGCCGGTGCTGAACATGGTCAACGGCCCCGTCGTCGGCGAGGCCGTCAAGAATCCCGCGAACCGGATCGCCAAACTCCTCACCACCGAGAAGGACGATTCCAAGGTCGTGGAGGAGTTGTACCTGTCGGTGCTGTGCCGTCCGCCGAGCCAGGCCGAGTTGGCGGAAGGCCTCCAGGCCTTGAAAGACGGCGAGGCGGATTACAACGTCGATGTCGCGGAGCACGCCAAGCGCGTCGCCGACCTGGACGCCTACACGAAGACGCTGGACGCCAAGCAGGCGCAATGGGAAGCCGGCCTCAAGACGGCCACGGCCTGGAACGTCCTCGACGTGGAGAGCGCCAAGTCGGCTGGCGGCGCGACGCTGACTAAGCAGCCGGACGGCTCGATCCTGGCGACGGGGAAGAACCCGTCCCCGGAGACGTACACGCTGACCGCCAAGGTCAAGCTGGCGGGCGTCACGGCCATCCGGCTGGAGGCGCTGCCGGACGCCAGCCTGATGGCGCAAGGCCCGGGCCGGGCACCCAACGGCAACTTCGTCCTGAACGAGTTCAAGATGTCGGCCAGGCCGGATGGCGTCGGCGACTTCAAGCCGGTGATGCTGCAAAACGCCCAGGCCGACTTCTCGCAGGCGCAATATGCGGTGGCCGGGGCCATCGACGGCAACGACACGACCGGCTGGGCGGTGGCGCCGGAGTTCGGCAAGCCGCACGTGGCCGTCTTTGAGATCAAAGACCCGGCCGCCTTCACCGGCGCCACGGAAGTGACGATCACGATGGTGCAGAAGTTCCCAGGCAAGGAGCACAACCTGGGCAAATTCCGCCTGTCCGTGACCACTTCCAAGACGCCGATTTCCCTGACCGGTTCGCCGGAGCCGATCGCCCGGATCATCGGCACGCCGCCAGAGAAACGGACGCCAGAACAGAAGGCCGAACTTACGAGGCTCTTCCGGTCGACAGACCAGGAATACAACCGCCTGACGCAGCACGTGGCCGAAGAGCCGATGCCGGTGGACAAGCGACATCCGGGGGCGCAAGACTTGGTGTGGGCGTTGCTCAACTCCAAGGCGTTCCAGTTCAACCACTGATCGGCGGCTGGTCGCCGGTTCATCCGCGGCCCCGCGGCGTGTTTCCCACGCCGCGGGGCCGCGGCCGTTCAGGTACGCACCAACTCGACCGGTTTCGGCTTCTCGGCCGCGCGGGTGATGGCCGCGTCCTGGACCAGCGGCAGCAGCAGGCCGCGCGTTTCCAGCAATTCCGCGGAGGCGTAGTCCGCGCCGGCGGCCTTGAGGCGATCCGTCGTCGGCTTCACGTCGTCGCGCAGGCCCCAGCAGCCGATCAGGATTTTGACGCTCGGATATTGCGCCCTCAGCCGTTTGCAGAGATAGCGAATCCCGGAAAACGAATAAGGCGGCACCGCCGCGATGCACACCACCGCCGGTTTGGCCTCGCCGACGCGGGCCAACACCTCCGCCGCCAGCGCCTCCTTCGACATCACCTCCACCTGACACTTGCCGGCCGGCAGCAGCCGTTGCAGCATCCGCAACGCCAGCTCGTCCATCTCGTCCTTGGCCGGGCAGCCCAGCACCAACAGCCGGCAGTCCGCGGCGGCCGCCGGCCCCTCCTTCACCTCTTTCGCGTCGATGACGTCCTGCGCCGGGAAGACCACGTCCTCCACCATCTCCGCCACCGTCCGCGTAATGAACTCTTCGTCGTCCGGCGTCATCGAGCCGCGGTCCCGGTTTTCCTTGGCGTGGACGAGGGCCGGCAGCAACATGTGGTCATAGACGTTTTCGACGCCGTGCTTCTGAATGTATTCCTCGACCAGCGTGGTCGCCTCGTCCTCGTCCCGGGCGAGGAGACGCTGGTAGAAGCTCAACGGCAGCGACAGGGCCGGCTGATCGCCCAGCAACACCGCCAGGAACTCCAGCGCCGGGATGCTCCGGCCGAACACGACGAGGCAGGTCGTCAGCGGCGTGGACAGGATCAGGCCGATCGGCCCCCACAGCCACGTCCAGAACACCGCCGCGATCAGCAGCGCCGTCCCGGAGACGCCGACGCTGCGGCCGTAAAGGATCGGCTCCAGAATGTTCGTGATGCCGAGGTCGAGCAGGACGAACAGGCCCAACGCCTCCAGCGGCTGCGCCCAGCCGTCGCTGAGGGCGATGCTCAACAGGACGGGGCAGACGGCCGCCAGCCAGGTGCCGATGTAGGGGATGTAGCGGAGGACGGCGCCGAGGACGCCCCATAGCCAGGAGTACGGCACGCCGATCAGCCACAGCCCGAAAGCGACGATGAGTCCGAACGAGCAGTTGACGAAGAACTGCATCAGGAGATAACGCCGGACGCGGCGGGCGGCTTCGCCCAATGCCTTGGTACTGCTGGTGACGTTGCGCGTTCCCAACATGCGGAGCGCGCGGTTCCGCAGGTCCTCGTGCTGCGCCAGCATAAAGATCACCAGCACCATGACGACGCCAATATCGACGAACACTTCCAGGGCCGGCGCGAAGGCCCATTCCATCAGCGGCCCCCAGAAATTCGCCGTGTTGCTCGTCGCGGCCTCCGGCGCCGGGTGGGCGACGGACGTCACCTCGGCCACGGCCTCGGGGCCGGTCTTGCCGCCGGTCGGCCCCGGCACGACTGGCCGCGACTTCGGCGGAATGATCGTGTTGATCGTCTCGTCCAGAAGGGCGGTCAGGCTATGCGTCCCGTCGCCCGCGATCATCCGGTGGACGCTTTCGGCCCTGTCATGAATTTTATCGCTATTGTCGGTCAATTTGGCGGCCAGGCCGGGGAACTGCACGACGACCGTGGCCAGGACGCCCCCCAGGAAGGCGAAGGCCAAGAGCGCCGTCAGGACCGCGCCGGCGACGCGGGGGATCCGCCAGCGCTGGAGCCAGCTAACGGCCGGCGTCAGCAGGAAGGTCAGCAGGGCCGACAGCACCACGGGGATCGCCACGGCGCGCATCAGGTACATGGCGGCGACGATCAGCAGGATGCAGATCGTGAAGACGAAGGGCCGGATGGAGCCGGTTGAGGTCGGCGCGGGTGCTGCCATGAGAACGCCTCATCGGTGAGTCGAGTGGGGTTGAAAGAGAGTATAGGGATGGAAAGACCGCCGGCCGTTTCATCGCGACGGCCGACGGTCTTACCGGAGCGTTCATCGCCCCATTTCGCGTTGCGCCCGGAGGGAGAGACGTACGGGCGCGGTTAAACGGGTGGCGTTCCCCGATTCAGCACGCCGCCCAGGAAGGCCAGGACGGCCAGGACGATGAAGACGAAGAACAAGATCTTGGCCGCGTCAAACGACATGCTCGACACGAAGCCGAAGCCGAACAGCGACGCGATAAGGGCGATCACCAGGAACACGATGGCCCAGCGCAACATGGGAATGTCCTCCAGCCGGTGTTTTGAGGTCCGTTTGAGGAAGGCCTGCGTTGCGCCAACGGGGCGCGCTTCCGGTCGGCCCGTGGGGGCGTCCCTGAGACAGGCGCTTGCTCACGCCGCTCGGAAAGGAACTTCGATCCGAGAAGCTGGAATCTTTGTTGCACTCGCCGTGCCAAGCCCGTCCGAAACCAAGCCGTGAGCGCCGGGGGGGAGCTGCTTTCAATTCCGCGGCGCCGGGCGGGGAGACCCCGCCCTTACCGTAGGGGGCGGCGTCTCCCCGTTCTTTTGGGCTGTTTGAGAATAGTTGTGCGGTCCGGAATGGAATATTTAGGTCGTCCGCGGGGGAAGGCGACCGCCTTCCCCCGCGCACTCGGATGCTTATTTCGCCACACATTTCCGGTGGTTCGGCCGGACGTATTTCGGATCGCGGAATGCCGTCGCCTCAGATCCATCGGCGGCGCGCCGTTTGCACCTGATCTTCTCTTCACCATCTCCGGGCGGTCATGCGTCCGCGCCGGCGCACGGTAGACGCGGCCACCTCGTCGGTCGCCGTCGGTCCTCGTGTGATTTGGATTGGACGAATGTGTTCGCCCCAGGAGAGCGATTGATGACTACCGTTCCTGTCACCGTGCGTGAAGAGCTGCCGGTTCGCAGCCGCGTGAGCTTCGCCGCGATCATCGCCGGGGCCGTGGTCGCCCTGGCCGTGTACTTGTTGTTGAGTCTGCTGGGCGTGGCCCTCGAATTGAGCGTGACCCGGCATTCGACCGACACGCAGTTGGGCATTTACGCGGCCGTGTGGGCCGTGGCCTCCCTGCTCATTTCGCTCTTCTTGGGCGGCTTCACTGTGAGCCAATGCACCATCGGCGAAACGGGCGGCGAGGCGGCGGTCCACGGGATCATCATGTGGGGCGTCGTCTTCGCCTTCCTGCTCTGGCTGACGACGACGGGCATGAGCCTCGGCTTCAACGCCGTAATGAGCGCGGCCAGCGTCACAAACCCCATGCCGGGGGCGTCCGACACTTCGGGCGTCGCCACCGACAAGACGACTGCCCGGCAAGAAGGCGAGTCGGACGCCGCCTATACCCAGCGACTCGGGACGGCGGGCGCCCAGGTGCGTAGCGCCGCCGAGTCGCCGCGGGCGATCTCGGCCGCGTGGTGGACGTTCGCCGGCGTGCTGTTCTCGATGCTGGCCGCGATGGTCGGGGCCGTCTGCGGTTCCGGCCCGAGCCAGGTGGTGGCCGGCTTCCCGGTGCGCAGCCGCTTCGTCCTGCCGGCCCGCCGCGGAGTTGTGGTGAATCGATAACGCCTCTCGGAATGGTGGGGCCGCGACCGTAGCACAAGCTTCAGCTTGTGCTACGGTCGCGGTTCCGTTTTGTCGGTTATGCACTGGCACCCGTGAACTTGCCGACGCGTTCGAGGTCGGTGAGCAGTTCCTTGGCGGTCTGGAAGCGATTTTCCGGCCGCTTATCCAGCAACTTCATCACCGTTCCCTGAAAGAGGTCCGGTACGCCCATTTGGTACTTCTTCGGCTTTTCCGGCTCGGCGTTGCGGATGCGGGTGATGAGTTCCGGCAGCGTGGCGGCGGCGAAGGGCGGCCGGCCGGCGATCAGGGCGTAGACGGTCGCGCCGAGGCCGTAGAGGTCGGCCCGGCCGTCGATGTCGCCGGTCCCGCGCGTCCGCTCCGGCGCCATGTAGGCCACGTCGCCGACCAGCTCGCCGGGGCGCGTGCTGAAGCCGCCGGCGTTGCCTTCCAGCGCCTTGGCCAGCATCAGGTCGCCGAGCTTGGCCGTCTTGTCGGCGGTGCGGAGTAGGATGTTGGTCGGCGTGACGTTGCGGTGGACGATGGAATGGCCGTGGGCGTAGTCCAGGGCGCGGGCGATGTGGACGGCCACGCGGTAGCCGTAACGCCAGTCCAACATGCCGGCCACGCCGACGCGCTGGATCACCTGCGTCATGCTCTCGCCTTCGACGTACTCCATCGCCATCCAGCAGTAGACGCCGGTCTTGCCGGCCTTGAACAGGGTAATGAGGTTGGGGTGGCGCAGCGGCAGGACGGTCTTCATGCCGCGGATGAAACGCTGCATGTCTTCTTCGTTGCGGGAAAACTCCGGCTGGAGCACTTTGAAGGCGACGGCCTGGCGTCGTTGGCGTCTTTGGCCCGGAAGACGACGCCGGTGGTCCCCTTGGCGATGACGGATTCGAGGGCGTAGTGCGAAAGGGTCTGACCGACCAGCGAAACGAGATCGGCGACGGCGGCGGGTTTTGGGGGCGGCGGGGGGGCGACCGTGGTCGACTCCGGGCTTTCGCCCAGCTGATACCGCATTTCGGTGGATCCCATGCGGATCACGTCGCCGGGCCGCAGTTCGTGCTGGGAAACCGGCTGGCCGTTGACCTGGGTGCCGCCCGAGCTGATGTTGATGAGGACGGCGCGCGTGCCGTCCCACTCGACCTCGCCGTGGACGCGCGACAGGGTCGGGTCGGTGAGCCGGGTGGCGGTGGTCTGGCTGCGGCCGACCTGAAGGGTCTCGCCGTGGATGAGCGGAAAGAACCGACCCTTATCGGGGCCGGCGGTGACGACGAGCCTTGGGGTCATTGGCGTGCCTCAAGAAAGGGGCCGTCTACGCCCGACGCGGCGAACCGGAAAGTTTCGGTGTAGCGGCGGGACGGTGGCGCCGATTATAACATACGGGTTAGGAAATACACGGCCCCTTAGCCAAGCGGTAAGGCAGCGGATTGCAAATCCGCCAGCCCCGGTTCGAATCCGGGAGGGGCCTTTCCCTCACTTCTCCCTTGATTCCCTGCGAAAACGCTGTAATTCATGGGCTTTTCGTGCGTCCCGCTTCCAGCGCCGCCGTCCTTCGCCCGTCCACCAGAGTCTACCTGCGCCCCCCGAAATCGTTCCTGTTGCGCCAAGCAGGACGCCAAGACAGCGGGGGCGGTTTTGGACGGCGCCGCGGGGTCCGTGCCGGTCGCGCGGAGCATTTCCGGGCGATTTCCTTCCGGCAGACCGGGCAGCGAATCCAGGGCGGAGCGCACGTCGGCAAGCTGCACCCGCGCGTAGTGCTTGAGGGTCGTCTCGACCCGCGAATGCCGCGCCAGCGCCTGCAGCGCCTTCAAAGAGACGCCCGCGTTCTCCATCGCGGAAATGAACTGACCGCGCAGACTGTGGAAGTCGAAGTATCGGTCAGCGTCGCGGTAGGCAAACCGTCCGGACTGTTCGCGCTGGCGCCGTTCTTCCGGGTCCGCCGCCTCCCCGACCCACTTCTGCTTTGCAGCGGCAAGGTCGGCTTGAACCAGCTGCGCCGCCGTGTTCCACCACGCGCCGCGCCACAGCCGCTGACCAGCCGGCTTGTCCTGCATCCATTCGCGCAGCAGGTCGGCAAGGTCCGCCCGCAGCGGCAGCACGTCTTCCCGCCTGTGCTTGCTGTACCCGGCTTGAACCGTGACGGTCGGTTCCATCCCGTCGAGGTGGAAAGACTCGGGCTGCAAGCTGGCAAGCTCCTGCGCCCGCAGCCCCGTCCAGCCGGCGACAAGATAGAGCATGAACCGATCCGGCCCGTTGATTCGCTTCAGGGCGTTCCCGTTGTACGCCGCGGCGAGGAACTCTTGAAAGTCATCGCCGGGCAGACAACGCCGCTGCCGATGGTCTTCAACCTCCGTGTTAAGCGGCTTGAGGGACTGCAACGGGTGGCGGTCGGCGCGTTCGTCTTCCACCAGCCAGCGGAAGAAGGACTTCGTGTCTCTCAAGTAGTAATTGCTGGTCGTGATGGACAGCCGCTCGGCACGGCGTTCCTGCGCCAGCCACGCCTCGACCCGCGACGCCTGCACGTCGGCCTGAGACTGGAAAAGGCAGCCGTCCAGCAGGGCGGAAACGCGATTGAAACTCATGCGGACGTGCTTGGCGCTGTTGTTGCGGTCGGCGAGCGCCTGCCGCCAATCGTCGAGGTGTTCGCGGAGCGGTTTCCCCGCTGCCACCCGCTGCGCTCCCAGCAGCCCGATGCTCACCAATTTGTCGCGGGTTCGCTCGGGCAAGGTCGTCACCCATCGGGACAACGCCGGGTCAATCTGCCCGCCGCTCGCCTTGTGGTACGCGACCAGCTTTTCCAGACCGCGGCCCATCTCTTCCGACGCGGCCTTGCTCGGGAAGGCCGGCAGCCGGCGCACGGTGTCCAGGTGGTCGCGGAACTCGACGTACCACGCGGCCGCCTCTTGGGTGCGGCCCTTGCGGTCCCTGTAGGTGGTCTTGAAGACGCGCATGGTTCCTACCCTTTCCGCCGCCGGCTCTTGCCGGCGATGATGTCGAGGTCGAGGTAATCGGCCAGCCTGTCGAGGGTCTTCATCGGCAAGCCGCGTTCGCCCGCCATGAACCGGGAGAGGGTCGATTCGGCGATGCCGGTCGCCTTGCTGATGGCGTAGCGGGTCTGTCCGCAGTCCGCGATCGCCCGGCGCAGCTGGTCGCTCAGTTTGGTTCGGCGTTCGGCCATGCCGTGCATTCTACCCATCCCCTTGCCGGAATGTCAAGCATGGTTGCGGAGAGAAACGTCGGCCCCTTCCATCGCCCGGACGATTTCCGTCAAGGCCAGGGCCTCGGCGCGCTCGCGGGGCAGCCCACCGTCGTACTCCATGATGGCGGCGCGCTCTTCCCATTCGACGCGCCAATCCGTGTCGAGGTCTTCCACCCGGATTTCGTGGTCGGGGGCCGCCGCCTCGGGGGACGGCCGGAACAGGCTTTCGAGGAAAGCGGTCGCATCGTACTTCATTGGAACACCTCGGGGCATACCCCCCAGCATCGACCCCCATCGACCCCCAGCGCCACCCGCTCCGTCTACCCGCGCCTCCCACAGTCACCTACCGCGTCGCTCGGGTGGCGCTGGGGGTCGATGGGGGTCGATGCTGGAGGGTAGGGGTGGGGCGCCGCGTCGCCCATGTCCAGGTCGATGCTGTAGTGCAGCTGCACGCGGCGCAGCACCTCCGGCGTCACGTCGCGGTAACGGCGTCCGCCGTGACTCTTCTTCGGGGTGGCGATGCCGTAGGCTTTCAGCTTCCGGCTCACCGTCTGCGGCACCCACTTGTCGAAGGTCGCCAGGTCGCGCTCCTTCGCCTTGGTCAGGATTTCGCCCGGCGTCGGCTTGTCGCCCATCCGCACGAACCCGGCGAGGATTTCCAGCAGGATTTCGTCCGCCTCGGGAACCGCGTCGTCCTTGTCGGCATCGACGGCCGCCAGGGCGTGCCGCTGCACCAGCCCCAGCAGCCCGGCCGCCCCGTGGGATTCTACCCATGCCGCCAGCGCCAGGATGAGTTGCCACAGTTCATGCGCCCGGCCGTTGACGCCCTCGGGGCAAACGTCGGTTCGGCCCGCCAGCGCCAGCCAGGCCGGCCCGTTCTCCAGCGCCAGGGCGTGCAGCTCGTCGCGCAGCGCCTGCCATCCCGCCGGGTCGGCGTCGATGCGCCGCGCCGGTTTGGGGGAGTCCGGCGGGGCGCGAAACATCATCAGGGGGATGCAGCGCGACGCCAGCGCCGGGGGCAGGCCCGCCACGCAAGCCAGCGCCTTCGGCCCATAAACGTCGAACGCCACCGGGCGGAACGTATCGCCCACCGCCTCCAGCCGGGTCGCCTGCCCGCCGCGCTTGTATCCCGCCAGGAGCATGGACAGGATCTCTTGCTGGTCGGGCGTCGATTGCCGCAGCCGCTCGGCCTCATCGAAGAGCACCGCTCCGCCGCGGTCGTGCAGCGTGCGGAACAGCGCCGGCCCGGTCAGGTTGGAAGTCGTCATCGGACGAAAGACCAGCCGGGCCAGGATTTCAAAGACGCGCGACTTGCCCGACCCGAGGGGGCCGCCGACGTACAGGTACGGGACCGCGCCCCACGCCTGAAAGCAGTAGGTCAACATCGCCCACAGGGCCAGTGTCGCGGTCGTGCCGGCCGCCGCGTCCGGGGGCAAATCAAGGAAGTAGGCCACGCGCTCACACAGCTGTCGGAACAGGCCGGCCGGGTCCGGCGCGGCCCCACCGTCAACCCATGCCCGCCGCGCGGCTGCCGACCAGCCCGGCGCCGACGTGACGGACGGCTCGCCGG
>Ga0182024_10009242_pt1 | contig 20448 bp, 21 predicted proteins | sample P32metaG_FD_120480 | JGI IMG/M metagenome (GOLD analysis project Ga0182024, IMG submission 120480) | Permafrost microbial communities from Stordalen Mire, Sweden - P3-2 metaG (Illumina Assembly) | ecosystem: Environmental > Terrestrial > Soil > Wetlands > Permafrost | place: Sweden: Stordalen... | reverse complement strand
TCGCCCGGTTAGTGAATACCATCCTCGCCGAGACCATGCCGACCACGCCTGGAGTGGGTGCGGTCGCAACGAGGTGAATGTCGATTCCTCGGCGTTCTCAGGCGGCCCGGCGCGTGCCCCAGCTACGGCGCTCGGCAACATGCGATCGTTCGGGCCCGCCAACCCCCGACGCACCGGCTCCGTAGCAGCTCTTAAATGACCTTAAATCGCCACGTAGCGGGCTCTACAGGGCCTTAATTGACCATAAAATGTCCGATTACCTCCGATACGCATTTTCGCCAGGGCAGGGTGTACCATCGTGTGACAAGGAGGGATCGATCATGGTCCTTACAAAGTTGGTTCAAGGTGTAGCGATTTCCCTGCCAATGATGTTCCTGCCTGGTTGCGGGCAATCGCCACACTCTTTGGATGAGAAGTATTTTCTCATCGTCTCGAACGCGACATCCCCTTACTGGGAACAGGTATCGAAGGGGCTGAATCAAGCAGCGCGCGAACTGAACGTTTCCGCATCGCTCACCGGACCTGGCACGTACGATCCATCGGGAGAAAAGGAGAGGTTCAAGCAAATCGCCCTTTCAAAACCCGCAGGTATTCTGGTCTCCGTCGGAGATCCCAAGGTACTTTCCGAGGAGATCGATGCGGCCGTGACGGCGGGAATCCCGGTCCTCACGGTGGACTCCGATGCAACCGGCAGCAAGCGCCTGTTTTTCGTCGGCACGAACAACTATGAGGCCGGTCAGATAGGTGGGCGTGCCGCTGTGAAGGCGCTGAACGGCAAAGGGAATGTCGTCGCGTTTCGCTTTGAGGGTCAGACCAACATGGAGGAGCGGCTGAACGGGTACCGAAGCGTGTTTGCGCAATACCCGCAGGTCAAGCTGGTGGACGTGATCGATATAAAGGGCGATCCCGTCGTCGCGTTCGATAAGACCAAGGAGATTCTCGAAAAGCGCAAGCCCGAGGTCGATGCCTTCCTTTCGATGGATGGTGAATCCGCCAAGGAAGTGGCAGAGGTGTTGAAGCGAAACAATGTGAAGAAGGTTGTGCTGGCCACCGATACGCTGCCGCCGACGCTGGACGGCATCGAAAATGGTTGGATCACGGCGACGGTAGCGCAAAAGCCGTTTACGATGGGCTACATCAGCCTCCGCTTGATTGCAGACTTGCATCTCAACAAGCTGCCCTCTTACACCATGGACTTTGCCGGGAGTCCGCGCTCTCCGTTGCCGAGATTCGTGGACACGGGTGTGACGCTGATCGACAAGTCCAACCTGGCGGCTTACCGCGAAACGAACCAGGCGGCAGCCCACTAAATCAGGGAGGTCGGGGGATTCACCGAGTCTCTTGCCCAGGAAGTGGCACCCTTCGGGGTGAGGTGCGCGCTCTTGAACCGGGCGGGATGAGGGCGAACTGGGGCGCACGCGCAAACAAAGACATACCTGACCTGCGTCATAATGGAGCGCCGATTAGTCTCAGTCCGATCAGCAGCGAAAGGATTTCGCGGAATCGGTTGGCCTCGCCGTCGCGCATATTCAGATGGCGTCGGAGATTGAAGTGAGAGGGAAATCCGACGCGACAATTGCCGGGGCGACCATCATGCCGCCTTCCAGTCCCCGCACGCGCGCCGTCTGGCCAACCATCTTCGTGTTCTTCAATAGCCGCACGGGGCTCTCGTTGAAGCGGAAATTCATGATCGGCGTCGTGATCTTGCCATTCTCGATCATGAATAGCCCGTCCCGCGTCAACCCGGTGTTTTGCAGTGTCTGCTGATTGACACCACGGATGTACCAGAAATGGGTGATGAGCAGGCCGCGCTCGACCGAGGCGATCAGTTTTTCGAGCGGCGCGTCGGTGCCGTCCAGAATCAGGCTTCCGCCACCGCCTCCGCCGCCAAATCCACCACCGCCTCCTCCGCCACGACCTCCGCCTCCACCACCGTTGGGTTTCTTGCCGGTTTTTTCAGCCCAGTAGCGATCATAACCGAGGTTCGCAATCACGCCCTTATCGATGTAAGTGAGAGCGCTCGTGGGCAGCCAATCTCCGGTCCATGGGGAAGACGGCTGGCGCGGATCGAAAGGATCGCTGCGCAAACTTATGTACTCAGGAAACACTTTCTCGCCAAGCAGAGTCCCGCCGCCGCGCTTGGAGAGAAACGTTCGGCCCTCCTCCGTGGCCCGCGCGGAAAATCCGCCGATCATCAGGCGAACCAAGTCGCCACAGGCGGTCGGCTCCAGCACCACCGTGTAGTTACCGGGCGCAAGCTTTTGCGGATTCTTCCATCGCCTGCACTTTTCAATCGCAGTGGCGGCGAGCCCCGCACTATCGATCGCGGCGAGCCTCATCGACGGCTGCCCTGCCCATCCGGAGCTTGACCCGTCGGCCATGCGAATCGTCGTCGTCAACTGCGAGTCGCTGGTATTGTGGAATCCGAAGAGTCCAGTATTATTTGCGATTGCCGTAATGCGGTGGGATCGTTCGACCAGCCCGGCCGCGACGAGCTTCTGCTTGGTTGCCGCGTCGATGATCGTCTTCACGTGGGGGATCATTTCCGGGGATCTGGCGTTGGCCGTGTGCTCGTCGTAGTCGAACGTCTTGGGAAATTCCTGCGGGCCGACGGGGCTGAGGCGCTCGGAATTCTGAGGCGTCAGCGACGCGAGTTCCTCAGCTTTCTTCACAGCCGCGCGGAGCGAATCATCGTCGAGATCGTTGGTGGCGTAGGAACCGGTGCGGGCGTCGCGAGTGGTCACGATCGACAGGTTATGGCGCAGGGAAAACGACGCGGTGGTGATGCCGTTGTTGGCGAATCGCGTATACGCCTGCTCCTGTGAGGAGATGGTCACCTGGCATTCGGGGAAGGACGACATCCCGAGAACTTTTTTTGCGATCTTCTGTGCTTCGTCTTGGGTGAGCATATTAGTCCGTGAGAATAACGTCGATATTGCGGAAGCGCGTCGGCGAGCAACCGTGGCTGATGGAATTGATTTGCGTCGGCTCCCCTTTCGCGTCTCCCGTGGTGCCGAACTGGTGCCAATAGGCGGGTCCAGCGGTGCCGTCGCAAGCTTGCCAGAAATCGGGCGTGCGCGCCTGATAGGACACGCGAGAAATCATGTTGCCTTTCTTTCCGCCCTTGATCTCCCAGAACGCGTCGCCGCCAAATTGGAAGTTGTAACGCTGCTGGTCAATGGAATAACTGCCGCGGCCGTCGATCAAGACTCCATCGTCGATGCCGGCGATCAGATCCTCCATCGTGGTCTCTTTGGGACCGGGTTTCAGCCACACATTCGGCATGCGCTGGAAAGGAACCGTGGCCCATGAGTCGGCCTGGCAGCATCCGTGCGATTCCTTGTCGCCGACCAGAATGGCCTGCTCCCGCGTGGTCTGGTAGTTGCGAAAAATTCCTTTATCGATGATCGTGAACTCGCTGGTCTTCACGCCATCGTCATCGTAACCACAGGTGCCGAGGCCGCGGGCCTGCGTGCGATCGCCGATGAAAGTGCAATGCTCGCTCGCGATGCGCTTGCCGATCTTGTCGGGCGTGATGTAGCTGGTACCGGCGTAATTCGCTTCATATCCCAGCGCGCGATCGAGCTCGGTGGGATGCGCGACGCTTTCGTGAATCGTCAGCATAAGATGATTCGGCATCAGCAAGAGATCTTTTTTGCCGGGCTTCACCGCAGGGGCGTTCAGATGCTCGATGACCTCCTCACGAAGACGCGTCGCATTCTCTTCGAGGTTCATCTCCGGGACATATTCCCATCCGGCGGACGCCTGCGTGGGCGAGTAGTTGCGCGTGGCGGAAGTGCCGGCCTGCCGATCGACCGCCGTGGCCGACGCAGAGCCGTAAATCTGAATAATCAACTGCTGGATGGAGGAGCCTTCGGACGACGCGAAATACTTGTCTTCGGTACGAAAATTGATGTTGGCAGTTCCGCTCTGGACGCGCTGGTTCTTCTTAATCTCATTGCAGACGCGCTGAAGCAGATCGATTGTTTCCTGCATTGAAACCGCGAATGGATCTTTTTCATGCGGCGTAACCCAGACGTCGCGGTACGCTTTGACGGGCGCGAGCTGCACTGGTTTCGGCTGAATGCTCGCGTTGGCCTTGGCGACGATGACAGCTTCGCCGGTGATACGCGCGATCTCCTCCGGCGTAACGACGGGCGATGAGGCAAATCCCCACGCGCCGTTGACGATAACGCGAACTCCGAATCCGAAGGTCGCATCTTCGCCGACGCTGGGAACGGAGAGGGCAGGTCCGCCGCCGCGTCCCGACTGCACGCGAAGGCCGATGCGCTGATCGCGGAGTCGCACAATGCGGATATCGCAATACGTCGCTTTATACTTCTTGCCTTCGTGCAACGCGACCGCTCCCAGCTTTTCGAGGTCGGGCGGAGGCGTTTTAGCGCCCTGCGGCGCGCCAAAAAGATTCGCGGCGACGGCAGCCGTCGAGGTGGCGAGGAAATGCCTGCGAGTGAGCATAATGTGGTTAGTTTACTAAAGGTGCTCGGGAGGGCGGCAAGGATACAGGTCAGACGGCGAGCGAATCAGGCCGCAGTGACCTCTACCTCGCCAATCTCGTGAAATGGCTCAGGGATAGCAATTCCGCATTCGCGCAAGGCATCCAAATGGGCCCCAATGGCCTCGCGAATCAGCGTCTCGACCTCCTGACGGTTTGCTCCTACCGCGATACAGCCCGGCAGATCCGGCACGGCAGCGCCCCAGGAAGTCGGACCTTTTTCGTAAATCACGGAATACCGAATACTCACTTTGCCTCCAATCCAGAGTCTTTTAGGATCGTCTTGAGGGTACCAGTCGGAACATCGTCGCCGGATTTTCCCGCCACTGTGACCAGCTTCGGTTTCACCGGATGCTTGAAAATCCGATGGCTGCCTGCGGTTCGCAGATGCTGCCACTCATTTGATTCTAGCAATCGCACCAGGTCGCGGACTTTCACGGTGCGGCCTTCAGCAACTCCTCCGCATACACCGCTCCCGCGGGCGTATCTTCATGTTTGAAAAACACGAACACGTCGCGTCCGTCGGCGCGCAGACGTTGGACTCGCGAGGCGATTTCGTCTCGCTCCTCGGGCGAGTAATCGTCCTTTCGCAAGCGAACGTAAACGAACTTCGCGGTGATCACTTCCGGCACCTCGAATCTTTCCGACTCCGCGAGGCATAGCGCAATTCCGTGCTGTTCGAGCATGCGATTCACTTCATCGGTCAGCCATGTTTTATTGCGGAATTCGAACGCGTAGCGGATATCTCGCGGCAGCTTTTCGAGAAACGAGGCCAGCAGCGGCGGATCGGCTTTGAAGTTCGGGGGCAATTGGAACAGAACAGGGCCGAGGCGGCGCGTGGCTCGCAGGGGATCGATCGCGCGAAAGAACAATTCCGTGAACTCGGATTCCTTCAATCGCAGCAGGTGCGTAATTCGCATGTGCGCTTTGCACGCGAACAAGAATCCCTCGGGCGTGGCCGAAACCCAGTTTTCGAGCGTCGAGGCTTTTGGCAACTGGCGGAACGTGTAATTGATCTCCACCGAATTCACGTGCGCGGCGTAGTGCTTGAGGAAATCTTTCGCCGCTAGCTTTTGAGGATAAAAGTCCGGTTTCCAACTCGGATACGCGAATCCCGACGTACCTGCGTACAGTTGACTCATACGTGCCACTGTACACTGAAATTATCGTGGCGGAAAAAATAGAAAAACCCAAGCGCAGCCAGTCTGAGCGATTCCGCGAGCTATGGCCGGACATTCGCGAGATGGTTCAGCCGAGACGCGGCATTCTTGCGGGCGGATTCGTGCTGATGGTGATCAACCGGGTTAGCGGACTGGTGCTGCCGCTATCGACGAAACCTCTCGTGGACAAGGTCATGAACGGAAATCAGCCGCAGCTATTGACGCCCATTGTGCTGGGCGTAGTGGCTGCGACGCTGATTCAGGGCGTTACTTCGTTCGGGTTGACGCAATTGCTGTCGAAGGCGGCGCAGCGACTCATTTCGGAACTTCGGCGGAAAGTTCAGCAGCACATCGGGCGGCTATCCGTATCCTATTACGACGCGAACAAGAGCGGCGCGCTGGTCTCGCGCATCATGAGCGACGTCGAAGGCGTGCGCAACCTGATCGGCACCGGCCTCATCGATTTCGTCGGCGGCCTGATGACGGCCTTGATCGCGCTGGTGTTCCTGATGAGAATCAGTGCATTGATGACGGGATTGACCGTCGCGTTTCTGGTGGTGTTCGCACTGGTGCTGACGCAAGCCTTCGGCAAGATCCGCCCGATTTTCCGGGAGCGCGGCAAGATCAATGCCGAGGTGACCGGGCGCTTGACTGAATCGCTGGGCGGCGTTCGCGTGATCAAGGGCTACCATGCTGAGGAACGGGAAGCCGCGGTATTCGCGGGCGGCGTGCAGAGACTGCTCGACAACGTGATCAAGTCGCTGACGGCGATGTCGTTGATGGGGCTGTCGGCGACGGTGCTGATGGGAATCGTGGGCGCGATCGTCATGTTTGTGAGCGCGAGGGAGATTGCGGCGCACCAGATGACGCTTGGGGATTTCACGCGGTACACCGCGCTGCTGGCCTTCTTGATCGCCCCTGTGGTGCAAATCGTGAGCATCGGCACGCAGTTGACCGAAGCGTTCGCGGGCCTCGAACGCACTCGCGAAGTCTTGCGCGAACGGCCGGAAGATATGGATCCGCGGAGAACGGTCGCGCTCGGCATGGTGAATGGCGAGGTCGAGTTCGAACACGTCGGGTTCTCCTACGACAAGGACAAGCAGGTTTTGTTCGACGTTAGCTTTCGCTCCGAACCGGGAACCGTGACCGCGCTGGTGGGATCGTCGGGATCGGGAAAGTCCACGATCATTTCTCTAATCGCCGCTTTTCATGTGCCAGGCGAAGGCCGCGTCACCGTGGATGGCGTCGATCTTTCCACCGCGCGCCTGGAAACGTATCGCACCCAGTTGGGCGTGGTATTGCAGGACACCTTTCTGTTCGACGGCACGATTGAAGAAAACATCGCTTTCGCCCGTCCCCACGCCCCCAGGGCGCAGATCATGGAGGCCTGCCGCATCGCGCGCGTGGACGAGTTCGCGGAGAATTTCGAGAAGAAATACGACACCATCGTTGGCGAGCGCGGCGTCAAGCTCTCGGGAGGCCAGCGGCAGCGTGTTTCGATCGCGCGCGCGATTCTGGCCGATCCTCGCATCCTGATTCTCGATGAGGCGACATCGAGTCTCGACTCGGAATCGGAGTCGCTGATTCAGAAAGGTCTGAAGTATCTCATGAAGGGCCGCACGACATTCGTGATCGCGCATCGTCTCTCGACCATTCGAAGGGCCGATCAAATCCTGGTCGTCGAGGCTGGACGAATTGTCGAGCGAGGGACCCACGAAGTGCTGTTCGATTTGAACGGGCGTTATTGGGATTTGTACACGCGTCAGCACGGCCTGGAGGCCAATCTATTTCTCGCGCCGGGCGAGGGCGACTCGGTGGAAGATACCGGTCCAGCCAAGGAAGCCAAAGACGCGGGCATCTCCGAAGCGATGCGGTTGTTGCGATAACAGCATCGCCTGTCCGCAGCACCTCACCGAACCGCCATGCGTAAGCATGCGGACAGGCGCTAAAGTTCCTAGAATCCGATTCCGACCAGAAACGCGAGTTGATTACGGTTCGTGTTAATTACTCCGCTAAAGCTCTTCAGCGCATCGCCTTCGTAGCGAATTTCCGGCGAGATTCGCATGATCAAGGCGTGAATTTCGACGCCTGCCCCCAGCACGATACCGAAATTCGAGGTATGGTTTGCGACGGTGAAATTTTTGGCATCTGACAAATGGCTGAAATCGAGCCCACCTTCGATGTAGGGCTTGATCGGCCCCTTGAGCAACTTGTACTTCGCCACGACCGGAAAATCCCACTGGCCGGTCTTCGCTGAACCGGTGAGGTTAGTGAACTGCAATCCGCGGTACAGCGCATCGGCTTCGATCGCAAGGTGAAGCGGTAGCCGGACCTCGACAAATGGACCAAGCGTGTAGGAGTTCGAACTCGCCGTAAGCGTCGCCACCGTCGGATACGGCTGGTTTTGAAATGCGTCCGTAAAAGGAACTCCGATTTTCAGCCCGGCGGCAAAAGGCTGCGCCTGAGCAAACCTCGTTGAAAGGAACGAGGCTAAAACAAAAGAGTATAAGAATGTTTGAATCCACTTCATACTCCTATCCTACTTCAGAGCATATGAAACGTCACCTGCACCTGGGCGGGCGCGGTCACGGGTCGGCCTCCCGCCATGGCTGGGCGAAATCTCCATTTCAGGACCGCCTCCTTGGCTTTTTCGTCGAGCCCCAGGCCCAGACTCTTCACAACGCGCACATTCGCGACCCGGCCGTTCACGTCCACATCGATCGCCAGAAGTACGGAGCCCGAATAACGCGCCTTGCGCGCCTCCTCCGAGGATTCGGGCTCCTCGGAGTGCAGCAATTTCGGCTCCTCCGTAATCCCGAGCGCCTTGTAGGAAACGCCGCTGTTGCCGCCTCCCGGGCCTTTCCCGACTCCGAGCCCAGTGCCGTCGCCGATTCCGAATGGACCGCCGGGACCACCTGACAAAGCTCCGGTTTTGCCCAGAGGATCGCCGACCTCCGGCGCCGTGATATTGAACTCCGGCGCTTCGAGCATTGCCTGCTGAAGCATCAACTTCGGATTTTCCAGACGCGCTGCCATGGGAGGCACGAATACCCTGGTGACCGGACGCGGCGGGGCTTGGCCGCGAGAGGCGGGCAAGGGATTCCGCTGACCTCCGCCTCCTTCCGCCCTCGCATGAAGAGGCGGCGCGATTAGGGGGATCACGCGATTCGGCATTCGCGTAATGGAATCCCGGACCGATGGCACCGAGGCGAGCAGCAGAAGTAAAAATACGATGCCGACGTGAATCGCCAGCGAGGTTAAAACCGGCGCTTTTCTCATGCTAAAAATCTAGCATGTCGAATGCCATTTCTAATCCCTTGAAAGTGCGTTCCGCAGGTGCGTCATTCGCGGCACACCTGTGCCGTTACAACTGCTCGCGCGCCGCGCGGGTAGCGAGCTCGTCGCAACGGTTGTTGTCCCCATGATCGGCATGGCCCTTGGTCCAGGTCCAGCGCATCTCGTGTTTGGCGACAATATCGTCGAGGATCATCCACAGGTCCTGATTGACCACAGGCTTCTTCGCGGCGGTTTTCCAGCCGTTGCGCTTCCAGCCTTTAATCCAGGTGGTGATGCCGTTTTTCAAATACTCCGAATCGGTCACCACTTCCACCTCGCATGGTTCGCGAAGCGCGCGGATACCCTCGATGGCAGCGGTAATTTCCATGCGGTTATTCGTCGTGTGCGGCTCGGAGCCGAACATCTCTTTCGTTTTTTCGCCGGAGCGCAGGATACACGCCCACCCCCCCGGTCCGGGATTGCCGATGCAGGCGCCATCGGTGATCAATTGAACATGCTTCATCTTCTATGCCGGGGTTCGGGCGCGATCCCATTCTATTATAAAGACAGTGCCCGACCCCGAAGCAAATTCGCCTGGCGACCAGCAGCCTGTGGTCCTGGTCCCGATCAGCGCGGAAGATTTTTCCCGCCGCAAGTCGCGCATCGGATGGGGCGTGGCGGCGGTGGTTGTCGCCGTGTTGGCTGCCGCCGGTTACATGTATAAGCGCACCGTCGACCCCATGCACGCCCGGGAATCATTCGACGCGGGAACGCGCTTATTCAAAATCGCGCGGTACAACGAGGCCATCCTGTCCTTCGATCGGGCCATTGCGTTGAAGCCCGACCTGGTCGATGCCTACCTGATGCGTGGAAAATCGTATGTCGGAAAGGCCGATCCCGAAGAGTCGCTCCGCGACTTCACAAAGGTGATCGAGATGAGTCCCTCAAATCCCGCCGGATGGCTCGCCAGGAGCGCAGCATATCTCGACCTCAACAATCTGGCGGCCGCGATCGATGATGCGACCCATGCGATCGCCGCCAATCCCAATGAGGCCGCGGCATACAGCCTGCGCGGCTCGGCCCTGCGAAACAGCGGCGATACGAAAAAGGCGCTCGAGGATTTCAATCGGGCCGTGGAACTGCAGCCGACTCCCGGCAATTATTTTGAGCGCGGTTCAACCTATCAAATCCTCGGAGAGCACAAGCTCGCAGTCGCCGATTTCGATCGCGTCATCGAAGTCATCCCGGACCTCGCGAGCGCATTTTTCGCGCGCGCCGAATCGCGCCGCGCTCTTGGAGATCTGTCCGGTGCCCATCAGGATCACCTGCAAGGGCGCATTCTAGACGGCCACTAACATAGATTAAATATCGCCGACAACGAGCCGCGACCCCAGGGAGCTGTTTCAGGCGTCGAGCGCAATCAACTCCGACTCCATCGCGAGTTCTCGCTCGAAGAACGCATCGACCATCCCCAAAATCTGTCGAGCTTCCGTAGCCTTATAAATCTCCACCCGCAAACGGGAGCCATTCCGCACCCCATGCGTGAAGTACGTCGCGAACTGCTTCATCTTGCCGACCGCGTCCGGAGCTTGATGATCGCAGAGCATCGTGTAATACCGGCGCATGATGTCGTAGCGGTCGCGCTCCGAAGGTGTTTCGTAACGGCCGGTGCTTACGTACTGTTGAATCTGTCGGAAAATCCACGGATTTGACGATGCGGCGCGGCCGATCATAACCGCGTCGCAGCCTGTTTCGCGAACCATTCGAACGGCATCTTCGGGTGTAAGAACATCGCCGTTTCCGATCACCGGGATGCTTACGGCGGCCTTCACCTCGGCGATGCGAGTCCAGTCCGCATGGCCGCTGTAGCCTTGTTCGCGCGTGCGCGGATGAAGTGCGATGGCTTGTAAGCCGCAATCCTCGGCAAGCTTTGCCATGCGAACGTTGACCAGTTCCCGATCGTTCCAACCGGCGCGGAATTTCATGGTCAGTGGAATTGTAATAGCGGAGCGAACGGCCGTCAGCAGACGCTCGACGAGCGGAAGATCGCGCAGCAGCCCGGAGCCTCCATTGCACGTCACGACTTTCTTGACCGGACAGCCGAAGTTAATGTCGACGATGTCGAATCCTCTGTCCTGGCAGTGGCGCGCCGCATCCGCCATCACCTGTGGATCGGAACCGAACAATTGCGCCGAAATAGGGTGCTCGTCGGGATCGAAATAAAGATAGCGAAACGTCCGCCCCGGCCGCGCGCTGCCCTTGGCGATTGCCACGATGCCATGCGAGCTGGTGAACTCGGTCATAATGAGCCCGCAGCCGCCCTGGGCGCGGATCAGGCGGCGAAACACGGTGTCGGTCACGCCGGCCATCGGCGCAAGAACCGTCGCCGGCGCAAGCTGGATCGGACCGATATTGAAGTTTTTAGGAAACATTCCTCAATCTATCTTAACGTTATTACTAGAAACTGTTGGAAATTCCGATGCCATTGCTGCGCTATACTAAGCCCCGATGTCAATCTGAGAGGTCATTTGGAATGTTTATGCAGATTCAGATTCCGTACGATCCCGCGACGAACCCTCTCAATAACAATGAGTGGTCCTTCCCGCTGCTTGAGATCATTCACATCGTTGGTTTTGCCGTCGCGATTTCAACCATCTTCATGGTGGACCTGCGCCTGACCGGTGTCGGCATGAAGAGACAGCTCTCATCGCGGTTGGCAAAGGACCTTGGACCTTGGACGCTCGGCGGACTCGGCGCCGTGCTCATGTCGGGACCGCTGATTTTCTCCTCGGACCCGAACTTGTACCTCAACAATTCCGGTTTCCGATTCAAGATGGTCGCGCTTCTGCTCGCTATCTTGTTTCAGTACACGGTCCATCGCAAAGTGGCCTTGTCAGACCCGAAACCCGCGCTAGGCGTGCTGGTCGGTCTTGTTTCAGTGATGCTGTGGGTTTCAGTGGTCGCCAGCGGGCTCTTCATTGCATTCACATAAGCGGGAGAATTCATGTTAATCCTCGAAGCTTTCCGATGGATTCAAGATACGGCGCCGATGACCGCGCTGCGCGAATCGCAGTTGGCTTATCCGATTGTTCTGACCGGGCATCTGACGGGCATGGCCCTGTTCGGCGGCATGATCGCGATCACCGATATGCGTCTGCTCGGCTGGGCGATGCGAAGTTCATCGATTACGGACGTCGTGGAGCAATTGCGTTTCTGGAAAAGGATTGGCTTCGTCCTGGTGGTGGGCTGCGGCGCCATGCTGTTGGGCGCGAAAGCGGAAATGTACTATTACAATCCGTTCTACTGGGCGAAGATGACTTTGTTGTTGATGGTAGGAATTCACGCGATGGCGTTCCGGAGCGTCTACGGAAATACGGGCGCGCTGGACAGCTCTCCCCAAGTTCCAGCGAAGGCAAAAGTAGCGGCGTGCCTTTCGTTGCTGATATGGGTGGGACTGGTCACCGCGGGCCGTTCCATCGCGTACTGGGATGTGCCGGAGGACCTGGCGCCCGTCTACGGCTCGGGCTCCACGACCCACCACACGCACAAGTAAGCCGAAGCCTCACGGAGTTTCTTGCGCGCGCGGTCGAACGCTACGGCGAATCTCGATCGCCAGCATCAGGCTCACGGCCAGCGTCAAACTTCCCGTTGCGACGTGAGCGACGCTGATCGCCAGGAACAGCAGAGTGCCCGCAGCCTGTATTAATCGCAGCAGGAAAGCCGCCATTCCCAGAAACACCTGGATTCCGGTGATAACCATGAATGCGACCGCCAGAGGCCGCAGCGACGCATGCTGGGGAAACTGGTGCGTGACGAACGCTCCGACGATCATGATAAAAAGCGCCACGACCAGGGCGCCGAGCAGATGCGGCATTATGCCCACCGCACTGTGCCGGAAGCCCGCACCGAACCCGACCTGCACCGCGACGAAGAGTACGGCGGCGCTGCTCAGGAAACGAAGTGAGGGCCATCCATAATCCTGCACAAAATCCGGATCGCGTCGCCACGCGGGCGATGTGAATAGGGCGATCGCGCAACTGCCCGCGAAAAGCAGCGCGGCGAGACAAGCATGGAGAGTGCCTGCCGAAGGTCCGAATGATCCATGCCGCTGGAGTTCGCCCAATCCAGCATCGACAATAACCACCGCCAGGGTAATCCACGCGATGCGCCGGAGCCATGTTGCTGAGCCTGCGCCAAGGAGCCAGATCGCCAGGCCAACCATCAGAAGAGCGCCGGCCGCCCCTGCCACCGTATGAATAGAGTGGAAAACCACCTGCCTGGGCTGGTCGCGCGAACTGGTAACCGCAGCGCCGCTCATCACCACAAGGAGCGTGCAGCATGCGACGAATCGAGCGTACCGATGGAGCCCCATCTCGCGGCGATCTGTATTAATTTACCAGCGCCTGGTAAACCATCGTGCGTGTCTGGCGCCAGATGAATCCGTTCTGACTCTGCGGCGACTGAGTCAGCATGACGGCGACCAGCTTCTCTTTCGGATCCACCCAGAAAAGGGTCCCTGTGACTCCTTCCCAGGAGAAGTCGCCTACGGAACCGGGCTCCGGGTTGCGGCCCGGATCGACGCGAACTGCGAAGCCCAAGCCGAAACTGGTGCCCATTTCAGGGGTTGGACCGAAAGGACCGAGTGCCATGGCCACCGGAGTGTGGCGTTCGACGCTGGCCGGAAGCTGGTCGGAGGTCATCAGAGCGATCGTCTTCGGCGCCAGAATCCTCACGCCTTCGAGTTCGCCGGAGTTCAACAGCATCTGAGAGAATCTCGCATAGTCGCCGGCAGTCGAGAACATACCGCCGCCGCCCGACAACACGGCGGGCTTTTGGGCCGGATCGGCGAACGGCAAGTTGGACTGCGCATCAGCCTTGGCCAGCCGGCCGATGGCCGCCGGCTTCACCCAGAATCCGGTATCGCTCATCTTCAGCGGACCGGTGATCCGTTCCTGAATAAAAGCATCGAGATCCATCCCGCTGACCACTTCCACGATGCGTCCGAGCACATCGGTGGAGACGCTGTATTCCCACGTTTCTCCCGGCTGGTGAAGCAGAGGCATGCCCGCTACCGTCGTCACCATCTCGGCGAGCGATTTGGAATTGAAAATATCGGCTTTACGATACATCTGATCGATTGCGGTGTTTCCGAACAGGCCGTAGGTAAGGCCGGAGGTGTGCCGCATCAGGTCCTGCACCGTCATCGGCCTCTTGGGCGCCACCCCTTCCGTGCCGACTTTGACGCTCCTGAATTCGGGGAGATACTGCGCCACGGGCGCGCCGATGTCGAGCTTGTTTTCTTCCGCCAGGATCATCGCGGCAACGGTCGTGATCGGCTTCGACATAGATGCAACACGGAAGATGGAATCCTTCTTCATGGGCGTTTGCGTAGCGCGTTCCTGATAACCGATGGCGTCATAGGTAACCACCTTGCCGTTGCGCATGATCAGCAGTACGACACCGGGCATGCTCTTCTTCTCCACGTCGGACTTGAAGGCTTCCCTGGTCTTTTCCAGGCGTTTCGTAGAAAATCCGACGTCCTCCGGACGGTTTGCCGTCGGCAGGGATTGAGCCAGCGCAGCGGCCGCGCACAGGGCGGTCGAGAACAACACGGGAATTTTCGAATGGCGGAGCATCCCGTTAGTCTAACTCGGGAACCTTACTTGGCGGGCGTGTAATCCGTGTCGTACAGGAATACGCTTTCTACCTTCTCGACCAGTTTCCCGTTAACTTCGGATTCTTTGGACACTTTCTGCCATTCCGGATCGGCGCCAAATTCTTTCCACTTGGCATCGCGCTCTTCACGATTCTTAAAGGGAAAGCATATAGATCAGCTTGTTCTCGGAGCCGTCTCTTTTGTAAACCGGACCCCAGAAGCCCACGACGGTCATTCCGTGCTTGGCGAAAATACGCATCGTATTATCGCGAAAACGTTTGTGGATGTCCTCCAGTTTTCCAGGATTCGCATAGTAGGTCCGCAGTTCGAGAAGGCGGCCTCGCGTATTGAGCGAAGGGCTGGGGACTGCCTCTGGAGCGGGCTGGTTTTGCGCGTAGCCGCAGGTCATCGAGAACACGCAAAAGCTGAACGACGCGATCTTAGTAGGAATCGACATTGGAAATAATCATACCTCGTCTATTGTTTTCTCGACTGGACCGGTCTGCCAAACTTGGAGTCGTCGATGGGAACGTTCGTCCGTATCTCACTCAACTGAATCGCATCCCGGCCGTCCAGCCACGCAAAGGTCATGTGAAATGGCATCTTAACTCCGCCAACGTCGCGATAATCGGAGTAGTCGATCTGCGTGGGAACCCGGCCGATCTGCGTCTTGCCGTAGCGCACCAGCCTCAACAGCAGTCCCGATTTCTGGTCGAAGTACATGGTTGCCAACATGCCGCGAGGACCCGTTCCCTGGACGACCCAGACCGCGCGATCCTGCCCCAGGCCCGCGCCGGACTCCGTCGACGTTTGACTGGATGGTCCCGGAAGATCGCTGATCGTGGACGGTAAACTCACTCGCAAATCGGTCAGGGCCTGCTTAATCTGTCCCGGGAACCCCAGTTCCGCGTCGAGCGTGGCCCCATCCAGCTCAACACCGGACAACTGGTAGTCTGTGAGCACCGCGAGTGGAGTCATCATCCAACCGGTATGACCGTTGTAAGTTCTGACCTCATCTCCACGGCCCGTCGCGGCCGCAAACTGGATGAGTGTAGCGCGCTGATCGGGGAATTTCGCATAGATGTGGACTTGTCCCCCGCCTCCGAACCCACCGAATCCAACGCTCGTGCCCGTCCCGATATAGCTCTTGATGCCGGCCAACCGCTGCTCGCCGCCGAGCGCCTGAATATATTTGCCGATAATCTCGTCGGCCGAAGGCTGCCCCGGCATCTGGACGAGACTATCATCCATCTCCTGGGACCCCGGACCGTATACGTTCTCCATGGCGGGCGTGGTCGCTGGACGATCCCGGCCATGATGACAGCTCCAGCACGTCACCACCTGTCTTCCCGAGAAATTGTCGCGATTGATGTTGGCAACCATCGTCACCATCTTGCGCGCAATGATTTTTGGCCGGGTCTCGGCCGCCCAATTCACTTTCTCCGTCCCAGCCCCGATGTGACACTCCGAACAGTCATAGCCAATAGACGCGGACATCAGCCCCATCGTGTCCATGAAGTCGTCTACCGGAATCCCTTTCAGCACTTGGACGTTCTTGAAAACCTGATCCGACGTCTGCGCTTTCTCTTGCGATCCAGCCTGGGGGGCGGCCAGCGCGACGCCGACCAGCGATATACCCGTCAGTGCCGCGATACCTAAAATCAGTCTCAACCGGAGCCTCATACCTGTCCCTTTTTCTAACCTCATTTTTTGGCCGTGTCAGCGTGAGTCAGCCGTGGAGAAACTTGGGCGCTATCGACTGGTGTAGAAGGGACGAGACCTATTTCTTTTCCTTCTCCCGATCGGACTTGCGGGCGCCGCCCAGAATGTCGGTCATCGCGTAGTTGCCTTCGTGGCAGGCGTATTCGTAGATCGGGCCTTTGGTAGCCAGGAAGGGATATTCAATTGTCCACGGTTTGGAAAACGTCGTCGAGTCGTCGAGGGTCACGCGATAAAGAATGCTGTTCTGAGCGACCCGGGTGAAGCGCTCGATTACGTGCAGATCCTTAGACGCTCCACGGAAGCGCGTTTGGTCGGTGAAGTTGGTCGTATCGACCACCAGCGTGTCGCCTTCCCACCTGCCGATCGAGTCGCCGAGCCACTGGCGGACGGTCGGCGGAGCGTGGGTCGCGTTCATGCGGATGATGCGCGCATCATGTACCATCTCCACCAGGATCACGATATTATCGGGAGTTTGCACAATCTGGTAGTTGTTGTTGTACATCACCGGCAGCATTGGGGGGCCGGAGGAGGAGCCGAACGACAACAGGCATCGCTCGCCGAGAGGACGATCCTTTACGCTATCGAACCTGCCCATGCCCCGCATCATCGCCGCGTTGCGCGCCCTCGCTTCCGGAGTGATCGGAGGAACTTTGCCATCCGGCGGGTCGACTACCAGCGAGGTCCGTTTCTCCCCGTCGACGCGCGCCAGTTCCGTGCCTCGATCGACGAACAGGGCATTGTAGCCGCCTGTTCCTCCCGATCCCGCAGCGTCCGCAAACGGATTTTCGGACTTCCCATCGTACTTGGTCACATCCTCGATCGATTTTTTCTCCCACGCCGCCGCCTCGGTGTCGGTCAACGTCGCCTTTCCAGCCGCGGCCGTAGGCCGCTCGAGCGGAGTGAGCGTCGCGTTGGTCCAGACGCCCTGCAAATCGGGCTTGCCGTCCGGCGTGCGGGGAACGGACCAGTTCTTCTTGGTCTGGCCGGGCAGGGAAGCGAGCGAGAATCCAACAACGCCCGCCAATACCAAAAATCGATATTTCATAAAATCATCCTTACTTCTTCATCTCTTGCTCGGTCTTGCGCGCGCCGCCAAGAATATCGGTCATCGAGTAATTGCCCTCGTGGCAGGCGTATTCGTATAAAGGACCCTTGGTCTCGACGAACGGATACTCCATCGTCCAGACTTTTGAAAACGTGCTTGGGTCGTCGATCGTGACCTTATAAAGAACTGTGCTGGCATCGACCCGGGAGAAGCGTTCCACCACATGGAGGTTCTCCGAGGCGCCGCGGAACCGCGTTCTGTCCGTGAAATTCGTCGTATCGACCACCAGCGTGTCGCCTTCCCAATGGCCGATGGAATCGCCAAACCATTGGCGAACACTCGCCGGAGCGTGGGTTCCATTGATGCGAACGATCCGCGCATCGTGGATCATCTCGACCAGAATCACCACATAGTCGGGCGTCTGCACGATCTGGTAATTGTTGTTATAAAGTACCGGCAGCATCGGCGGCCCCGCGGTGGAACCGAATCCTACCAGGCAACGTTCCGATAATGGACGGCTTTTCACGCTGTCAAAGTTGATGAAGCTGCGCATTTCCGCGGCGTTCCGCTGCCCCGCCTCAGCACTCAAAGGAGGCACTCTGCCATCCGGGGGATCGACGATCAGCGACGTCCGTTTAACCCCGTCCACCCGCGCCAGTTCGGAGCCGCGATCGATGAACAGGACGTTATAGCCGCCCGTGCCCGACGAGCCTGCCGCGGCAATAAGCGGTCCGTCGGACTGGCCATCCTGTTTCACAAGTTCGTCGTGATTTGCCTTCTCGTAGGCGGCAGCCTCGGCGTCGGTCAGCGTTGCCTTGCCAGCCAGATCCCGCGGCCGCTCCATCGGGGTGATGGTGGCGTTGGTCCACACGCCTTGAAGATCCGGCTTTCCGTCCGCTGTGCGCGGAATGCTCCAGCTCTTTGACTTCGCTTTTGCCGCTGGCGTCTGGGCGGAGAGAATCGCCGTGAACGTCAATGCCAGTGCGCTCGCGGAGAGGATCGATCGGTAATTCATACAGCCCCCGCCGAATATGACTTATTTTTTGTCTTCGTAAGGCGCGCCTGTACCCTGGGAGCCCAGGAAAAGCTTCTGACCGTTCGGCAGTGTGACGTCGCGACCATTGGCTCGCTGGGATCCGTCCTTCGACTGGTAGCCTTCCACCACCACCGGCGTACCCGAAGAAATGGTGGCCTTGGTGAAACCACGGCGCAGCAGCACGTTCGGGCTGCCGGCCTCTACCATCCAGGACGTCACCGAGCCGTCGGCACTCTTCACATCCACATGAATCCAGCTATGCGGATTGATCAGTTCCACCTTCGTAACTACGCCCTCCAGATGGACCGGCTTCTTGGCGTCGAATTCCGCGGCAAAGGCGTGATGGGCCCACGCCGGCACTGCCGACAGAACCGCTCCGGCGCACATTATCACCGCAATCTGCTTAATCTTCATAGCACTCCTTGACAATTCCGGGCGATCCCGCGTGGTTCCCCACCCACTCGATGATACTCCAAAATGCGCCCCGTCGGTTCAATCGCTGTGCTCCGCCCGGCTTATTTCGGTTTCTTCGCGTAGTCCCCGTACAGCAGGTCTTCGACGAACTCGACGCACTTGAATTCCATTAACCGGGCGCCCTTTTCGAGGTGGCGATAGAGCGGCATTCTGATCTTCCAGGGCTTGGAGAAGACTTTCGGATCTTCGATAGTTGCTTCGTAAGACAGGACGTCCGGCCCGATTATCGTGTAACGTTCCACCACGTGCAGCGCATCGCTGTGAAAATCCCCTGCGCGGTCCAGCCACGTGCGCTCGTCGAAGCCCGTCACATCGATGACCAGCGTTTCGCCCTCCCATTTGGCGAAAGACTGGCCCATCCAGGAATCGGTCGGAGCGGGACCCGGATCCTTCAGAAAAACGTTTCGCACCGCTCCATCGTATTGATACGCGAAGAACAGAGCTTGCGTGCTTTGGAAGATTTGAAACGGATACGGCATGTAATTGGCGCGCGGCACGCCCGGCAGGTAACACCGGATCTCAGGATCGAGCTTCAATCGATTTTCAAAATTCTTCTTTTTCTGTTCCAGAGCGGCCGGCAAATATGGGATCACGCCGCCCTCCACCACCCCGATTCCGCCAGGATCGGCGCTCAGTGTTCCATCCGCGATCACGAGGCCGGGGCGGGCTGCATGCTCTACCAGGTCCCAATTGGCGGTGTTGAGGGCCTGCCAGATTCCGTTAAAATTCGGATGACCATCCGGCCCCTTAGGGGCATGATAAACCTGCTGCGCCAGAAGAGGCGTACTCACTATAGAGAGAATCGCCAGCAGAGTGCTGGTCCCAGCGGCGCAGCTTCGGAACGGTGTTCGCATCATCCTTCTCTCCAGTTTCTTTTGCAGTCTGTGGATTATTATCACAGGCCCGGGAAAAAGTCTAACATGCCCGCAATCGCGATACATCAACCTCGGAAAACGGGCGAGCTTCAGTTGGCCCGTCCCTCCCCGCATTCACAATTTTGACTTGGTCTTATGCCCACGCATCCCGAGCCGCCGTAGAACGATTTTGCGTGCAGCTTCGGAAAGACCCGCCGGTCTGGCCGGACCACGCGAGACGAACTCGGCGCTGTTTTCACCGTCGAGGACACATTGATCGCGTCGAAATCTCTTTTTTCTCGCGTTGGAACAACCAGTGGGCTGTCTCAGTGAAAACGTTATTACGCAGTGTGGGGCCGCCAATACTGGCGGCAGCCGTCCTTTTAAGGCGGCCCTCGCGGAGGTCGAAAAAACGCGTCGCGCGAATGCCGGCTGCCACCGGAATTGGCGGCCCCACATACGAACGTTCTGGCTCCGAGAGGCCGCTAGGTCTGCGACCGTGAGGTTATGTTCTTTTCGTCCGACCCGCGACGGAGCGCACTACGGCTGCACGAAAAATCGCGAACAGCCGGCTGACCTAGCCGGCCGCTAGTGGATTGGACTGGCCTCTAGCATTGGAACAAGTCCAAGCTTGATGCCAGCCCTCTGAGAACCCGCTGGCTTCCACCAGCGGACATGATGAGGTCGACCCCAAGGTCCTCCATTTCCAGAG
>Ga0182024_10009241_pt1 | contig 20449 bp, 14 predicted proteins | sample P32metaG_FD_120480 | JGI IMG/M metagenome (GOLD analysis project Ga0182024, IMG submission 120480) | Permafrost microbial communities from Stordalen Mire, Sweden - P3-2 metaG (Illumina Assembly) | ecosystem: Environmental > Terrestrial > Soil > Wetlands > Permafrost | place: Sweden: Stordalen... | reverse complement strand
GTCATCTTCGGTAAAGGCGCAGAGGTCGAAGTGCAGGGCGACTTTCTTCACGGTGGTGTTGGAGACTGTGCGTTCGATGGCGCGGACGGTGACGTGGTGAGGGCAGTTGGGATTTAGCGGGGCGATGCGGATTTCGCGGACGACGACGTCGGGGCCTTGCGGGTGGACGTCGAGGATGTGGTCTACCCATTTGGGATCGGTGTGGAACATGGCTTGGGTGACTACGTAGAAATTTAGGAGTGGGGGTTTTGGTTTGGGGTGATCGGTGGCGGCGAGGGTGGTGACGGCGATGAATAGCGACGCGATGAGCGAGAGTTTCGAGGGGCGTTGGAAAACATCACGACGAATCGCCATTGGGTGAGTATAAGGCAGGCGCGGCAGGGTGGCACGTGCAACGGCAACGGCGAAAGATTTAACACAGAGGGCACAGAGGAAAGGCGGAGAAAAATCTGAGAAAAGCAGAGGCGTTTACCGCAGAGGCGCAGAGAACGCAGAGAAAGGCATCGTCGACGGCAACACCACCCCGACTGCTGCCCGGTTCGATGAAACTGAACCGGCCGCTACAAATTCAAGGACAAGGCGAATTCGAGGAGGTGTTGAGATCCTGGCAAGCTGGGGCGCAGCAAGCAGCGCCCCTACCGAATCGGATCAAGAGCGGGGCGGCACACGCAATCTGTTTTTTGCGTGTGCCGCGCCGGATTGTTTTTGTTACAGGGAGCGCAGGAAGTTCAGGAGCTCCTGCTTTTGATTGTCGCTTAGGTTGTTGAACTGGTTGATGACGCGATTGGCTTCGGAGCCAGAGCTGGCATGGGCTTCGATGGCGTTCAGCAAGCCGCCATTTGCAGGCGTCGAGCGACCGTCGTGGAGGAAGAAAATCCGCTGGCCGACGCCCCAGAGAGGCGCGGTGGGGAACTCATCGGGGCCGGCGGCGCCTTGAGAGACGTTGTCGGCTAGACCCGAACCCAAGTGATGGACCAGCAAATCGGAAAACAGCGCGGCCTGTTGGTTGTTGAGACCCGCCGTGAAGCTCGAGAGCCCGGTCTGGAGAGACGGAGTGTGACATGCGGTGCAGCCGATCTGATTGAAGATCGCTTGACCATTGGCGATCGACTGTGCAGAGGGATTGCCCGGAATTCCCTGCGTCGAAGGAGCGGGAGGGGTGAGGAAGCGCATGAAGTTGGAAAACTCGACGACGTCGCTGGGAATCTGATCGCCGGAAAGAGTGAAGTTGGTTTCGTCCTCGGGAGTGGGATTGTAGAGGCAGGAGGACGGCGGATTGGCGCGTTCGTTGGGGAAGAGCTCATTGGTGACGCCGATTTCGACGTTGTAAGCCTCGCCTGCAAAAATCTCCAGAGACTTGTTCTGAGCTTTCCAGCCGAAGCGGGTGATGGAGCCGTCGTTACCGCTGTAATTGGGATGGCCGGTGATGCCGAGTTGCTGTTTGAGATCGGCGTTGGCAGACATGTTGGCGAGGATCGTCGCGTCGGGGATATTTTCGATGAGGCCTGCGCCGAATAAGGGAGTGGGAATGCGGAAGATCAGGTTGCCGATCCTGTTCATGTGCTCGAAATTCGGTTGGGGAAAGACGCAGCCTGGGGCGTCCTGGCGGCCGGCGATGGTGAAGAGGTCGTGAACGCCGCCATCGGGGGTGTTGGTGATGTTGCCGCTGGCGGAGACTGCGAACGGGAAGCGCGCTTCGCGCACGGGGCCATCGAGAGTGATGAAGAAGGGGATCGAATTGGCGCCGCTATAGTCGGTGGCTGCGGCAATTTGCGGGTTGGGGCCGACGAAGGGGAAGAACGCAGCGCTGGGGCTGGTTCCGCCGACGGCAGGCTGCGCGTGGCAACTGCCGCAGCTAGTGGAATTGAAACCGGGACCGAGGCCGACGCCAGGTTCGCCCGCCAATAGACCGTTCACGGAATCAACTTGCAGGAAGCGCGAGAGACCATCCTGAAAGAACTGGAGTTGCGCGGGAGTGAGGCTGGAGAGTGGAGTGCCGGCGTTGACGGTACCGGCGCGCGGGCCAGGATCTGCGGGGCCGTCGAATGAGCCGCCGGATCCGTCGCGGGAACCATCACCGCGTGGCCCGTTATGATTCTGAGCTTGGACGCGCAGGGTGGTGGCCAGCATGAACAACGCCAGAACGGAAATGAACAGAGATCGAGTAAAGATCGTCATCTAAACCTCCTTGGTCTGGGCCGCGGGAGAAAATGGGCACACTCCCGGTTACCGTTATTTCGAAGTTAAATGCTGGGGAAATAACTTGTGGAACGACCGAGACTGCGGTTCGCGTCAGTGTGTCGAGAGGACGCGGACTGTAATCATGGGCGAGAGAATAGTGCGAGGGAGCGGGGCGGTCAATGCGGTTAGAGGACAGTATTGGTACAGGGCAAAGCTACAGGCGAAAGCTGTACATGACACCGGGGTGAATTGCCGGCGAAGGTAACGGCAACTGCAGAGGATTACCGCAGAGGGCGCGGAGAAAGGCGACGGCAAGGTCAAAGGCGCCCAGCTAAAGCTCGCCGCTACAAATTCAAAACCGTTGACTGTGGGATTAGCGGAAGGCGGGGAGTTTGTTGAGGAGTTTGCCGAAGAGGCTTTTTGTGCCACTGGTTTTGCGGTCGCGGCCGTGCTGCGCGCTGAAATCACGACCAGGCACGCGCGTAGGGTCGGGGGTATGCGGCGCGGCGGTCTTCTCAATGTGCTCGGGAAGAGGAGCGAGTAGACGGACTATGTGGCCGAGGCGTTCCTGTTTGTAGGGCTTGGCCATGCAGACGATGGCGCCAAGTGAATGGGCTTGGGAATAGTCACTGGGATATGCAGAAAAGGTGGTGAGGACGACGGGCACGTTGCGCAGGCGCCAAGTGGCTTTCACGTGGCCGCAGAGATCGTAGCCGGGGCGCTCGAGACCCTGGCCTTCGACTTCGGCGACGAGCAGGGAAGGCGTGAAGAGATTGAGAACTTCGCGGGCGTCGGCGGCGTTGCTGACGGCGATGACGTCGTAGCCTTCATTTTCAAGGTACATCTTGAGGGATTCGCGGAGTTGGGTGTCCGAGTCGACGGCGAGGACCAAGGGCTTTTTCGCTGGGCCTGTGGCCGTATCGGCCGGGGCTGGCGGCGCGTAGATGTCGTTTTCTGCCGCCTGCTGCGCAGCTTCTAGTGCGGCGGAATGATCTTCGGCGGCCGCGGCAGTGAAGGTGATGGCCACGCCGCGGAGACCATCACCGAGTTCGGTGACGCGTACGACCCGGCCTTTCTGCTCGGTGTGGATTGCTTTGGGAGATTTGCTAAAGGGGAATACGACGGCGACTTCCATGCCACGAGAATAACAATCGAGCTGGGTGTGGAACAGAATGCCGGAGCGCGAAACGTCGAAGGTGGTGGCGATTTCCTGAGAGCCGCTGGATTCGGCCTCGACGGTGCGGACGCGAATGGGCGCGGAGATCAGGGCGCGGCGTTTTACACGGCGATCCTGCGGGCGCGCGTGAGCGGAGGACCCTGAAGCTGCTGGAGCGTGGTGGCGCTGTTCGGCGACAAACTCCTCGGCTACCGCATTCATTTCCGCGACGACTTGTTTCTTGGCGACTTCGGAGGCGCAGGGTTCTTCGCCGTCCGCGAACGCCGAAGAATCGTGTGACGTAGCGGTCGCGGATTCGCGGGCTGAGGCAGCGATGGCTTCCAGGTCCATCACTTCGGTGAGAAATGGCGCGGGCGGGCGGACGGCGGCGACAGGCTTCTCGACGATGAAGAGTTCGGCGCGACGTGAGTCCGAGGATGACGTGCTGATTATTGCGGATTCGTCCGAGAAGAGCGCGGCGACGACGGCGGCGGTGCTGAAATCTTGACTGTGTGCGGCGGAGTCTATGGTTTGAAGCAGGATGGCCAGCACGTCGTCGGTGTCCGCGTTTTCACCAGCGGATTTCGGAGTGAAGCTGAGCAGCGAGTGATTGTCGGGGACTGCGTCGGATTGGTCGGCAAAGGGTGCAGCGGGAATCATTGCCGCGTGAACTTCGTCCACGAACGCGCCGGTGGATGAGTTGTACAGGGCGGCAAGGCAGGCGCTGAGATCGGCTTCGACGAATGTCGGATAGTCCAGTTCGGCGACCGGCCGGATGGCCAGATTGGCCGCCTGGTTCGATCTGGATCGAAACATTCTGGACATCTTATTCATGCGATGCGAGCCTCACGTCGGGAAGCCTCTCCGACAGGTTGAGAATACGAGGTGGAGCAGAATGGCGCACTAGGGTAAAGGTCACATTCGTATAGTACTTCCGGGGGAGGGGGTTTTAGTACTGCGTCTAGGCGTTCGTATCTAATTGATAATGAATGCCTTGTTAGGGTCCAGGGAAAGGCGATTTGGAGCACTTCAACGGATGGCGAGTGATCGTGGTCTGGGGGACTTTTAGCTGGGTAGGTTAGCGGCTCACGCGGCCGTCTGTGGTCAGGTCGCGTTCCTTCTTTTCGGTGGGCTTGCCGTCCAATGGCAGACGGAGCTCGACGGCCAGGCCGCCGTCGGGGCAATTCTCGGCGGTTACGGTGCCGCCGTGCAGGCGGACGGCGCGGTCGGTGATGGAAAGGCCGAGGCCGGAACCGCCGGAGGAGCGATCGCGCGAATCGCCGACGCGATAGAAGGGAAGGAAGATGTCGCCGAGCGAATTTTCTGGCACGCCTTCACCGTGATCGCGCACACGAACGACTGCAAAGCCAGAGTTGTTGCCAGTGCCATTTTCGACCGTGACATGCACGGAAGTGCCTTCTGGAGTGTAACCGACGGCGTTGCGAATAACGTTTTCGATGGCGCTCGCGAGTAGCTGGCGGTTCCCGGAAGTGCTGCAGGAGTCCACGCGGAGCAGGCGAACGTGGCGTTGCAGGCTCTGGGCTTCAAATTCGGCGTCGGCAACGACGTCGCGGACCAAGGCGCCCAAATCGAACGATTCGTGGCCGATGTTTTCGCTGCCACTTTCGAGGCGCGCGAGGCGGAGCAGGCTTCCGATGAGGCCGTCCAAGCGGCCGGCTTCAAGCTCGATGCGGTCGAGGCCGCTGACGGATTCGGGATTGGCGCGGAGGCGGGTGAGGCCAAGCGCGACGGTCAGGCGGGCGAGCGGCGAGCGCAATTCGTGGGAGATGTCCGCGATGAGGCGGCGTTGCGAGGAGATGAGCGCTTCGATCTGCTCGGCCATGTGATCGAATTCCCGGCTCAGGTCCGCCAGCTCATCGCCACGATTGGCAGCGCTGCCGCCGACGCGAGCACCGAGATGCCCTGCAGCGAGGCGATGAGTGGCCGCGCGAATATGACGAATGGGGGCGGTGATGTGGCGGGCGAGCCAGAAGCAGACGAGTCCAGCGATGAGGAAGACCACGGCGGCGCGGATGAACTGAGTTTCGAGCGGGGCGCGCAGAGCGTCGGCAGCGGATTCAACGGCGGTTCCCATGACGAGGACGTAGCGGCTGCCGGTGGAGCCTATGGTTCTGCGGGCGACAAACTTTGTGCCGTGAATGATGAGGATCTTGGTGTCGTCGGTTTGCAGCGCGGTTTGGGCGAGCGCTTCGGCTTCTGGAGGCGCGGGCTGCGAGAGGATTTCCTTACCTTCGTCGTCGAAGAGGTAGGCCTGGGCGTGCAGCGTGGTATCGAGCGAGGCGAGAAAATCCGAGAGGGCGCCCATGCCGTGATCGTCCAAGACGTCGGCGGCGCGTGCGGCGACCAGCGGAGTGATGATGCGGTCGGATTGCGCGGCGCGGCTCGCGGTGAACTGCGATTGGGTGGTGACGACGGATAAAATGAGGGTGCCGCTGACGAGCACCATCGCGAGCCAAAACCACAGAAAAATCTTCAGGAACAAAGTGCGCAAATGCGGTTCACCCGTTAGTACGAATTTCCTGGCAACGCATAAATATAACCGATATTGCGGATGGAACGGATGCGCTCCGAACCATCGGGCGACGGGCCCAATTTTTTGCGGAGATTGCTGATGTGCACGTCGAGCTTGCGATCAGAGCGGAGGAACTGGTTGCCGAGGACGCGCTTGCCGAGTTCATCGCGGGGAATCACCTGGCCGGGCAACTTCGCGAAAGCGGCCATGAGCTCAAATTCGACGGAGGTCAATGGGACGGCGCGGCCATTGTGGCGCACGAGGCGGGCGCGAGCGTCTACTTCGAGATCGCCGAGAATGGTGCAATCGGGAGAAGGCGCGGCGGCGGGATTGGTTGGCGCGGAAGAAGTGCGACGCAGCACGGCGTGGATGCGCGCGGCGAGTTCGCGGGGATTGAATGGCTTCGAGAGGTAGTCATCGGCGCCGATTTCGAGGCCGACGATGCGGTCCACGTCGTCACCGTGCGCGGTGAGCATGACGACGGGGATGGTGGAGGTCGCGCGGATTTTGCGGAGAACTTCGAAGCCGCGCATGCCGGGAAGCATAACGTCGAGAACGATCAGGGAATAGGCGCCGGAGAGAGCGCGGCCGAGGCCGACACTGCCGTCGTGGACGGCTTCGGCGCGCAGGCCCTGAGAAACGAGGTATTCCGAGACGAGTTCGCACAACTCGACATCGTCATCCACGATCAGAATGCTGGCGTTGAGCGCCGGGGTTGCATTGTCCGACGGCATCGGAAGCGTCATAGAACCTGTCACCACGGTAGGAACCGGGGTGAGGGAACCCGGCTGACAATTCTAGACGATTTTGGCCGTGGCGCAACCGGAAGTAGGGAGGCGACGCGGGCGTGGGCGCAGAGCGACGCGAGGACGGAGTGGGGGAAAGCCAACGAGTGACGCAGCAGGCGAATGACAGGGTAGATACTGGCGGAGAGAATGCGGCAGCGAACGCTGCAAGCCTGCGGGGCGTGAAGCAAGCGATTGAAGTGGACCGTTAGAACGGCGAAGCGGTGACGACTGCCCGGTTCGATGAGCCTGAAGCGGCCGCTACAAATTCAAAGGCAACGACGCGGTGAGGGCACGATGCTGGGCGACAAGAGATGGAGTTGGATCGTGCGTTCGGCGGTGGCGGGGAGTCTTCTGCTGCTGACTGCTGACGCAGGCGCGCAAGCGAGAGTGGGCTCGGGGGACGAGGCAAAAGAGTCTGCTCCGTCTGCAACGACGCCAGCACAAACGCAATCGCCCGCTCAAACATCCTCGGAGCAGAAACCCGACCACATCGTGTGCCCGGTGACGGCGGTGACGAACCCGCCGCTTTCGGCAGCGCTCGGGAGCGCGCAAACGCTGTACCGCACCGGAAAATTTGATGAGGCGATCGGCGCGTACAACGCCATCGTGCCCAGCGGCGGCAGCGAGGCTGCAGCGGCTTACGCGGGACTGGCGCGTGTCTACCTGAAACAGCACAAGGTCGCCGAAGCGTACGACGCGGCGATGAAAGCCGTGGCGCTGACGCCGGATCGCGCGCCGGCGATGGTGGCGTTGGGCGACGTGTATTACCGGCAGGGAAAGCTGGGCGAGGCGGAAGAACTGTTTTACAAACCGCTGCGGAAATGCAATTTGGACGCGCGCGCTTTTCTGGGGCTCACGCACATTTACTGGATCACGTTGAATTTCAAGCGCGCCAAGGACAACATTAATCAAGCCTATAAGATCGATCCGAACGACCCGGACATTCGCAGGGCTTACATGCGGACGCTGAGCGGCGCGGAGCGCGTGCAATTTTTGAAGGATTATCTGGCGGGCGCCAGCAATGACGACGCCGAAACCCGGCTCAATTTCGAGCGCGAGCTGATCATGAGCGAAAACGAAAGCGACGCGCAGCAGCACAACTGCCGGATGGTGACGAACGTCGCAAAAACCGAAACGCGCATGGAGCCGCTGCTTTACGATCCGCGGAACATTCGTGGTTACGGCCTGGCGGTGAAGCTCAACGGAGTTCCTTCACGGCTGATGTTGGATACCGGCGCGAGCGGAATTATAGTGGACAGCAAGATCGCGGCGAAGGCGGGTATCAAGCCGATCGTAGATGAAAAGATCCAGGGCGTTGGGGATAAAGGAGCGATGGCGGGGTTCGTCGGTTATGCCGAGAAAATTCAGATTGGCGAGCTGGAATTTCAAGGCTGCATCGTCGAGGTGGCTGCCGGGAGGTCGGTGCTGGGGGATGACGGTCTGATCGGCGCGGACGTATTCCGACATTTCCTGGTGGATATGGACATGCCAAACGGCAAATTCAAGTTGAGTCCGCTGCCGGCCATCCCGGACGAGCCGACGGCGACGACGAGCCTGGATACGAAGTCCGTGGGCGTGCGACACTTCCGCGACCGTTACGTCCCGCCGGAAATGAAGGATTACACGAGGATATTTCTGGTTGGCCACGACATGTTGATACCCACTCGGGTGAACGATTCAGCCGCGAAGCTGTTTTTGATTGATACGGGATCGTTTGACGATACGCTTTCACCGGCGGCGGCGAAGGAAGTGACGAAATTGAACCGCGACGAAAATACCAAGGTGAAGGGCCTCAATGGCAACGTGAAAGAGGTGTATCGCGCGAGCAATGCCAAGCTGCAGTTTTCGCATTTTTATCAGAAACGGCAGGACCTGGTGACGTTTGACCTGACGAGTATCAGTAATGCGGACGGCACGGAAGTTTCCGGGGTGCTGGGTTTTGCGATGCTGGTGCTGCTGGACATGAAGATCGATTACCGCGACGGATTGGTGGATTTTACATACGGCGGAGAGCGGTTGCATTGAGGCGGGAGGAGCGGGAGAGCCGCGGAGAGATGATGGTCAAGAGGGCCGCCGCAAGAATTTGCGGCGCTGATGCGGAGATTGGCGCGGTTTTGGTGGTTGTACGAATGCGTACAAGTTAGTGGAATTGTACAAAATCGCACAAGGCGGAAAAGATGAAGCGGGATCAGTATGCAGTGATGATGGGGGAGTGATCCTACTGAAAGCATTTCACGGGAGTTCGGCCCAGCCTCAATAGCGGCCCGGCGAAGTGGGGCAGCCGATCTGCAGCAAATCGAGGGCGGCTGTGCGGCAAAATAGCGCCGCGATTGCGGGTGTGGGAGCGGATGCGATTGATGTAAGATGATTGCCGGTTTACGGGGTGCGAGGCTCGCGGAAGACGTAATTGACGTGCAACCGAATCTTGCGTGCTTACCTCTAAGAATTGGAACTTTTTCTTTCTGGACGGGAATACAGGAAACCACGTGTGTGTCCGGGAGCGCCGTACCAGAATGAGTGGGCCGAGGCAAATGACCAGACAGCAGACCAGGAATCGTTGGGCGATGCGCATGGCAGCGGGATTCAAAGCAGCGCGAGTGCGAAGGGAAGGTTGGTCGTTCCGGAAGGGAATTTGCGGACTGTTGCTGATGCCCGTGGCGCTTGCGGGGCTGCTGGGCATTTCGTCTTGCGGCGGCCCCGCCGTGGGCACTGTGACAGCGGTAACGATTTCGCCGGCCGCGGCGACGGTGCAAATTAACGAGCAGGCAGAGTTCACTGCGCAGGTGTCGGTAACAAGTTCTTCGACCTCTACTACGACGACGATCGTGACGTGGTATGTGAACGGCGTGGCGGGCGGCAGTTCGGCTACAGGAACGATCGCGACTTCGACGCTGGATGCGCTGGTGGGGGTTTACACGGCGCCCCCCATAGTACCGAATACCAACAGCGGACAGGTGAACATTACTGCGACGACTCCTCAGATTCCTGGTTCGACCACGAACACCAACTTGATCACCTCGAATACGGCTATTGCGACCATTGGCATCGGGTCGGGGCTGTCAGTTAATCCGACGACCGCGACAGTTTTTGCAGGCCAGAATTTTCAGTTTGCTGCAATTCTGAATAATGAGAACGACTCGGCGGTTACTTGGTCGGTCTCGTCGACTGCGGGTGGAAATATTGGCACGATCAATCCGGGAACTGGGCTGTACACAGCGCCGCCGTCGCCACCACCTGGCGGCGAGGTGACGATCACCGCCAAGAACGGGACGACGACGGCAACCTCTGTTGCGACGATCCTGTTTTCCGATGCTTCTTTGACCGGGCCGTTTACGTTTTCTTATTCCGGCAACGACAACGCGGGTTTTGTAGCGGTGACGGGAAGTTTTCTTGCGGATGGGCAGGGCCACATCGTGAGTGGCGTGGAAGACAGCGACAGCTTTTCGACTGGTGTGGCCAAGCAGGTACCATTAACCGGAACTTATGTGGTTGGTCCAGATGGCCGCACGACAGTGAAGGTCAGTGTGGGGTCGGGTTCGGGAGCCGGGCAAGGAACCGCGCAGACCTGGCAGTTAGCGATGGCGAATTTCCAGCATGGCGCGCTGACGCGCTTTGACGCGGGAAACACGGGAAGCGGAACGGTGGATCAGCAGAATCTGAACGGGCTGACGACTGCGCTCACGGCGCTTAGCGGTCCGTATGTGTTCAGCGTGGCCGGGGCCGACGCGGCATTTTTTCCGCAGGGGATGGCGGGTAAGTTTTCGGCAAATGGCGCGGGGCAGATTACGGGCGGGAGCCCGATTTTGGACGTCAACAACAGCAGCAACCCGGCGGGCCGGGTGACGACGGAGGATCGGAGTCTGGCAGGATCGTACACGATGGACGCGACTTTTCCGGGGAGCGGGCGGGGAACGCTGACGCTTTCGAGTACGACGACAGGTTCGGTTCAATACGCTTTTTACATCGTGAACACTACCGCATCCGAACAGAGCACGCAGTTGCACCTTGTGGAAATCGATGCCAATAACTACCTGGGCGGCGATGCGTACGCTGCGCCCACGGGAAGTTCGTTCGATCCTGCGAGTCTTCCTAGCGGCAACTATCCGTTTACAACGGGCGGCACATCGCCGACGGGCGCGTACGCGGTCGGCGGAGTGTTCGTCTCAAGCGGCAGTGGCGGGACGAGCGGGGTGATCGACAGCAACAACGCTGGGACAGTGACGTCTGATACCACGTTGGGTACGTGCACCTACGCTGTGGATCCGACGAGCGGGCGCATTGATCTGCGATTGAGTACCGCGAGTGGGACGTGTGCTGCATGGCCGAGTACGACGACTCAGGAATTCGCGATGTATCAGTCGGCGCAGGGACCCGCGGTGATGCTGGAGCTGGATGCGACGGCGATTAGCACGGGCTCGGCTTTCGTCCAATCAACGATACCAACTGGCTTGACGGGAAGTTTTTCGTTCGGCTTGGCGGGTCAGGGAATCTTCCATGATGCGCCGGCAAAGTATCAGCAGAATTTATCCGGGCAGTTGACGTTGAACGGACTCGCCTCCGTGTCGGGAACGATTGATGTTAACAATTTCAGCGCGGTGTTCCCGGACGATCCGATCTTTGTGACCAATACGAAACTCAACACCGCGCCGGATACGACCAGCGGCCGCGGCACGGCGGTGATACAGGGAATGAATCCGAACGTCACTTACAACGTGACCTTCTACACGATCAGCGCGGACACGGCGCTGCTATTTGATTCGGACACGACGCGCGTGCTGATCGGAACGATCAATTTGCAATTTTAGCGGCGAGGACCGGTGAATCGCGGCCCAGGGGGATTGCGGCGAAGGGCGAATCGTGGTAATGTGGGGGTGCGTTTGTTGCTTTATAGTTCGTTTTTGACGCGTGCGAGGAATGGCTGCCGGGCAAACGTCCGACGGCCTTTTTTTTGTGCGGGGCGATGCGAGCGGGGCAACAAGCAGCTTTCCGGGTGGCTAAGAGCCACCTTATGAATAATTTAGGAGCAGTCTCCGTGAGCAGAGAGCAAGGTACAGTGAAGTGGTTCAATGCGGCCAAGGGCTATGGGTTTATCCAGCGCCAATCTGGCGAGGATGTGTTCGTGCATTTCTCCGCAATCCAGTCTGAGGGCTACAAGTCCCTCAACGAGGGTCAGGCGGTGGAGTTTGAAGTAAAGCAGGGGCCGAAGGGTCTGCAGGCGGAGAACGTAGTCGGCCTGTAAGTCTGCCGAAGTCTTCAGATCGAAGTTTGGGTTTTGGACAGCACTGGGACGGACAACCGGTGGTGCGCTGGTTTGGTGAGTTGCGAAGCGCAACGGTTGCCGGCTGGTGCCGGCCTACGAAGCGCAAGTCCCGCGCGCTCGCTGGATGTGTTTTGCTTTTTTTTGCCCAGATGCGCATGCGCGTAGCTAGCGGTGCGGGTGGCGAAGTGGAACAATTCTGAAAGGGGCGGACCCAGCCGCTGTCCTTTTCGGGAGCAATCGCAGGACAAACTTCTGGTAGGACGTTGCGGCGGGCGGAAGCGCGTCGCGACGGTGTGGTTTTTTTGAATTGAAGTCATAATCATCCACGGAGGGAGCTGTGCAGACACTGGTCGAAGGGCAGTCCATACGTCACGAGCAGTACGGAATGGGAGTGGTGACCGAGTCGAACACCGAGCGCACCACAATTGATTTTGACGATCATGGTGTGAAGAAGTTTGTTACTGCAATTTGGTCCGCTGAACTGGTGGGTGAGCCACCCGCCACGCCGCCGACAAAGCGCCGTGGACGCCGCAAGTCCGCCAAGAAGGCTTAACACAAAATAGAAAATGTTGAACCTCGCTTCCGGGCCAAACGGCCCGGGGGCGGTGGTGTGTTCGTGCGCTTTGCGCGAGCCTAGGGATTGGTGGGCGGCCTGCGCGCGATTATGGCGGGCTATGACAAGCTGGGCAAAGGGCTTCTTTTTGGCGCTGGATGCTGGCACACTCGATGAGACGCGAGGCGTGCGGAGCACTGGCCAAATGAAGGTTGGGCGAAAAAGATCGAAGGCATTTGTGGCAGCGGCGGGGATGCTGCTGACTTGGGGCACGATGGCGCGGACAACCTATGCGCAGGCATCGGCGGGCGTGGCAGCTGGTGAGAGCGCGGCGCGGACGATCGAGCATGGAATCACGAACGGAGTGTCGGTAGAACTGCCGGTGGCGTGGACTGAATTCAAGCCCGGCGACGCGCCAGTGGCGCTGGCTCCCTATTCGCCGCCGTTTCATCTCGGCGGAATTTTGGCGCTGCAGAATTTGCAAGCGAATGCGATCGTGCAATTCGCGACGTCCGATAATCCGCTACTTGGCCACGATGCCAACTGGCTGGATGGGCAGATGCACATGCCCAGCGGTTCGGGGATGAGCCTGGTGGATTTTTTGTTTTATTATTTTTCCCCGCCGTCGGCGGCTTGTATTACTGAAGCGATGGCGAACAACGCGCGGGCCAGCTTCGCGCCGGCGCCGAATAGCGGTTCCAGTGATGCGCCGCCGGTATTGCAGGTGTCCTACGCTTGCCGGCATGAAGTGACACTCGAGGGATTTTTCGGAGCACAGGTGAGCTCCGGGATTACCTTTGTGCAGACGAACGAAGGGCCGCGCGCGTATGGAACGACGGCGCAGTTCTATCTGGCGCCGATGGAGCGGGTCACGTCGCCGGGGATGACTTGGTTCGTGTTCTCGGCGCAGCGCGTGAGCCCCGTCACGCCGGGCGCCTCGGCGCATTTTAATTTGCCGGCGAATCTGCAGGGAGCGCAGGCGGAGTTTTACTGGGCGATCGGCGCGGTGGGTCCGTTTCCTTGGGTGTACGACGGCGGGCGCGCAAACCAGCAATTGATTCACATGGCTTATGCAGGCGTTGGATTGGGCGGGAGCAAGCGCGCGGAATTCATGGCTTTGCTGCAGAGGGTCCAGGCACGGGGTGCGGGTTCGGGGGCCGCGCAATAGGGTTATTCACGGGGTGAGGCTTGGCATTGCATCCCGGCAGGATTTTTTTGCATCCGTATTGGCAGGCTGGTGAAGGAGTGCGACCGAGTGCGTTTTAGGTTATGGCGATTCTTCGGTCCGGGCCGATAATTGAAAGCGCGAGGTTGAGTAAGACGATGAGAACGACGAGGACATTGAATTCGACAATTAACGAGATTTGGACGGTGACGCGAACCGTTGCGGTTGGCGCGATTCTGTGGGGCGCGTGCGCGGCATTTCCGCACGGTTTGGCGGCGCAGGCTCCGGCGGGACCGATCCGGCCGGCGGCGGATTCCGGAGATTCGCGCGCGGGTTCATCTGGGCCGGCAGCGCAGACGGAGATGGTGATTCCGGATAAGAAACAGCTCTTTGCGTCGTGGAAGTTCAACGTGGAGCAGAGTGACGACGCGCAGGACAAGATGAGAGAAGCGCGCGGGACCGGGGTGGACAACCCGGCGGGTCCGCGGGGCGGTAGTGGTAACGGGACCGGAATTCACATGGGCGGGATGGGGTCGCCGTATCCGGGTGGCGGCAATGGTGGGGGTAATGGCGGCGGCAATCCTAGAAACGGCGGGAGCAAGAACGCGGACAGCGATTATGACCGCCAGCAGCTGCAGGAATTAATGAACCCCGCAGGATCCATCACGCTGGCGATGAAAGACACGCCTGACGCCAAAAACGGTGAAGTGCTGTTGACCGATGATGCGGGCCGACAGCGCGCATTCTATACCGACGGCCACAAGGTCCAGAAATCCAAGGACGATAAATACCAGGAATTCGACGCGCACTGGGAGGACTATCGGTTGGTCGCGGATCAGGGTGGCAGTCACGGGCCGCAGATAACGCGTTCGTTCGAGCCGGCGCCTGGTGGGAAACAGCTTTATGAAATCGTGCGACTGGAAAGGACGCGCTCGAACGGGCCTGTAGAGATTCGCTTCGTGTATGACCTCGTTGCAGACAGCAAACCTCCTGAAAAGAAACCTTGAAGTGCTAAAATCTCGCTTCCGGAGCGGAGTTTCGTTCGGAATCGAGAACCCAACCAATTGAACACGCTGGAATTCACGCTGGTGGTCGCCCTCGGATCGTTTGTGGCGGGGATGCTGGGGTCACTGACCGGCTTGGGCGGGGGTGTGGTGATTGTGCCGCTGCTGACGCTGGTGTTTGGCGTGGACATTCGCTACGCGATTGGCGCTTCGCTGGTTTCGGTGATTGCGACTTCTTCGGGCGCGGCTGCCGCCTATCTTCGAGAAGGGTACTCGAATATGCGCGTGGGGATGTTTTTGGAAATTGCGACGACCGTTGGGGCGGTGTGCGGTGCGTTTCTCGCCGGATATTTGCATACTTCGGTAATTGCGATTGTGTTCGGCGTGGTGCTGCTGTACTCGGCTTACGCTTCGACGCACACGTTGGCTGATCCCGCGGCGGGGATGGCGCCGGATCGAATCGCGACGATGCTGCGTCTGGACAGTTCGTATCCCACTGCGGATGGTTTGAAATCCTACCATGTGCGGCATGTGCCGTTGGGGTTTGGATTGATGTATGTGGCCGGGGTGCTTTCGGGATTGCTGGGGATTGGATCGGGCGCGGTGAAAGTGCTGGCGATGGATCAGGCCATGAAGATTCCGTTCAAGGTTTCGACCACCACCAGCAATTTTATGATCGGCGTGACGGCGGCGGCGAGCGCGGGGATTTATCTGCGTCGAGGATATATTGATCCGGGGCTGGCGATGCCGGTGATGTTGGGCGTGCTGGCGGGCGCGCTGGTGGGCGCGAAGATTCTGCCGGGAGCGAAAGTGCGAACTTTGCGGATTGTGTTTGGCGTGGTGATCGCGGCGCTGGCGATTGAGATGATATTTCAGGGCGTGCGGGGGAAATTGTGATGAGCGACGCGACCGGCGGCGCTGTTATGGACGGAAAAGTGGACGACAAGAGCGTCGAAATATTTCTGGGAAAACTTCTGCGCTGGGGAGTGCTGTTGGCGGCGCTGGTGGTTTTCGGGGGAGGCGTGTGGTTTCTGGCGGAGTCCTACGATGTGCAGCAGAACTATAGAACTTTTCGCGGCGAGCCTGCGGAATTGCGGGCGGTGCCGCAGATTGTCCGGCAGGCGATGGCACTGCGTCCGCTGGGGCTGATTCAGTTTGGATTGCTGCTGCTGATTGCGACTCCTGTGGCGCGGGTGTTATTTTCGGTGCTGGGTTTCGGTTTGGAACGCGACTGGATGTACGTGGTGCTGACGTTGTTGGTTCTGGCGTTGCTGGTTTACACGTTGACGAGCGGAGCCGGGACCTAGGGCGAAGGACGCCAATCAGGAGATTGGCGTTTCCGGGTTTCGGTTACAATTTGGTGCGCGCTGGCATCGCGGTTGGCGCGATTAGGGAGGGCGAGGGGCTTGCCGACGGCTGATTCCGGGGAAGGGAGATTGGCCGGGCGAGTGGCGTTCACTTATCCCGCGTTTGTGTTGTACGAAGTGGCGCGAATTTTTACCGTCGTCGCGATGGAAATGATCTCGGTGGCGGTGGGCTGGCAGATTTACGCAATCACCCACAGTAAGTTCGATTTGGGCTACGTAGGACTAGCGCAGTTCCTGCCGGGCATTCTGCTGTTTTTGGTTTCCGGGCACGCCGCGGATCGTTTCAACCGTAAGAAACTCTTGATGCTCTGTTACACGGCATTTGGGTTGTGTGCAGTGCTCTTTCTACTGGTGTCGCTGCGCCCGACGCATTCCATCGCGCCAATTTATGCTGTCCTCGTGCTACTGGGCGTGGTGCGTTCGCTGAACGGCCCGGTGAGCCGCGCGCTGCTGCCGCAACTGGTGGCCGAGGAACATTTTCAGAATGCGGTGGCGTGGCACTCGACGATTTTTCAGGCAGGCACGATTTTGGGACCATCGGTAGGCGGGCTGATCTACGCACTGTTCCGCGGGCCGACCGCGGTGTACGCGACGGCGCTCGCGTGCTACACCACCGCGGTAGTGTGCACCATCGGCATCCATTTTCAGCCGAAAGCGCGGGACCGCGAACCGGTCAGTCTGAAGACGGTTCTGGCGGGACTCGCCTACATTTGGGAACAGAAAGTGGTGCTGGGTTCGATCTCGCTCGATCTATTTGCGGTGCTGCTGGGAGGCGCGGTAGCGCTGCTGCCGGCGTATGCGCAGGACATATTGCATACCGGCCCGTGGGGACTAGGGCTGCTGCGGAGCGCACCGGCCGTGGGCGCGGGCGCCATGGCCATTCTGCTGGCATACCGGCCGTTGCGGCGGCGCGTGGGAGCGACGATGTTGTGGTGCGTGGCGGCATTCGGGATTTTCACGATCGTGTTCGGGATTTCGCGCAGCCTGACGGTGTCTTTGGTGGCGCTGGCGCTTGCGGGGGCGGCGGACATGGTGAGCGTGGTGATTCGGATAACGCTGGTGCAGGTGGCGACGCCGGATCAGATGCGCGGACGGGTGAATGCGGTGGACATGATTTTCATTGGAGCGTCGAACGAGCTAGGGCAATTCGAATCCGGGCTGACGGCGGGCTGGTTCGGAACCGTGCCGGCGGTAATTCTGGGAGGTATCGGCACGCTAGTGGTGACCGCTTTGTGGGCATGGTGGTTTCCGGCGTTGCGGCGTGCGGACAATTTTACGGCTGATGCGGATCCTAATCCAGCGAGTTAGCGATTGCCCTGACGCAAAAGGCGATTTTGAGAGCGCATCGGTTGTTGCCACGACGCCGATGGCGCACTGAAGTGCGTTGCTACCCTTCGATCCCGCATAGCGGGATCCCGGGATGAATCGCCGTGCAGAGCGATTCACAAAGACCGATTCAAAGGCGCCCGCCTAAAGGTTGCCGCCACAAATTCGAAAGCGCATGCAAAAGCAAATGCATACGCTGGCCGGTTCGATGAACCTGAACCGGACGCTGCAAAGTTTAATTCTTCACTTCGCTGCACTTTTCCGCTTGAGCGGCGCTTGGCGCGGAGCCTAGGGCTCGACCAGATGATTGCGGATGGCGAAGCGCATCAGCTCGCTGAAGCTGGAAAAATTCATTTTCTTCATGATGTGATTGCGGTGGCTTTCGACGGTGCGCGTGGAGATGCCCACGGTGGCGGCGACCTCTTTGCTGATCTTACCTGTGGCGAGCAGCTGCACGATTTCGATCTCTCGCGCGGTGAGCGGACATCCGGGTAGCGGATGATCGGTGCTGGGCTCACCCTCACGCTGCTCGTTGACGAAACTTTCGACCATGGTCATGGCTAGGCGTCCGGTGAAGAAGGGCTTGTGCTGCTGGACGTGGCGTACGGCAGCGACCAGTTCGGCGTCGGCGTCTGATTTGAGCACGTAGCCGCGCGCGCCGCTGCGCAGCACTTCGCGGGCTACGTCCTCGGAGAAGTGCATAGTGAGAATTAAGACGTCGGTCTCGGGCGATTCCTCGTGAATGGCGCGGGCGGCTTCGAGTCCATTCATTTCCGGCATGGTGAGATCAAGCAGGACAAGATTAGGTTTGGCTTTCTTGACGTACTCGACCGCCTCGAGCCCGGTGGCGGCTTCACAACAGACTTCAATTCCCGGCTGGGATTCCAGCAAGGCGCGAACGCCGCGGCGCACGACGGCATGATCGTCGGCGACGAGGATACGATACGGTCTGGGGGCCGGCGCTTCTTTAGTCATAGTGTTCTCCTTGAGTGCGAGTTGTGGAAGTCAGAATGCTTCTGCGGAACTTGAGTGGCGCGCGCACGGATGCGGCGTGGGCAGAATGCGGAGCGCGGCGCGAGCGAAATGGTTGAAGGGATGTCACTCAGTCTTCTCTTCGACGAGCAACGGCAGAATCACGTGAATGATCGTACCTTTCCCGGGAGAACTGTGGATGCGGAATTCGCCCTGCAGTTGGCTAACGCGCTCGCGCATTCCGGCAATGCCAATGCCGAGAAGAGAATTCCTGCGATCGCTGTGCAAAGGCGCGGCCATTCCAATGCCGTCGTCGCGGACCTTCAGGCTGACCTGCGAGGGCGAGCGTTCAATGGAGATCTCGACAGAACGCGCTTTGGAGTGGTGGTGTACGTTGGCGAGAGATTCTTGCGCGACGCAGAAAAGAGTGAGCTCGACTTCCTTGGGAAGACGGTGAAAGTCGTCAGGGATGGTGAAATTCACTGCGACTCCGCTGCGTTCAGCGAATAGCCGGACGTAGGATCCCAGGCCGACGGTGAGGCCAGCCTCGTCCATTAACGGCGGGTGCAGGATCGAGGAAATCGTACGGACCTCGCGGATGGCGTCGCTGGTGAGCGCCCTACTAGACTTGGCGAGTTCGCGGGCGCGCGTATCCTGCTGCGGAAGTAAATCCTCGATCTGTTTGAGCGTCATTTTCAACGCGGTCAAGGTTTGCGAAGCTGTTTCGTGCAGCTCGCGGGCCAAGCGACGTTGTTCTTCACTACGCAGAGTCAATAGCTGGCGAGAAAGCCGCCGCAGATCGTCTTCGACGCGCTTCTGTTCGGTGATGTCGTGATTGAAGCCCACGAAGCGAGTGACCTGGCCAGAACCGTCCGCGAAAGGAACCGCGCGAGTGTGCAGGACGCGCGTGCGGCCATCGGGCATAACGTAACGGGAAAAATGCTCGAGGGGGATGTTCGAAGCGACGGCATTCTGAAGAGCTTGCTGCGCGGCGTGCAGATCTTCCAAGCGGATCATAGACCATACGTCATCGATCGGAACCGGGCCGACGAGGGGCTGCAAGCCGAGCATGCGGAAGAATTCCGTGGAGCACGTGAATGTGGAATGGATCGTATCCATCTCCCAACTGCCCAGTTTGGCGATTTCTTCGGCCTGCGCGAGAAGCGACTCACTTTTGCGCAAGCGGTCCTGGGCCAGTTTCTGCTCGGTGATGTCCTGAGACATACCGGCAATGCGGGCGACATCTCCGGATTCGTTGGTGATGGGGACGGCGCGCGAGTGGAAAACGCGGACTTGCCCGTCCGGTAAGACGAAGCGGACTTCGTTTTCAAAGGAGCGCGTGTACTGGATCAGGTCCGCGGTTTCTTGTGTTACGCGCGCGCGATCTTCGGGGTGAATCAAGGCGCAGGCGCGGGATAGTGGCAGTGGTTGATTGTCCGGCGGAAGGCCAAGCATACGGTACACCTGTGCGGACCAAGAGAAGCATTGCTGAGCGACGTCAAACTGCCAGCTGCCTAGGCCGGCGAGCTGTTCGGCTTGCGCCAGGAGCGATTCCCGCTGACGGTCCTGCGCCTCGGCGCGGCGGATTTCGGTAACGTCCTGGACCACGGCGAGGAGTCGCGCGGTTTTTCCGTTTTCGTGAGGCAGAGCGATGCCGCGGATAAATATTACGCGCTGGCGACCGTCCGGAAGATTGTAGCGGCCCTCGGATTCGAACGGACAGCAATGCTCGACTGCGGATTGAAAGATGCCGTGAATGCGCTCGCGATCGTCGGGATGAATCATGCCGAACATCGTTTCTTCGCTAGGGACGCCGTCTTTGGGATCGAAACCGTAAATGTGGAAAAGTTGGTTGGACCAGACGCGCTGACGAGTGTCCACGTTATATTCAAAGCAGCCCGTTCCGGTGACCTGCTCGGCGTGCATAAGTAGCGCTTCTTGTTGACGGAGGGCGTCCTCGGCGAGGCGGCGTTGGGTGATGTCGCGCACGAGCAGGCAGACGGAATGGGATTTCCTGGCGCCGCGCCAGACCGCCGAAACGCGCGCTTGAAACCAGCGGGGGCCGGCGGGGAAATCCACGGGGAATTCGATATCTTCGCAAACGCCTTGCTTGATGACTCTGCGGAATAATTTGGAGAAGGGAT
>Ga0182024_10009240_pt1 | contig 20451 bp, 19 predicted proteins | sample P32metaG_FD_120480 | JGI IMG/M metagenome (GOLD analysis project Ga0182024, IMG submission 120480) | Permafrost microbial communities from Stordalen Mire, Sweden - P3-2 metaG (Illumina Assembly) | ecosystem: Environmental > Terrestrial > Soil > Wetlands > Permafrost | place: Sweden: Stordalen... | reverse complement strand
ATGACGGCGGGAGCCGCATGGAGCGCCGACCAGCGGATCACACGGATCAACATCGATCGACGTGGATAAGAGCTGTTTCGAGCCGGAAGCTGCCAGGACGGAGGGGGCCAGTGCGGTGTCCCAAAAGTTCGCCATATAAATGGAAGGACATTCGAGCGACGTAAACGCAGTAAAACAGGTTCCTCCACTTCGCTACGCTACGGGCGGAATGACAAATTTATGGAATGTACTTAAGAACCTGTTTAAAAAACTGCAAGTCCGTGGCCCGATGGAGGAAAACAAGCAACAACAGAGGCGAAATACGGGGGTCTCTCCACTCCGCCGCGCGATAAAGCCGCGCGGCTCCGGTCGAGATGACGCTTCTTTTGTAGTTTTTAGACAGATTTTAAGAGACAGGACACTAGATGCCGAGGCCGAAGTCTACGTCCTGCTCGTCGCCGGAGTGGGAGTAGACGTCGTAGGGGGTGCGGCGGTTGAACTCGTAGCGCTGACGCATCTCGCGGCCGATGAAGAGGCCAAGAGCTACCGCACCCAAACCTGCGGAGATCCAGCCGATGGTCTTGATGAGGGTCGATTCGTCGTCCTCCTCAAGGTCTTCCTGAGGGGGGAACGGGAGACGCGGTGTGAGGGGGACAACCTCGGAATTACCGCCGAAGATGCCGAGATTGTGGCTGAACTTCATGTTAAGAATGATAGCGCAGGTCGAGAAGAGATGGGAGGGGCGTGTTGATGAAGTGAATGCGTCTTTCGTGTTAAGCGATCGAGGCTGTGGGGGAGGAACGGCCGACGCTAAAACGCAACTTCAGCAGCGGTGAACCTGGTTGTATGGCGCTGACTGGGTTGATGTTGCGTCGGGTAGAAGAGGTTTTGTTTTAGGTAACGTCCACTTGCTGGAAGCCCAGGCCGTAGAGGAGGGTGGTGACGGTGGCGCGGGCGTTTTTGCGGGCAGTGTCGAGGATGCCGTCGGCAAGAGCGGTCTGTTGAAGCTGCTCCTGCGCTTTGGCGCGAGTGTCGGATTCGAGGTTCTGGTCGGCGGCGACGAGGAGGCCGGTGGAGCGGGCGTAGACGCGGGTGTGCTGGTTGTCGAGCGTGGTGACGAAGAGCTGGGAGGCGGGAAGGGTGACGTGGATCGACTGGCCGTTGATGCGGACGTCCTCGGGTTTGAGTTGGCTGAGGTCGATTCCGGCGATCGACTGGCCGTGCACGACGAGCAGGATGCGGTCGCCGGCGAGGAGGTCGGGCAGAACAGGGCTGGAGTGGGCGCCTTCGACGACGGTGTCGATGGAATAGACGACGGTCTCGAGGCGGTTGAGGCGCTGGATGCGCTGGACGACGGCTGGGACGGATGTGTCGAAGGTGGTGGTACGGCCAGTGATGGCAGTGGCGACTCGGGCCAGGACGCCATTGGTGGCATGGCGCAGAAAGACGGCCAGGGCGACGGCGCCGAGGAGGAGCGAGAGCAGGACGGCGAGGAGGGTTCCAGAGGAGCGGCGGCCTGAGGTGTATTGGGTGGTCATGCTGGTTGGATGCTCCTCGGGTGTGGCTGCGGGATATTGCTGCCATCAATACGGTAGCATTTTGCCTTACGAAGGACGATGGACATTCAGGCCCGTTTCAAGTTGGCCGGAGAATGTGTTTGGGAGATATTTCCTTGCTTCCTGTCGCGGTTCCACTATGGCTCCTGCTGCGCGTGTGAGTAGACGGATCTGCGGCTATTCTGAAACAATGAAGCGCTCGCGCTCCCCCCGTTGGCAATCTCCGGGCCGCGAGCAGGAGCTACTCAAATGAGAACTGTAAAGATTGGTAACAAGCTTGTGGGCGCAGGCCAACCTTGCTTCGTTATCGCGGAAATTGGCATCAACCACAACGGCGATGTGGATCTTGCCAAGCGGCTCATCAGCGTTGCTGTCGCCGCTGGGTGCGATGCCGTCAAGTTCCAAAAGCGCACTATCGACGTGGTTTATACCGCCAAAGAACTCGCCACTCCCCGGGAAAACCCTTTCGGCGCCACAAATGGCGACCTCAAATACGGTCTTGAGTTCGAAGCCGAGGATTACGCCGAGATCTCAGGCTTCTGCAAGTCGATCAAAATTCCATGGTTCGCCTCCCCCTGGGATGAGGGCGCGGTCGACTTTATGGAGCAGTTCGGTACTCCGGTGTACAAGATCGCTTCTGCCTCGCTCACGGACGACAAGCTCCTCCGGCACATCCGCAAGACGGGCAAGCCGGTGATCGCTTCGACGGGCATGAGTACCTATGCCGAGATCGACCATGCTGTCGACGTCCTCGGCAAGGAAGATCTCATCCTGATGCATGCCACAAGCACGTATCCGGCCAAGTATGAACAGTTGAACCTGCGCGCCATCCCGACCATGGCCGAGCGCTATGGCGTGCCAGTCGGCTACTCGGGCCACGAGACCGGCATCCCCACCTCGGTCGCTGCGAGTGTTCTCGGCGCCTGTTGCGTAGAGCGCCACATCACGATGGACCGCGCCATGTGGGGTTCGGACCAGGCCGCATCGCTTGAGCCCAACGGTATCGGCCGCCTCGTGCGGGACATCCGTCTCTGCGAGCAGTCGATGGGCGACGGCATCAAGCGCGTCTACGAGGAAGAGATCCCCGTGATGAAGAAACTCCGCCGCGTCGGGGCTGCCGTCTAGTGTGATGTCCCAGAAATTCATCGCAATAAATTGAAGGCTATTCGCCAGGCGTAAATCGCGGTAAAGCAGGTTCCTCCACTTCGCTTCGCTACGGTCGGAATGACAGATTTATGCAATGTATTTTACGAGACAGGACACTAGCTTCCTGAACTGCGCGAACTCAGCGGAACCGGGCACCCCATACTCGCGACAGCTCCGTCGTCGCAGGATGGGGTTCTCTTTTGCGCAGGAACAACCCTGAAAGGAACCATGCCCTTCGACCCTCAACAGCTAGTTGCCCTGCAGGCCATCGCCTTCGATGTCGATGGCGTTCTCACCGACGGCACGTTCGTCTGGTCGTCCACCGGCGAAGAGTCCAAGCGCTTCTGTTTTGCCGATATCATGGGCATCTCTCTGCTGCGCCGCCTCGGCATCAAGATGGCGTTGGTCTCGGGCGAGCCCTCGCCGTTGGTCGACCGCTACGCCGAAAAGATGCACATCCCCTTCGTCGCCAAGGGAACGCGCGACAAGGCCACCGCGCTGCGCGACTTCATTACGAAGTTCAACATCTCCCTTGAACGCACCTGCTTCTTCGGCGACGACGTCAACGATCTTGTTGCGATGGAGATCGCGGGGCTTTGTGCGTGCCCCAGTAACGCAGCCGCCGAAGTGCTCGCCCACGTCGCAGAGCATGGCTACCTCTCGCCGTTCCCCGGAGGTCGGGGGGCCGTCCGGTCCTTTGCCGAGGCTGTCCTCGCCGCACGCAACCTCCGCGGCCGGGATGTCTTCGAACTTCGTCCACCGGAGTAGAGCGCTACCTCAATTCGAGAAATGCTCCACCTTCGCGCCAAGCCGTTACCATAGGAAGTGATGAAACTCTCCAATTACGTCATACAGTTTCTCGCCGATCAGGGCGTCAAGCACGCCTTCCTCGTCGTTGGCGGGGGTGCCATGCACCTCAACGAAGCCCTGGGACGCTCCTCCATCATCCCCATCTGCAACCTTCATGAGCAGGCCAGCGCGATCGGTGCCGAGAACTATTCGAAGGCGACCAACCATCTCGGCTTTGCCTTGCTGACCACCGGCCCCGGTGGGACCAACGCCATCACTGGCCTCGCCGGCGCGTGGCTTGATTCCACTCCGACCTTCTTCGTCTCCGGCCAGGTCAAGCGCTCCGACCGCATGTTCCACCCCGATGGCACGCCCATGGGCGTTCGCCAGGTCGGTGTACAGGAAGTCGACATCATCTCCGTCGTCACGCCGCTCACCAAGTATGCCGTCACGATCCTCGAGCCCAACGACATCCGCTACCACATGGAGAAGGCGCTCTATCTAGCTCTCCACGGTCGCCCCGGCCCCGTCTGGATCGACATCCCGCTCGACGTCCAGGCCGTCCCCCTCGAAGATCCCTCCACCCTTCGCGGCTTCGATCCCACCGAACTCGGCACCGCCGTCAACCCTAACATCGTCGAGGCCGTCTCCGCAGCCATCGACGCGCTCAATAAGTCCGAGCGCCCGCTGCTTCTGATCGGCAATGGCATTCGCCTCTCCCGCGCCGAAACTGAGATGGAGCAGCTTCTGCGCGTCCTCGACATACCCGCCGAGGTCACCTGGCTCGCCATCGACATGATGGCCGACGACGATCCGCTGTACGTCGGCCGCCCCGGAACCATCGCCCAGCGCGGCGCCAACTTTGCCGTTCAGAACTGCGACTATCTTCTCTCCATCGGAGCCCGCCAGGATCGCGTCGTGACTGGCTTCTCCCCCGCCGGCTTCGCTCGCGAGGCCTACAAGGTCATGGTCGACATCGATCCCGCGGAGCTGGCCAAGATGGGCGGCGTCATCCACACTCCCGTCTGCTGCGACGCCGGCGACTTCATGCGCGAGATGCTCGCCCAGCAGCATAAGATCGTCCGCAAGCCCCGGACCGCGTGGAAGCAGCGCTGCGCCGACTGGCGCACCCGCTACCCGCTTGTCCTGCCCGAACACAAAGTCCCAGGCCGCGTCAGCGTCTACAACCTGTCTGAGGTCATGTCCGGGGTACTCAACGAGGGCGACTTCCTCGTCTCCGGTAGCTCCGGCACCGCCATCGAACTCTTCCTTCTCGCCTTCCGCGTCAAGAAGAACCAGCGCATCTTCCACACCACCGCTCTCGGTTCGATGGGCTTCGGCCTCCCTGCCGCCATCGGCGCCTGCCTGGGCGGCGGCGGCCGCCCAACGGTTGTCGTCGATGGCGACGGCGGCTTCCAGTTCAACATCCAGGAGCTCGAGACTGTCAAGCGGCTCAAACTCCCCATCAAATTCTTCGTCCTCAACAACGAGGGCTACGGTTCGATCCGCGCCTCGCAGAAGGTCTTCTTCGGCGAGACCATCATCGGCTGCGACGAGGCCAGCGGCCAGACTCTCCCCGATGTCCGCAAGGTTGCCGAGGCCTACGGCATCCGCACCGACATCATCACCTCGCAGGACAACCTCGCCGCCAAACTCCAGCGCGTCATCGACACGCCCGGTCCGGTCGTCTGCGACGTCCACATCGTCCTCGACGAGATTCGTCAGCCACGCCTCTCATCGACGCAGCGCCTCGACGGCTCCTTCGTCTCGAAGCCTCTCGAAGACCTCTGGCCGTTCCTCAGCCGCGAAGATTTCGCCGCGAACATGATCATCGCCCCCGTCCCCGAATAACTCCGCGGACTGCGTGTCACGCTAACGAAAGCCGGGGTACCCATTCATCGCAGCTTCATCACGATGGGTGAGGTAAACACCCCCGATCACCGCACCGGAGCCACCCATGCCCACCCAATTCGGCATCATGCAAGGGCGCCTCGTCCCCCCCGATGCCGGCCGCTTCCAGTCCTTCCCCCGCTCCCAATGGCGCAACGAGTTCCCCAACGCCGTCGCCGCCGGCATCGACTACATCGAGTGGATCGTCGACGCCTACGGCGAAGACATCAACCCCATCCTCTCGCCCTTCGACCTCGTCGAGTTCGACGCTCTCAAGCAGCAGCACAACATCGCCACGCCCGCCATCTGCGCGGACTGGTTCATGGACTTTCCCTTTCTCCGCTGCTCGCCAGCCGAGCTCGTCGAACGCGAACGCTTCCTCCACCAGCTTCTTCCCACCGCAAGGCGTATCGGCGCGAAATACATCGTCCTTCCGTTCGTCGACGTCTCGCGCATCGAGACCGAAGCCGACAAGGACCTCATCGTCAACATCCTCCTCACCGCGGCACCCATCGCCGAAAGTTACGGTGTCGAACTGCATCTCGAAACCGATCTCGACCCCGTAGACTTCGCCGCACTCATCGCACGCATCCCCCACACCTTCATCAAGGCCAACTACGACTCCGGAAACTCCTCCGGCCTCGGCTACATCGCCGCCGAAGAGTTCGCCGCCTACGGGGATCGCATCGGCTCTATCCACATCAAGGACCGCCGCTCGAAGTTCGCCGGCGGCATCGCCACCATGCCCCTCGGCCAAGGCTCAGCGGATCTCCCCAGCGTCTTCGCCTGCATGAAGCGCATCGGCTACGACCGACCCATCACCCTGCAGGTCGCCCGTGGCGCAGACGGCGATGAGGTCAACTGGATTCGCGAACAACTCGCCTTCATCAAGCAGTATTGGCAATGAACCAAGCACCTCAGGAGTCCCACCCGTGAAGATCCTCATCATCGGCCTCGGCGGCATCGGTCAGCGCCACGCCCGCAATCTCCGCGCCCTGCTCGGCGACTCGGTCGAGATCATAGCCTACCGAGTCCGCCGCCTCACGCACGTCGTTACCCCTACCATGGGCGCCGACCAGGAGCGCAACGTCGAAGAGGTCTACAACATCACGACCTTCCACTTGCTCGAAGAGGCACTCGCCCAAAAGCCCGACATCGCCTACGTCTGCAATCCCAGCAGCCTACACGTCGCCGTCACACGCGCGTGCCTTCTCGCCGGCTGCGACATCTTCCTCGAAAAGCCCCTCGCCGACTCCCTAGACGGAACCGCCGAGCTCGTCTCACTTGCCCACACCCGCCAGCGCATCTGCATGGTCGGCTATCAGCTTCGCTTCCATCCCTGCGTCATCCGGCTCGCCGAAATTGTTCGCTCCGGCGTGCTTGGCAACCTGCTCGGCGTCCGCGCCACCATCGGCGAGTACCTTCCCAATTGGCATCCCTACGAGGACTATCGCATCATGTATGCGGCGCGTGCCGACCTCGGCGGCGGCGTGGTCCTCTCGCAGATCCACGAATTCGACTACCTCTACTCCCTCTTCGGCCTTCCCAGCCGCATCTACGCCCTCGGTGGCCACTGGAGCGACCTCGAGATCGATGTCGAAGACACGGCCTCTATCCTTATGGAAGCCCCCCTCGGCTCGCGTGTCCTCCCCATTCAGCTTCATCAGGACTTTCTGCAGTCCCCTGCATCGCGTCAGTGCGAAGTCATCGGCGACAAGGGCCGGGCCGTCATGGACCTGCATGCGCTAACGGTCAGCCTCTTCACCCTCGGTCAAGCCAAGCCTGAGGTCTTGCGCCTCGAAAACTTCGACCGCAACAACCTCTTCCTCGACCAGGCACGCCACTTCCTCCATTGCGTCGAGACCCGCGAGAAGCCCATCGTCGATCTCGCCGACGGCATCCAGAGCCTCCGCATGGCACTCGCCGTCAAGCAGTCCATCGCCGCCCACCAACCCGTTGACCTGGGCGACTAGGCTGTATTCTGGATCGAGCGGACGCTCTGTTTATTTCAGGGATTGCCGGAGGAACATTATCTTGCTGCAAGCACTCAAGGATTACCTGGTGGGCCTCGGCCCCGACAACCGCTTGACACAAATTGCCCTATCGCTGCACGCTCGCCGTCTCGGTTTCAAGGTTGATTTCAGCGATTCCACCCGGATATGGTTGGAAAAAGACAACCGGCGCCTTGCGCTTGCCAGACGAGACCTGACCTTCGTGCCAATCATGATGGAGTGCATGAACGTCTTCTTCGATTCCATCCAGTCGACCGTCGTCAACGGACAGGAGACCCTCGACTTCTGCAAGCCCGCTTTCCACACCTACAAACGCAACGGCATTGGCTTCTTCTTCCCCTCGATTCCTGAAGAAGACCCACTCGACCAGTACACCTACTGGCACACCCCTCAGCTCGGCGACATCGTTTGGGACGCAGGCGCCTACTGCGGCGCTACCACCTGTCTGCTGGCATCGATTGTCGGTCCGGAAGGCAAGGTCTATGCCTTTGAGCCCGACGATCTGAACCACGACTATCTCCTCAGGAACATCGCTCATCACGGCATCACCAACGTAATCCCAGTGCGCAAGGCTCTCTCCGGCACCACCGGAACGACCACTTTTTTCATGGATGGCACCATGGCCTCGGGCATCCGCGACTTCGTCGTCTATTCCGACAGCAAGCATATGAAAGAGGTTCCGACCATCAGCATGGAGGACGCCTGCAAGGAATTCGGCTGCGTGCCGTCCTACATCAAGATGGACATCGAAGGCGCCGAGCTCGCCTTCGTTGAGGGAGCGAAAGAGTTCCTCAAGTCGCATCCCGTCAACTTCGCCATCGAAAGCTATCACCGCGTGGATGGCGACTACACGTACAAGAAGCTCGATCCCATCTTTGCGGAGATTGGGTACGAGCACCTCTCCTCCGACGTCTTCAAGCAAATGTTCACCTGGGCCAGACCTCGAACCCAGGCTTCCACGGCAGACACCAGCGCCGCGCCGCAATCCTCACCAGCCCGCGTCAGCACTATCGACCTCGACTAGCTCCGTCTTCCTGCGATATTGCTTCTAACCGCACGGGCTACAACCAAATCAGCCTGGACTAGCTCTCCCGACAATGGAGTTGAATGAATCCCATTCTGCAGGCACTTCGCCGCTATTCAACGTATCTGGCGTGGCTCGCCGGCTCTCGATACTCCCGCGCCAACGGCTGGTACATCACCCGCGGAAAAGCCCGCATCGCCCTGGAGAACGTCGACGACTTCCTCACCGTCTACGACATCTACGCCAGTGGCCATTACGACCCCTTGGCTAAGAAAGCCACTCACGGCTCGGTGCTCTGGGACATTGGCGCCAACATCGGCGCGACCAGCCTCATCTTCGCGCAGAATCCCAACGTCACCCACATCTACTCCTACGAGCCGATGCCACACACCTTCGCCTGCGCCACTCGTTCCCTCAGGGCCAATCCAGCCCTCTCCGCCAAAATCACATTGGAAAATCTCGGCGTCGGTAGCAACGATGGCAACCTCGACATCAGCTACACCAAAAAGGCCAAGGCAGCGATCGGTATCTCCCAGATTCCTCCTCGCCTCAAAATGCTCTATCGCATCAAGCCCAGCGACATGCAGACCATCACGATCCAGCTCGCTGATGCAGCCAGGGTCCTTGAGGCTATCCGCGCCCGTCATCCTGACTCCGCAATCCTGCTCAAGCTCGACGCGGAAGGCGCAGAGTACGGCATCATCGACCGCCTCGTAGAAACCGCACCATCAAAGAAATCGCCGCCGCCGCCATCGAATGGCACTTCGAACCCGGCGAGCCGTATCTCACCGCCAAACTTCGAGGTGCCGGTTTCCAGACTCAGTCGAAGGTGGTAGAAGCCGACGGCTGCATCGGAATGATCGACGCCTGGCGATAACCCTCGCTCCCTGGCAGGACCCGCACCTGTAAACTGGTAGTAGCAATGGCTACTCCAGCAAATCGCGCCACAGACCTCTTCGACCTCACCGGTCGCGTCGCCGTCGTCACCGGCGGCGCCGGTCTTCTCGGCTACCACCACGGAGCAATCCTCGCTGCCGCCGGCGCCCATGTGGTCCTTCTCGACCTCGCCGTCGCCAACCCGCAGCTCCGCGCCGACCAGCTCACCGCAGCCCACGGGTCCGCCTGCCTTGGCCTCGCCGTCGACATCACCAGCGAACCATCCCTCCTCGAAGCCCGCGACGCCATCCTCGCAGAGTTCGGCCGCATCGACATCCTCATCAACAACGCCGCCAACAATCCCAAGGTAGAAGACCAGAAGCCTGGCCAGCCATGGTCACGCCTGGAAAACTTCCCCCTCGAAACGTGGAACGCCGACATCGCCGTTGGCCTCACCGGCGCCTTTCTCTGCTCGCGCATCTTCGGTCAGGAGATGGTAAAGCGCAACTGCGGCGTCATTCTTAACGTGGCCTCCGATCTAGGCGTTATCGCCCCTGACCAGCGCCTCTACCGCAAGGAGGGCGTCCCCGAAGACCAGCAGCCCGTGAAGCCCGTCACCTACTCCGTCGTCAAGACCGCGCTCATCGGCCTCACGCGCTACCTCTCCACCTACTGGACGGCGCACAACATCCGCGTCAATGCCATATCACCCGGCGGCGTCTTCGCCGGCCAGCCCGACGAGTTTACCGCCAAGCTGCATCAGCTCATCCCCATGGGCCGCATGGCCAACAAGGATGAATACCAGGGCGCGGTCCTCTTCCTCTGCTCGGATGCAAGCTCGTATATGACCGGGCAAAACCTCATCGTTGATGGCGGTCGCAGCGTCCTTTAGCCTTGAATACTTTGCCTACAGCATCTCCATCCCGAGAATGTATACGCTTCCCAACCGTTGGCATTCGCGACTGGAAGGCGGACGTTGCCGCTGTGGAGGCCAACGCATGACGCAGCCTCCCTCAGCCAGCCACGAGATTCACCCGGAGCATCCGCCTGTTGTACCCATTCCGCAGGACCCTTTTATTCCCAGGCGTCGGCTGCAGCGTCTCGTCAATCTTTTCCCTGGCGGCCAGTTTGCCCGTTACCTCGGTATTGGGATCTTCAACACGTGCTTTGGCTACATCACCTTTGCCGCGGTGCTTACGGCGCTCAATTCCGCTCTGCCGGACCGGTTGCTTTACCTGACGGTTATTCTCGCATCGATACTCGCGACGCCTCTGAACATCACGGTGGCCTACCTTGGCTACAAGTTTTTCGTCTTCCGCACCAAGGGCAACTATCTCGGCGAATGGCTCAAGTGTTTCGCTGTCTATGGCACCGGCATGATCCCGGGCCTGGTTGCGCTCTCGGCGCTCACACGTTTCCTGCAGTCGATGATTCACGGCCATTCTGCTTCGCTGCACGTTTATCTCAATGCAGTCGAACGCCGTCTGAGCGGCCATCCTCTTGCTCTCCTTCAACACATCGCGACCGGCAAGGCGATAGCCGGGTATATTGCCGGCGCGGTCGTGGTTGGCGTCTCCACCATCTACAGCTTCGTCGGCCACAAGAAGGTCACCTTCCGCACCAAGGAAGCGACTTAGACACACTCGTTAAGCTAGACTTGAGCTTGCCCTTCAGGAGTGTCATCGCTGTGAGCCAGAAGACGATCTCCATCATGACGCCTTGTTATAACGAGGAGTTGAATGTTCTCAACCTCTACAACCAGGTCCGCGAGGTGATGGTTGGGATTGGTAAGTATGAGTACGAGCACATTTTTATCGACAACTCCTCTCGGGACAATACCGTCGCCATCCTGAAGACGATCGCCGCTGAAGACAAGAACGTCAAGATCATCGTCAACTCGCGCAACTTCGGTCACATCCGCTCGCCGATTCATGCGCTCTTCCAGTGCCGCGGCGACGCCGTCATCGGCATTGTCGCGGACCTGCAGGACCCGCCGCCGATGATCGCGGACATGATCCGCGAGTGGGAGAACGGCGCCTATTGTGTGCTCGGGGTCAAGCGCACCAGCGAGGAGGCCTCGCTCATGTTCTGGCTGCGTAAGCAGTACTATCGGCTAGTCGAGCGGCTGTCTTCGATCGAGACGATCCAGAATTACACTGGCTTCGGCCTCTACGATCGCAAGGTCGTCGAGCTGGTCCGTTCCTTCGAAGATCCCTACCCCTACTTTCGCGGGATGATCGCCGAGATCGGGCTCCCCACCGTTAAACTCCTCTACGACCAGCCTGCCCGCAAGTTCGGCATAACCAAAAACAACTGGTATACCCTCTACGACATCGGCATGCTCGGCATCATCAGCAACTCGAAGATCCCGCTTCGCCTGGCGGCCCTCGCGGGGTTCTTCGGGGCCAGTATTTCGTTCCTCGTTGCCTTGATCTACCTCGTTCTCAAGCTCGCTTTCTGGTCGACGTTCAGCTTTGGCCTTGCGCCCATGCTGATTGGAGTATTTTTCACCTCGTCTCTGCAACTCGTTTTCCTCGGGGTGATGGGTGAGTACGTCGGAGCCATTTACACTCAGGTCCAAAAGCGCCCCTACGCCGTGGAACTCGATCGCATCAACTTCGAATATCCTCCCTCACTCCCCAAATCGGATGCACCATCTGGCCTGCTGGCGACAGCCTCCAGTTAGCCGAACATTTACTCCGGAGTTCATCATCAAACACCTCGTCGAGAAGCAACTCAGACAGTCCGTCGCTACGATTACCGCCGTGCTCAACGACGAGTCCATCCATGAAGCCGTCGTGCAGGCCGGCGAACTCACCGCCAAGGCGATGAAGGCTGGCCGCAAACTAATGGTCTGCGGCAATGGAGGCTCGGCCGCCGATTCGCAGCATCTGGTTGCTGAGTTTGTTTCGCGCCTGACGGTAGACCGGCCGGCGCTGCGGGCGATCGCCCTCACGACCGACAGCAGCATTCTCACCGCGATCGGTAACGATTACAGCTACGACAATGTCTTTGAGCGGCAGGTCGAAGCGCTCGGGCTCGAAGGCGACGTTCTGCTTGCGATCTCGACGAGCGGCAACTCGAAGAATTGCGTCAAGGCCCTTAAACTCGCCCGCGACATGGGCATCCACACCGTGAGCTACACAGGCAATGGCGGAGGAGCGATGAAAGTTCTCTCCGACATCAACGTCATCGTCCCTTCCAACACGACGATGAATATCCAGGAGTCGCACCTTGCCCTTGAACATATCTTCTGTATGCTCGTCGAGTGTTACTATTTCGGTCCGGAATTCGGTACCAAGAGCCTGGAATTACGGTAGCGCATCGGGGAGTTTTGTCTCTAGCCGGGTCAGGGTGTGAGCGATTGGGGAGACGGCGCGGCGAAGGCATTGCAATGAGAAGCGTCCTCGAAGGCGCCTGAGGGAAGGAGCGGGACGGCGGTCTGGCCAACGTCGGTGCAGGGGAGGAGTACGAACTGAGGCTGATCGATCACGTTTGGCTGGTTGAAACCGGGAGCGGCGGCGCGGAGGCCATATGAGGCCTGGAAGGCGGCGTCGGTGAAGGTGCCAGATGGCAGGTACGTGTCGGGGGCGTAATCGGTGAGGATGGCCGCGAAGTGCCGCTCGGCGATAAGGCGGTTGAACTCGGCCACGGTGGGCGGATAGGGGAGGCCGAGAACTGCGTCCAGGGCATCCATTTCGGGATGCATGGGCTTACCGGCTAGGATGCCGTCGTAGCTGTGATTGGCGAGCCAGACGTCGCCGGGGGTGGAGCGGACAGCGTCGAACAGGGCGTTGCGATAGGCGAGGCTGGCGCGCTGCGGGACCCAGCGGCCAGGCTGATAGACATGAGCGACTAATTGGGTGCACAGGGCCAGCCAGAGAGCCATCGATGCAAGCTGGATGTTGCGCGGACTAAGGTTGGCGGAGGTGCCAGGAAGCCAGTTTAGAATGCGGTGGACGGCGAGGCCGGCCAGGATTGAGAGCCACGCGTAGCCGGGAATGACGGCGTTGATGTTGGCCCCGCCATGCGCTCGAACAAACCCGATCGCACCGAGCAGGAGGACCGTCATGAAGCCGAAGAATGCTGTCTTAGAGGAGCGAAGGTCGGGCGGGTGGAGAATGGTCGCGATCAGGATGATGATTACGACGATAGGGAGAGGTTGAACGATATCGAGCGGCAGGAAGAGGATGGCGCTGCGTGGAACGAAGACGAGTTCGCGGGCCGTGCCGAACGCGTAGTGACTGTACCAGCCGGAGCTGGCGTGGTTGAGCGCGCGGACGGAGATCCAGGCCAGCAGGCCGAAGGTTCCCATGCCGATAAGCATGCGACGGGGAGCGCGCCACAGCGGTACAAACGCCAGGATGCCGAAGGGCAGGAAGGTCTGTTTGCTGTGAAACGCCAGCAGCCAGAGGAAGGCGGCGATGATCGGGTTGGTCCAACGGGTGGCGTAAAGGGCCAGTAGAAAGAGGAAGACAGACAGAGCGTCGACACGACCGATGTCGTACCAGCCAAGGCAGAAGTCATAGAGGCAGGCGAAGAGGCCGACGGAGATGAGAGCTGCTGCGTGGCGCCGGGTCTCGCGGAAGACGATGGCGTATATCGTTCCGAAGCTGCCGAGAGTGGCAAGTATGGAGACGAGACGGAGGGTACTGTAGCCAAGGCCGGTGACACGGGAGAGAGCGGCTGAGAGATAGAAAAAGAGAGGGGCGTACAGGAAGGGAACCCACTCCATCGAGGGCGCGGAGTAGAGCGGGCTTCCGTGGGCAATCCGCCAGACGCTGGTCATCATGCCGCTTTCCATCCGGTCGAGCTCGAATGGATAGTGGAGGCGGCGGAGAGCTACATAGAGAAAGAGGAGAACAAAAAAAACAGAAAGGAGGCATGCAGCACGACGAAGCCATCTGTCTAAAACGGCAGTTTGGAGTCTAGCTACGAACATTCTGCTGAGTGTAGCAGACGGTCGGCGGCGCAGTTTTGTATTGACCGTTCGGCGGAAAACCTATCATGCGCGCAGTGGACCAAGCTCCCACGTCATTACAAAGTAGACGTCATTTGTTACACGATCTGCAGGCCGGCCTTGGCGACATTCGCGAACTGTGTCATGGACTGTCCGATGAAGTCGAGCATCTGGTTGGTGAGTCCGGGAAAGACGCCGATCCAGAAGACCTGGTTCATGACGAAGTCGGTGTTGAACAAGGTGCCGACGACGCGATGGGGATAGCCTTCATAGGCTGGCTGGCGCAGCAGGTTGCCGGCGAAGACCAGCCGTGTACCGATCTTGCTGGCTTCCAGATGCCCGGTGAGCTGGTCGCGGGTGAAGGGCGCGCTGGGCTTCACGGCAATGGGAAAGCCGAACCAGCTCGGATCGGAATCCTTGCCCGCCACCGGCAGGATCAGGAACTCCTCAAGCGGTTTCAGCAGGGCCTTCAGGTACGCGAAGTTCTTTTTGCGCTGTGCGATGAACTCCGGCAACTTCGCGATCTGCGACACTCCCAGGGCTGCCTGCATGTCGGTCGCCTTCAGGTTGTAGCCCACATGCGAGTAGGTGTATTTGTGGTCGTACCCGCAAGGGAGGGTTCCCAACTGCCACTCGAAGCGCTTGCCGCAGGTGTTGTCCTTGCCGGGCTCGCACCAGCAGTCCCGGCCCCAGTCGCGGAAGCTGTCGATCAGCACCTGCAGGGCTGGCTTGTCGGTGAGCACGGCCCCACCTTCGCCCATGGTAATGTGATGCGCTGGATAGAAGCTCACCGTCGCGATGTCTCCGAACGTCCCTACCTTCCGGCCCTTATAGGTCGAGCCCAGAGCATCGCAGCAGTCTTCCACCAGCCAGAGGTTGTACTTCCTGCAGAAGGCCGTAATCGCATCGAGGTCGAAGACGTTGCCCAGCGTGTGTGCGATCATCACCGCCTTCACCTTCGGGCCATACGCCTCCTCGAGCCGCGTCACATCGATCTCATAGGTCGGCAGCGTCACATCCAGAAACACCGGTACCAGCCGGTTCTGCAGGATCGGATTCACCGTGGTGGGGAAACCCGCCGCGACGGTAATTACCTCATCGCCCGGCTTCAGCGCACGATCTCCCAGCTTGGGTGAGGTCAACGCGCTCAGCGCTACCAGGTTGGCCGAGGAGCCTGAGTTCACCAGGCTCGCCGAGCGCACGCCCACAAACCGCGCCAGCTTGCGCTCGAAATCCCTGGCGAAGCGTCCCGTCGTAAACCATCCATCCAGCGCCGATTCCACCACCGAGCATATGTCGTCCGCCCGGATCACCTTGCCTGACACCGGCACCATCGACGTGCCCGGAACAAACTCCTGCACCGGAAAAGCCTCGGCATGGTACTCCGCCGTCAAAGCCAAAATCTGCTTCCGCAGCTGTTCCGAACGCTCACTCATAGCTGTTGTCAGGATACTAGAAGTGGCTCGGATCACCGTCAGATCGCCACGATTTCTCCCATCGGGTACACTCGTACCAATGGCCGCCGGTCAAAGCGAACCGTCTCTTCAGGCGCAGCCCAGTTCCAATGAGGCTGCTGACCTTCACGCCGCCGACCTCGTCCAAGATCTGCCCGCATCTGAAAACAAACGCTTCTACCCAGCGCTCGACGGTCTGCGTGCGCTCGCGATTCTCATGGTCTTCTATCAGCATTACCTCGCCGTCCATCCGGTGCTTAACTGGGGCTGGACGGGCGTGGACTTCTTCTTTGTTCTCTCCGGCTTTCTCATCACGGGCATTCTCTACGACACTCGCAATACCGTGCACCGGTTCCGCAACTTCTATGTCCGCCGCACCCTGCGCATCTTCCCTCTCTACTATGGGGTGCTTCTCGTCGCACTTCTACTCAACCCGATCTTCCACTGGGTCTGGCATCCGGCGTGGTTTCTTTGGCCGTTCTATCTCGGGAACTACGCGCGTTTTATCTGGCTTTCGGACTTTCTCAAGGACACCAAGACGCTCGAGCACTTCCGCTCTTCGATCCCGTTTCACACCCCCTTCTTTCTCTATGTGGGGCACTTCTGGTCGCTGTGCGTTGAGGAGCAGTTCTACCTCGTTTGGCCGCTGATCGTCTTCTTTGTCAACGACCGCGTCCGACTGCGCAACTTCTGCATCGCTGTCTGCGTTTTCTCGCTGGCCGCGCGCGTTGCGTGCCTGTATTTCGTCCCGCAACCTTACCTCCAGGCCGAGATGTTGTATCGACTCACGCCTCTACGCGCCGATGCCCTGCTGCTTGGTGGCCTGCTCGCCCTTATGCTCCGCGGCCCGGAAGTCCGATGGCTCAGTCGCATTCTTCGCCCAACCCTCTACATCTTCATCGCAGGTTTTTTCATCTTCGAAACGATGTATCGCCTCTTCGTGCATCACGTTTACTATCCCAATGCCGCAGCTCCAGGTCTCAGCACAATCGGCCTCACCTTGATCGATCTATTCGCTGGCGTCATCGTCCTGCTCTCGCTCGAGCCCTCCAGCTTCCTCTATCGAGTTTTTACCTTAAAGCCGCTTCGTCGCCTGGGCCAGATGAGCTACGGTTTCTACGTCTTCCACGACATCCCACACGTTGCCTACATTATGCTCGTGTCTCGCCTCTTTGGTCCCTTGCGGCAGGACCGTTACGTCGTCGCGCTGATAGCCCTCGTCGGCACTCTCATCCTCTCCTACCTGAGCTTCCGTTACTTCGAGGCTCCTTTCCTCCGCCTAAAAGATCGGTTCACCACCTGACCGGTCCCGCCTGCGCCCGCAAATTACACTACTCCTGGGGAAGGGGCGCAAGAACGGCTACCTGCCCGTCTTAGAAACATAGGATACTGAGTAGGGATGCCTCTGCTGTATTGTCCCTAAAACGCGCGGTTGCTCCACTCCAATTCCGAAAGGACACCAAGGATGAAAGTGGTAATCCTCGCCGGGGGTCTCGGCACACGCATCTCGGAAGAGACTGCTCTTCGCCCAAAGCCGATGGTTGAGATTGGTGGCCGTCCTATCCTGTGGCACATCCTCAAGATCTACTCCCAGCATGGCATCAACGACTTCATCATCTGCTGCGGGTACAAAGGCTACGTCATCAAGGAGTACTTCGCGAACTACTTCCTTCATACGTCTGACGTCACCTTCGACATGACGGAGAGGAATAAAATGACCATCCATAACTCCGTCGCCGAGCCTTGGCGCGTCACCCTCGTCGATACCGGCGAGTCCACAGGCACCGGCGGGCGCATCCGCCGCATTCGCCAACACCTTACCCCCGGCGAACCTTTCTGCATGACCTACGGCGATGGTGTGGCCGATGTCGACATCACCGCCTCGATCGCCTTCCACAAGCAGCACGGCAAGCTCGCCACTCTCACCAGCGTCCAGCCGCTGGCCCGCTTCGGCGCCCTCGGCCTCAAGGACACTCGAATCTACTCCTTTCAGGAAAAGCCCGCAGACCAAGGCGGCTGGATCAATGGCGGCTTCTTCGTTCTCGACCCCAAAGTCATCGACACCGTTACCGACGACAGCCAGATGTTCGAGCGTGAGCCTATCGAGGCGCTTGTTGCTCGCGGCGAAGTCCACGCTTTCTTCCACCACGGCTTTTGGCAGGCCATGGACACACTGCGTGACAAACTACATCTTGAGGAACTCTGGAGCAGCGGAAAGGCGCCATGGAAAAGTTGGTAGCCCCCTCTGAATTCTGGCGCGGTCGCCGCGTTTTTCTTACGGGCCACACTGGTTTCAAGGGCGGCTGGATGGCGCTCTGGCTCTCATGGCTCGGCGCGACTGTGCGAGGCTATGCACTCGCTCCCCCCACGACTCCGAACCTCTTCGACAGCGCCGGCGTCGGAAATCTGATCGATGATGTCCGTGGGGATATCCGCGACGCCGCCAGCCTCGATCGAGCTATGCAGGAGTTCGCGCCCGAGGTTGTCTTTCACATGGCCGCCCAGCCCCTGGTGCGCTTCTCCTACCAAGACCCTATCGGCACCTACGAAACGAATGTCATCGGTACTGCGCGCGTGCTCGATGCCGTTCGTCGCACTCCTTCTGTTCGCGCCGTCCTCTCTGTGACTACGGACAAGTGCTACGAAAACAGGGAGTGGATATGGCCGTATCGCGAGACCGATCCGTTGGGAGGCTACGATCCGTATTCCGCCTCGAAGGCCTGCGCCGAAATCGTCGCGGCCAGCTTCCGCCAATCGTTCTTCCCAATCCAGCAACTCCACCAGCCGGGTGGTCATCAGGTTGCCATCGCCACCGCACGCGCAGGAAATGTCATCGGCGGGGGCGACTGGTCTGACGACAGACTGATCCCCGATCTGGTCCGCGGGTTCCTCTCCGGTTCGACGGTGCGTATTCGCCGGCCACACGCCGTCCGCCCCTGGCAGCATGTGCTTGAACCGATCCACGGCTATCTCACCCTGGCTGAAAGACTCCTGAGCGCGGGGCCTGAAGCCGCACGGTATGCCACCGCCTATAACTTCGGTCCAACGGATGACGATGCCCGCTCGGTCGCCTGGATCGCGAACCGCATGTCCCGCTTCTGGGGCAACGGCGCCTCCTGGACGCTCGACGAAGACCCCAACAGCCCGCATGAGGCCACTTATCTCAAGCTCGATACTTCCCGGGCTCGGCATGACCTGCTTTGGACGCCACAGCTACGTCTTGAAACTGCCCTGGAGTGGCTCGTTGCGTGGTATCGGCAATGGCGGTCCTCGCCGGACTCCATCCAGTCCTTTTCGCTTTCGCAGATCGCCAGATACGATACTCTGGCGAACAGCGACGCGGCTGGCCTCAGAGAGAACGAACCCGATTGACCCAAATCCAATCTTCCGCACCTCTTCCGTGGGATCATGCACCACTCAGGTCGCTCGAAGGCTCGGCAAGTTCCAGGCCCCATAACGCCACACCTATATACAGCGACGTGACTGTTTATCGATAAAGAAGCAACTGGCCGCAATGATCTGCGGCCAGTTGCTTCGAGTTATTGCTGGGGTGAATTCAAGGCCAGTTCAACCGAGCTTGGAGCCTGCTTATTTTGAGCCTGCAGGGTCTCTTTCTCGGCGCGGCTCTTCGAGCATTCGAGCCCCTCATTGTTTCCAGCTTTCCATATCTGCCGCAGGAAATATTTACCGCCGGAGCGATCAAAGACAACCTTGCCATGGGTGGGCGTCTCGGAGGCAATCGCCGGATGCATGAAGACGATTCCTGTCGCATTAGAAGGCCCGTGCAACACGAGTAGATATTGGGACTCACGATCGATTCGATACATGCCGGCGGGCATCTGATGATCCCCGCTCTGAAAGGCGAAGGGAATAGTTACCTTAGCCAGGGTCTCGCCGCTCTGAGCCGCGGCAAACGGTGTCGAAGCGAGCGAACCGATCGCCAGTGCGCCAGCAATAAGAGTTGAACTGAGAATGGAAGTAAGCTTTGAGTTTTTCATGACCTGATCTCCTTATGGAGGGCAGCGTTCATAACCGCCTTCACTCGTTAAAGCGGAGAGCGCCGATCATTCGTGACACAATTCGGCAATTTTTTTTGGTTTCGGATGCCGATAGCAACTGGACGTGCCAATATCAGCAGATCGCGGTGGTAATTGAAGGCAAGGGATGCCTGATCGGGCTGGCCGCTGCTTCTGATCGACACGCAATTAATGGCCCTCGCGTTTGCTGGTCGACCGTCCGCATGTCCCTGAGAAAGCTGCAAACGCAACCGGGGACGACATCGTTACCGACGGCCAGATGCCGGTCGTTGCGCTTGGTCCGGCCACGCCAAATATCCTGCATACGCCAGTAGCTGTACTCCAGTCCCACAAATGGGCTTGCGCGGCTTATTTGACGCCTGCGGGTCCAGCCAGCGCTCGGCGGAAATCTTCCCATTGCCTCCACGCCCGGACCCTGCGATACTTAACCGTGCCCACACCGCACAAAATTAAAAAACTTATATCGAGGTCGCGGACATGTCTGCAAAGTACATCTTCGTAACGGGCGGAGTTGTGTCTTCACTCGGCAAGGGTCTCGCCGCAGCCTCCATCGGGTGCCTGCTTGAAGCGCGTGGCATCAAGGTCAACCTCATGAAGTTTGACCCCTACCTCAACGTCGACCCCGGCACCATGTCGCCCTTCCAGCACGGCGAGGTCTTCGTCACCGACGACGGCGCCGAAACCGACCTCGACCTCGGCCACTACGAGCGCTTCACCCACGCCAAACT
>Ga0182024_10009239_pt1 | contig 20451 bp, 22 predicted proteins | sample P32metaG_FD_120480 | JGI IMG/M metagenome (GOLD analysis project Ga0182024, IMG submission 120480) | Permafrost microbial communities from Stordalen Mire, Sweden - P3-2 metaG (Illumina Assembly) | ecosystem: Environmental > Terrestrial > Soil > Wetlands > Permafrost | place: Sweden: Stordalen... | reverse complement strand
GGCCTGTTTTTGGGCGTGCGGGGGTGCGGGCGGCCGGTGTGACGCGGGTTCGGCGAGCGCCGGTCGTCAGGTGAGGAGGTTGACGCGCGTGTAGGCGGTGAGGAGCGCGTCGGCGGTGGGCCAGTCGTCGAGGATCCGCACGATCCGTTGGCGGGCGCTGCGGACGAGTCGGGCGGGGTGTGCCAGAGCTGCCAACGCAACATTTTCGGTTCGGCGTTCTGGAGGGTCCGCCGAGGCAGCAGAGCTGGAATCAGCGGACGAGATCGGCGGCGAACGCGACGACCACGAGGCGTGCGTGGTTGGCGTCGAGATCAACGAATGGGAACCGGTCCAGGCCGGAGTTTTTGAAACTCGTGAACGATCACGGCTAACGCGTCGGCTGTTGCCAAGTAGAACGAGCACGGGTGTGACGGGGTTCTGTTGCGGGGCTCCCTCACACCCTTCTCCTCTGGCTCGCTCCATTCCGTCGACATGCGATTCAGTCTCTGAGTATGGGCGGCAGTCGCGTCTTGACAATTATCCGGCCTCTTCTCCGACGAGCCAGCGGGGAGCAGATATTGGCAGCGCCGCGTCGCGCGACATCGCCGGCGCAGCACTCTGACGATTGAAGGCTGCCTACAAATAACCCCGAAAGCGAGCGGCTGCGGCTACCGCCAGCACCACTCCCGACACGCACGCCTTCACCGTGCGAGCCGTCGCGGCGGCGCCCTGTTCTCGAGAACGGGCGTCGTGCTTCGCCACGTTCGCTAGGACGAGCAGCCGCCAGAACGACATGTTCGACTTGGCCGCCTCGGTAACGATTTCAAGGTTGCTCCGGGAGTTGACCGGAGGAGATCGACCGTCGCTACTCGATGCCGCTCGGGCGACATTCGTGCCGTCGGCGATGGCGACAGGAGTCTTGACCTGGGGCGATTCGTCCTCAGGACATAGCGCCGCCGGCGACGGTACGTTTGGTGCAGTGATGACCATGCGGGAGGTTCGCCTCCTTCGTGGTGCAATGGATCCCCGGGGCCCACCCCTGGGGATCCATTCGCGCTTGCGGATAGACGTGTACCAAGTGCACGCGACGCTCCGCCACCATACGATCGCGAATCTCGCTCGGCCGCGCCTTGATGGCGGAAAGGCACACCTTGTTGACCGTTGTCGCCGGGACCGTCATCGGGACCCGTCCTTACGAGTGTTTGGCGGGCAGTCATGTGACCCTGATCGTCCGACAAAACCTGGCCCTTCAGGGCGTAAACGACTTGTTCGGCGCCGATCCCGCTGCGCTCGAGCGCGGCGTTGATCGCGAATCTGCCAAAGGCAGTCGCGCCGAATCCCTGGACCGCGCCGAGAAGGTTCCCCATAGGCGTATGAGTCGATCCGACGATCACTGATCCGGGCATCGGGCCTCTTGGGGTTTGGAAACGGTAATGGAAAAAGTGTATGAGGGCAGGTTCGGGCCCGCTACCGGCCGGTAGGTTCTCGTTCGCGTTCGTGCGCGAGATACCGAGGAATGAGATCGGCGCGATCCGAACGGCGATCCTAAACGGCGCCTCCGACGGCCGAACTTGAGGCACTTCCGATACCCCCGACGGTGCGGGGCGGGCTGGTGAAAGCCGTCGAGGTCGACATGTTCGCCGGTGTCTCCTCCGACGACAAAGACCCCCGCAAGTCGACCCATGTCGAACCGTTCCCGCTGACCGAGCTCGCCCCCGACGAGGCCTACGTCGACGCGATGGCGGCCGCGATCAACTTCAATACGGTGTGGACCTCGATCTTCGAACCCGTTGCCGACGTTCGGGTTCTTGAAGCGTCTCGGACGGGAGAGTGTGTGCGGTGCACGGCACGACCGGCCGTTCCACGTGATGGGTTCCGACGCGTCGGGCGTCGTGTTGCGGGTCGGCTCCGCGCTGCGGAACTGGAAGCCCACCGATTGCGGTAGGGACCGCCCTTGCGGACGGCCCCCCGCACAGATCCCAGCGTGCGGAATTCCCGCACTGGGCTCCTTCCTCAGGTGCGAGCGTCGAATCGCACTTCGGGATATGGGTGCACGATGCGGACAGGTGGTAGCCATCGAGTAATGAGGCGGTTCATCCGCTTCCAGTTCAGTCGGGAGCGCTGGCTCCGGCGCCGAAGCGCACGCAACCGACATCTGCTCACCTCTCGGCGGAAGGCGTTGACGGCCCGGACGTTGCCGGGAACGGCGTAGTAAGCGACATGACCTCTCACGACGCTCGCCAACCACTGCTCCTGCTCGGGGATGGACAGCCGTGGATGTCGGCGCCGGGCGTGTGGTTCGAGAGCGGACGCGTCGAGCCTGACGTGCTCCATGTGGGTCGCCGTTGTCGAAGGTTCAGGCTGCTTTGCGTATTGGTTGATGAGTCCGCTGCAGTGGGGTGTCATCGGATCGGTCGGCGGGGCCGATACTCGACAACTCTGGCGTCGTTCGGTGCACGTTGACCGAACGAACGGTGGGGTCAGTACTCGTTGTAGTGCTCGATGTACTTGTCGAAAAGTTGTTGGAGTTGTCGGTGGTTCCAGATAAGGGTGGGGTCACATAGCTCGCCGCTGATCATGCCGACCCATCATTTCGCGTACGCGTTCGCGACCGGCGTGTACGGCGGGGTGCGACCAACCGTCGCGCCGTCACTGCGGAAGACCTCATCGCACGCGCCGGCGAACTGTCCGGCGCCGTCGAGCATCAAGAACCGGATCGTGCGTTCGGTACGCATCATGAAGTTCCGCGCGACTTGCGCGATCCATCCGCCGGTCGGACTTGTCGTCACGCCGGCGAGGTGCACACGACGCGCCTGGAGTTCGATGAAGAACAGCACGTAGCAGCGACGCAACAGCACCGTATCGATGGTGAAGAAGTCACACGCCACGATCCCGGCTGCTTGAGCGCGCAGGAACGTCGTCCAGGAGTCTGATGATCTGCCGGGTGCGAGGTCGATCCCGGCGGTTTGGAAGATCGTCCAGATGGTGGATGCGACGATGGTGACGCCGAATTCACCGTGAATGCGCCGGTATCCCCAGGCGGGGTTCTTCCGTGCGAAACGCAAGATCAGTTGGCGGATCTCGACGACGGTGGAGGGTCGGCCTGGCCGGTGCGGGTAGGTCCAATGATTCGCGACGAGTCGTCGATGCCAACGCAGGATCGTGTCGGGCTGGACCAGGAAGATCGACCAGCGGTCACGGCCGAGCGCACGAGCCAGTGCGGTGGGGATCGCGCGATCTTCGGGTTCGAACCGTGGATGTGGATGTTGGCGTTTCAACGCGGCGAGTTGGTGGCGCAGCATGAGGATCTCGACATCCTTGGTGCGATCGCGCCGACCGCGCAGCACAAGGAGGTCGACTACGAGGGGGACAAGACGGTAGAAACGCGCGACGCGCCGATCCTCCCACTGTCCGAACGGCGCCCACATGCCAGCGCGAAACCGCAGGTCACGACGGCAGACGCTTTCTTGGGCACCGACAGGTTGTTCGTTCTCGAACCCTGCACGAAGGAAGCCCTGGTCGCAAGGCACGGGCTTCTGTGTTGGTGGTAGGTGGTGCGCGGGGTGCCTGACGGTTGGCCCCGATCCTTCTGTTGAAGATGGGCTCCAGCCCGTCGTGGGCTCTCACCAGGGTGGTAGAAGGTTCGTTGTACTCCCAACCGACCACACCATCCTCGGCGACCGTGACGCTGGTGTCGGCGAGCGCCGCCCGCCTTTGGGGATTTGCTTGTACAGTCACACTACACAGCTTGTCTACCACTAGCAAAGGACCGTGGATGACCGCTCGCCGCGCCAGCAGCTGCACGGCTACGTCTCAACTGAGGCCCGGGACGGCTGGTACGACTTCGCCGAGCGTCACGGCACCAACGTCACGGCCTTGCTCGAAGCCACGGGTGTCATGCTTGGCAAACATGCCAAGCGAGAATCACGTCGATTGCCGGGATGGCTCCAGGACCTCCTGGTCGACGCGCGGTTGGTGGCCAGCAGTCGGAGTAGTCGTCGGCGCTCGTCGTAGTGGAGAGTGGGAAGGCCATGACGAACCCATCAAGGCAGTCCGAAGATTGGTTGCGAGGCTTCACTCGTTGTGTGTTCCGATTCACCTCCCGTACTGTCGCTCGGTTTCGGTTCGGTGTTCAGTCGTCGTGACTCCGAGGGAAAGGAAGCGATGCCCCCCGCCAAGAAGACGACCCGCGAGGCTGCCAAGAACACTGCGAAGAAAGGTGCGGCTCAACGCACGCTGAGCGCTGCTCACAAGAAGGCCTTGGCGGAGGGTCGCACCATGTCAGCGAGCGTTGACCGCTATCTCGCTGTTGTGAATGCACCGCAACGAAGGGGTCGCAAGGTTTCCAAGGCGACCTTGACCGAACGGCTGACCGAGGCGCGGGTGCGTGCCAAGTCGGCGACCGGTGTCGACCGAGTCTTGGCAGCCCAAGCCGTGCGGGATCTCGAGCGCCGAGTGGCACAGCTCGACTCAGCCAGCGGTGACGACGTCAAGAGATTGGAGTCTGACTTCGTGAAGCTCGCCAAGAAGTTCGGCGAGCAGCGCGGTATCAGCTACGGCGCCTGGCGTGATGCCGGAATATCCGCTCAAGTCCTCAAACGAGCTGGTATCCCCCGTACGCGCGGCTGAATAGGGCGCGCGTCGGTCGTTGCTACAACGACCGATTACGAGGTAAGCGCCGCCCGTTATCGACCCGGCATCAAGGGCAACCTCCAGGAGCCGGGTCGACCAGGGGTACCGCTCGCTCGATTCTGGCGGTCCACGAGCGAGATATTGAACCTCAGCCAAGTCGGAGGCGGCTCGCGAGTTCTGCGGATGTCTCAAGCGAGTGCGCATCCAGCCGAGTCCAGGTCACCATGACGAAAGGTGATCCGGATGCAGGTGTGTGAGGCGCGGGAGCGCTACATCCGATGGCTTTCAGCGACGCGCGATCTATCGCCCCACACGATTCGCGCCTACGACAGCGACATTGCTGTGTTCGAGAGGCACCTCGGGCCTCATGCGCTTGTCGAGCAGATCGATACTGACGCGCTGCTAAATTTCGTGGAGTACCAGCGAGCTGGTGGCCTTGCATCGAAGTCCATTAGACGTCGCGCAAGCGGCCTTCGGGGATTCTGCGCTTGGTTGCTGTCTGGTCGATTCCTAACGGCTGATCCGTGGGCCGGTGTGACTCTGAGCCTTGGTCGATCGCGGAACCTCCCACGTGCGGTAGCGACGAGCGATTTTGATCGGCTGCTTATTTCACTCTGCGAGGCGGCCGAGGTGGACCGCGAACGTGTCCCAGATACCGCGCTCACCCAACCGCGCGAGGCGACGACCCTGATCGCGGTAGCGCTCATGGTAGCGACGGGTCTGCGCGTGAGCGAGGTCGTTAGCGTCCGCTGCGGCGACATCGACCTGCTCGGTCGGAACCTCCGAGTAATAGGCAAGGGCCTCCGCGAGCGACAGGTGTTTCTTACCAATGATTGGATATCGAGTCTCGCGACCGCGTATCTGACGACGCGTTCGGCGCTCGGCGTCGACCACGATCGGCTGCTGTTCAACTCCAATCGCGCACCGCTCACACCGGCCGCGATGCGCTCACGGCTTGCCAAGGCAAGCGCCGATGCCGGCTTGCAGTGTCGAGTAACCCCTCACATGCTCCGACATACCGCCGCGACACAATTGATCGAAGCGGGTGTTGACATCCGCTTTGTCCAGCGACTGCTGGGACACGCCAGCCTCAGCACGACCGAGTTGTACACACACGTTTCGGACCACTCCTTGAGGCGGATGGTGTCAGGAGCGGACGTTCTTGGGAAATCTTTCGCGCGCGATAACTAGGAATTATCATCGTGTCGGCGCCTCCTTCACTCGCTGGCTCCCGTCGTCTCCACGCCTTGGAGCGCTCGCTCGTTCGCCACGCTCCCGACCTCGCCGTCTTCCTGGTCTACGACCGGCCCGAGCGAGAACGCGAGCGGCCCGGCTTGTGGCGCACGTACTTCGCCCAGCGATGTGTCTCTGATGAGCACCTCGATGCCACGATCGATGCTTTCCGGTCGGTTGGCGCGTACGTCGAGCTATTCAAGGGTGAGCGCGCTTGGATCGGTGCACTGGCCGAGGGGCGCCTCCAGCGGCTTCCTCAACGGATGAAGGCTGCCTTCAACGGCATCGGTTGGGGAATCGGTTCCGAAGGGTTTATGCCCGGACGCAAGGCACTCGTACCTCTGATCGCGGATGCCTACGGGATCACGTGTGTCAACTCTGATGCGCACGCCTGCACAGTTACCGTCCACAAGTTCCACTCGTCGCTAATCATCAGCGAGCTCGGCATTCGTGCTCCACGCACTTGGCACTACCGCCCCCCGCACGGGTGGGTCGGCCACCGTCCTCCTAGCGGCACACGGGTGATTACCAAGTCCACGTACGAGGCGTGGTCGGTCGGAGTGACGGGCGACTCCATCTTCGTCGTAGACGACACCCTCGACAAGCGCGTGGCCAGAGTGGCGGAGAGCATTGGCCAAGCGGTCACTGTCCAAGAGTTTGTCGCGGGGCGAGAGGTGTACCTCCCGGTGTGGTCGTGCCCCGAACGCATCGTGGCTCCGCCGATCGAAGCGGTCGCGACGCGCGCGCCAGGTAACCCTGACGCGGTGGTGACAATCGAGGACAGCCTAACGAGCGGCGGCGTGTCACTCCGACGCTTCGACGGGCCAGCGAGCCTAATCGCACGCCTAGCCGACGCTGCTGTGAGCGTACTCGACGTGTTCGATCTTTACGGGCTCGCCCGTATCGACTTCCGAGTCGACGATCAAGAGCAGTTGTGGGTTATCGACATCGCGATCGACCCAGGCCTATCCGTCGAGAGCTCGGCGTTTCAGTCGCTTGCCGAATACGGATTCGACCACCAGGCGTTCTTGCGGACCGTAGTGGCCACGACTCTGAGTGCGAAGGGGCTGCTCCGCAACTAGCTGACGGCCTGGAGGTTCCGAGAATCATGCCACGACACCTCATCGACATCTCCAACATGTCCCGCAACGACATGGATTGGATTTTCAACATGGCCGACGAGGGGCCACAGGCTACGGTCCTCTCGGGCCTAACGCTTCTCTCGGCGTTTTTTCAGGAGAGCACGCGAACCAGGCTTGGTTTCATGAGCGCAGCTGCACGCCAGGGGGCCGCTGTGCTCGATGCCGGCAGCGCCGATCGGCTTCGGCTCGAGCCCCAGGAGGATCAGCTAATAGTTCTGGCCGGTATCGCAGACATCACAGTGGTGCGTCACTGGGACGCCCACTTTGCACGGAATCTCGCGTCTCTAGAGATGTGTTGCGTTGTGAATGCGGGTGCGAGTGGCGCGTCTCATCCCACGCAATCGATCATCGACGCCTACGTCCTCACGAAAACCTTTCAAACCGCCATCGAAGGTATACGAGTCCTGTTCCTTGGCCCGCTTCTCCGATCGGCGGTGTCGTTTCGAGAATTGGCCGCCATGCTCGAAGTGGACGTGTCCCAGCACGACATCGCACAGAACATGTCGCGAGATGAGCGCCTTCGATGCCGCTCGGAGCTAAGGATGGCTGACGTGATCTACGTGCAATCGCTAAGCGACACGCGCTACGACGGCCCTAACCTCAACGACAGCTCCCGCGGACCGGCGCTTCCGGAGTGGGCTGTAGACGCGATACTCCAGTCCAATGCGTTCATCATGCATGCTCTTCCCCGAGGTCCAGAGATGCCAGACAGCTTGATGTGGCACGAGCGCTCTCTTGTGTCTCAGCAGGTTGAGCGGGGCCTGTCGGTGCGAAGCGCTGTACTTCGATGGCTAGTCCAGCCGTCGTAACACACAACCGACTCGTGTTAGCGCCCGCTTGGTGGATTGAAGTCAGTGCCACCACTCGATCTCAGGGAGGCGGAAACCCCGTCCAAGCTGGTCCCATTGTCGCCCGAAGCGACTCTGGGAAAGCAAGCACTCGTCGAACTCGATCGGAGACATCGCCTGACCGCGACGCATGACCACCTCGAGTAAGTCATGCCGTGCGAGAAGATACGTCTGGATAGGGTACGGAATCTGCACCACCAGGTCCGACAGACTCACCCATGCCGCATGCGCGGCTTCGCGGTCGCCCATCGTGTACTGGGTTGCACAGCGATTTGCGGAAATAAGGTACAGAGTGCTGGCCTCTGGGCGGAGCATCCATTCGAGCTGCTGGTGCAGTCGGTCGAAGATATCAAGCGCCGCGCGAGCCGAGTTCCCCAGCGCGAGGTAGACCGCGAGCGCATTTTCGACGTAGAAGGGGTCCGCGGGGACACCGTGCTCCGCCACAACCTCACCCTGACGCCGCGTGGCCTCCGCCAAATCGATCGCTCCGCCGCGGTAATCCGCGAGCACGCCGTTCGTCAGCGGCCAGTCCAGTCGCGGAAACGCGCCTGTCGCGTACTCGGCGACAAGGGCTTCCAGTTGTGCGTGTACTTGACGCGCGTCATCGTAGTACGCGTTATTCAGCAGTTCGGCACCTAAGTTGACCAGACACCGGAAGTATTCGCCAGGACGACGCAGAACCGTTTGCCCTGCTGAGAGCCCGAAGTGTCGCGCGGCCTCCTGCGTGCGAATAAGGGCCGTCTCGGGTTCATGAAGAGACGCTGCACAGCGGTCGAGCGTGTACATAGCGTCCTGCGCTGCCTGATCGAACTCCGCGCGAAGCATGAGCGCCTGGCGGATCTGGCCTTCGAGTGCGCGTCCCGGAGCCTTGTCGATGATTAGGCACAAGGCAAACAGACGAGCCTGCATAAGTCGCATTCCGAGTTCGGGTTCCGTGGCTTCATACCCAATCCACTGCTCGAGAAGTGTGACCGCAGCTTCCCGGTCGACGGTGCTCCGCGTGTCCGCGAGGCAAGTCGCGCGAAGGTAATCAGCCTCGGCGGCGATACTGCGCGGGAGCGTATGCGGAAGGCGATCAAGCATCGCGTTACAGTCGGCGAAATCGGACTGGTGGAACCGAGCGAGAGCCGTTGCGAAAAGCTCGACTACTGCGGTCATGCCGCCGTCTTCGATCGCGCTTAGGGTGTACGGCGCCAAGGTGCGCCACGACCGGCCTTCCCGTTGACACTCAAGCGCGGCCTGTACACCGAAAGCCGCAGCGTCACGGTGGTGTTCCGCCCCCTGCGCGTGGGCGCATCGCAGCTCGTACGCTCCCGGGCGAAGGAGGCGAAGACATCCCGAGACGCTTTCATGTATGCCGGTCGTCTCCAGACTGCCGGCGTTCAGGAAGTGCTGTCGAAAGAGGTCATGGGCGAACTGTCCCATGTCTTCCGAGAGGTCAAGGATGTCTTCATCGCGACAGGTCCGCAACAGCCTTGCCGCATCGGCGGCGTCTCCTTTGAAGGCACAGATAACTTCTGTCCGGCGGAATCTGAGCCCAAGGACTGCGGCAATCTGAAGAATCGCGATCGCGTCAGTGCCGATCGAGCCGAGCGTACTAATCCGGTCTCTTAACAGGCGCTCGACGAACTCGTCGCTGCTAGACGCAGCGAGAATGCCGGCTCCACCGTCTTCGAGGAGCCGGCTGGCGCACCGTGCGACCAGAGCGAGGTGCCCGCCCGTGAGGTCATAGACGAGGTTGGCGGTAGCCAACGGGGTCTCTGGCGGAGCGCCGAGTGCCTCGAGTACCGCAGGGAACGCGGATTGCGACACGCGTGAAAGGTTGTCGTAGCGCGTAGCTCCGTGCGAGAGCAGCGCGTCCCGGGCTGCGAGATGGGCCGTGTGCTGGTAGGGCTCGATCGTCTGAGTCGCGATCACGCGCACGTTCGCAAGAAAAGGAAACGCTTCGCTGAAACGCGGTTCGCGGATTCGTCCGAGGAACTCCAGCGACTTCGAATCCCACCAGTGCAGATTGTCGGCGATGATGAGGAGCGGGCGTTTGCGGGCCAGGCGGTCAAGCTCAAAGAGGATCCCCTGCTCCAGTTCGCCGAGAAATAGCTTCCTCGCTCGCTGCCGTGCCGGCCGGAGACTGCTCAAGGCTTGCACCGTGGCCGTGATGATGCCGGCAGTTCCAACCAACTGCTCGCCTGCAACTGTGACTTGCGAAAGCTGCTTGCCGACAGAAGTCCAACGTCCCCCGAGTGGTGCGAGTGCCAAGTTGAGGGCGTAGTAGGCCGCGTCGCTTTGGAGCTGATCGCCCTGAGCGACGATCGTCCTCCCTCCTCCGTCCTCCCACAGCGCCCCGATGCCGTGTGCAAGCCATGACTTGCCGACGCCCGGCGGACCTTGGATAACACAGATATCAGTGCCTGTTTGGATGGTTTGCGCGATCGAGGCGGCGAGGTTGTCGTGTCCAAGTACTACGGCAAGCACCGACACCCCTGATAATTCCTAGTTATCCGACACGGACTCGTTCATCAGAGCGGATGCTACTTCCGGCCTGCTCGTCGGCGGCTAGAGAGGCTCTCTCGGCCGACGTGTTGAAGCGTGCGGGCATCGCACGTACTCGGGGCTGATCGTGCTCGAGACATCGGCTGTCTTCACGAAAGTTCGATCCCACCTTGATGCTGTGCCCATCTGATCTATCGCACTCTTGCTCAGGTGCGAAGGCGTCGAGAGCCCCGGGGTGACCTGCCCGCGGTGAGCTATCTCCCACTCGCGTCCGAAGCCGCCGCCGCACTGTTGAGCCGAGCGCCCGTAGCGTGCGCGTCCGATCCGGCCAACCAGCCAAAGCGTCAAGGCGCCTCGTCGCTCTCGCGGTGTGTGCTGTCCGCGCTTGGATAGATGTAGAAGTGGCTCATGACATCGTGCAAGCGCCACTCCAGCCCTCATCAGGTCTTTCTTGGAGGACCGAGTTACTGATATGTCAATAGATCGACGCGGTCGATATGGAGGATGTCTGTCACGAGTGTTTCAGGTAATACGTCGGCGTGTTCGGGCCGCACCCAGGGCACAACACTCACGCTGAACGCCTCGCCGGGTTTAACTATGGTCTTGAGGGCCTCAGTGACGATCACGTCGACAGAAATTGTTGTCAGCTGATGCTCGGGCCGAAAATCGAAGGGCCGCAGGTCCTCGGGCACGTCGCAGTGACCCTCGTCGCCGGCGCAGCCGCCGTGCCCGAATATCCAGAACGACCCTGCGTAGCCATGCTCCTGGTCTTTCGGGGTGGTCGGCGTGGCGTCAGGGTTATTGAAGAAGATTCGTCCCTCGAAGCTGGCTTTGGAGTGATCGACACCGTGAAAGGCTAGGTCGGCTCGTTGGTAACCTTCGGTTGGAGCTGGCAGTGTCACTGTGATCGGATTTGATACAAATTGCGCCATGTAGGCCCCTTACGGCGTTGCGGAGCTTGAGGACGCCGCGTACTGGTAGCCGAGAGCAGTGATACTGAGGGTCTGGCCGACGGTCATTGCGAATGGCGGCAAGGGCGTGTCCAGGGCCACCGATCCCACACCTGCACCGGGATTCGCCTGCTGCCACAAGGCCCATAGTCGGTCCACCATGGTGTGATGAGCCCAAAACACGGGATCGTACGCGGCGACTGGAATCTCTCCCATAGACCCTCCCACCCACACGTGCACCTGGTTGTGGAGCTGAACCTCAAGCTGTTGCGTGAAGTCGGCGAAGTCCTGCAGCGCGAGAACGCCGGCGACGTCCGCAGCGCTTGGTAGGTCGATGTTATTTCCGGGTTGGCGGGTGGTGTGGTCGATCGGGGTTTCCCCCAGTTGGGCGAACTGATTGGCCGGGATCCCGGTGACGGGCGCTGACGTGAGCGGATTGGGCTGGCCGCTTGGCAGTGTCGGCTGTGTGTAGGCATCAGGAATGCCTTGCTGGGCAGACCAGTCCCACCATGGCAAGGAGACCGTCGTTTCCTGGTCCAAGAGGTACTGCTCGAAGAAGTACAGGTAGGCGCGGTGCCAGGGCAAGAAGAGAGGGCTCCCATGCGTGCAGTACATGGGTAGCGGAAGGCCATGGATGCCTGCCCAGTACTCATACCCCCGGTCATCGGAGATGGTGAGCATGCCCGAGATCCCAAACCCCAGTGCGTCGACCTCGGCAGCGCTCAGTGCAGTAGCGCTCTTGCGCAGGCGGATTGCGCTCGGCGCGCCTTTGCTTGGGATTCCTCCTCGTCCTGGCAACGGCCGCAGGGTGTGCTGCAACACAGGCTGCCTCTCGGCAGCAGCTTGTTCCGCTTGAATCGGATTTTCCAAGTGGTCACCGGGTGGTTGCACCGACATGAGAGAGGATCGTATGACGAGCAGGCTCCTATGTCGCCAACGATCTTCCGAAAATTGCGGAAAAATTGTCTGCCGACACGGAGGTTGACCCGGCGCATGAAACTCAGCGATCTGCTGCTCGGCTGGCGGTGTTCGGCGTCGGCTTGGCTTGCCGGTCGCATGCCGAGTCGGCGGAGGACCACACCAAACGCGCAGTCGAGTTGGCGGTCATCGACAACCCGATGTCGCCCGTCACCACGAGCGGCGCTCGAGTTCACGACGAGATAGGGATGCCAACGACCCCGCTTGCGTTACCACCGTGCCTGTCGGGAGTTGGTCAGCGACCAGTCCAGGGGCCGTTGGGCTGAGTCCGATATGGGTCAGTGATGCCCTTGCGTTTTCTACGGGTCGCCGAGCACATTCGGCACGGTCACGAAAGCGACAATTGTGGGCGCCACGATCGCGATCGCGGTCAGTACGCTTCCAAGGGAGTCTGCGAGGCCCGAGCACTCGGCCGAGCGCGACGGCGTCCGAAGTCTTGTTCATGTGGCCAACGTAAGAGCGGCGAGGCCAAGGATGCCGATCGCACTGGCGTAGCGCACCGCGCGACTCGGTCGGCGGTGACGCTCGAGCCAGACATACCCGGCGACCGGAACCATTGTGATTGCGGTGGGGAGTGGGACCAGCATCAGGGCTCCGCAGCTCGCAACGCAGGCGAGACCGTGGCGGCCGCCGAACTCGAGGCAGCCGGTGAGTGCGCGCCATCCGAGCACGGGGAGGCGGGTTGCTCGGTGACAGGCTCGCAGGGCTGTTCGTTTGGTGGGGAGAACTTGCCAAATGGCGGCCAGCGCACCGATACCTGCCGTAGTGACCGGGCCGGACGGCACGAGGGCACGGATGGCTGTGAGCGCGAGCGCGAGGAACGCAATCCAGATGGAGAAATAGCTGATTAAGAAGAGAACTACCGAGTGCGCGCGACGGGTCTTGAGCGTGTTGGCGCCGACGAACGCCGCCGCTGGTATCGCGGCGGGCAGCATCATCGCGACTGTCATGAGTAGCATTTGTGCGTTCGGGTGCGCGACGAGCTGACCCTTCGAAGCCATCATGCTCACCAGCATCACTCTTCGGTTGCCGTGGGCCATTGGCATGATCATGAGCATGCGACGCATCGCTTCATGCGTCCGGATAAGAAGTATCCACGCGGCACCAGCTGCCGTATAGAGCGATACGTGGATAGTGCGCAAGCTCATTGACGCTGAAGCGCGGTCGCTTACTCGCGCGTCACGCTGATGCGTCCGATAGTCCCAGGCGCTGTACCCGCGTCGGGACGCTCGAGCGCGGGTTGTCCAGGTGGCTGCTCGATTTCAAGCGGCGTGAAGGTCACGCTCAACGTCTCGTTGTTCCAGCGGTTGTTCGCGACGAGATGCCGCACGACTCCGGTGACGTCGAAGGTATGAGTGAGGCCCTGTGGGCCGTCCGCGCGGGCTTGGCGATCCCGGTGATGTTGAGCGCCGAAGAACGACACGTATCCGACGAGATAGTCGGAGGGAACCTCGGCGTTGTCGATCACATCCGCCGGCCCGAAATAGACGCTGTAGACGACATTGTGACGTCCATCGACGTCGAGGCCTTCAAGGTTCAAGTAGAGATGTCCAGCGTCAACGCTTTCGGCGGCGCGCTGCACCGCCTGCTGCGCCACCCTCGGCAACGCGATCTCAGCGGTGGTCTGACGGCCGGCCAGTTGGATTGCATTGTCGGAAGCGGCAACGAGCTCAGGCGGAAGTGGACGGCGCGGCTGTTTCACGAGCGCAGGCGCAGGTCGACGTAGGAGCGGAGCAGGGTCGCAGTCATAGCGGTAGCAAAGCTGCGAGACAGTGTTGAGGACATCGCTGGCTCGGTTCGTCACGCTGGCGCCAGATTCATTGTAGAGCGTGAATGTCGGATTGAGCCAAGCAGTATCGGTCGGGTTCGCACGACCCGTTCCCAGACCGATCCACTGATTCCAGATCCGATCGATGTTGGCGTGATGAAGCCAGAAGATCGGGTCCTGCGCGGCGGTGTGCGGGTCACCCATCAGTCCGCCGATCTGGGAATGGACGATGTTGTGGGGAATGTTCTCGAGTTGACCCGCGTAGGTATCGAACTGGGTCGGCGCTGATACTCCTCCCCCGAATCCAGGCAACGGCGCGGGACTGAAGTTCAACAGACCGAGCGCAATATCCGCGCTCACGATCCCTGCGCTGAGCTTCGCGCCCGTATTGAATCCAGGCGCCCGGTTGACAACAAGGAGTGGATTCGGGGAACCGTCGGGCAGAGTTGCTGTGCGAAAGGCGGGTGGAAGTGCTCGCGCGTTGTCGTCGCGGCCATAGTTCCAATACGGCAGCGCCCAATCCGCAGGTCCGCCGCTGCTGAGGACGATGGAACGCACGATTCTTTCGAACCAATAGAGATACATGCGATGCCAGGGAAGAAAGAACCAGCTGCTGTGTTGACACTGGTTCCAGGTCGCGCCAGCAATCAGAGTCTGGTACGTGCCATGGATAGCCGCTTGGTACGACCAGCTAGTCGGATCATCCGTAGGCCGCGACTGCATTACCGAGACCGATCGCGCGTAAGCGAGCGATAGCGGATCCCACGGGTCGGACTCGGATTCAACGGACCAGACATCTTGCCGGACGAAGATCGCCATCTCTGATTCCCCTACACCGTCAAGTGTCTTTGTTAACTTCGTTCGCCTGTGCCAAGTGCAGACGCGCCGCAAATACAGCAACTACGCCCGAGGCGGTCGTGAGCCACTTCGTGGACCGTCGAGCGGCTAGCAACCTCGTCACCTCTAGCCGGGTTAAGTAAAGCTAGTCGGGTCACGTAAAGCAACCGTAATGTGGTAAGTGTTCAGGTTGGTTCGGGTGGCATCCACGGGTTTCCGTCGTATAGGCGTGTGAGGGCATCGATGGCGGAGACGCCGTTCTTGCGGGTGGTGGACAGGTAGCTGCGTAGGTTCGCGAAGCGTTCCGCTCCTGTGTGACTGCGGAAACATCCGGAGATTTTCCGATGGAGTTTGGTGGGCCGTAGGTCGCGTTCTGCTTGATTGTTCGTGAACCCGACGTCGAGGTTGTACATGTAGCGGAGGATCGACCGGCGGTGGGTCTTGAACGCGGTCGCGAGGTTGAACGATCGCCGATCGACCGAGTCGCGTGTGCGGTGGGCTGGTTCTTGGTTGGCGGCGAGCCCTTTGGCGACGAGGGCGTCGTAGCGTTGCGCGAAGGCGTGTTGTTTGGTCGGCGCGAGCTGTTTGAGCTCGTTCCGGCGTGCCGTGTCGCAGGCGGTGTTGATTTCGACGAGCAGGGCTGCGAGCGCGGTGGCCCAGGCCGTCTGGGTGTAGACGACCGCCACGTCGGCGAGGTCTCGCAGGAGGTGGGCGCCGCACAAGCCGTGCTTGGCTTGTTTCAGTTTCCAGTACAGCGCCAGGCGGTCGTGGATGATCACTCCCTTGCTGGCGGCCGAGGAAGTAGGCCATGTAGCCGTTCACGACGCCTGCTTCTCTGCGATTGCGTCCGTGAAGCCCTCGTCGTCGGCGAGATGGAACGCGTTCCCGCAGTCCCCGCAACGCTCCGGACGGTAATCGACGATCTCGTCGGGGTTCGCCGACATCTCGAGCTCGACGGGGAACAGCTGCTCGCCTCGGCCGGGTATGACTCAAGGGCACGGTTCTGGGATCCGGCCACCGGTGCCGAGTGCCAGGGCTGCGAGCTCGATCTCGACGCGGGCTTTGTCCTTGCCCTTGCTACCCTCGAGCTTCAGCAGTCGAGTTGAGCGCAGCGATCCTGGCTTGCAGGTCTCGGACTTCCTTCGCTGCCAGCACCTTCGAGACACCAGTCCCGCCCTTCAGTTCTTGTCGGGCACTGACGAGCCGTTGCTCCAGGCTTGCTTTCGACACCTTGCGCCCACGCCGCTGCGGTGCGTTTACGGCAGCGAGATAGCGGTCAACAGTCGCAGACATCGTTCGTCCCTCAGCCAAGGCTCGCTTGTGCGCGGAGCTGAGGGTCCGCTTCGCGACCTTGTTGTTCGTCTTCTTGGAGCTTGCCCGGGTCGTCTTCTTGGTTGCCTTGCGAGGTGTCTTCTTCGTCGTTTGCGCGTTGCTTTTTTGGCGGGGGGCATATTTCATCCTTCACTCACAGGAACACGGCGACGCTCGAAATGTTACTTGGACAACGTCTCATGACGCGGGACAGGGACCGACATCAGCTCGGACACTCCGGGCGCATAAGGTCTCGACGACCGAGGTGTTCTGTCTGTCCCGTCGGGCGTCGAGAGATGTGGACGCGCCCACCATGTGGACGAGCTTGCGTCAGCGATCGACAGGTCCCATTCGTCGGTTCCTCGAGTTCCCCGCGCATGGGGCTATGTATTGGAAACGTGTGCGGCGACTCGACTGGTCTCGTCTGGTCCGTCTGCGGACCATCTCTGAGCAGAGGGGAGTCCATCGGGCGGAGCAAGCGTTCGACCCCGTCCCGGTGGTCATTGCCCCTGGAAGCGGCCGACAGGTCGTGATCTCCGCAATCAGTCTTCCGGCGGTTGTAGCCCCCGAACCAGCTTGGCCAGCATCTCGGCAACTCGCGATGCGGCGTTCGGCACGATCGAGCAATGCGTTTCCAGCATCGCCTGTAACGACCAACCGGTCTGCGCTGTGGTGGCTGCCGTGTTCCAGGCGGAGCAATGGCAACCGACAAGCGGGCCCTCGGTATGACGCACGGCAGTCTGTCGTTGGTCCTTGGATTGGCCGGTCGGTGCCGGCGCTTGTCGCGATGTCATTCAAACCGGCTCCTGGACGTCGCTGATGAAGCAGAACGCCGCTGCAAACTCGATGACATCCTGCACATCAGGGAGTTGTGCAGCCCCGAACTTCAAACTGGGCTGACCGGGTACCGGTTCGTCGGCCAGTGCTTTCAGTGCAGCCTTCCATTGTTGGAACAACCCGTCGAGCGCAAGGTTGACACTCGGGTCGCGATTGAACTTTTCGAGGACGGTCATCACCCGGTCATTGTCGGCGGGGTGTCGGAGCGCCAAGGGGAGCGCTTGCTGGAGCATCTCGGGATGCCCTGCGGTAAGGCCCAGGACCATGGCAAGTGTTGCCATGTCATCGAGAGTCGGAGTGCGGCGACCTTGCCGGGCCCACGTGAGGCGAAAGACCTTCGCGAGGTTCGCGATGCGCTTGGTGGCGCGCACCGAGAGTTCGAGGCGGCCGCAACACGCCGAGATGACCTCCAGTTCACGCTCGCTGAAGTCCAGTTGACGGGCAATCGCTGCCGGCGTCGTTTCGGACGACAGCGGCTCCGTCGACGGCGGGGCAGCCGGTGCTTCGTTCGCGGCGCTCGTCGAGTCCGGCGAAACCGCCGGTGACTCGGTCCCTACGACCCGGAGCTGGGAACGAAGAAACCGCTTTGCGCCGTCCGGCGACAGTGACCTCATGCGGTACGGGATCTGTACGATCTTTTGCAGGTAGTCTAGTCCTGACGGGTCGCGATTTTGCTCGAGTACCCCGCTATAGACGCTTTCGAGCGCTTTGGTCACGTAGCGAACGTCGAGTGCTACGACGACGATGAAGAGGTTCGTCGTCAGCAGGAGCTGCACGACTTCGAGGACTTCGACCACCTTCTCAGGCGGGCAGCGGTCGAGATCGTCGATGAACAGCACGACACGCGCAGGCCCACGTGGGAACACACTGATCTTGTCCGCGTAGTACACGTCGTGTGTAGGGTCCCCGACGGTGAGGTTATCGGTTAACGATCGCAGGTCCTCCTGGATCAGCTGCATCACACCGAGCCGCTCTTCGTATGTTCCTGCGTCGAGTCGCGCGTCGACGAGATCGCTCGCGGACTTGAAGCTCGCCACAAGACCGACCCGATGACGCAAGCGATCGGCCTTTTGTTCCTTCGAGGCGATCTGGTCGCGGGTCACTTTGAGCTCCGCGTCCGTCGCTTTGCTGGCCTCGACCGCTCCTTGTCTCCAGCGGTCGAGCTGTTTCGTGATATTTCGCGCGTCTTCGATCCAAGAGGCGACGAGCTTCAACAGCGAGCCAGCAATGATCAGTGCGCCCGTCACGCGCGTACCGAGTCGGGTAAGGACGTCGACTTGCACGACGTTTCCGACGATCCATGCCGTCGGGACTGCCAGGATGAGAAAGACGAAGAACCAGTTTCGCATCGCGGCCGGTCGCGTCTGCGGCAACGCGCCGACGATGCTGTTGACGCTGTCCTGGTACTCGGCGGGAAGGTTCTTCGTCTCGTTCGCGGCTATTCGACGAAGAACCGGCCAACGTTCGTATCGCACTGCACGTCGTAACGTCTTACCGACACTGTTTTCGATCGATTGTGCTCTGCTTGCTTCCGCAGCGCGCAACTTTGCGAGTTCCCGTTCCTCGTCTTCCAACTGCCGGGTTTCGCTCCGGTAGATGGTCGTCAGAGCAGAGGCGAGGTCGAGCGTACCGAGGTCCCCTGATGCAGCATCGCGGTAGAGCGCGTCGAGCTCGCGTGGGGCGGCACGCATGGAACGCCACAACGCTCCGTTCAACAAGTGGTCATCCGAGTTCTTGAGGAGCTGCTCGAGCGCAAGTTGCGCGTCGAGCTCGTGGAAGAGCCGAGACATCAACGCGGCCCAGAGATCCGCGCGTGCGTACGTCCAAGCGTTGAAGTCGATCGGGTAGACATGGCCGACAAACGGCGAGAGGTCCGGTCCGTCCCAACACTGGTTCGGCGTCAGTATCTCGCCGCGGATTTCCTCGACGCGGTTGCGCAGGAGATGCAGCGCGAATGACTTTCCGGTGCCCCACCCGCCGAGGACACCCAACGCGAGCGGCGGCTCGACGTCGCGCAGCAGCAGCATGTCGGCAAGGGCTTCAATCTCGCTGCGCACGCCAATCAGATCGGGACCCTCCGCGCGGTCGTTCGCGAACCGCTGTGGCAGGTACCCGCCCCATGCGGAGCGCACGGCGTCGGCCTCTTCGTCGGTCGTCGCGACGAACACAACGTTCGTCAGGTTCTTGGGCGGGTCGAGGAGGGCAAGGCGGACGCTCGCGACAACCGCGTCGGCGCTCGCGAGCGCGGGTAGCCCGTGGCCCGCGCCGAGCAACGGCATTCCGAGCCGCGGCGCGTCGGCGCGCCCCATGCTTGCGGCCGCGGCTCGCCGGGCCCGATCGACGGACGGGCTATCGGTGGTCGAGTTGGTGACGGGCGCGTTGCATGTGGCGAAAACCAACGTCTTGAGCGCGGGAGGCAGCTGCGTCGGAAGCGAAAATGAGATCGGACTGTCGGGTTCGATGCTGGTCGCAGCGTTTCGGATCTGCGCTGCGACGGCCTGGCCAACTGCGGAGCCAAGCTCGCGCTCGAACCGACCCGCACCACTCGACCAGCCGACGGTGATCACGAGCGTGTCAAGGTCGAGTTCGAAGACCGACGTCACGCGCGTTACAGAGCAGCGCACGTCGCCGACGAGGCCGAGGAAATGTGTCGGCGCGGTACTCTGCGCGGCGCCCGCTGCCGATGTGACGGCTTCCGCGACGGCCTCAGGAGGGTCGCTTGTTGCGCGGGGCAACTTGCTCGAAGGTTCAGCGGGATCCTCGAACCTGGCCGCGTCGGAGGGATCCGGTGACACCGCCATTTCGTCCTCCAGCCTCGCCCGAAGAGCCATCTTGCAATGAAGCGCGGTCGGCGACAAGCTCTTTCTCGCGCTCGGCTTCGCGAACGTGGGTGGTCGAGCGACCGTACGGAGCCCCGCGATTCGACCAGGCGCGTTCGATCGTGGTCACCGGATGAATCTCCCGGGCCGTTTCACTCCTGACGTCACCGGTTCGACATCGCGGCTCGGCAATGGCCACCAGAGCAACGAGCCTTTTGATCCGGATCTGTACTCGACATTGAAAACGATGCCCGACGCTCCACCGCGCGTTCGCCGGAAATCGAAAAGGGTCGCGAACCGCGCGTGACCCGTGTGCGTTCTAAGGAGCGTGCTCGTCGAAGGACACGTGGGGTGCACTGGGTTCAGTGGAGTTTGCAGTCGAAGCGCTGGAACGGTGGCACGTTGGGAGCCATAGCAAAGCTCTGGACGAATCGACGCGCGCATCTCGTCAATTGTCGACCTCGTTCGCGGTGGGCCTCAGCCAGCCGCACGAGACGGCGTCTTCTAAGCCTTGATCCACCGATGAGTTGCTGTTGAGTAGGTCCGCGTATCCGCGGAAAGTGCCTCCTGGGCTGGGACGATGACGGTGTCTAAGTCGACATTGTCGTCAGCTCGAGGAGGCACTTC
>Ga0182024_10009238_pt1 | contig 20452 bp, 16 predicted proteins | sample P32metaG_FD_120480 | JGI IMG/M metagenome (GOLD analysis project Ga0182024, IMG submission 120480) | Permafrost microbial communities from Stordalen Mire, Sweden - P3-2 metaG (Illumina Assembly) | ecosystem: Environmental > Terrestrial > Soil > Wetlands > Permafrost | place: Sweden: Stordalen... | reverse complement strand
GCCCGCAGACGGCGCGCCTCCAGCGCATCAAAATCCCGTTTCACACCACGTGGGTTGCCCATGCCAGCCAAACTATACCAAACTTCGGCTTATGTCAACTATATTATGCGAGATTCAATAGAATGCTGAAAAAATTCCTCATAGCGGGTCTATTGAGCTTTTGTTTCGTGGCGGCATCGTACGGCCAGACGCTCGTTCCATCGGACAGTGTGACGGTAAACATGAACACGCCTGTCCCACCTAACCCGCCTCCCACGCCTCCGCCGCCCCCTCCGAACAATGGTCATTTACAAGTGCAGTACAACGTCAATCCTCAGGGCGTCGACCAGAGCATGGATAGTCTTATCAGATTCAATTTGAGCGGCTTGCCTTCTGGATTGATTCCGGCCAACATTCAGCAAGCCAGCTTGATTTTGTTCGTGGATGCTGGAGGCAACCCCGGAACCATCACCGTTTGCGAGTTGGCCGCGACTCCAGTCTGGAGTGCCAGCACTGTAATCGGGCCAACCGCGCCCAACTGCAGTTCTGTGGCTACTGTTTCTTTCAACGTCTCATCGACGCAACTCAGAAATGGATCCTTCATCGTCCTTAACATCACACCGATCCTCCAAGATTGGATCGGCGGGAGTGTCAATAACGGCATTATGCTCGTCGCCGACGCGCCACCAGTGCCCGCGCCAGGCATGCCCCCGAGCATGCCGATCAATGTCCAGTTCGACTCACTACAGAACAACGGTCAGGGATTCCCGCCGCAGTTGCAGGTTGTCCTGCAGAACTCGGGGCCGCAAGGCCCGATGGGATTGACGGGCGCAACGGGAGCGACCGGTCCGCATGGGACGATTGGCTTGACCGGAGCCACAGGCGCACAAGGGCTGATTGGCTTGACTGGAGCTGCAGGCGCACTAGGGCCGATTGGCTTGACTGGAGCTACAGGCGCACTAGGGCCGATTGGCTTGACTGGAGCTACAGGCACGCAAGGGCCGATTGGCTTGACTGGAGCTACGGGTGCAACAGGCCCTATCGGATTGACAGGTTCGACAGGGGCTACTGGATCGACCGGAGCAATTGGACCGGCGGGCCCTACCGGAATGACCGGAGCAGGGGGTGCGACCGGAGCAACGGGAGCAACAGGTCCAGAAGGCCAGAACGGAACTGGATTCACCTTCCGCAACGCATACGTTCCGGGAAATGGCTACCAAGCATATGATGTGATTACGGAAGGTGGTTCAACTTACGTCGCTTTGCAAGCGAATCAGAACGTTGATCCGGCGACGGACGTAGCGAATAAGGGCGGTAACTGGGCAGTCGAAGCATTGGCAGGAGCAGATGGACAAACAGGAGCAACTGGTGCAATTGGTCCACTAGGCCCGATGGGATTCCCAGGCGCGACTGGAGCTACTGGTGCGACGGGAGCTACAGGAGCAACCGGAGCAATAGGCGCCACCGGAGCGGCAGGTACGAATGGAACGAATGGTCCTGCTGGTGCAACGGGAGCGACCGGAGCTATTGGCCCACAAGGTCCGATCGGCTTGACCGGACCAACGGGATCAACCGGAGCGACTGGTGCGACGGGTTTGGCAGGAACGACAGGATCGACAGGAGCAACAGGTGCTACTGGTGCAGTTGGACCGCAGGGACCATCAGGTGCAAACGGCACTAACGGGACGAACGGAACTGGATTTAACTTCCGTGGTGCGTTCGCTCCAGGTATGTACGCAGTCAACGATGTGGTCACATACGATGGAGCATCGTACGTTGCCATTCAACGTGTGAGTGAACCTCTATCTCCGCCACAAACTCCCGACGGTGATACAGCTGACTGGACTCTCATGGCTGCTCCTGGCGCGGTTGGTGCCACTGGTGCCGTTGGGCCACAAGGTCCAATGGGAGCACCGGGTGTCATTGGAGCTACAGGAGCAACCGGAGCAGTAGGCGCCACTGGAGGGGCAGGTACGAATGGAACAAATGGTGCTGCTGGTGCAACGGGAGCGACCGGAGCTATTGGTCCGCAAGGGACGATTGGCTTGACCGGAGCGACCGGCGCTATTGGCCCACAAGGGACGATTGGCTTGACCGGAGCGACCGGCGCAACGGGGGCAACGGGAGTACAGGGCCCCATTGGACTAACCGGCGCAACGGGCGCGACGGGATCGCAAGGAACCATCGGTCTGACTGGGGCGACGGGCGCAACGGGATCGCAAGGACCCATCGGACTAACGGGAGGCACAGGAGCAGCCGGGACTAACGGAACGAATGGAACTAACGGAGCCGCTGCCACCATAGCTGTTGGCACGGTTACGACCGGCGCACCAGGCAATTTCGCCACAGTCACGAATTCTGGCAACTCCACTGCCGCCGTGTTCAGCTTTGGGATCCCGCAGGGCCCGATCGGACTAACTGGGGCAACCGGCGCAACCGGGGCGGCAGGACCACAAGGACCGGCAGGGTCGTTTGCCGGCATATGGAGCCCTACGGTGACTTACAGTCAGGGAGAGGAAGTATTGAGGACGGCCGGTATTGGTTCAGTTGGGCCTTTCTTCGCCATTACCGCTGCGCCTCCGGTGGGCACTGATCCCGCTGGTGATACGACCGATTGGGTATATTGCTGCGGGACAGCTATGTTAGGCTACACGCCCTTCTCAACGACAGGGAGCGTCGCCGGGACATACTTCGGAACATCCACAAATCTCCAGCAGAACACGTTCACTGTGGATGATGGCCCCAAAACTATCACATCCCTATCCGTCACCGTCGCGGCGTTAGGTCTAACGGGTATGGAAGCGTGCGGTAAAAGCAGCGGTTCGCCTATCTGTAGCTCGATTGATCCGGGGGCAACTGCTAATTGCACTGGAAGTGGGAATTCGTTCACCTGTCCGGTTGGGGCCGCGTCCCTGACCGTTACGCTTTCGCGCAACGGGACGGTAGAGGCAACTGGAACAATCAACGCTGACGGTAGCTTCACCCCCCCGGCCAGTTTCAGCGTCACCTACAACCCAGGCGACACGCTGCTTCTAAAAGTGATGAACCCCTCTGGCTCGGTGACGGACACGATCACATCGGGAAGCTGGACATTGTAGTAGAGGTACAGATCTGAATAGAAGAGAGAAATAGCTGGCCGCTGTTCTTGATGTCTAACAGGCTGCGGAAAAAGTCAATTCAGAGCGGGTTCTAGTAGCACAGGCACTCTTGCCTGTGCTGAATTTGCAGCACCTACATTCAGCACACAGCCCGCCGCGGCGGGCTGTGCTACTGGACTTTTTCCGCAACCTGCTACAGGCCTTCGTTCTCCTGCGCCATCGTGTAGCCGGGAAGGCCATAAACGTCGCCACGGCGTTCGACGCGAACTCGAATCATCGATTCGGTTGCCGCACCGGTCGGGCGGAGGACAGCGATCGTTGTTAAGGCCTCATTGTAGAGCATGGTAACCAGGAATGTCTCTTCGGTTCCGACCTTCTTCCAGACTTGTCCGATTTGGATTCGCTTTGCCGTCATTTGCATGAGATTTTACGTTTGCGGGCTGCCCGCAGGCAGGTACGCGCCGTCGCCAAAGCGCTATGGCGCGTCGGCGACTTGCAGCCCACCAGAACAAGGTTAGATAGAACTCCAGTGACTGTCAACCCGTTGCCGTTTCCAGCTTTCCACCCCAGCCGAGGAAACCAATTCTCCCCCGGTTACATCTGAGCAAAAAGAGAGTATGCTGCCTTTACAGGTTGCGGAAAAAGTCTAGTAGCACAGCCCGCCGCGGCGGGCTGTGTGCTGAATGCAAGTGCTGCAAATTCAGCACAGGCAAGAGTGCCTGTGCTACTAGAACCCGCTCTGAATCGACTTTTTCCGCAGCCTGTTTACCCAATTGTATTGTATACTGCAGCGAGTCAGGCTCTTAGGAGGCGCAATGAGACCCCTCTGCAACGCGGTCCTGTTAGCAATACTGGCATTATCACTTGCGGTTCCAGCTGGGTTCGCAACTCCGCAGCAATCGCAAACTCAAACGCCAACACAAACGCAGGGCCAACAGCCTGCCACAACGGACCAGCCCGCCGCGGCGGGCCAGTCTCAACAACCTCAAGCGCAGGATCAGGCCGCGCCGGCGGACCAGCAGACGACTTCCTCCGACGATGAAAACAAAGCGCCGACGAATGTCAAACCCGGTTCCGAAAAGGATGTAAATTCCATCGGAAACCGCGGCGTTGGCAAGGGCATAAACCTGTACTCGTTGGAGCGCGAAATTGCGCTCGGGAAACAGGCTGCCATGGAAGTCGAAAAGTCCTCCAAGCTGGTCACCGACCCCGTGGTCACCGAATATGTGAACCGGGTCGGGCAAAACATTGTGCGGAATTCCGATTGCAAAGTGCCCTTCACGATCAAGGTGATCGATTCGGATCAAATCAACGCGTTTGCCCTGCCCGGCGGGTTTTTCTACGTAAACACCGGATTGATCTTGCGTGCCGACGAGGAAGCGGAACTGGCCGGCGTGATGGGGCATGAAACCGCGCACGTCTGCGCGCGCCACGGCACCAAGACCGCGACCAAGGGTGAAATTGCGCAGTTCGCGACGATTCCGCTGATTCTTCTCGGGCCGGGTGGCTGGGCGGGATATGGCCTCTACGAGGGGCTCAACGTCGCGATTCCGCTGGGCTTCCTTAAATTCTCCCGCGATCAGGAACGGGAAGCGGATTACCTCGGCCTGCAATACATGTACAAGGCGGGCTATGACCCCAATGCGTTCATCAGCATCTTTGAAAAGCTTGAGGCCGAAGAACGCAAGCATCCCGGGAGCATCCCCAAGATTTTCTCCGATCATCCGCCGACGCCCGACCGCATCCAGAAGGCCCAGGAAGAAATCGCAACAATTCTTCCCGCGCGTGATGAATATATCGTGACCACCTCGGAGTTCGACCTGGTCAGAGACCGGTTGCGCAAGATCGAAAATAAGAACAAGCTGAACGACAGCAAATCGAACGATAAACCCACTCTGCGCACGCGTACCGAACAACAGCAGGATAAGACCGACAAGCAGCAACCGACCACCGACGATTCCGATCCGGACCGCCCGGTGCTCAAGAAGAGGCCTGACGACGACAGCAGCAATTGAAAACGGAATTCGTGAAAATCAAAAGGCCGCCCAGTTACTCCGGGCGGCCTTTTTGTTTGCGCGTTAAGCCTGCCGCAAAACGGCTACGAACTTGGCTGGTGCACAATTCCCATCCGGCGCATTTCTTCCGCGTAGTACTTGCGGAAGAGCACGTCCCATTCCTCGCTGCCCTCCTGGATTTCCTTTTTCTGGGAACTGATTTTCTTCCGGACTTCCGCGTCCATGGCTTCTTCTTCCTTCAAAAGATCCTGCAGAATCTGCACAACTTTTTGGCGAATGGTGTCGCGGTCCTCGACGAACTCAACATCTTCGCTCGCAACCAGAAGGTCCGTAATGATATGGGAAAGACGGATGGTTTTTTCGCGGGTCAATCGCATCGGATGTTCGGTACTCTTCCCTTTCGCATCGCGCTATGGCAATCCGGCGCTGAAATTTCCACCCAGGTCAGCGCAAAATCAATTTTCTCTGGCGGGCCAGTTCTCCCTTGACCTTTTTGTACATTTCCTGGTACTGCACGCCTGTCCGGCGCATTTCTTCCGCGTGCTTGTTCAGAATCTCGCGGACCTCTTCATTCAAGCGGTCCTCGACGCTGATTTCGTCCTGCATGGCGGCGCGCACGCGCTGCGCCAGGGCCGGAGGGGCGGCTGTCTCAATCATTTTATCGGCAAGCAGCCGCTTGACCACTTCACCGGCCATGTATCCCACATAATCGCGCGAGAGCAGCATCGTGTACGACTCCTGAAAAGCGAAGCAAGGCAGTTTACTGTCCCGCGCGAAGATGTGTCAAGGCAGGCAGCAAAGCGGCATTGTGTCGGTTTGCCTTGCGGGTGCCGCGCCCTTCACGATTTTTGTGAAGGGTGCGGGTTTAGGTGCTCTAGCAGGCTGCGGAAAAAGTCAATTCAGAGCGGGTTCTAGTAGCACAGGCACACTTGCCTGCGCTGAATTTGCAGCACTTAAATTCAGCACACAGCCAACCCCTCGAAGGGCTCGGGGTAAAGAGTGGCTGTGCTACTGGACTTTTTCCGCAACCTGCTAGATTGGAATCAATGTGCGGTAAAAATCGAGTCGACGATCAGAAAACCCGCACCCTTGAACCCCATAAGGATGCGGCACCCAAACCTCAAGTCCCCTTTAGGGTGGAAGTAACCGACCAATCATAAAGAAATCTTGAATCAATCTGTCTCACAGGCGGCAAAGCGCCGACGGCGGCGGGAATCGCCATCCTCATTGCTATGCTACACTGAGGTCGAAAAATTGAATCCCCACGACCTCCAGGAGGACGACTCATGAGTTTTCAATTGACCAGCAATGATTTGAAAGAAGGGGACCGGATGCCCGAGGGCCAGGTTTTTAACGGAATGGGATATTCAGGCGGCAATACTTCGCCTCACCTGGCCTGGGAGGGCGCGCCGGAAGGAACCAAGAGCTTTGTTGTAACCGCCTACGATCCGGATGCGCCCACCGGGTCGGGATGGTGGCACTGGGTTGTCATCAACATTCCCGCGCCGGCGAAGGAACTTCCACGTGGCGCCGGCAGCGGATCAGGGCAGATGCCAGCAGGAGCCCTGCAGACACGCACGGACTTTGGAGCGCCGGGATACGGCGGCGCAGCGCCACCGCCAGGGCCAGCGCATCGCTACATCTTCACGGTTCATGCACTGAAAGTGGAACATCTCGAGCTGCAGGCGGACGTGAGCGCCGCGCTCGTGGGATACATGGCCAACATGAACGGCCTCGGCAAAGCGACGCTGACCGTTACCTACGGCAAGTAGATGGATTTTGGCTTGGTGTAGACGCGCCAACGAATCAAAAGAGCTTCCTCGGTGGCAGGACATGCTTTGAGATCGCTGCGGAAACCGTAAACATCGGTTCGTTCACCACCTGGCTCAGCCGCAGGTTCATCGCCACGCTGCAAAGCAGGTAGGCGTGAACTTCGCTGAAGCCCCATTTACCGGCGAGCAAATCAATCATGCGGGAAGTGGCCGCGCGCGCGGCGGACACTGCGTCCGTTGCCGATTCCACGACGATCCAGGAACCTTCATCGGCCTCCGGGCTTCGCGGCGCAGGCGTTTCGATTAGGGGAGCCGCAAGGGAGTAATTTTTGTGAACGCAGAATCGCAGCGTCACGTCCGCGGGACATTCAATGCCATTGATGCAGACTTCGCCGTCCCCCTGCGCGGCATGCGCATCCCCCGCGGAAAACAGGGCGCCTGAATTGAAGACGGGCAGATACAGCGTCGCTCCAGTGCTCAACTCCCGGACGTCCATGTTGCCGCCGAAGGGGCCGGGAGGCCGTGTGCGGAATTCGCCGTCTTCCGCCCGCGCAACGCCCATCACCCCACAGAACGGCCGCAACGGCACGACGGCGGGCGCAATCGAACGGCTGACCGCGCCGTCAAGTTTCCATTGAAAAAAATAGGGCGCTACAAATCGCTCCTTGAGAAAACCCAGCCCCTCGACCACGCTGGACCAGCCCCAGCCTTTGTGCGCCACTTCCAAAACATCCACCTGCAAAACATCGCTGGGCTCGGTCCCCTGCACGAAAATCGGTCCGGTGAGCGCATGAATGCGGTTGCGGTCGATAACGAGATACTTGGAGAGCGTCATGGAGGGATGCACTTGCGCGCCGGTCGAATCCACGCATTCAAGATGAACCGTATCGCCTGAAGCAACGATCAACCTTGGAGGCAGCTCGCGATTCCAGCGCGAATGGGTTGGTTCCGCGCTCAGGACATGTTCGGCCATTTCTTCTTCACCTCGATGAAATTTAAATTGAACCAACTCGGACGCGGACACGCCGCACAAATGAGATTGTACCAGCAGGAAAGCCGGTGAATGCAATCGTGACAAACCACCGAATTCCACCATGTTTGGATTGATCGCATCCGCTATTGCAATCAGCTTCTCCGTTGACGCCGCAGCGCTGGCGGCCTATAGTTTCGGTTTCCTCGGGGGAACGCCAATTGCTCGAGCGTATTTTCCACCTCACCGAAAATAAAACGACGGTGCGTCGCGAACTCCTGGGCGGCCTTACTACGTTTATGGCCATGGCGTACGTCGTGGTCGTGAACCCGCGCATTCTAGGGGAAGCCGGGATGCCGGTGGAAGGCGTGTTGTTTGCCACCTGTGTTTCCGCGGCGATTGCGACGCTCGTGATGGGGTTGTTTGCGAATTATCCGATTGCTCTGGCCCCGGGCATGTCGCTCAACGCCTATTTCACCTACTCGATCGTTCTCGGGCGCGGTGTGCCGTGGCAAACCGCGCTTGGCGTTGTGTTCCTGTCGGGGTGTCTGTTTCTGCTCCTCACGCTAACCAATATCCGCGAGCGCATCGTCAATGACATTCCGGATTGCCTCAAACACGGCACAGCGGCCGGGATTGGCTTCTTCATTGCGTTCATCGGTCTGCGGAACGCCAAGATGATCGTACCCAGTGCGGCGACGCTCGTCACTCTCGGAAAATCTTCCGACCACGAGGTGCAGCTGGCCGCGTTGGGACTCATCATCATTGCGATTCTGATGGCGCGCAAAGTCGGGGGCGCCATCCTGATCGGCATCGTTGTCATCGCGATTGCCGGAATTCCTCTTGGACTGATGACCTGGCCCGCACATCTATTCTCCTTGCCCAATCCATCGGGCACGTTCCTGAAACTCGATTTTCTTGCCGCCACCAAGCTCGGCCTGGGCGAATTGGTCTTCGTTTTTTTCTTCGTCGACCTGTTCGATAACGTTGGGACGCTTGTTGGCGTGTGCGAGCAGGGAGGATTCCTGCGGGATGGAAAACTACCGCGGGCGAGCCGCGCGTTATTGGCCGATGCTGTGGGTACGATGGTGGGGGCGCTGACCGGCACCTCGACGGTGACAGGTTACATTGAAAGCGCGGCGGGAGTGGCGGCCGGTGCGCGAACCGGGCTGGGGAATGTGATTATCGCCGCGCTGTTCCTGGGAGCGATGTTTTGCGCGCCGCTGGTCGCCGCGATCCCAACGTATGCTACGGCTCCCGCGCTGATTCTGGTCGGCGCGCTGATGTGCAGCTCCGTTGCGAGAGTGCACTGGGATGATTTCACCGATGGCTTTCCCGCATTTATGACCATTGTCGCGACACCGCTTACATTCAGCATCGCCACCGGATTGAGTCTTGGCCTGCTGTCTTTTACCTTTATCAAAATTGGCACGGGGAAATATCGCGAAATCAGCCCGCTGATCTGGGTTTTGTCGGTCCTGTTTTTACTTCGGTTCATTTTTCTGGGATCGGAATAAAAATTATCGAACCCTTTAGAGGAACATGCCCTGGTTCCGCGTGAGGTCAATCACCTGCAGGCGATCGCTCGCGCCGACGCGCCGCAGCATCCTGTGTATGTGATTCTTTACCGTGTGCTCGGAGATGTTCAAGTGGCATCCTATTTCCTTATTGGTAAACACCTGCGCGATTAAAGGGATCAACTGCTGCTGCCGGCGCGTCAAGCCCAGCGCGACCTTGATGCGCGAACTGGGGAAAGAGGCCCATTGCCGGGTAATGGTCCGGAACAGTGACATGCACAGTTGCGAGGGACATACGGCCTGTCCGTGCCCTACCGACCGCACCGCCGCGATCACATCCGCCGCGGAGGCGTCCTTCAGCAGATATCCCACTGCCCCTGCTCTGACGCTCTTCAGGAAAATCTCGGGGTCATCCTCCATATCAATCAGGATGATTTTGATATTCGGTACTTGCGCCACGATTTCGGGGATGAGCGCGTAACCGGAAAGCTGCACGGTAATCGCGTCAATCACCAGGACGTCCGCGTCAAGCATCGCGATAGAAGACGATTTTTCCGGCACGTATGCGGAGACGCCGCAAACTTCGACATCACCCTTCTTGGCCAGCAGCCTTGCAAGAGCTTCCCGTAAGAGACGATTCCCCGCTACCAGAAATACAGAGATCATATTGTTCATCCGACTCCCTCAGGTAAGTTTCCATATCGTGGCCCGGATAAAACTTCAAATGGAATGCGACATTCCGCGGGGGTGCGCGGAGCTTATTCGGAACGGGGATGAAAACGCTGACACGTATCCAACGCCTTCCAAGCTATCACAATTTCTTTTTTGTCAGGGGCTGAGATGAAGCAAAGGAGAGAGGCGTGATTCAGAATGAAACATGCCTACTCGTCTGCTTGTGCCCGGCTTATGCAGCCTCTCGTTCGAGCGTGGCATGGCGCGCTTCAGGCCCTGCGCCGATTACGATGACGCCAATCAACACGACTATGACGAGTGTTCCGGCCATCGCTTGTCCGTAGGAGAAATAGTGAGTCGCCTGGGCTTCCATAGTTGGCGCGCGGGAGGCAAGGAGAACGCCCAGCTGGTAAGCAAATCCGGGCAATAAGGCACGTGCTTTTCCAGGCACGAGCTCATTGATATGCGCGGGAATTACACCCCATGCTCCCTGCACCATGAATTGCATCAGGAATGCGCCCACGGAAATCAACACGAGGCCATGGCTGAACACCCAAACCGGAATCAGCAGGAGCGCAAAAATCATTGCCGCGATCATGGTGCGCCTCCTGCCCTGCCGGTCGGAAACAAATCCGGCGACGATGCCGCCCACAATCGCCCCCAGCATGGAGATTACTCCGACAATCGCGGTCAATTTTGGGCTGAAGTGAATCTGCTGCTGAAGAAACGTCGGGTAAAGATCCTGCGTGCCATGCGAAAGAAAATTCATCACCGTCATCAGCAGGATCAAGTAGAGAAATCGCTTCCCGTTGAGGGCAATCGTATGCAGGTAGTCGCCCCAATCGGTTTTGGGAGGCGGCGCTCCCCTCACTTCGGTGCTTTCTCTGACGTTCATGAGCAACACAACGGTCAGCAAAGCCGGCACAACACTCAAGAAAAACATCGGGCGCCATCCCCAGTGCGGGAAAACAGTCCAGAATGCTACTGCGGCAAACAGATTTCCAAGTGCGTAGCCTTCCTGAAGGATTCCGGAAAAAATCCCGCGACGCTCCTTGGACACCGACTCCATGGCCAGAGAGGCGCCCAAGCCCCAGATTCCGCCCATTCCGATTCCAAAGAGTAGCCGGAGGATCAGCAGAGATTTATAAGTCGGCGCCAGCCCGGAGAGACACTCGACGACCGCGTAGAACAAAATATTCGCAATCAACGGCTTGCGCCTGCCGTAATGGTCTCCCAGCAACCCGAAAATAAATGCGCCTACGGGCCGCATCATTAAACTTGCGGTGAGCAGGAATGCGATATCGACGATTGGTCTTTTGAATTCGATGGCGACCTGGCTGAGGACGTACGTGAGAATGAAGAAATCAAAAGCGTCGAAAGTCCAGGCCAGAAAACCTGCGGAGAATGCGTTGCGGGAATTCGCGTTCGACTGCGCGGACGAGGGGGCGCTCATCTCTGTGATTCAGCCAGGTTGAAGGATGTTGAAGCCCGGGAACCGCTCAAATACACGCGCACAATCCAGCCTTCTTCCTGTGCTTCAGAGCGGTTAACACCAATTCTTCCTTTCAGGAACGGCCTACCGAATGGCGCGAGTATACATCCCGCCGCGAGGAAAGGAAAAGTTCAATTTCGCAGCGCGGGAAGAAGAAATTTTACGAGGACATGTGGGAGGCTAACAATTTTCTCCCAAACGTGAGAGAATATCGCTGCGCGGTAGTGGCGGAACTGGCAGACGCACCAGCTTGAGGGGCTGGCGGTAGCAATACCATGGAGGTTCGAGTCCTCTCTACCGCACCATCGTATTACTCCACCTAAAAATTGGCACAGAATGGCGCAAATCGCGGATGTTTGCGCTTTTTTATTTATGGAAGATATTCAATCTGATCGCGGCGACGGTTTGACCGTCTAGAGTTCCGCGGTCTGAAGTTTTTCAAAGTTCTTACTTCGATGGCGGCGCCGCGGGAGCAGGCGTTACCGGGGCTGCCGGAGCAGGTGCAACAGGCATCGGCGGAGCTGCCGGCTTAGTGGATGTCTTCGAGAATTCCTGCAAAATCGAACGGCCGGTAGATGCTGCAATGGTGTTCTGGTGCATCGTCATGGCCATCGACGTAAGCATGAACATGATGGCGCACCACGTGGTCGCCTTGGTGAGGAACGTTGCCGCACCGCGCGGCCCAAACGCCGTCTGGCTGCCCGCGCCGCCAAACGCACCTGCCAAATCCGCGGCCTCGCCGCTTTGCAGCATGATGACGATAATCAACACTGCGCAGATGACAACGTGCAACGTGACCAGCACAAAGTAAAATCGCCAGCCCACGTACAACATGGACAGGCCAACCGCGATCGAAATTGCCCACTTTACTTCTTTTGGCATTTCACTTCCTGCCCTTCAAAAATTCACAATGGAGGCAAATGCCTCCGGATTCAAACTTGCGCCGCCGACCAGCGCCCCGTCAATTTCAATCTGCGACATCAAACCCTTGCAATTGTTGGGTTTGACACTTCCCCCGTACAGGATTCGCAATCCGGCCGCTCGCTCCGGCGTAAAACTCGCTGCCGCTTGTTGGCGGAGAAACCGGTGCGCATCAGACGCAATTTCAGGCGTAGCAGTTCGGCCGGTGCCAATCGCCCATACTGGCTCGTAAGCAAGAATGATACGCGAGAACTCGGCACCGGTCAACGCAGCCACGCCCTCCCGAAACTGCCGGCCAAGCACTTCTTCCGTTTTCCCGGCTTCCCGCTCGGCAAGCAGCTCCCCGACGCACATGATCGGAGTCAGCCCCGCCGACAGTGCCGCCTTCACCTTCCAGTTGACGCTCTCGTCCGTCTCCCCGAAGAATTGCCGCCGCTCGGAATGGCCGATGATGACGGCACGGCACCCGACTTCCACGAGCATCGCGCCGGAAACTTCACCCGTATAGGCTCCCTCGGGTTCCCCATGCATATCCTGCGCGGCAATCGAAATCGCGGTTCCCCTGGTCGCTTCCACGGAAACGGCGAGCGCCGTAAATGGGGGGGCAACAATAATGTCGCAGTGCGTCGAAGAGACCACCAGCGGGGCAACGGCCGCAAAATAGGCGCGCGCCTCCGCCTGCGTCTTGTACATTTTCCAGTTCCCAGCGATTACTGGTCGCCGCATCGGACCTCTTTCGGCTAAAGAACAAAACGTGACACAGAGATCACGGAGAAGCACAGAGAGGAAAAGCCAGTAATTTTGTTTTTGCCTTTCTCTGTGAACTCTGTGCCCTCTGTGTTAAATCTTTTCTCCGTAGCTCAGATTTTATCCGTCAGCGCCTCGACTCCTGGCAATTGTCGCCCGCCCAGGAATTCGAGCGACGCGCCGCCTCCTGTCGAAATATGCGAAACTTTGTCCGCAAGCCCGGCCGCATGGATCGCAGCGACGGAATCTCCACCACCTACGATTGAAGTCGCGCCCTTGGACGTCGCTGCCGCGACCGCGCGCGCAATTTCGAGCGTGCCCACGGCGAACGCAGGCATCTCGAAGACGCCCATCGGGCCATTCCACACAATCGTCTTCGCCCGCGCGATCTCGGCGCTGAATTTTGCGATCGTTTCCGGTCCGATGTCGAGCCCCATCCATCCGTCGGGAGTGTCATTTACGCTGGTGGTTTGCGTTTTCGTATCCGCCTTGAATTCTGCGCCCAGCACATGATCGGTTGGAAGCAGCAGGCGGAAGTTCCTCTGCTTGGCTTCGGCAATTAATTTCCGCGCCAGGTCCAGCTTGTCCACTTCGACCAGCGATTTCCCGATCGGCAGGCCCTGCGATTTCAAGAATGTATAGGCCATTCCGCCCCCGATCAGCATGGAGTCGGCAACGCGCATCAGGTTCTCGACGACTTCGATTTTGTCCGAGACCTTCGCCCCGCCCAGCACCGCGACGAATGGCCGCTCGGGATTTGACAGCGCCTTGCCGAGGTAGGCCAGTTCCCTCTCCATCAGCAGCCCCGCCGCGGCCTGCTTCACGAAGCGCGTGATGCCCACTACCGAAGCATGCGCGCGATGCGCCGAACCAAACGCGTCGCACACAAATATTCCGTCGCACAGCGCAGCCAGTTGGCGCGAGAACCCTTCGTCATTGGCCTCTTCTTCGGCGTGGTAGCGGACATTTTCGAGCAGGAGGACGGCGCCGTTCGCGAGCGCGCGGCTTTTTGCTTCCGCGTCCGCGCCCACGCAGTCCGAAGCGAACTCCACCGGAGCGCCGAGCAACTCCGCAAGCTTCGCCGCCACCGGACGCAGGCTGTAATTTGGATCGGGCTTGCCCTTGGGCCGGCCCAAATGTGAAGCCAGCACAAGCCGCGCTCCTCGCTCGCGCGCGAATTCCAGTGTCGGAAGCGTTTCCCGAATGCGAGTATCGTCGGTGACACGCGCGCCGTCGAGCGGCACATTGAAGTCCACGCGAATGAATACGCGTTTGCCGCCCATTTCCAGATCGCGTATCGAAAGTTTGTTCATGATTTATGAGTAGGAGAGCCCTTGTCCCCCGAGGATAGATAGTGTTTCAATTTGACTGTCCTGGCACGCGAAACAGAAACGTTTTCCCCCGAGAGGCCGGATCCCACCCTTTTTTTATGGCTTGCCGAACAACCGCCTCGATTGTTTTCACGGAGAACTTTGGGCGTTGAGGAAGTTTGGGCAATGGTAACCGACTCAAGGCACGCTTCCTATCGAATGGGTATTCGAGAATCAACTCTCGATGGCGCTCGTCCTCTGTCCGAACGGAAATGCATAACCCTTTATATCCATGCTCGGTAGTCCATTGCGGTTCGCTAAGCAGCCGCCAACAAAGGCTGACACTATCGATTTCGATCAATCCTTCCTTTGGACGTTTATGCCTCTTCTTTTGACCATGCATCAAGCCGCCCGTCTTCGCCGCTTCCAAGTCATGCCCTACAATTTCGACGCCAGCAATTGAATCAAATCCCGGCAGCGGCTTGAATAGCCCCATTCGTTGTCATACCACGCCAGGACTTTCGCGCAATTCGATCCCACGGCGCGCGTGTACCCGGAATCCACGATCGAAGAATGAGGATTGCCTTTGAAATCGATCGAAACCAGCTCTTCCTCCGTGTATTCGAGAATATTTTTCATCGGCCCATCGGCTGCGCGACGCAACGCCGCGTTCACGCTGTCCACTGTGATAGGTTTATCCGTCATCACGGTGAGATCCACCACGCTCACATTTGGAGTTGGCACGCGGATGGAATAGCCGTCCAGCTTCCCTTTCAGTTCCGGGATCACCAGGTGCAGCGCCTTGGCCGCTCCAGTGGACGTCGGAATCATCGAAAGCGCGGCGGCGCGCGCGCGGCGCAGGTCCTTGTGCGGCAGGTCGAGCAATTTCTGGTCATTCGTGTAGGAGTGAATCGTCGTCATCGTGCCGCAGTTGATGCCGAACGTGTCATGGATCACTTTCGCAACGGGCGCGAGGCAATTCGTCGTGCAGGAGGCGTTTGAAATGATGTGGTGTTTTGCCGGATCGTACATCTTGTCGTTTACGCCCAGCACGACCGTGAGGTCCTCCTCCGTGGCGGGCGCCGAAATGATTACCTTTTTCACGCTTCCGCGCATGTGCTTTCCGGCGTCGGAGCCTTTCGTGAACAGTCCAGTCGATTCGATGACGATCTCGGCGCCGACAGAGGTCCAGTCAATCTCCGAGGGATCCTTCGTCTTGAATACGCGGAAGCTCTTGCCGTCCACTGCGATCGAATCATCCGTGTGGGTTATCTTCTGGTGCAGGTTTCCCAGGACGGAGTCGTACTTTAGCAGATGCGCCAGAGTTTTCGAGTCGGTCACATCGTTGACCGCGACAAACTCGATCGCCGCATTTCCCAGCGACGCGCGCACGATGTTCCGACCGATGCGGCCAAAACCGTTGATCCCCACTTTAATCGGCATGAATCCTCCGGAAGAATGAATAGCACACGATAACAAACAGCGCCATGCGCCCGCACACACAATCGTCGCGTATCTCAATCAATGCGCAATCACGAAATGCTAGGGTGGCGACATGGAAATGTCAACCGAATCGCCCGCGCTATTTCCGATGGCAGGCCATCAGTTTTGCGAGTCTGTCTTCAGGATCCCTTGCAGCACGCTCAGCCTTCCGTCAATCGCACCAATGCGCAGACTCAGAATTTTTGCGATCAATGGATACACGTTGACATTTTCGAATGATGCGACGGTGACGCCGGCGCGAATGTCGGGGCCTTGGGCGACGAAAATTGCTTTCATCGTGGGCATCGTGCTCGGATCGTACCCGTGCTGGCCGACGCTGGGCTTCGAGGGATTACCGTTGGACATGGGAAGATGGGCAGCGATGTTATAGGGCCCGGTTGGCACAACGACCGGATCTCCCTCGCGCGGATTTGAACTAAAGTTCAGGTACTTCGGAACCTCCGCACGCCGATACACCTTGAAAGTATCGCTCGCGCCCAGCAGAGATTTGTACGCCTTTTCCACATCCTCCTCAGACGGCGCATATAGGAGCGGCCCTACAGTTACGAATTGGGACAGGTCAGCCCATTTGTCAAGAACCACCCAACCTCCCTGCGTGGTTTCCATACCGTGGTCGGCCACTACGATCAAATCAACCGGCAAGTGAAGTGACTCGATCCCGGCGGACAGTTTTCCCATCATTTCGTCCAGATGCCGGACGGCCTCGCCGGTCTCGGGAGCGTCTGGACCGTATGTGTGCCCTGCGTGGTCCACATTCGAGTAGTAGAGCGTAAGGAAATGCGGTCTCTGTTCGGGCGGAAGACGCAGCCACGCGATGATCTGATCCACGCGTTCCTCATCGGGAACTTTATCGTCATATGCCAGGTAATAGCTGGGCCGCTTCCCATGTATCTCCGCCTCAGAACCCGGCCAGAAGAAGCTTGCCGCCCGCATTCCCTGCTCCTCCGCGAGTACCCATAGAGGCGTGCCGCCATACCAACTGCCGTCAACTGCCGTCTTCAGGTCGGTATACGAGAAACGCTGTTTCCGCACGGGATCATAAAAGCTGTTGGCAACGATTCCGTGATGCTCCGGGTAAAGTCCGGTAACGATCGTGTAGTGATTGGGAAATGTGACCGAGGGGTACGCGGGGATCATCCCCTCTGGAGCGCTCGCGCCACGAGCAGCCATCGCCAGCAGGTTTTTTGCGCCGTATTTTTGCGCATAGTCGTACCGGAATCCATCGAGTGACACGAGAACTACATAATGTTTGGGTTGTTGCGCCGCGGCATTCGGAGGATTTGGGACTTCGATAACCGGGACAGCGGTTTGCGCGCGGCAAAATGTCGCGAACAGAAAGAGGACGAGTACACATACATATTTTCTGAATCCGACAGGAGACTGACGGATCGGATTGCTTCCGCGGCAGAACGCGTTACTGCTTTCGTAATCGCTCAAAAGTGGGAAACTCTCAATTTTGCGAATTCTTTCGCAATATTCCCTGCAGCACGCGCAGCTGGCCGTCGATTGTGCCCGTGCGCAGTCCCAGAAGCTTCGCGACGAGGGGGTACACATTGACGTTATCGAACGGAGCAACAGTCACTCCGGCGCGGATGTCCGGTCCCTCAGCATAGAAAATTGCCTTCATGTCGGGAACCAGCTGCGGATCGTATCCATGTTGGCCCCGATCGGTGTTTGGAGGATCGCCGAACGATAGCGCTTCGTGCGCCCGAATGTACCAAGGGCCATTGGCGACGATAATCGGGTCGCCCTCGCGCGGATTCGAGTCGTAATGGAGGTACTTGGGAACATGCGCCCGGCGATACACCGTGAACTTGTCGCTTGCTCCGCGCAGCTGTTCATAAGCCTTTTCGGCGGCGGCTTCGGAATCCGGATACAGGAGCGTCGTCACCACGTCCCCCGCGACTTGAAAATGTGAAAGGTCAGCGAATTTGTCCAGGTAGGTCCACTCCTTCACCGCGGTTGCTTCCCCATGATCGGAAACCACAATCAGGTCAACGGGCAGATTCAACGTCGCCAATCCCGCCTGCAACTTTCCAATCATGTCGTCGAGATGTTTTACGGCGTCGGCGACTTCTGGGCTGTCTGGACTGTGTTTGTGCCCGGCGTAATCCACGTTCGCGTAGTACAGGGTGATCATGTGCGGTCTTTGCTCCGGCGGAAGCTGCAGCCAGGAGAGAACCATGTCCACGCGCTTTTCATCGGGATAATTGGCATCGTAATTCAGATAATAGCTTGGCCGCTTTCCCTGTATTTCCGCTTCCGAACCCACCCAAAAAAAAGACGCGGATCGCATTCCCTGTTGTTCGGCCAGCACCCAAAGCGGCGTGCCGTCGTACCAGGTCCCATCGTTTGAGTTCTTTGAATTCGTGTACGAATACCGATCGTTGCGGGCGGGATCGTAAAAGTTGTTGGCGACAATGCCGCTATGCTCGGGGTAGAGGCCAGTCACGAGCGTATAGTGGTTGGAGAACGTCAGCGAAGGATACGAGGGAATCATCCCCTTCGGAGCGCTGGCCCCGTGGGCAGCCATCAGCAAAAGATTTTTCGCCCCATACTTCATCGCATAGTCGTACCGGAATCCATCGAAAGACACCAGAACGACGTAATGCTTCGCCTGTTGCGCAGCCGAATTCGGCGGATTGGGAACTTCGATGACCGGAGGAAGAATTTGCGCGGCGCAAAACGTCACGGACAAACCGATCACCAGCAACGCAGCCCAGAGTCGAGTACGTATTCGGTTCGGGCACAGATTCATCCGGCTTTTCCCTCAATCTTGCTTAGAATAAGACCAAAGAGCGGGAGTACAACAACGGTTCAACGCCAACGAAATGCTTTTTACAGCCAGGATTACTGTGGAAATTGCTCGACCTTTGTAACTTTGTCGCCGTCAAACTTCACGAAAATCGTTTTGGCGGGAGGTTTTCCATAGATCCAGTCTTCAGTTTCGCTCCCGTCCTCTCCTTTTTCGCGGACCTTGCGGTCAGGCCGCCCAAGAGCCGCAAGCACCATCTCACGGTCCATGCCCACGGCGGGCCGCTTGTCCTGAATGGCCTTCTGAATATCGGGCGGCAAAGTATCCACCCACTGGACGGCCGCGGAATGCTGTTTGGAGAAATCGAGCACGCTGGAAAGTTCCTGCTTCAACTGATCGGGAGTCAGATCGGGCACCGCACCATCAAAATCGAGAAAGATCGTCGCACCCGCATTCGCAGGACCGGTCGTATCGGGCTGCTGCTCCGTCATTGTGGGCACGCCGCCGACTTCCATGTGGATACGATCGCGCAAACGCTTCTTTCCGCGCCCGCCGCCGTTGATGTCCACAATAATCTGGCGATCCTTGAATTCGAGGCTGGTAATCTGCGCCTTATCGCCCGGGTTAATCGCCGAGCCCGCCGCCCCCAGTGTCATCCGCAGCTGATTATCGTTCAATGCAGCGCCGGCCTTGATATGAAGTCCGTTTTTCCCCGCGGGGAGAGGCTGCAGCACGCGTACGTACTCGCTATCCAGGTAACGCACCAGCGTCAGACGCGATTCCGGCTGCAGAGGCCCGTCCTTCGCATTGTCAGTGGTCTTGTCGGGGCTATTGCCAGATTTATCGGCGGATTTTGCGGGTGCAGTTTGGTTTTGATCGTTTGCTGGAGCCATGACCGGCAAAAACGGTAGATTCTCGCTCGGCGGGAATTCGACGGGCTGTGTAACAGGCGGGCGCCAACGCATTACTCCGGATACATCTGCACTCAACAGGAGCGCGGCCGTGGCCACCATCGATCCAACCCGGAGCATGCGGCACCTTCTCGCCGAATTTTACCACTAATTTGGGATATCGCTCCACGAACCTTAATTTCAAACCATCTGCCGGCCAACCGGCCTTTGATTTAGAAATTGGGCGCGCCTGCCCTTCGGCGTTGGATGAGTTTGTCTCTTGCAGCTGTCATCATCGACTTGAGAGAAGGGGCCAAGCCAAGGCCCGTCCTTGAAAGACCAACAAGGACGGGCCAAGCGCCAGATAATTAGGATCCCGCACGAGAAACCCTCTAACGGGACACTGGAAGCCATATTCTAATACTTTCCATAAACCATCCCTGGCGGGTTTCTGCCAGTTGTTGGATCACTCGCATCGGTTGCTCTATCGTTTCCCTGTGCTCACGTGACCGCGCCCATCGCGCATTTCATTTCCCTTGAAATGTGAAATCTTATCGAGAGGCTTTGAGGGCTCGGGTTTATCGCCAACGTTCGGCCTTGGGCCTCGATAGCCGCGCTGAGTGTCGTACCGATTATTTACATGGCCTTGGAAGCTGTCAGCACCATGAAACCATGGGCCAGCGCCAATGAGAAGTTGTCCCGCCTTTAGTTGAAACCTGAAAGAGAAGCAGCGGCTCTCGACCCGAACTCGGATAGAGTTCGGGTTGCAAACTCTACGTTGAGAGGAGAGCCGCTGTGAGGAAAACGTATC
>Ga0182024_10009237_pt1 | contig 20453 bp, 17 predicted proteins | sample P32metaG_FD_120480 | JGI IMG/M metagenome (GOLD analysis project Ga0182024, IMG submission 120480) | Permafrost microbial communities from Stordalen Mire, Sweden - P3-2 metaG (Illumina Assembly) | ecosystem: Environmental > Terrestrial > Soil > Wetlands > Permafrost | place: Sweden: Stordalen... | reverse complement strand
CGCTTCAAGAAACACCTCGCGGTGTCCCCAGCAAGACTCGAGGTCAGGATGGATTCGCTACTTCCTTTCCTGTAGGGCTCTTGCATCCCCTACAACATGCCGGTTTATCCCGGCGCTCTCCGGTTAGCCCGTCAACCGGGAGCAATCGCGATCACTCCCTGCAAGTCGACTTTGCGAGATCAATCGGCCTGCGATCCGCAAAGACGCATATGCAAGTCAGACCGGCTATCCCGCCTACGCTTAGCGATGGGAGAACGCTGAGGACGGGCTCTGCTCAGAGTCTGCTTCGCTTCCTCCGAGGTCCATCCGTTCGATTAGACCGTCTGCGATGGTATAAGCATGCCAGACCTCGCTGTCTGAAAGCACATCGCCACCAAGGCTCTTCACAAGCTGATGGACTCGGACATCGATCTTGCCCGCTCCACGGTCGATCACCTCAATCGGTTCGACATGAGGATCGAACTCTTTCCACTGGCGGCTCCAGTAGGCACGAATCTCTTCTTTCCCGACTACACGCCCGCCTTCCGATGCCTTGGGCCAACTGACGCTCTCCCTCATCAGCGCCAACGCACCATCGATGTTCCGTTGGTTGAAAGCAGAGTAGACCTCGGCTATGAGCGTCTGTGTGTTTGCCACATATTCCTCCGTGTGGATGATCATTCAGCCAGTATGAACATTATAGGTCCTGAAAAACGATAGCTCCCTATCGGGACTGCCCCGAAGCAGAAGTGCGGGGATGACAGGTCGGTGTCGTCGGGGCAGTTTCGATAGGGATCTATCGTTTGCCGTTACCAATCCGACTCCGAGTCCACGGCTTTGCACTTGCCCCTATTAGGAATGCATTGACGCAGGGCGGCTTCTCTTCTCCACCGAGAGCGCGCTGATAGGAAACACAACGACTACGACGAGATACGTGATTGATCCCGCTAAGCGGCTCTTCGCGCGTATGAAATAACTTAGAATATGACCGGGAGGTATTATGTCCGTCGCTCAGACGCTTTCACCCGCCCGGGAGCTATTACACACGCACCTACGTCAATCCCAGCGACGCCGACGTACCAGGCTTCAGTGTTTTCACCCGGCGTAACGGAACGGTTTATCACTTCTACAGTGGCGAGGTGAGCGCTGCGATGGCCGACCCCGGACGGGATCCGCGCGGTGCCCCCGACCCCGACCCTCTTTGGCTGATGTTGGATCTGACGCCGGAGGGTCGCGGCACCGACTGGTACCCGAAGCTCGAGTACGATCACAAATAGCCCGAGACTTCCTTTCGCCGATACCAAGACGAGGTGATTCTAGACATCTCTCCTTACGACCTTTTCTAAAGCATGCGCGTCATATTTGAGCCACTCGTCGGATACGCAAATATCATGTGCTTTAGATCGGTGGCGCGCATTCCGGAACGAATGGCAAGTGCGAAGAGATTGATGACTTCACCGGCCTCGCTCCCTAGAATATGAGCGCCCAGAATGCGGTCTGTGCCTTCCTCCACGAGCACTTTGTAGCCGGAGTATGATTCCCCGACCCGTCGAGACGAATACCAAGTCGAGGTCATCTCTTTCTTGACCCTGAACTTAAGCTTTTGCTCACTTGCCCCGCGTTCACTGAGACCGACAGCAGCGAGCGAGGGGATCGAGAAGACGACCGACGGAATGCCGAGGTAATTTGGTCTCTGATGATTTCCCTGCAAGAGGTTTGCGGCCACGATCAGCCCTTCATAGCTCGCCACAGGAGCCATCGGCGGGCCTCCACTGGCGGCAGCATCTCCCGCCGCATACACAGCTGGAATCGACACACTTTGCAAGAATTCGTTGACTCGCACTCCCCGCTTCTCCCATTCGATCCCCGCAGCATCCAGATTCAGGCCCTTGATCTCGGGCACGCGACCCGCAGCATGCACAGCCATATCCGTCTGAAACACGCCCGTCTTCTCAGAAGCGACTGCCCGGACAATCAACTGACCCGAGCTCTTTTCGATCCCTATCGCTTCGGTTCCCAGATGAACGTCAATGCCAAGGTCGCGAGTTCGCTCAACCAGTTGATCAACGAGATCCGGGTCAAAAAGCGCAAGAGGGCGCGGGCCACGGTGGAGGATTGTGACCTGCGATCCCGCAAGCGCGGCTACATGCGCAAACTCAAACGCGATATACCCGCCTCCGATAAAGAGAATCCGCCGCGGGAGTTCATTCAACTCCAGGAACTGATCGCTTGTCGTAAGGTACTCAGCCCCAGGAATCCCCAAATCTGTCGGTACCTCCCCGGTCGCGATAACGACGTGCCGTCCCTCCAACGTCTCTTCTCCTACTTGTACTGTAGTTGGACCGGCGAAGCGCGCCAGACCATGGAACGCCGCGATGCCGGCTTTCGCGAATCCGTCTTCGCGCCGTTTTGGAACGGGCTCAGTGAAAGAACGCTTGAAACGCATTAACTCGGGCCAATCAATCTGAAGCTTCGCGGCCTGAATTCCTTTTCCTTTCATTCGATGAATCCAGTCAACGGCTTCGGCAGCTCCGACGAGCACTTTCTTTGGGTCGCATCCCCGTAGGGCACAGGTACCTCCGAACGGCCTCGAATCCACAATCGCAACCTGCCAGCCTGCTTCGCTGCAGCGCGACGCCACCGCCGAGGCGCCTGATCCTGTTCCGATTGCGATCACATCAAATTTTCTAGGCATGTTTCCCTCAAGCATTTTGCATTTGTTCCGGCAAGCTGAGACACTGCCGCGCCCGGCTTCGAGGCTTTGGAATCCGGGCTTTCGTTTCACAGCACAGTTTAGACCTGCGAATTGCTTGCCACACCTCGGCTTTGCAAAACTTGGCGGTTCCGCGAAGAATACGGATAACGGTTGAGAGCGAATCAACTCATTTCGGAACGCAGGGAAGGAACACAACGATGTCCTATCAGCCTATCGAGAATTACGGAATCATCGGCAACATGCGCACGGTTGCCTTGGTGGGCATGACCGGTTCGATCGACTGGTACTGCTATCCACGGTTTGACTCGTCCAGCATTTTCGGAGCGATCTTGGATGACAAAAAGGGGGGCGATTCCAAATCTCCGCCGGCGCTGACGGTGTCCGGCACAAGCAGGTCTATTGGTCTTCCACCAACGTCTTGGTTACGCGCTTCTTTTTGCGGGATGGAATCGCCGAGCTAGAAGACTTCATGCCAGTGGGTTTACCCTCCGAATCGCCGGCGGAACCGTTAAGGTCAAAGACGAAGTGAAAATAGAATTCGATATCGTTCCAGTTCAATTGCCGATTGTGCTGGTCCCACAGGATTGTCCACTGCGTAAGGAAGTGCGAAGAATACGAGTAGCCGATATCGTAGGGCATTGGCCACGGCAGCAATTTCCCCCGTTCATCCAACTGCACTGGATGACCCGCGATCGTGGGCGCATCCACCACCGAAGTCACCGGAAACGGCTTCTGCTGTCCCGCGAGCATCGTACTCAAAAACAGCACTCTCACGAGAACGAGCGCGATTTTGGTAAGCAGAGCCATTCCATCCAGTGGTTGAATCTCATGGCGACTCAGTGGCGTGCCAGAGGTGGTGGCCATGCGGTGCGCGTAATTATAGTCGCGCAGCACATCGGAGAAGAATCCAACGATCCTAGGTGGTTTGTCGGCTATTCGGAAACTATCCAGAAACGGGCTTGGAGGAAATCAATGGCGATCTCCCCCAAGCGGACTTCGGGACAAAGTCGTCGGAGTCAGCGGCGGAACGTAACTGCCCGTTTGCTCGTGATTCGGGCATAATTCGCAGTCGCAGGTTCAGTGCTTACACCCGTGATCCACCGCGGGTGCTAGTCTTACGTAGCAACGATGAGCAACCGCGACATCCAGGCGGCTTGGAAATATCACGATGGCACGAAACACTCTCCCTGGAGTATTCGTAGCAATCCTCACTTCCTGGACTGGGCGAATCGACCGCATCCTTTCAAAATCTATCCGAAGATAGAGCCGTTTCCGCTACCGCGAGACGTGCGGCAAACGGGCGTGGCCGCGTGCTCTGCGATCTCTGAGCTAGTGTCCTCATCGCGAGCCGATTTGGTGCCTAACCTTCATGATCTGGCGCGCATTCTCTATTTCTCGGCGGGGATTACCAGACAGCGCTTATCCGCAAGTGGACCAATCTATTTTCGTGCGGCTGCTTGCACCGGCGCTCTCTACGAGATCGAGCTGTACGTCGTGACTGGCAATCTTGAGGGTCTGGATGCCGGCGTATATCACTTCAATCCGGGGGATGTATCGCTACGGCTGTTAAGAAAAGGTGATTTTCGAAGAAACTTGGCTCAGGCGACGGCGATGGAACCCGCTGTGGCTCACGCGCCCGCGACAATCATCTGTACCGGAACATACTGGCGGAACGCCTGGAAGTACCAGGCGCGCACCTATCGCCATTTCGGTTGGGACAACGGCACGCTGCTGGCGAATATGATGGCCGTTTCTGCGGCTTCGGGGATGCTGGCCGAGATCGTGCTCGGGTTCGTGGACGGCGAGGTAAACCGTCTACTTGATCTCGATACGCGGCGCGAGGTTTCCTTGTGTCTCGTACCGATCGGGCGCAAATCGGAAAGTCCTCTGCCAGTCGTGAGAGAGAGTCAGGCGCTCGGCCTGGAGACGATCCCACTTTCGCAGTGTGAGGTCGAGTATCCCGCCATGCTTGAGATGCACGAGGCGTCTTCACTTGAGTCCGAAGAGGAGGTAGTTCAGTGGCGCGGGAAGCAACTGGTCCTTTCCCCTTCCGCTCCGGCGGGCGAGGAAGTTCAATTGCAGAGTCTGCCGGAAGAGGAACAACCGAAGGACACGATCGAGCAGGTGATCCTGCGCCGCGGTTCTTCCCGATCGTTCGATAAGACAGCATCCATTACATTGGCACAACTTTCAACCATTCTTGAGTGCGCCACGCGAGGTCTTCCAGCTGACTTGCTTAAGCCTCCCGGCACGCAACTAAACGATCTTTACCTGATCGTGCATTCGGTCGAGGGGCTCAAACCGGGCGCTTACTTCTTCCAGCGTGAGCGGAACACGCTAGAGCTTTTGAAGGAGGGAGAATTCCGCGCCGAAGCGTACCATCTCGGACTGGAGCAGCAGCTGCCGGCCGACGCCTGCGTGGACATCTTCTTTCTCGCCGATTTGAATCGCATTCTGGAGCGATACGGGAATCGCGGCTACCGGGCGGTCCAGTTGGAGGCGGGCGCCATCGGCGGCAGGATGTACCTGGCGACATATGCACAGCGCCTGGGTGCGACTGGGCTGACTTTCTTCGACGATGACGTGACTAATTTCTTTTCCCCGCACGCAAGAAACAAAAGTGCCACCTTCCTGCTTGCGATTGGCAAGGCGCTGAAACGCAAACCACAATAGAGCCCTGGGAGATGTCGGCGGCCTATCCGTCGCAGCCACCCGCACGAAGTGCCAAAATCTTACGCCGTACTTATTTGGCCGGTCTGCCATGATCGAGGCACAGTGCGACCAGTTCGGAGATATTCGCTTCGCCCACGCACATGACCGTGTCCGCGCCCCCCCAGTAGATTTTTACGGTTCCATCCGGCTCCGCAACAGCGCCACAGGTGAAGACGACGTTGTGCACATAGCCAGTGACCTCCCAAGGATCTTCCGGTTGCAAAATCCACGAGTCGCCCACACCAATGATCTTTGCCGGGTCGCTGAGGTCGTGAAGAGCAACCCCCAGACGATAAACAGATCCATCCATAGTTCGGAAGACTCCATGATAGATAGACAGCCATCCCTTGTCCGTTTTGATCGGAGGTGCGCCAGGACCGATCTTCATTTCATCCCAGTGATATTGCACAGGCCTCATGATGAGCTGTGATTGGCCCCAATAACAGAGATCCGGAGAATAGGAAATCCAGATTGACCAGGGGGCGATTTCAGAATGAGGACGGTCAAGCCGGGCATATAGCCCATCAAACTTCTCGGGAAAGATGACTACATTCCGATAATCCGCCTCCGTAATCAAGGAAACTCTGTCCACTTGATTGAAGTCCTTCGTCTTAGCCAGGGCGATCCGCACTCCATTTCGCGAGTAGGCACTGTAGGTGATGATGAACTCTCCCTCCACCAGGGTAACGCGCGGATCCTCCACCCCGAACTCTTCATAGGCAGCGAAAGGGCCTTCCTGGTCGGGAGTCAGAAAAGGCTGTGGATCTGCGGTAAAGCGGAACCCGTCGGCACTGCGTGCCAAGCCGATGATGGACCGTCCGGTGCGGAGATGGGAGCGGAAAAGCATGATGTATTCGTTCCCCTGCTTCACGACCGCCGCGTTGTGAACAGTCTCCACGGGATAGGGGATCTCGGCCTTGGTGAGGATGGGGTTGTGGCTGTACCGCTTGACAATTTCAGTCTTCACGATCGTTTCTTCGCCTCCAGATCAAAAATCGTTGAGTAAACTCGCTCGTATCCCTCCACCATGGTTTCGATCGAGAAGTGTTGTTGGACTCGTCTTCGGCAAGCAGGTCGGTCGATTTCAGAAATTCGTCCAACGGCCCGAACTGCTTCATTGACGTTGTCAACCAGAAAACCGGTCTGCCCAGTTTTGATCACCTCACGGCAAGAGCCGAGGTCCATAGCGACGACGGGCACGCCGGCGGCATTGGCTTCGACCAGCACAAGCCCGAACCGTTCCGGGATGGTGTTCAGGTGGAGCAACGCTCGGGCTCGAGCAAACAGGTCGTTCTTTCCTGTCACGCCCACCGGTCCTATATAAACGATGTTCTGATCGTCGAGATGGGGTTGGACCTGCTCCCGGAAATAGGCTTTGTCCTGGATAATACCAGCGATGATCAAACGCATTCCGCACAAGCCAGCAACCTCGATGGCCAGATGAACACCTTTATCCGGGTGGATCCGACCAAGGAAAATCAGGTCATCCCCGCCGTATTCCTGAAGCGGGTACAACGACAGATCAATGCCGTTGTAGACGGTCGCTAGGTAATTGAGCCCTCTCGCTCGGTCGGAGTCGCTGACGGAAACGAAATACCCATCGCGATACTTCTGATAGATCGGCATGATTTTGGCTGACGAGAATCCGTGGATCGTGGTGAGGACCGGTGTTTTGATCAGCCGCGTGTAGCTCAAGGGCATGAAGTCGTAGTGGCTGTGGATGAGATCAAACTCAGAAGCGTGCTCGAACACTTCGGAGATATGAAGGCATTCGGCTACTTTGGAATCAAGAGTAGAGTCCTCTTCATACCCCTTGTCCAGCACGGCATGCAAGTGAGCGCGGGTGACAGAATCCCCGCTAGCGAACAACGTCACGTCCCAGCCGCGGGCGATGAGCCCTTCGGTGACGTTGCTAGCCACCGTTTCCCAAGCGCCATATTGCCGAGGAGGCGTTCGCCAGGCTATTGGCGACAGGATCGCCACTCTTTTGTTGGGGTCTCTCATGCTATTCGACGGCACTTCCTAGTCCATAGCAGCCAGCACTTCATCGAGGTGAACGGTAGCGAAACCGGTGGCGTGATCGGCCATGGCATAGGGAATGATCAGTTCGCTGCCGTGCACGAGAGCACCACAGGTATAAACGACATTCGGAACGTATCCCTGACGCTCGTTTTGATTCGGCTTGAGCAAGGGTTCATGGAGGCGACCGATCACTTTGCTAGGGTTGTCGCGATCGAGGAGGAACGCGCCGATGCAGTACGTTCGGAGGGGACCGACACCATGGCTGAGGACTAGCCAGCCTGCTTCAGTTTCAATGGGGGACCCGCAATTCCCAAGCTGGACTAGTTCCCAAGAGAACGTCGGCTTAAGCAGCACTTTGCGTTCATGCCAGAAATGCACGTTGTCAGAAAACATGATGTAGATGTTTTCATTGTCTTGGCGGGAAAGCATGGCATACAGGCCATTGATTTTGCGAGGGAACATGGCCATGCCTTTGTTTTCTGCGGCCGGACCATTCAACGTGATAAACCGAAAGCGGAGGAAGTCGGTAGTCTCCACCAGCTCAGGCAAAATCACCTTGCCATCGAAGGCTGTGAAGGTGGCGTAGTATACGTGGGAGCCATCATCTTTCTGGAAGTAGACGAACCGGGCGTCTTCGATACCGTTGCGTTGCGACGGCGTGGCTGGGAAAAGAACCCGCTCAGACAACTGCTGCTGGGGCTGAAACTGAACCTCATAGTTGGACCGAGCCAAAGCCAACATCCCTCGGATCGCGTTACGGTCCGACACGCGTGACTGATTCACTTCCTCTTCCAGACTGGCGCGCAATTCTTCTAGTCCAAACGACTCTCCAAACTTGTCCATGGCCCGGCGTGTAAATTCGTTGGTCAATCCCAGCTCAAAGAGTTTTCGCTCAAATAGCGCCTTGTCGTAACTGGGGGTCGGAATCTGACGCGCCTCGGTAAGGAAGCCTCCTGAGGGCAGGACTTCGATCCGATGGTCGTCGTGGATAATGCCCGTTCGAAAAGTGATGGAAGAAATATGGCCCTCCCCCGTGGCGCGCAAGCTGAGGATAAAACGCAGAGCGCCGGAGGGCAGGTCAGACTGGTCAGGGTGCGGCACGATGGACGGATTAAACAGTGCTGCAGATTCTAAGGAGTATTCACAAACGAAATAAGAACCGATCAACAGCCGTCGCTGTTCGGAAATTTTCCTGTTGGTCAATAGGAAGTTGTGGACCTGTTCGAACCGCTCCAGGAAGGATCTGTGGATTTGCTGGTGTCGCTGGGAGAATTCAGCGGATACCTCGTCCAGGAGTGGCCCGACTTGGTCTTCTGGGAGCGACATGATCCTGGCGATAATCCTGCGAGATCGCTCGGGATCCTGGTGGCTGAACGGGCGCAGAAGAACGCGGGACTGGTCAGGTCGAAGGACTGTGGCCGTGCGTTGGACGCGAATCGATGTGGTCGCGATCATGGATTGGTTATTCCCGAGAAACGGGGCTGGAAACCGCGATTACGTCAATCGCAATTCTCTTCTTCCTTCCCATTCTTTACGGTTTGCTCAAGTGACTCGTCATGGTGTCGATTTCTAGATTGGGCGGCCTTCTTTGGGGAGTCATTGGCGTGGACCGGCATGTGCCACCACGCAAAGTCTACAAAGGCGACGGGGACAAGTCTGATCAAGAACGCTCACATCAAGAACCAGGTTCCGTCGACAGCAGGACCGACAACAATGGTGGCGTGGACCCAGGGCGACATCAAACAAAGAGCGCTTAGGATACGAATCGGATTAGGATGTTCTATCTCACTTCCCCGTTTCATCGATTTAATGGATCGTGGTGTTTCTTCTAAAAGTTCCTCCGCAGCCGTAAAGACCGTGCTGCGTATGAGACAAGAAGAGCTCCGTTTGGCTCTAATCGTGAGCCGGTCCCGATGGGCGAATTCGGATCCCGCCTGCGAGGTTCTGAGGGCTCTCGTTCGGCTGGTTAGGGTCGCAGACGTCTCCAAACAACAGAACTCGCCTCGGCGCGGGCGAGAATATTTCTTAATCGATCGGCTTCTCAATGCCCGTGCCGCGTTCGGCAATGTTCGGGATGCTCACGGGCAAGTGGCCGCGAATTGGGATTTCTCCGAAGAGAGCTTTCACCGCGCTGGTTTCGGAGACCGGCGCCGATGAGAACGTGCACAGATAGTTTTGAACGGACGGGAAATCCTGCGCCAGGTAGGGACTTCCAATTGCAATGAGCGCGGTCTTGGCGGCGGCATGATCGAGGATGGCCTGTAAAAGCACGCTGGTTGCGTCGGTCCTGCTTACCGCGCTCCCGCCGCCTCTGACGCCGGGAGTTGGCACCGCGTACACCGCCGCCAGCACAGTCTGCGCCTCATCGGCAGCCTTCAATATGCCCGCCGACATGGCTGTCGCGATTCGTGAGTCGACGTAGAAGATATGAGCATCGGGCGCGCGGGTGTGAAGCTGCCGCTCGAAAGCTCGTCCCGATTCCAATCGCACATCGTCGGTAAAAATCACAGCGACTACGCGATTCGTGATGGGCTCGGGAGCCTGATAGGGCAGCGGGACGGCCGATTTTTTTACAGCTTTCAGGGGAAGAACTTTGCCGTTATCACGAACCAGAGTGATGGCGTCATCGGAAATCTTCTGCGCCAGCGCGGCATTCTCTGGGAGGCCGATGATTTTATCCATCGCACTCAAATCGACGAGTCGCGCCCGCTGCAATCCTAACGAGGCCTTTGCCTGAAGAATTTTTCGCACCGAGCTATTCAGACGCTCGGAGGAAATTTCCCCGCTCGCCACTGCTGCCAACATGGCGCGGTAAGCGGCGTCCAGATCGGGCGGAATCAGCAGTACATCGTTGCCAGCCTTAAATGCATCGACGGCCGCGCGGCCGATATTCGCGGCATACAGACGAGTCAAGGCCGCCATGTCGAGAGCATCGCTGATCACAATTCCCTGGAAGCCGAGCTGCTCCTTGAGCAACTGCGTAACAATCGCCGGCGAAGTCACGGCAACTTTATTCGGATCGCTTTCGAGCGCGGGCACGGCTACATGCGCCACCATTACTGCATCAACTCCCGCGGCAATCGCTTGGCGAAACGGTGGAAGCTCGATGGAATCGAGCCGCGCGCGGCCGCCGCTGACCTGCGCTACGCCAAGGTGCGAATCGGTCGCCGTGTCGCCGTGTCCGGGAAAATGTTTGGCCGTGGTAAGCATTCCGTTCGAGTGCGCGCCACGAATGTAGGCGGCCACCATTTCGCCCACCTGCTGCGGATTTTCGCCGAACGAACGCGTGTTAATGATGGGATTCGCGGGATTGGAATTAACATCCGCCACCGGAAAAAAATTCCAGTGGACGCCAATGGCGCGTGCCTCCAACGCGGTGATCTTGCCAAAGCTCTCGGCATAATCAGCTTTTCCCGCCGCGCCAAAGGCCATCGCTTGAGGGAAGACGGTGGTTCCGTTCAGGCGTGAGGACAATCCGCTTTCGAAATCGGCCGCAATCAGCAGAGGCAGTTTCGATTGGTGCTGCAAGCGATTCACCAGCATCGCGGCCTCGTACGGTTGCCCTTTGATGAGGAACGGTCCGTCGACCGGAACGGTTAGCGCAAACGATCCGACATGATAGTGGGCGATGCGGTTCGTAAACTCGCGATACTCCGGGCTGTCCACATTGAAGAACTCGGCGCGCGCCCACACCATGAAGAGTTGGCCGACCTTCTCTTCGATCGACATTTTGCTCAGCGTCTGCCGCACCCACTTCTCGCCATCCCGGTCGAGATGGATCGGGCCGGGTCGCGAATAGTGTTCTTTGGCCTCGGTGATGGTGGGACGCGTCAGAATGAACAGACTAGCGAAAACTACGAGATGGATGACAGTGCGCATAAACGGAGACGGAAAGGATCAGATAACAGCCATGCGGCATTGGCGCGCGGAACCGGCGACCAGCGCCGGTTTCACCCTCTGACTTTGGTTTTTCACCCGCTAGCGAAATCTTCGGACGAGCAGCGTGTGCCGGTCTGATCGATACAAGCCGAGAACGTACAGCGCAGCCTTCCCCTTCGTCGAATAGATCAGCTGACGGATCCGCAGAAGCGGCTCATCGCGCGGCACTTGCAGCAGATTCGCGGTCGCGGGTGCTGCTGCGGTCGCATCCATTTCCTCGTCCGCGTACGCGAGCTGAATTCCGTAAGTGCCTTCGATGATTGAAAAAAGCGAACCGCGCGCCACCGCTGCGCGCGTGAGACCCGAATATTCTTCGGCCGGCAGATAACAGGTTTCCACCGCAAAGGGTTCATCGGCCGCGATCCGCAGGCGTTCCACCTTGAGCAAACGAGTGTCGGTGGCCAGAGCCAGGCGGGCGGCGACTTCCTGCTCGTTGTCGACGATGCCGAATGACAACACCTTCGAGCACGCCGTCAAACTGCGCCCCGCCATCTGCTCGGTAAAGCTGGTCAGTTTGTTGAAGTGAATTTTGGGAGGTGCAACGAAGGTTCCGGCGCCGCGCCGCCGCTGCACCAAGCCCTCGCGTTCGAGCGCGGTCAGAGCGTGGCGCGCCGTCATCAGGCTGACCTTGTGAATCTTTGCCAGTTCCCGTTCGGAATCGACGGTGTCTCCCGGCTTCAACTGCCCGCTTTCAATGCGCTTGATGATCGCGCCTTGAATCTTCTTATATGCGGGCATTCCATTTGGGCGGCTGTTTAGCATGGACTCCCCAATCATTCAGATCATCGATTTCATACTACCTGTTCATCTGTAAGGTTAATCATCATCATCGAAATTTTGAATGCGCTATAGAGCAAACGAAAGAAATTTACCTGATGCGGCGCATTTCTTCAGTGTGAAACCGCCGCTGCTCTGCCGACCGATATGCTATAGAGCTGTAATATATCTTTGTCCTCGAACTTTGTCGTTGCGATGGGTGAAACCTTACCCCGGTTAATGAATCTTGTAAAGGATTGGTTTGATAATAACGACGGAATACGGCATTTCATAGCAGGAATCCAGTTCTTGGTATCGAGTCCGGGAATGCCAGTTTTCCACAGTTTACTCACAGCGTCTTCTACTCAAAGCGAGGACGCCGGCCTTGTGCTATAGCTGAGTACCAAGGCCGGGCCGGTAAGAAAATTTGAAATCCCAGCATTTTTTCCTTGACGACCCCAATGAAAGTACTATATAGCATTATCCTAATCTTATTGCACTATTTGTTTGGTGGGTTCTGTTTTATTAACGCATCTCCCGGAGGTTCTACGATGCCAACGTCTTTGATCCGAACGTCAGCGATCCCAACGTCAGCGCTGCGAAAGTCAACTTGGGTTGCGATCATGCTGCTGGTCGGTCTCCTGTGCACGCTCCAGTCGGCATGGAGTCAGGAAATCACCGCCGCGATTGTCGGTTCGGTGGTTGATCCGAGTGGCGCCCCGATTAAAGGCGCCAGCGTCGTCGCCCGCGACACCGAGCGCGGCGTCGTCTGGAACGCGACCACCAACGACACCGGTTCGTTCGACATCCTGCGCCTGCCGGTAGGTACCTACACCGCGGAGGCCACTGCGCCAGGTTTTGAAAAGACCGTCTATCCGCCCTTCACCCTGGTCCTCAACCAGACGGCGCGCCTGACGTTCAAGATGAAGGTTGGAAAAGTGTCGGAGACGGTGGAAGTAACTGGCTCTGCCCCGATCTTGCAAACGGAAGATGCCCAGGTCAGCACAGTCCTCGATTCCAAAACCATCACCGATTTGGCCCTGACGACGCGTAACTATGTGCAGTTGACCTTGCTCGTCCCGGGCTCGGTCTCAGTCGATCCCGCAAGCTTTAACACCGGCTCCAACACGGCTGAGGAGGGAGGCCGTCCCTACATCAACGGAAACCGCGAGCAGGCCAACAACTTCCTGCTCGACGGCGTCGATAACAACCAGGCGTCCGATAATATTATTGGCTACACGCCCTCTCCCGATGCGATCGGAGAGTTCAATCTCATCACCCAGAACGCTTCCGCGGAGTTTGGCAACTACAATGGTGGGATCGTTAATGCCGTGATCAAATCAGGCACCAACAAGTTCCACGGGGACGTGTTTGAATTCATCCGTAACGACTACTTCGATTCCAATGCGTGGGAGAACAGCCCATTCGTGACCGGTACGGCTGCCGGCAGCCCCACGCCGAAGTTGCGCTGGAACATGTTCGGCGGCACCGTGGGCGGTCCGATCATTAGGAACAAGCTGTTTTTCTTCGCCGATTACCAGGGCGGACGTCTGGACCATCCGTCGAGCGCTACGACCGTCACCGTCCTCACCCCCGACGAAATAGGGGGCAATTTCAGCGCTCTGAGTACGCAGCTGTACAACCCTTGCGCTGCTGGAACCGGCGGAACGTCCGGGGTTGCCTGTTCAATACTACCCCCTGGTTCAAGGCCTGCGTTTACCGGCAACATGATTCCCACGGCTAACCTGGATCCGGCATTCACGGCGCTGGTTACGAATGCGCTGTATCCAAAGGCGAGCACGGGCACTCTGGCAAATGGCTTTGCCAACGCATTCGGCACAACGTACCAGCAATTCAATACGGATCAGGGTGATATCAAGGTTGACTACAACGTGTCCAGTAAGGATCACATCAATGCGCGGTTCACAAAGGCCGATCAGAATGATCCTACCGTCAATTCCATCGCCATCCTAGGCGACACTATCAACCAAGCCTTCCTGCTGAATGGATCTGTGAACTGGGACCATACGTTCTCGCATAATCTGCTCAACGAAGTGCGTTTTGGGAAGAACTACGTCAAGCTGCCGCATGGGCTGACCACTTTTTCGACGGGAACCTTGGGGAATGCCATTGGCATTGCCGACGGGAACCCCAACGGAATAACCGGTCTTCCCGAATTGGCATTTGGCGGCGGTTCGATTACCGATATTAACTCGGGGGCGCTGACCAATATAGGCGGCGCAAGTGTGGTGGAAAAATTTTCTTCCACAGTGACCGATTTTAACGACGTGCTGATCTACACTCATGGCCGGCACATCATTAAGACCGGCTTTCAGTTGAATCGTTACAACATCAATGTGTTTTACAGCGGCAATAGTGGTGAACTGGGCGCCGAGGTCTTTGGGCTCGGCCCGGGTGGAAACTATTCAGGGAACGGCACTGGCGGAGACCCTTCCGCCGACTGGGCCTTGGGCCTCCCGCAGGATGTGGGCCGAGGCACAAGCTCGGGAGGCTGGCGTCAGCGCGACTGGCTTTTCGCCGGCTTTGTGCAAGACGATTGGCGTGTAACTGACGCGCTAACCTTGAACCTGGGCGTCCGCTATGAAGCGCGCACTCCCTGGATTGAAACCAACAATAATCAGGTGGATGTAAATATTCTAACCGGTGCGTTGCAGTTCCCCGGAAATGACGCCGTCCCCAGCGGGGTAGTAGGCACGAATGGATTCAGCAGGGGACTTTACAACAGCGTATATGGGATACGGGACTTCCAGCCGCGCATCGGCTTCGCCTGGAGCCCTGGCTATCTGGGCGGTAGAACTGTGGTTCGTGGCTCCTTCTCGATTTCGTCGTATCTGGAAGGCACAGGAACCAACCTGCGCCCGACGCAGAATCCACCTTTTACGCCCCCTCAGGTTGAGGCAAGCAATGTGGCGACGGGCACCGCCTATAGCACTGAAACAGCGTTTACTGCGGCAGCTCCGCCGGCGGGCGATCCTTTCATCGGGGCCACGCTCCAGACTTGGTCCGGTACGGTTCAGCCGGCCGTTGCTGATCAGTGGAACCTTACCATCCAGCGAGAGATCGCCCACAACACCACCATTCAGCTGGGATACGTTGGCCAGCGAACTACGCACTTGATGGTTCCCGAATGGCTGAAGCAAGGGGACTTGCAACCGAACGGCACGATTACCTATCCCTTTATCGGCGGCCTAAACGGGCCTGGAACTATCATCAATGGTTTGCCCGCAGCGGGAACCTACGGACCCAACGGGCTCGGCAATTTGAAGAACACTGCCTCGGCCGGCAACATGAACTATAACGCGATGCAGGCTGTGTTACAGAAGCGATATTCCAACGGGCTGGAGGCCCAGGTTTCCTATACCTGGGAGAAGTGTATGACCAACGACGACGGCTACTACGGTACTTGGGGCGCTACTACACAGGCCGCGCCCTCTGGTAATTACTGGCAAAACCTCTACAATCCCAACGGCGATTACGCGCAATGCTATTGGGATGCCAAAAACGTAATCAGCGCCTATGCCGTATATGATCTGCCATTTGGCCGGGGCAAACAATTCGGACAGAATATGCCTACCGCCTTGAATGCCGTAGCTGGCAACTGGGCGATCAACCCAATTGTTTCCTGGCACGGCGGTTTCCCGCTGAATCTCCGTGGATCCGATGACTCCGGAACGGGCTCCGTCGCTCCTCGTACCGACTGTAATGGCCCCACTTCGTACCCTAAGACGGCTATTCCTGGGGTCGGTCTACAATGGTTCGATCCGAGCGTGTTCTCAGAGGCCGCGCCGGGTACGTTTGGAAATTGTCCAGCGCAAGGGCCGGCCATTGGGCCCGGATACTTCGATGCCGACCTCAGTCTACAAAAGAATTTCCCGATTTCGGAGACGATGAGATTCCAGTTTCGCGTCGACTTCCTGAATGCGACGAACCACCCGAACTTCGCGGCGCCGAACGTTGGTTGCGGAACTGTAGTGGGGTCAGCCGCCTGCGGAACTAATAATTTCGGACCTACTGACTCCAACACCATGGGAATCACCAGCCACACGCAGGGTTACACTCAGGGTGAGCGCAATTTGCAGTTCGCTCTGAAGTTCTATTTCTGAGGGTAGCGTTGTAGTATGGGGCAGGCGTCTCAGGCGCGCCTGCCTTTTTTTTATGTTTCGACCTCACCATACGGCTCTGCTTTGCGCCCTGCTATGGGCTCCCGTCCCGTGCTTGGTCAGCGCACAAACTTCTGCTTCCGGAAAGACGTCGGCGCTGGCGGCCGATGTTGCGTCCTTCGCTGAACGAGCTGTGAGCCTCGCCCAATCCGGCCGCTGCAAGGAAGCGTTGCCACTTCTAAAGCAAGCCAAGCTGCAGGCTGCGGACCGGGATCTTAAGCGCCGAATCGGTTTTGCCGGCGTGCGATGCGCCATGTTTGTCCAGCAACCGGATGCGGCGGAAGACTTTCTGCGGCTTTTGAACCGCGGATTCCCCCACGATCCTGAGGTGCTCTACCTGTCTGTGCACACTTACTCTGACCTCGCGAGCCGCGCCGCGGCAGACTTGGCTATGACCGCTCCGCTATCGGCTCAGGGCCATGAGCTCCACGCCGAGTCTCTCGAAACCAATGGAAAGTGGGATGAGGCCGCCAAAGAATACCGGCTGGTGCTGGAACAGAATCCGCATTTGGCTGGTATCCATTTTCGTTTGGGCCGGCTGCTGCTCTCGAAGTCAAATCCCAGCCCGGCTGACGCGGAGGAGGCGAAGAAAGAGATGCAGGCCGAACTTGAAATTGATCCATCGAATGCCGGCGCCGAATACGTTCTCGGAGAGCTGGCAAAGCAGAATCAAGAGTGGGATAAGGCGATCCAGCATTTCTCTCACGCGGCCAAGCTCGACGCCGGCTTTGGCGATGCCTATGTCGGTTGGGGAGGCGCGCTGGTTTCGCTGAAGAAATTTTCCGAGGCGATTCCGCCCCTTCAGACCGCGGTCAAATTGCAGTCAGGGAATCCCGCCGCGCATTATTTATTGGCCATTGCGTACTCAAGAACCGGGCGAAAAGAAGATGGCGATCGCGAGTTTGCCATTCAGCAGAAACTGACGCAAAAGGGAGCGGCGGGCGAGCCGGCTGAATCATCGCAGCAGAGTCCGAATTAGCTTAGTAGATCAGCAGAGCAGATTGCGAATCAAGATCAGCGAAGTGAAGACCACGCCTCCGTCGCCAATCCGAAAACCATCGCAAACCTCGCGCCGTCAATTTCTGCGGGAAACTTTTCTGTGGGGCGTAGGAGGCAGCCTGATCCTACCAGGCCTATCCCGTATGGCCGCTGCAGCGCCATCGCCGCTTTATCCATTCGAGGAGGTTCCGTCCGCGCTCAGCGGTATTACCTGGACGCACACCAATGGCAAGTCGGCGCAGAAATATCTGCCCGAGACGACCGGAGCCGGGTGCGCGTTTCTCGACTACGACGGCGATGGTTGGATGGACATTTACTTTGTGAATAGCGGGGAGTGCGATTTCTACCATCCCGATCCGCCGCTACGTAATGCGCTCTATCGGAACAATCGCGACGGAACGTTCACTGATGTTACAGAGAAGGCTGGTGTGGCGGCCGGAGGTTTTGGACAAGGGGTGGCTGTCGGCGATTACGATGGAGATGGATTCCCCGACCTCTATGTCACGCAATATGGGCGAAGCATTCTTTATCACAACAACGGAGACGGAACTTTCACAGATGTAACCGAGAAAGCTGGAGTTGCGGCGCCAGGATGGTCGTCCAGCGCAGTGTGGTTTGACTACGACAATGATGGGAGGCTCGATCTTTTTGTCTGCCGGTTTGTCGATTTCGATAAGTCGAAGCATCTGCCTTGCGAAGCGGACAATAAGCCGGGTTACTGTATCCCGCGACTGTATAAGCCAATGCCGAGTTGGTTGTTTCATAACAATGGCGATGGAACCTTTACAGATGTTAGTAGGTCGAGTGGCATAGGTAAGTATCTGGGGAAGGCGTGGGGTGTGGTTGCCACTGACATTAATAACGATGGGCGAATGGATCTCTTTGTCGCCAATGACACCACCGCAAACTTTCTGTTCGCCAATCGCGAGGGCGGCCGCTTCGACGAAATAGGCGCGCCGGCGGGCGTTGCCTACAGTGAGGCGGGTCGGCCGCGTTCCGGCATGGGCGTCGATTCCGCCGACTTCAACCAGGACGGATGGATGGATCTTTTCGTCGCCAACATCGACCACGAAATGTATTCCCTCTATCAGAATAATCACGACGAAACATTCGATGACCAGGCTGGAGCGATGGGCATTGCCTCGGCCACGCGCCTGATGAGCGGATGGGGGCTGAAGTTTTTCGATTATGACAACGATGGAAATCTCGATTTGTTTTTATCGAACGGAAATCCTGACGACCTGATTCAGGTGTATCACAAAGACGTCGAGTACCAGGAGCCGTTGCTGTTATTCCACGGGACGGGTAAGAGCTTTGAGAATGTAAGCGCACAAAGTGGTCCGGTTTTTACCAGAAATTTCTCGGCGCGCGGGCTTGCGGTTGGAGATTTTGATAATGACGGCGGCGTTGATGTTCTGATTTCAATGAACGGTGGCGCTCCGCTTCTCTTGCGAAACAATGCGGGAAAGCTGAATCACTGGCTCGGACTGACGTTAGTCGGCAGTAAGTCGAATCGCGATGCAGTGGGCGTACGAGTTACTTACCAGGCCGGTGATCTCAAGCGAAGCAGGATGAAGACCGGAGGCGGAAGCTTTCTGTCGTCCCATGACCCGCGATTGGTGCTTGGCCTCGGCCAAAGAACAAAGGTCGACCTGCTCGAAGTGAAGTGGCCCGGACCGAGCAATGCGATTGAGCGCTTCACCGATCTTCCCATTGATCGCTACATTACGATTGTCGAGGGTCAGGGCAAGTGGAAGTAACGGTAGAAGATTCATTCCATCGGAAGTCCAACGTAGTTTTCGGCCAGCGCCAGCGCGGCCGCTCGCGAACTGGTCACATAATCGAGTTCGGCGAGTTGGCGGCGCTGGTCAAAGGGATTTTCGTCCGGGAAGCGATGCAGCATGGAAGTCATCCACCAGGAGAACCGTTGCACCTTCCAGACGCGCCGCAGGCAGACCTCAGAATATGTATCGAGCAGATTGCGACTTCCCGTGGCATAAAAATGTTTGAGAGCCCGGGCGAGAATGCGCACATCGGCGACGGCGAGATTCAGTCCTTTAGCGCCGGTCGGCGGCACGATGTGGGCGGAGTCTCCCGCCAGGAAGAGTTGCCCGTATTGCATGGGCTCGACTACGAAGCTCCGCATCCCGGTCACGCCTTTCTGCAGAACCTGACCTTCGGTGAGTTTCCATCCATCCGACGCCAGACGTGTTTGAAGTTCCCGCCAAATATTCTGGTCACTCCATCGATCAATGTTTTCATCGGGGCTGCATTGTAGGTACAAGCGGCTGATGTGTGGCGAGCGCATGCTGAGCAGCGCGAAGCCGCGATCGTGGTAGGTATAGATCAATTCCTCCGAAGACGGAGGCGCGTCGGCGAGAATGCCGAGCCATCCGAAAGGATATTCGCGCTCATAATGTGACAGCACGCCAGGCGGAACGCTGGGCCGGCAGATGCCGTGAAATCCGTCACAGCCGGCAATGAAGTCGCAGGTTAATTCGTGAGCATCTCCATCTTTCTCGTATCGGATCTTCGGCGTGGCGCCGTCGAAGTCATGCACGCTGACATTTTCCGCTTCAAAGAGAACCTGGCCACCGGTGGTGAAGCGGGCATTGTTCAAGTCCTTCAGAACTTCATGCTGCGCGTAAATGGTGATCCCCTTGCCGCCGGTGAGATCCTGAAAATCGATAGGGTGACCGCGGCCATGGCTGTGCAACTGGGCGAGCAAAGTTATATCGCTGCGGCGCACGCCGGTTCCGGAGATCTGCTCGCCGCCGCGGGAGACCTGTCCGGCGCGGCGAAGGAATACGAAAGCGCAATCGCGATATTTACCAAGGTGGGCAGCAAAGCCAGCGTGGCCGATGCTCGCATCTTGCTTGCCCAGCTTCGCATCGAGCAGGGCGATGCTGCAGCAGCTGTCGATCTTGCAACGCAAGCATTGCAGGAGTTCGACACGGAAAACCCAGGTCGGCCGCCGTAAGCTTCCCTTCTTTTCTTTTTAGTTTAGCCATTACACCTTTTTCCTCTCAATGGAAGTCGGTACCCGCATCGGTTCCTCCAACGAAGGAGCGGTAGTTCTCCACTACTGGCGAGTATTAATCTTTGGCCTTCGGAAAACTGCTCAGAATTGATCGTTATGGAAAATCAGT
>Ga0182024_10009236_pt1 | contig 20455 bp, 21 predicted proteins | sample P32metaG_FD_120480 | JGI IMG/M metagenome (GOLD analysis project Ga0182024, IMG submission 120480) | Permafrost microbial communities from Stordalen Mire, Sweden - P3-2 metaG (Illumina Assembly) | ecosystem: Environmental > Terrestrial > Soil > Wetlands > Permafrost | place: Sweden: Stordalen... | reverse complement strand
GCATGTTCCCGAGGCGCGTCATCGCCGGCATGATCTGCTTCTCGGCGTTCTTCGGCGTCGCCATCGGGCTTGGCTCGTGGCTGCCCGGTATCATGACCGACAAGGGATTTACCATCACCAAGTCGCTCACCTACACGCTGGTGATGAACCTCGCGGTGCCGTGCGCGAGCATCTGCATGATGGTCACGCTCGACAGATTCGGCCGCAAGGTGACCTCGGTTGTGGGCTTCATCGGCGCCGGCATCATGGCCCTCGTGTTCGCCAATGCCGGCACCGATGCCGAACTGCTGGTCGCCGGCTTCGTCATGATCTTCTTCGTGCAGGTCGCCGGCAACTCGATGCAGATTTTCGCCTCCGAGGTGTTCCCCACCAACGCGCGGGCATCGGGCTTCGGCTGGGCCGCGGGCGTCGGCCGCCTCGCCACCGCCGGCATCGTTCCGGGCATTCTCCTGATCCGCACCGCCTGGGGACTGACGGCGGTGTTCGTATCGCTCGCCGTGGTGCTGGTGATCGCGGCTGTCGCGGTGACGCAGCTCGGCCCGGAGGCGAAGCAGAAGAGTCTCGACGAGATCGCTCCGCCGACCGGTTGATTTGGATCCTCCGCGCTGCCGGGAAGGGCAGCGTGGATCACCGGCCGAGATATTTCCTGATCAGGGCGGGGTCGGTCGAAATGCTCGCCGCGTCGATGGCCACGTCGGCGAATTCGCAGCGCGCAAAGCGGGCTTTCTCCTCGAGCGGAACGGTCGCGTCGATGCCGACCTTGGCGCGGATGCCGTTGCGGCCGACACGCACATATTCGTGGCCGCGCGCATCCGGCACGATGAACAGATCGCGCGAGGCCTCCATGCGGGTCGCGAGTGCATATTCGACGTCGTGCGGATTGCGGATGTCGATGTCCTCGTCGACGACGATGACGAGATCGAGGTCCTTGAGCGCGCCGAACGCGGCAAGGATGGCGTTGCGCTGCAGGCCCTCCTGCTGCGGCGTCGCTTTGCGCACCTGTAGTACGGCGTGGAAGCGATGCAGCCCGCCGGCGGTCATTTCCGCATCGATGACGATCGGGACCGCGGCCTGGAGCACCTTGAGCAGGCTCGCCTCGAGCACGTATTTGCGCAGCATGGTGGTCTCGAGGCTGTAGCCGTTGATGACCTGGTAGAGCGGCCGGTCGCGATGGGTCACGGCGGTGACCTCGAAGATCGGCGCATCGCCGGCCGGCGACAGATAGCCGACGAACTCGCCGAACGGGCCCTCGACGATCGTCTCGTCGGGCAGGATGCGGCCCTCGAGCACGATCTCAGTTTCGGCGGGGACCAACAGATCCTGCGTGACGGCCTTCACCACCGCGAGCGGCCGGCCGCAGAAGCCGCCGGCGGCGGCAAGCTCATCGGCCTGTTCGGGCATTTGCGAGCCCATCGTCGCCGCGGTGTACTGCAGCGCCAGATCGGCGCCGATGCAGACCACCACAGGCAGCGCCACGCCCATCCGCTTGGCCCGCTCGAAGGCGAGCCGCAGGTGCCGGCCATAGTCGAGCTTGATCGCGGTGCGGTTCGGCCCGACCAACTGCAGCCGGTGATAGGAGGCGTTGAAAATTCCGGTCTCGGGATCGCGCGCGATGACGACGCCGGCGGTGATGAAGCGGCCGGCATCCGCCGCGGTATGAAACAGCACCGGCAGCATGCGCGCGAGATCGATGTTGTCGGTGTGAACGTTTTGCTGCGCCGCGCCTTTTTCGACCACGACCGGCGGCACCGGCGTGCTCAGCGCGCGGCCGATCGCTGAGCGGATGCCGCGAAAATCGATGTCGAACGCCGCCTCGCAATTGAGCTGGCAGCACAGCAGGTTGCCGACGACCGGAACATCGTAGCCGTCGACCGCTGTGAACATGAGCGCCGGGCCGCCGTCGCGCTTTTTCAGCACGGCGGCCACGGCAAGGTTGGGGTCGATCGGCGCGGAGTAGGCCGCGACGCGGCCGCGAGCGGCCATGCGATCGAGCGAGGAACGGAAGCTCGTGTCCAACACCTCGGAATTCGAGATCATGTCCAACCCCATCTGCGGATGATCGACCTCAGCGCCAGCGTCGTTGCAGCCACGGCCACTGCTCGGGATGCTCGCGAATCCAGCTCTCGATGATCGAGGTGATGCCCTGCATCGCGCCCTGCACGTCGACCTTGCCGGCGGCATCGCGCGGCATCGTCAGCTCCTCCGTCATTTCGAGCGCAATGCGGTTCTGCGGCAGGCGGATGGCGCGCACGCCGTGAACCGGGCAAGCGAACAACTCGGCAAAGCGCGCCGGCATCGGGTTGACCTTGCAGGGCCGGCCGAAAAACATCACGTCGGGCCCTTGCGCAAAATGCTGATCGACCAGCATCGCCACGTGCATGCCGCGCTTGAGCGCGTCCCTGATTTTCCAGACCGAATCCGGGCCGGCCGAAATGATCTGGCCCATGGTGTTCGCTCGCATCGCCACGATCTGCTCAGTCATCGGGCCGAGGTTCGGCGGACGATACAACACCGCGGTGTCGAGCCCGTGCCGCGTCGAGGCGATGGCGCCGACTTCGTAGTTGGCAAGGTGCGACGTGAAGAACAGCCCCGGTTTGCCGTCGTCGCGCAAGCGCGCGAGCCGATCGAGCGTTCCCGGCGTGAAGACGATCCGGTCGGATTCGCCACCGGTCTCGCTTGCGACCAGCCGGTCGAGATTGGCGTATTCGACGCCGAGACGGCCGAGATTGTCCCACATGCCGGAAAGAATTTGCTCGATCTGCGCTGCCGATTTTTCCGGATATGCGGCAGTCAGGTTGGCGCGCGCGGTGCGATGGCCGCGCAGCCAGGGCCCGATCCGGCGCATGCTCGCGGCAGCAAAATCCGCGGTCCGATCGGGATCGGTGCGCCGCATCATTTGCAGCAGGCGAACGCCGATCCAGTCGCGCAGGCGCTGCGCGGCCATACCGAGCTTGAACGACAGCCGCGGCTCGCTGACGAATTTCGCATCCGGATTGGCGAGCGCGACGCGGTTGCGCAGCTCGGCGGCGAGCGCGGTGCAGCTTGCCGATCTGTCTTCGGCGGCAAGGAAGCCCGTGTAATGTCGCGAGTTCAGAACGATCGTGCTTCCGTCGCGGCAGTCGACCTCATAGTCGAAGCGCCGCGGCAGGTGCGCCGCCAGCGCGCCGCGCACCTTGGACTTGTACTCGCGCACCGCTTCGATGTCGCGATAAGGGATGGCGCCGGCGCTGCCGCCGTCGCTCCACTCCAGGCCATCCGGGCCGAGCCGATAGGTCCGCTCGGGCGCGAACAAATTGCGGCGGAAGGAGTGCTTGAACTCGGTCATGCTCTGGCGAGTCGGCTCTGTTGCCACGCGATTTGCCAAATCAAATCAAATGTATGTCAATATGCCGGGCCGGCGGAAGACGCCTCACGGCGAGCGCGGCGGCTTTTCGTCCTTGAATTGCGATTGTTCCATCTCCAGAAAAATCCGATAGGCGTTGCCGCGGTTGTTGGCATCGAACGCGGGCAGGCCTTTGTACCTGGACCAATCCGTCGCGTCATAAGCGGCATCGAAATCGACCCAGTCCGCGGCGGCCTTGCCCATGGCCGCGCGCACATAGGTAATGTAATCGCGGGTGAAGGCGATGGCATCCGCCGCCGCGCCGGACGGCCGGCCATGGCCGGGAATGACGAATTTCGGTGCGAGCTTTTCGACCTCGGCAAGGCTGCGCAGCCAGTTCGCGGTATCGACGTCGTCGGCATTCATGAACGGGATGCGGCCGTTCTGCACCACGTCGCCGGCGAACAGCACGCCGTCGGGCTCGACCATCATCATCGAATCGCTCGCCGAATGCGCGGGCCCAGCGTAGATGAGAACGAAGCGCTTGCCGCCGAGATAGATGGTGGCGCGGGTGTCGAACGTGATGTCGGGCGGAACGACCCGCGTGTTGCTGTCGACCCATGGATAGAGAGCCTGCCGGCGCTGATCGAGCCGCTGCTCGGCGCGCTCGCCGGAAGTTTCGTCGTCCTCGCGATATTCGCTGGCGCGCTGCTGCGCGACGATCACGCTGGCGCTGTGATCCTTGAAAGCCTGCAGTCCGTAGATGTGGTCGGCATGATAATGGCTCATCACGTTGTAGCGCACGGGCCTGGCGGTGATCTTGGTGATGGCCTGCAGCAGGCTCCAGCCCAGGCTCGGCGTTCCGAGCGCGTCGAACACGACCACGCCGTCCGCGGTGACGACGAAGCCGGCGTTCGAGGTGTGGCCCTCGTTCTGCTGGGCGGGCACGCCCGGGCTGCCCAGCGTGTAGTAGATCGGCGCGCCGGGAACCTGCTCGATGACGAGCGGCTCGTTCAAGGGCGGGTAGGGCGCGGCATCCTGCGCCGACGCCGGCACCGCGCCAAGCAGCAGCATCAAGGGCAAGATCAGGGGCAGGGCTGCCGTGGGGCGATACCGGCGCGTCACGGCGCCGCGAGAATCCGGGGCCGCCATCGGGCCAAGCCTTCGCTAGAATTGACTAATTTAGCGCTCGTTGATAGCTGCCACTTTAAGGCTGATCGGGCAAGTGCGGCCAAGTGCGGCAAGCCCAGTGAGTGCGGCAGTGTCCCGAGCGGCAATGTCCTGATCGCTCGCGTCAGGGAGGAACGATGGTCCGGGAAGTGGACCGCCCCAGCGGCCGGATGCGGTTGCGCAACGCGCGGCGCAACTTCCTGCGCTTGGGTGCCGCGGCGGCTGGCGGCGCACTCCTTGGTCGCGCGGGTGGCGCCGCGGCCGCTTCAAGTCCGCCGGCCGAGCCGTCGTGGTCGATGGAGGTCGGTCCCGGCGTCGTCGACCGCCCCTACGGCCGCCCGGCAAAATTCGAAAGCGATGTCATCCGCCGCGATGTGCCGTGGCTTACGGCTTCGCGGCAATCCTCGGTCAGCTTCTCGCCGCTGCAATCGATGTGCGGCATCATCACCCCGAACGGGCTGTTCTTCGAGCGCTATCACGCCGGCCGCGTCGATGCCGACCCGCGCCAGCATCGCTTGTTGATCCACGGCCTGGTCGAGCGGCCGCTGGTGCTGAGCATGGACGACATCGTGCGCTTCCCGGCGGTGTCGCGCATCCATTTCATCGAGTGCCCGGCCAACGGCGGCATGGAGTGGCGCGAGGCGCAGCTCAATTCGCTGCAATTCACCCACGGCATGATCGGCTGCGCCGAATGGACCGGCGTGCCGCTTTCGACCTTGCTCGACGAGGTCGGCCTGCGGCAGGAGGCCAAGTGGGTGATGGTTGAGGGGGCAGACGGCGCGCGCATGAACCGCAGTCTGCCGCTCGCCAAATGCCTCGATGATTGTCTCGTCGTCTACGGGCAGAACGGCGAAGCGCTGCGGCCCGAGCAGGGCTATCCGCTCCGCCTGCTGGTGCCCGGCTGGGAGGGCAATGTCAGCGTCAAATGGCTGCGCCGCATCAAGCTCGGCGATCAGCCGTGGTTCTCGCGCGAGGAAACCTCGAAATACACCGACATGATGCCCGACGGCAGATCGCGCGGCTTTACCTGGGTGAACGACGCGAAATCGGTGATAACCTTTCCCTGTCCCGAGAAGCCTGTGGCCGGGCCCGGGCTTTACGAGATCCGCGGCCTCGCCTGGAGCGGTCACGGCAAGGTCAAAGCGGTCGACGTGTCATTCGACGGCGGCGTCAACTGGCAGACCGCGCGGCTGCACGACCCGATCCTGTCGAAGGCGCTGACGCGTTTTTCCATGCCGTGGCGCTGGGACGGCGGGCCGGCGCTGCTGGAGTCGCGCGCCGTCGACGAAACCGGCTACGTGCAGCCGACCATCGCCCAACTGCGCGAGGAGCGCGGCACCAATTCGATCTACCACAACAACGCGATCCAGACCTGGCAGATCAAGCCGGACGGCAAGGTTTTCAATGTTCAGCTCGGCTAGGCATGAGAGGTTCTTTGTTGCCGCGCGCTCGCCTCCGCGGCGGCGAGCGGTGGCGCTGGCCTGCGCGTTCTGTCTGTGCGGCTTCGCCGCCGCGGCCGGCAGTCCCGAAAACTTCGGCTACGGCAAGGCCGCCACGCCGGCCGAGATCGCCGGCTGGGATATCGACGCGCGCGGCGGCGACGGCGCCGGGTTGCCGGCCGGCAAGGGCGACGTCAGCCACGGCACCGAGGTTTTCATCCAGCAATGCGCGCCTTGCCACGGCACGTTCGGCGAAGGCGAAGGCCGCTATCCGAAGCTGATCGGCGGCGAGGGGACCTTTACGGGCGAACGACCGGAGCCGACGGTCGGCAGCTACTGGCCGTTCGCGCCGACGCTGTGGGATTACATCGATCGGGCGATGCCGTTCGCCACGCCGCATACGCTGTCGGCCGACGACGTCTACGCGGTGACCGCCTACATCCTCAACTTCAACAACATCGTGCCGGGCGATTTTGTCGCCGACCGCGACAGCCTGCCCAAGGTGAAGATGCCGAACCACGACAATTTTTCCTGGGAGGACCCGCGTCCCGACACCGCCGCAACCGCGTGCATGACGAACTGCATCGATCCCAAGGCGGTGAAAGTGATCTCCTCGGCGGAAGGCAAGGATCTCACGCCGCGGACCAGCGGCCCTCTCGACAACATGAATGCCAAGTAGTTGGGTGCGGTGCCCCATGTGGGAGAGTGCGATGCGAGACAGACATGACGCGCCCGGTTCGGCGGCGGTGCGGACCGGCCTTGTGTTTGGCGCGCTCATTGCCCTGAGCGGCGCCGCCTTGGCGCAGTCGCCGGCGATGCCGGGCCAGTCGCTGGCGTTCGACCGCAGCAAAGGCAATTGCCTGACCTGTCATGACATCAAGGGCGGCGATTCTCCCGGCAATGTCGGTCCGCCGCTTGCCGACATGAAAAGCCGCTACCCGGACCGCAACGAGCTTGCCGCGATCATCTTCGACGAGACCAAGCGCAACCCCCTGACAGTGATGCCGCCGTTCGGCCGCAACCTCATTCTGACGCAGCCGGAAATCGAGTCCGTCATCGACTTTCTCTACACGCGATATCGACTTTCTCTACACGCGATAAGAGCCGCAAGAAGACGGGAGGAGGACACATGATCTTTGCAAAGGACCTGCCCGGGCGCACGCGGCGCCGCTTTCTCAAGGGTCTTCTGGCCGTCGTCGCGTCGAGCCTCGGCCTGCGTGCGTGGCTCAAGACGGCGCGCGCCGCCGCTGCTGCCGATGTCGCCAAGTGGCCGAAGGAGGCTTTCGCGCAAAAGACCGAAGCCGACGCCATCAAGGCGCTCTACGGAAAGGAGGCGGAAGTCTCCGACAAGGTCAGGCTCGACGCGCCGGAGATCGCGGAGAACGGCGCGGTGGTGCCGATCACGGTATCGAGTGCGCTCCCGGACGTGACCTCGATCGCCGTTCTGGTCTCGGAAAATCCGTTCCCGCTCGCTTCGGCCTACACGATTCCGCCCGGCACGTCTGCCATGGTGTCGAATCGGCTCAAGATGGCGAAGACCAGCAAGGTCGTCGCCTTGGTGGAGTCGGCCGGCAAGGTCTACAGCGCGAGCAAAGAGGTCAAAGTCACCGTCGGCGGCTGCGGCGGCTGAGCGGACCGATAGCGAAGGATAACTAACCATGGCTTCGACAATCCGCGTGCGCGCCGTGGCGAGCGGCGACAATACCGAGGTCCAGGCGCTGGTCCAGCACCCGATGGATTCCGGCTTCGTCAAGGACGCCAAGGGCAATCTCATTCCGCCGCATCACATCGAGGTGGTGGAATTCGTCCATTCCGGCAAGGCGGTGTTCACCGCGCTGTGGGGGCCGGCGGTCGCCAAGGATCCCTACGTCAAGTTCAGCTTCAAGGGCGCGCAGAAGGGCGACGACCTGACGGTGAGCTGGGTCGACAATGAGGGCGGCAGCGATTCGCTCGTTGCCAAGATACTGTCGGCGGCGTGGCCGGCCTGGAGGTGGCTATGCGGATGTCTCGTGCACTGACGGCCGTGGGCTTGATGCTGGCGCTGGCTGCGGCGCAGCCTGTCGGCGCGGCCGACGCCGTCAACCCGGACGCCGATTTCAAGGCGTTCCGCGATTATTTCACCAAGCGCTTTCCGAACGTGCCGTTGAATGATTTCGTCAACGGGCCCTATTCGATGGACGCCGAGCTGCGCAAGCAGTGGCTCGCGATCGACGACTTTCCGCCCTACGATTTCGCGGTGGACCGCGGCAAGGAAATGTTCGCCACGCCGTTCAAGAACGGCAAGAGCTACGGCGATTGCTTTCCCGGCAAGGGCATCGGGGTGCGGCAGAACTATCCTTATTTCGACGACAAGGCGGGCGAGGTGATCACGCTCGAGCTCGCGCTCAACGACTGCCGCAAGGCCAACGGCGAGGAGCCGTATTCGTACGTCAACGACGATATGGCTTCGCTGACCGCCTATATGGCCTTTACCTCCCGCGGCAAGCTGTTCGACATCAAGATCCCGAACGATCCGCGGGCGCTTGCCGCCTACCAGACCGGCGCGGAGTATTTCTATTCGCGCCGCGGCCAGCTCAATTTCTCCTGCGCGAGCTGCCACGTGCAGAGCGCCGGCGAGCACATCCGCACCGAGGTGCTGGCACCGGCACTCGGCATTCTGGCGGCGATGCCGATCTACCGCTCGGAATGGGGCAGCATGGGCACGATCAGCCGCCGCTTCGTCACCTGCAACATCCAGGTGCGCGGCGTGCCGCTCCAGCCGCAGGACGAGCTCTATCGCGACGTCGAATATTATCTGTCCTACATGAGCAACGGCCTGCCGATCTCCGGGCCCGGCGCTCGTCCGTAGTCGACTTTGGAGACGACGATGCGCCTGTTCGTTGCCCTGATTGGATTTGCCTTCCTCGCGGCGGTGAGCGCGGCGCCGGCCGCCGGCACCGAGGCCGATTTCAAGGCGGCGCTTGCCGCGGCCCTTGCCGCCGAGAACGACGCCGGCGCACTCAAGAATCAATGGACCACCACGGAGCAGGTTTTGGACGCAGCCAAGAAGGCCGCCGCCGCTGGCGATTTCGATACCGCGGTGCGCGAGGCCAGGCACGCCGAGGCCCTGGCGCGGGCGTCGATCGCACAGGCCAGGGAACAGGAAGGGGCGTGGCGCGCCGGCGTCATTCGTTAGCGGTCATTCGTTAGTCGTCATTACGGGCCGCGCGAAGCGCGCAACCCGCAATCCGCAGCCACGACAGGCTAGGAGCCATCCCGTTGGATCGCCGCAATTTCCTGCGCTGTCTCGCCGCGGCCGCCGCATCGGGCGTCACGCCGCGTGTCGCCATGGCGGCGGACGATGATCTCTATGACGTCGGGCGCTTCGGCAATGTTCGCGTCCTGCATCTCACCGACACGCACGCGCAGCTTCAACCTGTCCACTTCCGCGAGCCGAGCGTCAATATCGGCGTCGGCGCCATGCGCGGCCAGCCGCCGCATCTGGTCGGCCGCGCCTTCCTCGACCATTTCGGCATCGCGCCCGGCAGCCGCAACGCGCACGCCTTCACCTTCCTCGATTATCAGGAAGCGGCGCGGCGCTACGGCCGCATGGGCGGCTTTGCCCATCTGAAAACGCTGATCGATCGGCTGCGCGCCGAGGCCGGTCCGGGACATTCGCTGCTGCTCGACGGCGGCGATCTCTGGCAAGGCACCGGTCAAGCCGCGGCGACGCAAGCCGCCGACATGGTCGACGCCGCCAATCTCCTCGACATCGAAGCCATGGCCGGGCACTGGGAATTTACTTACGGCGAGGCGACGCTGCGGCAGCGTCTCGCCGATTTCAAAGGCGAGTTTCTCGCCCAGAACGTGTTCCTGACCGAGGAAGCCGCGTTCAGCGATGCCGCCGCATTCGATCCGGCATCGGGTCGCGTCTTCAAGCCGGCGAGCGTCAAGGAAATCGGCGGCATGCGCGTCGCCGTCATCGGCCAGGCCTTCCCCTATGTGCCCGTCGCCCATCCCAAGCGCTTCACGCCCGATTGGACTTGTGGCATCCGCGAACAGGAGCTGCAGAAACTCGTCGACGAGCTGCGCGGCGCGCAGCATGCGGATGTCGTGCTGCTGCTGTCGCACAACGGCATGGATGTCGACCTCAAGCTCGCGAGCCGCGTGCGCGGTATCGACGTCGTGCTCGGCGGCCACACCCATGACGCCGTGCCGCGGCCGGTGGTGGTCGCGAACCCAGGCGGCAAGACGCTGGTCACCAACGGCGGATCGAACGGAAAGTTTCTCGCCGTGCTCGACCTGGACGTGAGCACGGGCGCGCTGAAGGATGTCCGTTATCACCTCCTGCCAATCTATGCCGATCTGCTCAAGCCGGACGGCGATATGCTGGCGCTCATCGAGCGCCATCGCGCGCCGTTCGGGTCAAAACCTTCGCAGGTGCTCGCGACCAGCGAAGCGCTGCTCTACCGGCGCGGCAATTTCACCGGGCCGCTGGATCAGGTCGTCTGCGATGCGCTGCGCCATCAATTGAACGCCCAGATCGCGCTGTCGCCCGGCTTCCGCTGGGGCACCACGGTTCTTGCCGGACAACCGATCACCGCCGAAGATTTGCAGTCGGCGACTGCAATCACCTATCCCGAAGTTTACGTTTCGGACATGACCGGCAGCCAGATCAAGGCGATCCTGGAAGACGTCGCCGACAACCTGTTCAATCCCGATCCGTACTACCAGCAGGGCGGCGACATGGTGCGTGTCGGCGGCATGGATTATGCCTGTGCACCCAATGAGTCCGCCGGCGCTCGGATATCAAGCATGATGCTGGACGACGGCCGGCCGGTCGAGCCCGACAAGAGCTACCGGGTCGCCGGCTGGGCTTCGGTCAATCCGCAATCGGGCGATCCGGTTTTCGCAGTCGTCGGCGAATATCTGCGAGCCCAGAAGACCTTGAAAATCGAGCGTCCCAATCGCGTCACCCTCAAGGGTGTCGGCGACAATCCGGGCGTTGCCGAAGGAGGCTGACGATGCTCCGTTCGCTCTTGGCCGCGCTTGGCGTCGCTCTCCTCGCCATCAGCGGCGTCGCCGCCGAAGGCGCCAAGCCGCACCGGGTCGTGATCCAGATCGACCAGAACGATCCGGACGTGATGAACCTCGTGCTCAACAATGCGCGCAACGTGCTCGAGTTCTATCGCGACCGCAGCGAAGACGTCGCCATCGAGATCGTGGCCTATGGGCCAGGCCTGCACATGCTGCGCGAGGACACCTCGCCGGTGAAGGACCGCATCAAGCAGCTGTCGGCCGCAAGCTTTCCCTCGACGATCGTGTTCTCCGCCTGCAACAACACCAAACAGGGCATGGAGCGGCATGAAGGCCATCCCATCGCCATCGTTCCGCAAGCGACTCTCGTGCCGGCCGGCGTCGTGCGCATTATAGAGCTCGAGGAACAGGGTTACAGCTATGTCAAACCCTGAGCGTGCGCGCCGCATGATATGGTATGCGACAATCAGCGCTGGAGCGGCCGATGAAACGTAGTTCGGGTCTTGCCGTCTTTGTCGTCGTGGCGTCGCTCATCGGCGTCTCGTCGCCGAGCCGCGGCGAAGACGCGGTCGTCAGCTATAAATCGCTCGCGCCCGATGCCGCGCTCGACCTTGCCAAGGCGGCCTTGGCGGCGTGTCGCGGGCGCGGCTATCAGGTTGCGGTTGTGGTGCTCGACCGGTTCGGCCAGAAGCTCGTGCTGCTACGCGATCGCTACGCCGGATTGCCGGCGCCCGACACCGCCAGCGACAAGGCCTATACGGCGCTCAGCTTCCGAATGAGCAGCGGCGATTTCGCCAAGGCGATTCAGGGCGGACAATTGAGCGCCGGCCTTGCCAAGCTGGCGCATATCGTCACGCTAACCGGCGGCCTGGTGATCGAGGCGGGCGGCAACGTGCTCGGCGCCGTCGGCGTTGCGGGCGCACCGGGCGGCGACAAGGACGAGGATTGCGCCAAGGCCGGGCTCGACGCGATCCGCGACAAGCTTGATTTCTGCCCCGGACTTGCCCACACCGGACTTGTGCCACACCGGAGCCAAAGGAAAGGCTCCCCGGAGTTGTCGACATGCGCCGGCCTGCGATGCGTGCCCTTGCGATCAAGCCCGGCGCGAGCCTCGGTCTCGTACTGCTGCTGGCGCTCGCTCGCCCGGCTTGCGCCGACGACGTCGAAAGCTTTTATCGCGGCCGCAACGTCACCATGCTGATCTCCTACAGCGTCGGTGGCGGATACGATCTCTACGCGCGGGTGCTGGCAAGATTCCTCGGCAAGCACATGCCCGGCCGGCCGACGATCGTGCCGGAAAACATGCCCGGCGCCGGCGGGCTGCGGGCGAGCAATTTTCTGTACAACGCGGCGCCCAAGGACGGCTCGGTGATCGGCACCTTTTCGCGCAGTATCCCGACCATGCCGCTGCTCACCACCACGGTCAATTTCGACGGCCGCAAATTCGGCTGGATCGGCAGCATGTCGGGCGACACCAGCCTGTGCCTCACCGGCAGCAAGTCGCCGGTGAAGACCTGGCGCGACATGCTGACCAGGCCGGTGGTCATGGGCGGCCAGTATGCGGCGGCGGACTCCGATATCTATGCGCGCCTCTACAGCAATGTGCTGGGCGCCAAGATCAAGCTCATCTCCGGCTACCCGGGCACCAACGACATCACGCTCGCCATGGAGCGCGGTGAGGTCGACGGCATCTGTGGGCTGTCGTTTGGCACCATCAAGATCGCGCACGCCGACTGGCTCAGGAACAAGAGCGTGAACATCCTGTTGCAGGCGGCGCTGAAGAAGGACCCCGAGCTGCCCGATGTCCCGCTGGCGCTGGATCTGATCGACGACCCGCAGAAGAAACAAATCCTGTTCCTGCATTTCGCCCCGCAGGCGATCGGGCGGCCGTTCGCCGCGCCGCCCGGCATACCGGCGGATCGCCTGGCGGCGCTGCGCCGGGCGTTTGACGACACCATGAAAGACCCCGAGCTGCTCGCCGAAGCCGCCAGGGAGCAGATGGATATCGGGCCGATGACGGCGGAGGAGATCGACGCGCTCCTCAAGGAGCTCTATGCGCTGCCGCCGGACGTGATCGCCAGGGCCGCCAAGGCTGTCGGCGATTAATTGATGGCTTGATGCGATGGCGAACCGGAGCGCAACCATGCCGAACCAGATGCTTTGGGAGCGGCAACTGCCGCGCAATACCGGCTTCGCGCTCGACGTGAAGGCGGGGCAGGCGGTCCGCATCAGCTCGCAGACCATCATCGATTTCGTCTGCTTCAACCGCGACAATCTGCGCGAGCGCTTCGATCAGGCGCGGACCAAGGCCAACCAGCGCAAGGTATTCATCTCGATCGGCGACGCGCTCGTTTCGAAGCTCAACAATACGATGATGACCATCATCGAGGACACCTTCAAGGAAGGCCATCACGACCTGCAGGAAGGCATGTGCAGCCGCAAGCGCCACGAGCTCGCGGCGCAGCGCGGCATCTGGGAAAAAACCTACGGCCGGCCGCTGTCGGAAATGCCGCCGCACGGCTGCACCGAGAATCTCGGCGGCATCCTGGCGCCCTATGGCATCGCGCTTGAAGACGTGCCGAGCCCGTTCAACATCTTCCAGGACATGATCATCCATCAGGACACCGGCGAGCTCGAACACTCGCCGATCCGGCCGAAGCCGCCGGGCGCCCACGTCACGCTGCGCGCCGAGATGGATCTGCTCGCCGCGCTCAGCGTCTGCCCCGACATGGCGGCCGGCGGCAGCACGGGCGCCAGCGTGGCGTTGTTCGCGGCGGACTAGCCGCCGTCGCGGCGTCGCTACGCGGCTTGCGATTTGGCCTTCGACAAGACGCCCACCACCTCGCTGGTGCTCATCACGTCCGCGAACATCGCGAGCATGTTGCCGAGCGTGGCGTTGTGCTCGTCGTCGTCGTTGGTGGCGGTGCCGTCGGAGACGAAGATGACCTTGTAGTTCAGCATCATGGCGTCGCGGGCGGTGGATTCGCAGCAGACGTTGGTCGCCGTGCCGGTGATGATGAGCGTGTCGATATTGCGGGCTTGCAGGACGGCCTGCAGGTCCGAGGAGCCCGGCACGAAGGCGCCGAAGCGGCGCTTGAGCACCCGCAGATCGCCCGGCAGGACTTCGAGCTCGGGCCACAGCGCGTGGCCGAAGCTTCCCTCCGCGAACGAGGCGTCCATCCGGTCGCGACGCTTCTCGCCCGACATGTAGGTGAACCAGTTGGACCACTCCGCCTTCGCCTTGGCGTCGATCGTGTTCTGGATATAGACGACGAGGCCGCCGGCCGCGCGCAGCGCCGCGCTGATGCGATTGACATTGGGCACGATGTCGCGCGCCGCGGGGGTCTCGACCGGCTCGCCCGGCGCCATGAAGCCGTTCTGCAGATCGACCACGACATGCGCCGTGCGCGACGGCTCGATATCGGTGAAAACGTGCAGCGAGCCGCGGCGGGCCAGGACGCGATCGATCGCCGGTTGCGGAATCCTGATCTTGTGCATCGGATTTCTCTCCCTGATAGCCGGATCATAGCGGATCGGCCGTGCCGCGGACATCTCCCGTGACGCTGGCCGGTTCAGCGGCGCCGCATGACGGCGGCTTCGAGCCATGAGATGGCGAGGTACATGAGCGAGGAGACGATGGCGAGGATCGTGATCGCCGTCATCACGTAGTTCATCTTGAAGATCTGGCTGCCGTATTGGATCTCGTAGCCGAGCCCGAGATTGGCCGACTGGAATTCGCCGACCACGACGCCGACCAGCGACAGACCGGCATTCACCTTCAGCGCCGCGATCAGCGTCGGCACGCTGCCTGGCAGGATCACCTTGGTGAGGATCTGCCGCCTGCTGGCGCCAAAACTCTGCGCCAGCTTGACCTTGTTGGCATCGATGCCCTGGAAGCCGCTGTAGATCATCAGGATCGTCACGAACAGCGAGATCGCCAGCGACATGGCGTAGATCGACATGTAGGCGCCGAGCCACAGGTAGAAGATCGGCACGAAGGCGGTCTTCGGCATGGCGTTGGCGACGACGAGGTAGGGGTCCAGCACCTTGTACAGGCCGTGCCACCACCACAACGCCGCGGCGATCGCGGTGCCGATCGTCATCGCGCCGGTGAAGCCGATGACGGTCGCCAGCACGGTGGCCCAGGTGTGGGTCAGGATGCTGGCCTGCTGCGGCGTCGTCTTCAGCATTTCCAGGAACGACGGCCACAGCGCCGAGGGGTAGCTGGTGAGGAACGGGTTGATGATGTGGGTGCGCGCCAGCACCTCCCAGAGCAGCAGGAATACGAGCAGGAGCGCGAACTGCGCGGCGCGCACGCCGATGCGGCCGTTGCGGTCGCGGCGCAGCCATTCGCGGTATTGCGGGCTGACATCTGCCGGAAACGACAGCTGCGCCCGCCTCAATTCAGCCTGCGACATGGACTTCGAGCTCCTGCCAAAGCGTGTTGAAGTAGCCGTTGAACTCCGGCGCGTTGCGCGCCGCGAACGGCGCCGGCCGCGACCCGTTGGCGCCGGCGAAACGGATGACGTGATCCGACTTGACGCGGCCCGGCCGGCGCGACAGCACGATGACGCGCTCCGCCATGCTGACGGCTTCGCCGATGTCGTGGGTGACCAGGATCGCGGTCTTGCCCTCGCGGCGCAGGATGTCGGTCACCTCGTCGGCGAGTGCCAGCCGTGTCTGCGAATCGAGCGCCGCGAACGGCTCGTCGAGCAGCACGACGTCGGGCTCGGTGCACAGCGTGCGCGCGAGCGCCACGCGCTGGCGCATGCCGCCGGAAAGCTGGCGCGGCAGATGGTGCAGGAACTGGCCGAGGCCATAGCGGGTAAGGAGCTCGCGGGCGCGCTCGCGCGCTCTCGTCATATTCGCGCCCTGGATTTCGGCGCCCAGCACCGCATTCTCGAGGATGGTGCGCCATTCGAACAGGTAGTCCTGCTGCAGCATGTAGCCGACCTTGCGGCTCGGGCCGCTGACGCTCTGGCCGTCGACCAGGACCGCGCCGTCGGTCGGTGTCAGCAATCCGGAAATGAGCGAGAGAAGCGTGCTCTTGCCGCACCCGCTCTGGCCGATGATGGCGACGAACTCGCCGGGCGCGACCGAGAAGGAAATGCCCTGCAAAGCCTCGGTTTCGCCGTCGCGGCCGAAATAGCGCAAGTTGACGTCGCGCAACTCGACTTTCGGCAAAGCGCCACGGCCGTTTGAAGGGCTCGGCACGGCTTACTTCGCCTTGTCGGCAAACTCGGTGAGGAACAGGTCCGCGTACTTAACGCGCTTGTCGGCATCGAGCACGTGGCCTTCAATCAGGATGCCCTGGAATTTGTCGAATGCGGCCGGCTCGACCACCGGCGTGGTCTTCCAGATCTTGAGCTTGCGGTAGCGCTCGACGGCGCCTAGGAGCGCCTTCGGGTTGACGCCGGGAAAGAACGGCTCGAGCGTCTTGGTCAGCTCCTCGGTCGGCGCCGCCGCGGTCCAGTGCATCGCCTTGGTGATCGCATTGGTCCAGTTCTGGATGATCGCGGGGTTTTCGCGGATATACTGGTCGCGCGCCATGAAGGTGGTGTAGTCGGCAAAGCCGACGACCTCGCCGATCGAGCCGAGCATGTAGCCGTTGCCGTCGAGCTCGAGCTGCGAGGCGTCCGGCTCGATGAAGATCGCGTATTCGTTCTGCCCGGCGAGCCACGAGCCCATGCGCGCCGCCGGCGACAGAATGTTGTTGGTGAGCTTGATGTCCTTGTACGGGTCGATGCCCTTCTTGCGCAGCGCCGCCTCGAAGAACAACAGCGGCGTCGAGCCCGGGCGGTAGCCGAGGACGTCCTTGCCCTTGAGCGTGCTCCAGTCGAAGTTCTCGACCTTCTTGCGGCCGATGAGCTGGAAGCCGTCGGTCGTGGTGAGGCCGCAGAAGATCGGGATCTTGGTCGGCGAGTCGCTGATCTGCACGTAGATCGCGGTCTCCGGGCCGATCAGCGCGATGTCGGCGATGCCGGAGATGAGCGCGGCTCCGGTCTTGTCTCCGGCGTTGACCGTCGTCATGGTCTGCTGGATGCTGGCTTCCTCGAAATAGCCCTTGGCCATCGCCACATAGGACGGCGCATAGAGGATCGAATGCACCACCTCGCTGTAGCGCACCTTGGCGAGCGGCTTCGTCTGCGCGCGCGCGACATAGGGCGCGGCAACCGACAGTGAGCCGATGGTCGCGAGACCGGCTTGAAGCGCACGACGACGATCCCACATGACGCCCTCCTTCGACGAGAACGGCGATAGCCCCGGCCCTTTCCCCGCTCGTGGGGATCAAAGGTACGGGGTCCTGCCGCGATCCGAGGTTAGCACCGCGCCCAGCGCGTGACCATGCAAAGCAAAATCCGGGCCATTGCGCGCGTTGGCGTTGCGTTGCCCGGACGCGGCCTGCGCCCGCCGCACGGGGTTGCTAGACGGCCTTGCGGGCGAACTCGGTACGGACCAGGTCGTCGAACTTCACGCGCTTCGCCGCATCGAGCACGGCGCCCTCGACCAGAATATCTTCGAACTTCGCGATCGGTCCCGGCTCGATGAGCGGCGAACTCTTCCAGATATCGAGCTTGCGGAAGTGCTCGACGCCGCCGGCGAGCGCCTGCGGCGTGCGGCCCTGGAAGTACGGCGTAAGAATATCGACGATCTCGTCCGTTGTGGCGGTCGGCAGCCATTTCTGCGCGCGATAGATCGCGTTGGTCCAGTTCTGCAGGATATCGGCGTGGTCGCGGATATAAGGGTCCGTCGCCATGAAGCAGGTATAGTCGGCCCGGCCGACGATCTCGCCGACCGAGGCCAGGAAATAGCCTTTGCCGTCGAGTTCGAACTGCGCCACTTCGGGCTCGTCGAATATGCCGTATTCGTATTGACCCGCGAGCCAGGCGCCGATGCGCGCCGGAATGGCGACGTTGTTCTGCAGCTTGACGTCGCGCTCGGGGTCGAGGCCCTTCATGCGCATCGCCGTTTCGAAGAACAGGAGCGGCGTCGAGCCGGGGCGGAAGCCGAGGATCTCCTTGCCCTTGAGCATGCTCCACTCGAAGCTCGGCACCTTGTCGCGGCTGATGAGCGAGAAGCCCGAGGTGGCGGTGAGCCCGCAGAAGATGCGCGGCTTGACCGGTGACTCGCTGTTGAGCACGTAGATCGCCGCCTCCGGCCCCATCAGGGCGATGTCGGCGTCATTGGAGAGGAGCGCCGCCATCGACTTGTCGCCACCCTGTCCGATCGTCAGCGTAATCTCGATGCCGGCGTCCGAGAGATACCCCTTGGTGATGGCGACATAGGCCGGCGTGTAGAGGAGCGAACGCACCACTTCGTTGTAGCGTATCTTGACCGGCGGCTTCATCTGCGCGCGCGCGACGAACGGCGCGGCGACGGTCAGCGCGCCGAGCGCGGCGACACCGCCCTGCAGGGCGCGACGGCGGTTCAACATAATGACTCCATTATTCCGGGCGGGCGCCGGGTCGCCGAGGCCGAGGGTCTGCTACTGAGCGGCGGCGTGCTTCGCGCCGGCATGGCCCTGCTGCTGCACGTTGACATTGACGAGGTCGAGCGCCGAAGGGGTTTTCTCCAAAAAGCCCCAGCTGCGCAGCCATTGGTAGGTGCGCTGCAATTCGTCGGGCGGGATCGGCGCCGGATCGACCACGTAGATGCGGCTCTCGCGCAGATCGTCGATCGTGAGCTTGGCGATCTCCGGATCCTTGGCTTTGTGATAGTCGATGAAATAGTGAAGGTAGGCGCGCTTGTCGGCATTGATGCGGCGCACCGCCTCGCGCACGGCGCGGTTGAACGCGCCGTAGGTCTCGGCGTCGACGCGGTCGGAGGCGACCTCGGTGCCGTGATGGAACGCGGAGACGATCGGGCGGCAGCCTTTCTTCTCGGCGAGCGACACATAGGGCTCGGTCAGCGTCGTCGCCTCGATCTCGCCCCGCATCAGCAGATCGAAACGGTAGGGCGAGCCGTTGGGAACGCCGCAGACCGTGATCAGGTCGCGCGGCACGAAACCCTCCAGCATCTGCAGCGTCAGATAATGAGTGCCGAAGAAGAACGGCACGCCGATCTTGCGATTGGCGAGCTGCTGCGGAGTCTGCACCGGCGAGTCGCCGCGCACCACCAGCGCCGCATAGGTCACGATCGAACGCCGGCCGAGTTGCCGGCTGCCGACCTTGGTGCCCTCGATACGGCAATAGTTGCCCCATTCGCAGGCGTTGTAGAGATCGGCCTTGCCCTCTTCGAGCAGCCGGCCGTGGCTGGCGAAGCGATCGAGGCCCTTGCCGGTGGGATCGGTCACCTCGAGCCGCGGCGCCTTGTCGACGCCCTGTTCACGATCGACCCATTCGATGGCGATGCCTTCCTTCTCGAACAGGCCTTCATCGTAAGCCACCAGTTCCGCCAAACCCTGGAACGGCGCGGTCGTCTCCAAAACCAGTTTTTTCATGGGGCAAGCCTTTGTGTTTAGGCGCAGTGCGTTTGGGCGCGGCACAGTGGACTAAAGCTCGACACTGCCCGGCGAGCAAGATCAAGCGGCACGATTATCATAAGCTGCGCGATCGGGTAAGCCGAAATCCCGCGATTGTGATCCGACGGCAGACACCGACCGGCGCGGTGCGCGCCGTTACGGCAAGCAAGCATTTCCTTGCCGGCTGCGCTGCGGTACGCTCGCAAGAGTGGGTTGAGCACGATGGGTCGAGACCATGGCGCACCATCACGACCATGCGCATACCGATGCCGATCATCATGGCCACGGCCATGGTCACGGCACATTCGGGCACGGCACATTCGGCGCGGCCTTCGCCGTCGCAACGGTTCTCAACGTCGCCCTGGTTGCCATCCAGGCGACCTATGGCGTCCTCGCCCATTCGACGGCGCTGCTCGCAGACGCCGGGCATAATTTCGGCGACGTGCTTTGCCTGCTGCTGGCTTGGGGCGGACACGCCATGTCGCGCTGGCATCCGACCGATCGCTTCACTTATGGTTTCCGCTCGACCTCGATATTGGCGGCGCTGATCAACGCGACGTGCTGCTCGTCATCACCGGCGCCATTGCGTGGGAGGCGATCCTGCGGCTGTTCGATCCGGTGCCGGTCGCCGGATTGACCGTGATGGCGGTCGCCGCGCTTGGCATCCTCATCAACGGCGTCGCGGCCTTGGCGCTGTCGCGCGGCGAGGCGCGCGATCTCAACGTCTACGGCGCATTCCTTCACCTCGTGGCGGATGCCGCCGTCTCCGCGGGCGTCGTTGCCGCCGGCATCGTCATCGTGCTCACCGGCTGGCTCTGGGTCGATCCGCTCGCGAGCCTGGTCATCTCAGGCGTGATCGTGTGGAGCACCTGGGGGCTGTTGCGCGATTCCGCAAAAATGTCCCTGCACGGCGTGCCGCCGCGGATCGATCCCGGCGCCGTGCGCATTTATCTGCAAACGCTTCCGGCCGTGGTCGAGGTGCACGACCTGCACATCTGGCCGATGAGCACCACCGAGACCGCGCTGACCTGCCACCTGGTGATGCCG
>Ga0182024_10009235_pt1 | contig 20456 bp, 16 predicted proteins | sample P32metaG_FD_120480 | JGI IMG/M metagenome (GOLD analysis project Ga0182024, IMG submission 120480) | Permafrost microbial communities from Stordalen Mire, Sweden - P3-2 metaG (Illumina Assembly) | ecosystem: Environmental > Terrestrial > Soil > Wetlands > Permafrost | place: Sweden: Stordalen... | reverse complement strand
CTGATCCGTGACCCGGTCAACTTGCTCGTCCAGATGCACTGCTTCACCGCTGCTGCCGGCGACCCCGAGATCCGGCTGGTAGCCCAGCGCGGGATGCGCAGGGTGTGGGAAACCGCCGCCGGAGCGTCTGGGGCGAGCGACCAGGCTCTTCGCAACTGGATAGCCATGGGGATGCTCTGCAACATGGTCGCCGCCCTCGGCCTCGGAGAACTCGACGAGCCCTGGGCTAAACAGATGGCTCCGAGCGAAAAGGCGGGAGAGTAAACGAGGGCCATTTAGCGGGGCCGCGGCGCCCTATTTTTTTGTCATTCGAAGTAAGTGATCAACCAATCATTACGGCAACCAAAACCAAAAGGAGGACTCAATGCAACGCACGGAGACAACAACAAGTAGCACCAAGCACGCGGGTTGGACATTTGCCATCACATCGACCGCCCTTTTCATGACGGCCCTCGACAACCTCGTCGTAACCACCGCACTCCCCACGATCCGGCGGCACCTGCATGCCACGATCGGCGGGCTCGAATGGACGATCGCGGCCTACACGCTCACTTTCGCGGCTCTCCTGCTGACGGGTTCGAGCCTCGGAGAGCGTTTTGGGCGGAGGCGGATGTTCCTGGTCGGCCTCACGATCTTTACCCTTGGCTCGGCGGCCGCCGCGCTCGCTCCAGGGATAGGGGCCCTGGTCGCCGCCCGTGCTATGCAGGGAATAGGCGGGGCCATCGTTACGCCCCTGACACTTACGCTGCTGGCAAATGCTGTCGCGCCGGAACGGCGGGCCCTCGCTCTTGGTGCATGGGGCGCCATCGGAGGCCTTGCTGTAGCCAGCGGACCTCTGGTCGGCGGGGCGATAGTCGAATGGGCGTCGTGGCAGTGGATCTTCTGGCTGAACGTTCCCATCGGCCTCGTCCTGGTCCCTCTGGCCTATGCCCGCCTCGAGGAGAGCAGAGGCAAAGCGCGTCGCCTTGACCTGCCCGGTGTTGCTTTGGGCACAGCGGGCCTGTTCGGCATCGTCTTCGGCCTGGTGCGCAGCACCAGCCTGGGATGGTCGTCGCCCGAGGTGAGCGGGCCGCTGGCCCTGGGAGTAGTGCTCATGGTCATGTTCGCTCTCGTCGAGCGCCAGGCTGCCGAACCGATGCTGCCGCTGCGCCTGTTTCGCAACCGGGCGTTCACGGCCTCCAACGTCGCTTCGCTGCTCATGTCGTTCGGGATGTTCGGTGCCATCTTCCTGCTGGCCCAGTTCCTCCAGATAGTGCAGGGTTATTCGCCCCTCCGGGCCGGGCTGAGCATCCTGCCCTGGACAGCGATGCCGATGCTCATCGCTCCGGTTGCTGGCATCATCACCCAACGCATCGGGGGTCGCCCGGTGCTGGCTGTCGGCCTCGGGCTGCAGTCGCTTGGCCTCGCCTGGCTGGCAGTTGTGGCCTCACCGACCGTCCCGTACAGCCATCTGGTACCGGCGTTCGTCCTGAGCGGTATCGGGATGTCGCTCTTCTTCGCCCCCATGGCGAGCACGGTCCTCGGTGCCGTGGGCCCTGGCGAGGAAGGGATCGCCTCGGGCGTCAACAACGCCATCAGGGAGATGGGCGGCGTGCTCGGCATAGCCGTGCTGGCCTCGGTCTTCACGGCGACGGGCAGTTACGCGAGCGGCCAGGCGTTCGTTAGGGGCCTGGTCCCGGCGGTGGCAGCAGGTGCCGCGATAGTCGGTTTCGCGGTGGTCGCCGCGCTGGCGATCCCTCGGCGAGGACGCCGTGTGCCCGAGCCCGGCACGTCCCAGCCAGAGATGCTCCCTGCAGACCTGGCTAGCGAAGACAGGGCCGGAGCCCTGGTTTCCCTCGCATAGGTCCAGCTGACGGGCTGGACGGTACCGCCCGGGATTATTCGGTGGCGGCGTGCGAATTACCGCACGCCGCCGCATAAGTCCGAAGCACGTCACGAACGAGCTCGGTCACCAGAGCCATCGGTGCCGGGTCAAGTGCACCACTGGCGACGCGTGCATAAAGGGTGGGAAGAAATTGACTGATAAGGGGCTCTGGGATGCTCGTCCGGCTCAACTGGTCGATAAGGCGCTGGACGGCTCGTTGGGGTGAGGGCGATGCCCAGTAGTAGCGGATGCGATCGCTGTAGCTGAAATGACGGAGAACGCGCTGGCGGTCAGGTTCACCCCGGTAGTAAGGCTGCCAATACCGGGGGTTGGCAATCATCTCCTTTTCCATCTCGGCGACTAATGAGTGCTCGCACCACTCAGGGCCCAAGGCACTTGCGATCTGATCGAGCGCATAAAGTCCCTCCCGCATTGCGAAAGTGAGACCTGGCCCCACCTTCAGGATGGCAAAGCCGTCGGTTACGAGTTGGGCGAGGCTCTCGGCCGGTTGGTAATCGGTGGAGTGCGCCTCGAACACCAACCCGGGCATCTCCGCCAACGTGGCGCTGAGCCGGCGCGCACGCCTTGGTTCGAAGACGACGACCTTCTGGTTGTCAAACTCCACCCCGGGCTGCACAACCACGGCGATCACCCGCTCGAACGCGGCAGCCACGCCGGCTGCGGCAAATGCGTGCCGGTGCGCTTCGAGCGTGGCCAGGACGGCCTCCGGCCGTGTTACTTCGAGATGATCGATCTCGGTTGACTCACCGCCAGGGACCGGCACTTCCGTCCCGACGACGTAACTCGGCTTGCGGGCAGCGCCGGCGGCCGATTGTTCTGCAATTACCGCCAAGCGGGCGGCGCGCGCCGCGGTCAGTTCGTCTGGAAGGTGTTCGGGCTCGCCCTGACATCCCATGCTGGTATCGAGATGGATCTTTTGGTACCCGGCGGAGACGTAAGCAGCCACCATTATTTCGGCTTGTGCTAGTGCGGCTTCGGCCGGCCGGTGCCGCCACGGGTTGGGCCCGAGATGGTCACCACCCAGGAGGATACGCTCCAGCGGGAACCCAGTCCTTTCGGCGGTACGGTACAGCTCGTCGCGGAACGCCTTCGGCGTCAGACCGGTATAGCCACCTTGGTGGTTGACCTGGTTGCAAGTCGCCTCGATCAGTACGGGCACGCCGTCGGCGGCCGCTTGGCGCATGGCTGCTTCTATGACGATCGGGTGGGCGGAGCACACCGAGGTTATGGCGGCCGGTGGGGGACCAGGTCCAGGGCCAGCAGCGGATGACATAAGGGCCCGCAGGCCACTGAGCTGTTTGTCCTGTCCCCTTGACCTAACTCCTCGATCGCGGCAAACGTGGACGTACCCTCCATGGGCCCTCTCACGCAGACCGCCAGGGCACCGCTCGCATTGGCATAGTCGAGGCTTTCGGCCACCGTGCGGCCCAGGGCCCGGCAGGTGACAAAGGTGGCGTCGAAGCAGTCGCCAGCACCGGTTGGGTCCACCTCGTCCACCTGATAACCGCTGGAGCTCAAGCTGCCATCGGCGTCGTAGTAGGTTGCCCCCGCGCCTCCGTTTTTGACCACTATGCAAGCGGCTCCGAGCCCCAATATCTCGCTGATGGCCGCCTGTTGCCCGGCTGCCTTGGTGAGGAGCGTCAATTCCTCTCCGCTGGGCAAAAAGGTGTCACAGTTCCGCAACGTCCACTCCAGGGCTTCACGAATTTCGGGGTCACTCAGAGCATCGTTGCGGATGTTCGGGTCGAAAGAGATCGTGCCCCCGTTCCCTCTCACCAGCCCGACGGCCGTCTTAGTCATCTCGATGGTGCCGGTAGAAAAAAACGTGGAACCGGACACGTGAAGGTGGCTACAGTCCCTCAACAATTCAAGCGCTGCCTCTGTCAGTTGGACGTGACCGCACGCGGCATTTTTGATATTGAATACGAAATCACGCTCCCCGTCCGATCCGTAGCGTACGAACGCACTACCAGTCACGTACTCCGGGTTGACCTCGATCGACCTGGTGTCGACACCGTCGTCGGCGAGCCGTTTCAGGTTTAGCCTGCCGAAGTCGTCGTCGCCGACACAGCTGACGATGCCGCACGGTTGGCCAAGTTTGGCGACCTGGTCGATGAAGATGGCCGGCGCCCCGCTCGGGAACGGGCCGAGCAGCCGCAGGGGACGGCGGAACCCGCGGCCCACGTCCTGGGCCATGACCTCGACCAGGATTTCACCGAGAGTTACAACCTTGATCACCTGGCACCTCTCCAGCACCCTGATCGGGGCCCCCGAGCGAGGGTTGCCGGGCACGCTTGACATCGCCGCATAACGCGAGTCTATAGTAGTTCGATATGAGCCCTTTCCGCGCAGAAGCGGACAGTCTCGTTGACGAAGTGAACAGTCAACCATCTTGTTGGTTGCGCGCCGGCGAGATGGCCGCGGGTGCCGTCCTCCCCGCGAACGGGAGCCGGATCGCCCTCGTTGGTTGCGGTACGTCGCGCTACATGGCCGAAGCGATAGCTGCCTGGCGGGAAGAAGGGGGTTTTGGCGAGAGCGACGCGTTCGCCGCTTCGGAGATGCCTTCGGGGCGAAGCTATGACGTCGTCGTGGCGATCTCGCGCTCGGGGACGACTACGGAGGTCCTCCGGCTGATCGAGCTGCTTTCCTCGCGTACCGAGGTCCTCGCCATCACCGGGGCGGAGTCGACCCCCATCGCCAAAGCGGCCACGCGCAACATCTCTTTGCCCTTTGCTGACGAAAAGTCTGTGGTCCAGACACGCTTTGCGACCAGTGTGCTCGCCTTATGGAGAAGCCACCTTGGGCACGATATCGAGCACCTCGCCGACTTAGCCCGGGAAACGCTGCTAGCTCCGTTGCCTGAGCGACTGGGTAGCTACGACCAGTTCGTCTTCCTCGGCCAAGGGCCTGGTGTTGGATTGGCCAACGAGGCTGCTCTAAAGCTACGCGAGGCGTCGCTTTCCTGGACCGAGGCCTACCCGTCTATGGAACTTCGTCACGGGCCGATCAGCCTTCTTGAAGCGCACAGCCTTGTGTGGTCACTTAGCGCGCTCCCGGTCGGGCTCGAAGACGATGTGCTGGCCAGCGGGGCGACGCTCGAGCCGCCGAGCCCGGACGGGGACCCAATGGTCGAGCTCGTGCGGGCGCAGCTCGCTGCCATCGCTTTGGCAGAAGTTAAGGGGATCGACCCGAGCCGGCCGCGCCGGCTCTCCCGTTCGATCGTGCTGAAATGACACGAGGCATGGGCACAAGGTCCGTGCTGGCGCTCGACATCGGCGGGACAAAGCTTGCTGCTGCGACTGTCGGCACCGACGGCAGCGTGACAGGGCGCGAGGAGATCAGCACAAGGCCTGAGGACGGTGCCGAACGCGTCTTCTCGCGCGCCCTGGACCTCGTCGCGCATGTGCGCGAACAAGACGGTACCGGGGAGCATTTGAAGGCTTTGGGCGTGTCCACCAAGGGGCTTACCGGCGAAGACGGGGTTTTGATATCCGGCATGCCGGGTTGGTCCAACCTGCGGATCCCTCTCCGCCTGCGCGAGCGCTTCCCTGACTTGGACATCTCGCTTATGAACGATGTGAAGGCGGCCACGCTTGCCGAGATGACTTGGGGCGCGCTGCGCGGCGTAATGCACGGTGTCTACATGAACCTCGGGACGGGGATCGCGGCCGGGATCGTCGTCGGGGGAGAGATCCTCGAGGGTGCGCACGGGGCGGCTGGCGAAGTTGGTTACCTCCTGCCTGGGCCGGAGGTGCTCCGGCGCCGCCAGCAGGGAGTGGTAGGTGGCGAAGACATCCCGGCTCCACTCGAGGAACTCGTCGGTGGGCGGGCGGTCCCGGAGCGAGCCCGCAGGGAGCTCGGCTCGCCGCTGACCATGGAGCAGCTCACCGAGCGAGGCAGCCACGACGACAAGGCCGCTGCGTTGGTGGAGGAAATCCTGAGCGAGGTTGCGGTTTGGGTCGCCAACATAGCCATCGTCGTCGACCCCCAACGCGTTGTCATAGGCGGTGGGTTCCTGCGCTCGCCGTCCGACCTGTGCGCCAGGGTGCGCAAGGTGTTCGAGCAGACTTTGGTGTTCCCCCCAGAAGTGGAGCCGGCGCATTTTCACGCTGACTCGGCGCTGGTAGGTGCTGGCGCCTTGGCACTTCAGTCCGAGGCGGCAGGCGGCTCCGATGGGGGGCGGCCATGACCAGGATCGCCATTGTCGGTGCGGGCAGCCTGGTGTTCACGCGCACCCTTGTCAGCGACCTGCTACAGCAAGATGCCACCGCTGACGCCGAGATCCACCTGGTGGACATCGACGATCAGCGGCTGCGGGACGCGGTCAAGGCGGTCGAAGCGATAGCGATGGCAAGCAAGCGATCGGTTCCCGTCGTTGCGTCGACCGATTGCGCTGAGGGCGTTCGTGGTTGTAACTATGTGGTCAACACGGTCCAAGTGGGTGGCAAGAAGGCGACCGCTGTCGACTTCGACCTTCCCGAGAAGTTCGGGGTGCGCCAGACGATCGCCGACACCCACGGCATTGGGGGCATCTCGCGGGCGCTCCGCACGCTCCCTCCGGTGCTAGATATCTGCAGCACCGTAGCCGAGCACGCGCCGGATGCCTACTTTCTCAACTACACCAACCCGATGGCGATGGTCGTCATGGGGATATCGCGAACGGGTTTTCCTCGTTATGTCGGCCTTTGCCACGGTACTGAGCACACCGCGGCGGATATCGCGGGTTACCTGGATCTCGACGGACCGGAGCGGTTGACCTGGCAGGCGGCGGGTATCAACCACATGACCTGGTTCCTCAGGCTCGAGGTATGTGGTGAGGACATGTACCCACGCCTCCGCGAGTTTGCCCGCGCGATGGACGTCAACGAGCACCCGGACGGGATCCGCCTCGAACTGCTAAGGCGTTTTGACTATTTCGTCAGCGAGTCGAGCGTTCACAATGCCGAGTACTACCCGTATTTCCTTCGCCAGGGCGCTGAGAGCGAGACCCACGGTGTTCGGGTTCGCGAGTACCTGTACCGGTTGGACGACCTCGAAGAGAAATTCGAAGCCGAGCGTAGCGTGCTGACGGAAGCCGGCGCCTCGTCGCTGCCGCCTCAAAGTACCGAGTATGCGCCTCGGGTTATCGCTGCGCTCGAAGGCGCAGCTTCGTACCGGTTCATGGGCAACGTCATCAATTCGGGCGAAGTGATCTCCAACCTACCTTCGCAGGCCTGCGTGGAGGTGCCCTGCTTCGTCGACGGCGGCTCCATAATCGCAGGCTCCGTGGGCCGCTTACCTGAGCAGTGCGCCGCTCTCAACCGTTGGCAGGTCAATGTCCAGTTGCTCACGGTTGCGGGGGTACTTGACCACAACCGGGACACGATCTATCAGGCTGCGTTCCTCGACCCTCTCCTGTCATCCCAGCTCACCCTCGATGAGATCACCAGCCTCGTCGATGAACTGGTCGCGGCACATGGCAATCCCAGCGGGCTTCGCTAGCCGGTCCATCGGAAGGGCCCAGCGAGCGTAGCCCGCGGCTCCAACAGTCTCCGAACATCCCAATTCATCCAGCAAAATGAGGAGGTACCAAATGATAGAAAAAAGACAGAAGTTGATATCTAAGACGGCGGCCTTTGGAGTTGCGAGCGCACTGGCGCTCACTGGCCTCACCGACGCGGCCTCAGCCGCCACAATTGCGGCGGCCAACAAGCCCGCCTTGCAGAATGTGACGATCAACGTCGCCATCGCCTATCCGGCGCCGCCGAAAGCCATGCTTGCGGCGTTCACCAAGTCGACGGGTATCAAGGTCAACTACTCGTACATTCAATGGGACGACCTCCAGACCAAGATCGCCGCTGCCGCTGAGGCCCACGCCTACTTCGCAGATGTCGCCGATGTGGACTGGTCAAAGGTCGGCGAGTACTACCAGACGAAGTGGTTTATGCCGCTCAACAAGTACTTCAATGTGGCATCCCTGCCGGCGCAATACCCCCAGATAGCCTCGTTCATCAGGGACGGCGACCTCATCGGGATGCCGAGCGACGTGTCGCTGCTGGTTACCGACGTAAACACCAAGGACTTTGCCAAAGCCGGCATCAAGGCGATGCCAACGACGTTCAGCCAGTACCAGGCTGACCTGAACGAGGTCCAGACCAAGGGCGTTGTCGCCCATCCTCTCGACATCCCGTTCGCCGCTGCCGAGGGCCTGTCGACCTACTGGTACGAGACCACCGCTGCTTTTGGTGGTCAGGTGCTCAGCAGCTCGTACAAGCCGGAGTTCAGCTCGCCGTCCTCCGCTGGCTACAAGGCGATGGCGTGGATGGTGGCGGCCTATAAGGACGGCCTCGTGCCCAAGGGGAACCTCAGCCTTGAGGACTACCAGGGGTTCAGCGACGACGAGGCCGAGAACCTCACCGCCAGTGTGTTCTCGGATTATTCCGGCGACGTAGGCACTGTCTATGACGTACCGAGCTCCTCGAAAGTGGTAGGACAGATCGAGTACATCCCCACACCCGGAACAAGCGGGCCCGCGCCGAACCTGGCCAACCCGGACGGGATTGGCATCCCTTCATCGGCCAAGAACGTCAATGCTGCGGTCGAGTTCATAAAGTGGTACGACGAGCCCGCCAATCAGGCAGCCTTCGCCGGGGCCGAGGGCGCGTCCAACTCCATCAGCGGGTTCCCTCTGCCGGCCAACAATGCGGGACTAGCCCAGCTCGTCTCTTCCGGCAAGGTCCCCGGTGCGGCCGAGCTCGCCAACCTGGCCGAGCACCATTCCCGCGCGATCTTCCCCGCGGGGGCGCCACCTTGGTACCCTGCGTTCAGCAACGCGGTCTACACCAACCTGCACAGCGCCGCGGCCGGCCAAGAGAGCGTAGCCAGCGCCATCAGCGCCATCACTTCGCAGGTCTCGAGCCTTGGCGGTTGAGATGACAGCCTTACGCGCCCCAACGAGATGGGCAGTGCCCACCTCATTGGGGCGCGTTCCCCGGTGAGGGGCCTGCGCTGGCGACGCTAACACCACCCACATTGGTGGCCCCCCGGAAGGTAAAGCGCCGGGGCCGGCGGGACGACATCCTGCCTTACGCCATGGTGGCGCCGCTCGTGGTTTTCATCGGTGCGCTGGCGATCTACCCGACAGTTCTCACTGTCATCGAGGCCTTCTTTCATTCAGATCCGCTAACACCGCCCAACCACTTCGTTGGTTTCGGCAACTTCTCTGCTGTGTTTGCCAACTCTCAGGTCCGGCACAGCATCGAGAACACGGGGTGGTACGCCCTCTTTGGCGTGGTGCTCACCGTTGGGCTCGGCATCGGGATCGCCCTGTTGCTGCAACGACCGTTTCGCGGCCGGGGCGTGCTGCTGGCCATTGTCATCCTGCCGTGGGCACTGCCGGGTGTCGTTGAAGGCGTGATCTGGTCGTGGATCTATAGCCCCACCTTTGGCGTGCTCAATTCAGCTCTGAAGAGCCTGCGCCTCATTGGCCAGTACCAGCTCTTCATCGGCTCGCATCAGATCGAGACGATCTTGCTGATCTCTCTCGTGCAGGTCTGGCAGATCACACCCTTGGCGACACTGCTTGTCCTAGCGGCAATGCAATCGATCCCGGACGAGTTGTACGAGAGTGCGCGAGTCGACGGGGCCACTTGGTACCAGCACATCACGCGGGTCACCCTTCCGCTCGTCCGCCCCGCCGTCGCAATTGCCATGGCCGAGGCGCTGGTCATGTCCATCAACATTTTCGACCAGGTCTACGTGCTGAACGCAGCAGCTAGCACAGGCTCGTCGCTCATGAGCCAGACGTACTTCATTACCTTCCAGGATCTGAACTTTGGTCAGGGGTACGCACTTTCGCTGTTCGCCACGGTGGCGACGATCTTGTTGTCCTTGCTGATCCTGAAGGTCGTCTACCGAAAGATCGAGTACTCATGAGGCGGCGCCTAGGACGGCTGGGGCGCATAGCGGCCCTGACGATGGTGGTCGTATGGTCGTTGTTCCCCGTCTACTGGGCCTTGAAGACGAGCCTGTCGACCAATGTGGCCTCACAGAGCACACCGGTGCAATGGGTGCCCGGACATGTGAAGTTCACCGCATATCAGGCGCTGTTCGGGGCGGGCCCGGAAAGCCAGGATGCAGCGGGAGGTATCGCCCGGTCGCTCATCAACGTCACCGTGGAGGCTACTGGTGCGACCGTCCTCACCTTAGTTATCGGCGTACTTGGCGCCTACGCGTTCGCTCGGCTCCGGTTCCGCCTGAAGGGTCTCCTGTTTTATGGGGTCATCGCCACCTTGATGCTTCCCGTGTACGCGACTCTGATCCCCATCTATCGGATCATGGCGGACCTGGGGTTGGTCGACACCTATATCGGGATCATACTTGTCTACGCATCTGGCTTTATCCCGCTTGCGATGTGGATAATGTACAACGTCTTCATGGCGCTGCCTCTCAGCATCGAAGAGGCTGCGTTCATGGATGGCGCGACCACGATGCAGTCGTTTCGTAGGATCGCACTACCCATGGCTCGGCCCGGCATTGCCGCCACGGCGATTGTCACGTTCCTGTTCGGTTGGAGCCAGTTCATTTTCCCGCTCGTCCTCAGCAGTAGCAGCTCGACTCAGCCATTGACCGTGCTGTTGGCTGCGATCGACAGTAGGAACGTCCCCTACACGATAATCAACGCCGCCTCGATCATCGCTGTTGCCATTCCTGCGGTTATCGTGTTCTTGCTGAACCGCTGGATCGTTACAGGTATCACCGCCGGTGGTGTGAAATAGGCACTGCCAAAATAGGCCCTCGCTCTTTGGCTGCCGGGATGCGAGCGATTGCTAAACCAGCTGGACCTCTGGGCCGGCGTTCTGGAGGGCCTTGACTGCCAGTGGGTCGGCCTCAGCGTCGCTGATAATGAGCGAGACGGCGTCGATGGGGCAGATCCGGGCGAACGTGACGCGCCCGATCTTGGAACTGTCAGCCACTACGATGACTTGGCGGGAGCGATCGATCATTGTGCCGTTGCTGTGCGCCTCGACATCGTGGTGCGTCGTGCACCCGGCGCGGACCTCGATCCCGTCCACACCAACGAACACTATGTCGAGGTTGAGCATGGCGAGGCTTGCCTCGGCCAGCGGCCCAGATAACTCGTAGGAATTGCCACGCACCACCCCGCCTGTCACGACGAGTTTAAGGTTGGGCCGCACAGCGAGCTCGGAGGCAATATTGAGGGCGTTCGTGACGATCGTGAGGCCTTCGCGATCGGCAAGGGCCCTCGCCACCTCGGTCGCCGTAGTCCCCCCGGTAAGGCCTACAGCCATCCCCTCTGTGACGTGGGACGCCGCTTCGCGTGCTATCCGGCGTTTTTCGTCGGCGTGGCGAACTCCTTTGTAGCGCAGCGGGAGCTCATAGGAAACGGCGTGGGCCACGGCGCCGCCATGGGTGCGCGCCAGGAGGCGCTGTTGCTCCAATAACGCCAGGTCGCGCCGGATCGTCGCTGAGGCAACGCCGAGGTCTTTCGCCAGTTCGGCGACGCCCACCGACCCCCCGTTGGCCAGCAATTCGAGGATGGCCGAGAAGCGCTCCTCTCTCCGCATCACTTCAAATCTACTCCATACCCGTCTGAGCCAAACGTATAGACTTAGTGGATGAGCAGGGCAGCCGTCCCTGAGGATGGTGGCGGGGCACGGCCTGGGCCCGTGCTAGTTGTCGACTACGGCGCCCAGTACGCGCAATTGATCGCGCGGCGGGCCCGCGAGGCTCGGGTTTACAGCGAGATCGTCCCCCACACCACCCCGGTTGCCGAGATCGTCGCCCGCCGTCCAAGCGCGGTCGTACTCTCAGGCGGTCCTGAGAGCGTGTACGCCGACGGGGCTCCGATAGCGGACCCAGCCCTTTTTTTCACCGGGGTACCGGTACTCGGTATCTGTTACGGGCTTCAGGCAATGGCGGTCGCCCTCGGCGGCGTTGTTGGTCATACCCAAAAGGGTGAGTTCGGGCGCACGGAAGCGCACATCGAACCCACCTCCGAGCTCCTGCGCGGGCTTGCCGCTCGCCAGACGGTCTGGATGTCGCATGGCGACGCAGTCGTTGCGGCGCCCGACGGTTTCCGGCGCACGGCATGGACGGAGGGTTCACAGATAGCTGCTTTCGAAAATCCCGAGCGGCACCTCTATGGAGTCCAGTGGCACCCTGAAGTCGTCCACACCGAACAAGGGCAGCGCGTGATCGAGAACTTCCTGTACCGCTGCGCGGGGATCGCGCCCACATGGACGACAGGGAGCATCATCGAGCAGTCCGTAAGGCAGATCGCCGCGGCAGTGGGGGAGCACCCGGTGATCGCCGGCCTGTCGGGAGGCGTCGATTCGGCTGTGGCGGCGGCGCTTGTGCAGCGAGCGGTCGGTGAGCAGCTGACCTGCGTGTTCGTAGACCATGGGCTGTTGCGTGAAGGCGAGCGTGAGCAGGTCGAAGAGGACTACGTCAAAGCAACTGGTGTAAGGCTGCACACCGTCGACGCCAGGCGCCAGTTCCTGGACGCGCTCGCCGCCTTGCCCGACCCTACGGATCCGGAGTCGAAGCGCAAGGCGATCGGCCGTGAGTTCATCCGGGCTTTCGAAGGCGCCTCAGAAGAGATAATTCGCGCCGAGCCGGCTGGTCCTGCTGGTGAGGTGCGTTTCCTCGTCCAGGGAACGCTTTACCCCGATGTCGTCGAGTCCGGAGGTGGGGAAGGGGCGGCGAACATCAAGAGCCACCACAACGTCGGCGGCTTACCCGAAGATCTCCGCTTCGAGCTGGTCGAGCCCCTCCGCAGGCTGTTCAAGGACGAGGTGAGAGCGGTCGGCGAGGAGCTTGGCCTCCCCAAGGACATTGTCTGGCGGCAACCCTTCCCCGGTCCCGGGCTGGCGATCCGGATCGTAGGCGCGGTCACCGAGGACCGCCTAAGAGTTCTCCGCCACGCTGACGCAATTGCGCGCGAGGAGCTCTCAAAGGCCGGGCTGGACCGTGAGATCTGGCAGTGCCCTGTCGTGTTGCTCGCCGATGTCCGTTCGGTAGGGGTCCAGGGCGATGGACGCACTTATGGCCACCCAGTCGTGCTCCGACCTGTCAGCAGTGAAGACGCGATGACCGCCGACTTTTCACGCCTTCCTTACGAGGTCCTGGCCCGGGTTTCCACGCGTATCACCAACGAGGTCAAAGAAGTGAACCGCGTCGTCCTGGACATCACGAGCAAGCCGCCAGGCACGATCGAGTGGGAATAACTCCGTTGCCTGAGGTACCAGCGACCATCTCAGGCAGCCCCAGCTTGGGCTGAGGCGGTGGCAGTCTGACCCGGTTGCCCGGTGCTGTCTACGCAGTTCAGCGAGGAGCACCTGCCAGCTGGCATGAACCTCTCCTCTCCCTGCGCGTTCGCCGAGGCTGGACCTCGGCTGGTTCCCGCCCCACTGGCGGTACCTGTAGTTGCCTTCACAAGGCCGGCCAAGTTTGCTGCGGCGTTGGCGTCGCGATCGATCACGAGACCGCAGCGCTCACAGCAGAAAGTGCGTTCGGAGAGGGCCAGCTTGGTTTTCACGAGTCCACAACCCGAACACGTTTTGGAGCTTGGGTACCAGCGGTTAGCCACGACCAGCTTTGAGCCGTACCACGTGCATTTGTAGGAGAGCTGGCGGCGTAGCTCCGCCAGGGAGGCATCAAGCATTGAGCGGTTCAACCCGGCCTTGCCCCGCCAGTGCCCCAAGCCCTTAGACGATGCGGTCATGGCCTTCACAGCCAGATCCTCCACTACCACAGCCCCGCACGTCTTGGCCAGGCGGGTACTGAATTTGTGCAACCCGTCAGCACGGGCATTTGCCACCTTCAGGTGAGCTCTTGCCAGTTTGGCCTTGGAGCGTCGCCAGCGGCCCGACGGGAGCTGGGCTTTGCCCGGGCCACGACGACGGGAGCACTGCCTTTGGAGGCGCGCGATGCGACGGGCGTAGCGCGAAAGGTGCGCCGGATTCTCGACAACCTCGCCGTCTGAGAGTACTGCGAGGCGCTTGACGCCGAGGTCAACACCGACGGCAGGGCCGACAGGCGGGTCTGGATCTGGTCTTTGCACCTCGCAACAAAAGCTCACGTACCAACGGCCGGCGTGCTCGGAGACGGTGGCCGACAGCACTCGGGCGGTCCCATCGCCGAGCCTCCGAGCCAACTTCGCTGTGGGCTCGTTCGTGCGGAGCATGCCAATGCGGGGCAGGCGCACGTGCCGGAGGTCCCGCACCCCGAAGCTCCCCGTGCCCACCCTGAAGCTACGACGAGAGCCCTTCTTCTTGAGGCGCGGGAAGCCGACCGGTCTGCTCTTGCTCTGGCCCGAGTGCGAGCTGAAGAACCCTTTGAGCGCTCTGGCCAGGGCGTCGAGGCCGGACTTGTAAGCCTCTTTCGAATTGGACGCCCACCAGGGGGCCACTTCGTACTTGGCCTGGTTCCATTCCCGGCTGAGTGCTGGCAGCGTAGAGGGCAGGGGGCCGACCACGGCCCTCGCCCAGTCCTTGGCCTCAACAGCGTCGGCTCCTTGGCGCAACGCCAGCACACGGGAGGATTCGTAGGCGGCCATTTGGGCGCTGACCTTCGCGAGACCCCAGTTGTAGGCGAAGCGGGTAGCTCCGGCGTGCGAGGACAAAGCCGACCGGGCCAGGTTGTTCGGGCACAACTCGAAGCGGAAGGCTTGATAAATAACCACGCCCACATTCTTTTATGGGCCAGTGACCGTTACTGTTTGCCCTCTGTCGAAATCGTGCTAGGGCGTCTGGCACACCCCCCTCACATATGGAGCATCATGCTGATGAGGGTTGACGTTCGCTGAGGGAACCCTTACCGACAACTTGCGAGGCGCGACTATCCTTTTTGCGCGGCTTCGAGGAGAGCCACGAGGAGCGGGTGGGGAGAAGACACGGTGCTCGAGGCTTGAGGGACGAAGAGCGTACCCATGAAGAAACGTAAACCCGGCAGCTCGATAACCCTTGGTTCTCCCTCGGGACCAGTGCCCGTCACCTGGAGGCCTTCGGCGACAAGCTCGTCGAGATAATCGGGGTTGAGCCCGAAGTTGCAGTAATAGCGCTCCAATACTTCGGTGCGGTCGTACGCCACGGCAGCGAGGGAGCCGGGCTCCAAATGTACCGGCAAGGTCTGGCCGACGAGCGAGCATGACAGCGCCGTGATGAAAAGCCGACTTGCGTGAGGGTTCAGCTCGGCGTTCTCCGCGTCTTGGTAACCGAGGACGTCGCGGGCGAACTCGAGGACGATGTGCTGGAACCCGCCGCAGGTGCCGAGCAACGGGATATCGGACGTGCGAGCGTGCCGGATGGCCGTGAGGGCGCCTTCCGTGCTGCGGTACGGGCTCCCAGGTGCGATGAGCAGGCAGTCGAAGCCCTCGAGCTCCCCGGCGCCACCGGATCCGACTTTCTCCGTGGCAACCCATTCCCCGGTTGCTGTAGCGCCGAGCGCGGCGGCTGCGTGGACAAGGGCGGCGTCGGTGGCACGGTGGGTCTCGTTCCCCGAGTCGTAATCACCGACTACTCCCACTCGCAGCACGCTGTGGAAGGTAGCCCGTATTGCAGCCCGCCTCAACCTAAATAGTGGTACCAGGGCCCGTCCCAAATTGTGGGCGCTGCCACTAGCGATATAGACCGATGAGGTGGGCCCGCTTTCCGCACTAGCCATCGCCGGCGCCGGCATGGCTGCCGGATTTATCAATGTTGTGGTCGGTTCGGGGACGCTGATCACATTCCCAACGTTGCTCGCCGTCGGGTTCTCGCCTCTGGTGGCCAACGTGTCCAATACCATCGGGCTCGTCCCGGGGTCGCTCAGCGGCGTTCACGCCTACCGCAAGGAACTAACCGGTCAACGCCGCCGTGGAGTAGTACTGGGTACCTGTTCTTCGCTGGGCGCGGTGATCGGTGCGTTCCTCCTGCTGGAACTGCCCGGGACTGCGTTCCGCCACGTCGTCCCGTTCTTGATCCTTGTCGCCTGCGCCCTGGTTGCCTTCCAGCCGACCCTGTCACGCTGGCTCGCACCTTCTGGCCAGCCCGCCCGGCGCTTCGGGCACCGGGGCCAGTTGCTGTACGTGGCTGTCTTCGCGACGGGTATCTATGGCGGCTACTTCGGCGCGGCTCAAGGAGTGATCCTGATATCGCTGCTGGCCATCTTCATCGACGAACGTCTCCAGCGGCTCAACGCCATGAAAAACGTCCTGGTCATGCTGGCCAACCTCGTATCCGGGGTGATATTTGCGCTGAGCGGGCATGTTTCCTGGGAGGCGGCGGGGATCCTTGCGGTGGGGTCGACGGTGGGGGGCCAGATCGGGGGGCGGTTCGGGCGCCGGCTCCCGCAGCCCGTGCTGCGCGTGGCTGTGGTTGTGGTCGGCATCACCGTCGCGGTGCTCCTCCTCGTCTGAGCCCCGTCTAAGCCGGCAACGCGGAGAGCCCCTCGCCCATATCAAACCCAGCGGTCCTACGATGCGCCAATGAAGCTAGATCTCCACATCAGCGATTTCACCTGGGAAGGCGGGCCTGCCCAACTTGCCCCCAAGCTCGGCGAGATCGCTCGCCTCGCCGAAGACGTCGGTTTCGACCGTATCTCGGTAATGGACCACGTCTGGCAGATCGGCAACCTCGGGCCGCCTGAGCACGAGATGCTCGAGGCTTACACGACGCTCGGTTACCTCGCTTCGGTCACCCAGCGGGCCAAGCTCATGACCATCGTGACCGCTTCCACCTACCGCACCCCCGGCCTGCTCGCAAAGATGGTCTCGACACTCGACGTCCTGTCCGGCGGGCGCGCCTGGCTCGGGATCGGTGCGGCCTGGAACGAGGACGAAGCGCGAGGGCTCGGGCTGTTCTTCCCACCGCTAGCGGAACGATATGAGCGGCTCGAAGAGATCCTTCAGATATGCCTGCAAATGTGGAGCGACGATGACGGCCCGTACAACGGGCAGCATTACAACCTCGTCCGGACGCTCAACTCGCCCCAGACGATAACCCGCCCCCATCCGCCGATCATGATCGGCGGGGCCGGCGAGAAAAAGACGCTGAAGCTTGTCGCCCGCTATGCACAGGCGTGCAACATCTTTGGGTCGACGGATGTCGCGCACAAGCTCGACGTGCTGCGCGCCCACTGCGAGACCGAGGGACGGTCCTACGACGAGATCGAAAAGGGCGTGATACTCCGTTTCGATGTCGGCGAAAAAGGCGAGCGAGCGGGCGAGCTCGTCGAAGAGCTGGAAAAGTACGCCGCTCTCGGGGTTCAGGCTGTCTCCGGCACTCTTGCGCGTGTCTCCGAGCTCACCCCTCTCGAGGTGATCGGCAAGGAGGTCATCCCGGCGATCGCCGACATGTGAGCACAAGATAGAGCGCTAAGTGCCCTGGCTCGCGGCGCTGCCGAGGTACGGGGCGTCTCCGTAGGCGTAGACGTCCCCCGAAGCGTCGATGAGGTAATAGCCTTTCCCGTCGGCACTTGGGGCAACGGCGCTGATTGGTGCTGGCGGCCGGTCGGCACCGAAGCTGCCGTAGAAGGTTGCTCCGAACGAGAAAATGTTCCCGTCGCCGTCGACCATGCGGTACCCGCTCCCGTTCGGCGTCGTTGTCAAGCCGACGATCGGGCTGTCCAGGTTGGCGTTGCCCATCGACCCGCGGTATGTGGCGTCGCCGAAACCGAATACCCCGCCGTCGGAAGCGACGAGCCAGTAGCCGCCTCCCGTGGGAGCACCAGCAATCCCGACGATTGGGCCGTTCAGGTGAACCCCTCCCAGTGAGCCGTAGAACGTGGCGTCCCCGAACGCGAATACCCCGCCGTCCGAAGCGACCAGCCAGTAACCGCCTCCTGTGGGAGCAGCAGCAATCCCGGCGATTGGGGCGTTCAGGTGAACCCCGCCCATCGAGCCGTACAACGTTGCGTCACCGAACGCGAACACCGCGCCGTCCGAAGCGACCAGCCAGTAACCCCCGTGGTCAGGGGTGGGGGCGATGCCGACTATCGGTGCGGTCAGGTGTGTACCTTCGAGGGACCCGTACGCGACAGCAGAGCCGAAGGCTGCGACGTCGCCGCTCCGGGTGACCACCCAGTAGCCAGCGCATTGGCTACCGTCGCCGCCTTCCGTAGCCGGGGCAACCAAGACTGAAACAGTTGCTATTGACACGACGGCCCCCTGGACGGCCTCGTTGGCGGGCTTCACGCAGGCAGCGCCCGGTGTGGTGGCGTGGGGCGCCGTCGTCCCGGGCCCTGTGGTCGTTGTAGGCCCTGTGGTCGTGGTGGCCCCGGTGGACGTTGTGGGCCCGGTGGACGTGGTGGACGTGGTGGGCCCACTGGTCGTGGTGGCCCCAGTGGTCGTTGTGGGCACTGTGGTCGTGGTAGTCGTTGTAGAGGATGTGGTAGTCGTTGTAGAGGACGTAGTGGTCCCACCGCTTCTGGCAATTGGCCCGGCCGGTCCGCAGAGCGCACCCGTGGAGAGGTTGACGCCCCCGAGGTAGCCAAGGCCGCCAGCCATTGAGTACGCGCCCGAGGCGGACGCCTCGTACAGGCCGAAGTTGGTCCCCGTGAGGTCGTTGTTGCCTGAGGTGATGGGGCCTGTCAGTGCGGACGGCTCGCTATAGAGGAGAGGGTTGAGGAAGCCGAGCTTGGTGGAACAGAACTGGGCCGACAGGATCGCCGCTGCACCCCACGAAGGCGCCGCCAGGCTGGTGCCGCCGAAGCCCACCCAGCCCTCTCCGCTACCGCAGACGCTCAAGGAGCAGTACTGCGAATAAGCGTCTCCCGCAAGAGCGGACACGTCTGGTATCTCGCGGCAGCCCTGGAAGCCCAGTTTGCATTCCGGCGACTGAGCGAGGCTTGCGGGCTGATAACTCGGGCGTGCCCACACCGTGCTGGCGCCGCCACCGGAAGCGCCGTCGCCGGCGCACCCGGTCCCCAGGCACCCGAGCGGATTGGGCGAACGGCTGTTCCAGATGTACTGCGTCCCGGTCGGGGTGTTGCTGGCCGTCCCGCCGACCGCCGTTACGCCGGGTGTGGTGGCGGGGTCGTCAACAGCCAGCCTTTTGCCGCGAGTCTGGTCGAGGCAGCCCTCTGAGCCGTCGTCGCCCGAGGCCACAAAGATCGTCTGACCTTGCGTGGCAGCCTCGTCGAAGATCGATTCTTCGGTCTGGTAGTAGGAGCTCCCCATCCCGGTGTCGGGCTCGCACGAGCCCCACGACGACGTGATGACCTCCGGAAGGCCTCCCGGCGCGCTCCCCGAGACCGCCAGCTCCCAGGGCCCGAGGCCTGTGCCCTGCTGGTTGGACTCGTATACGACCACTGTCGCTTTCGGGGCCAGCGCTGCGATGACCTCGATGTCGGCTGCCACCTCGGCGTCGGTTGTATGTGGGGGAGCACTGGTCGGGACGTAGTCGACGGTAAGTGAAGCGCCCGCACAGCCCTCGAACGTCGTAACGGCGCGTGTGTCGGCCAACGCGTACTCGATCAGCCCGATCGTCTGGCCCTGACCTTGGTAGCCGCTGTTGTAGAGGCCTGAGAGCCCGTACACGCTCTGGAGCTGCGCCGGCGAGAGCCCATTGCCGGCCAAGCCACTGCAAACGGTCGCTTCCTGTTGCCCGCTCAGCCTGTGTGAGGGGAAGCGGACCAGGTCATTTGACTGGCTGACCCAGGGGTCGAGGCCCTCGATGTAAGACACCGAGCTCGCCAACCGGCTTGGCAGCTTCGGTGCGAGAACGGAGCCGACCACGAGGCTGCCCGTCTTCGTCCTCAAATTGGTGAGCGGGGTGGCGAAGGCATGTTCGAAGCTGCCAACGGTGCCGTCGACGTCCTGGGCTAGGTGATTTGCAGAAAGCGGGCCGACTGACAGGCCCTCTCCTTGCAGGTACCTGTCGATGGTCGCCACGCGAGCGGAGCTCGGCCCGAAACGGGCAGCGAACTGCGAGACCGTAAGAAAGTGGTGGTAAACGGCGGTGCCAGGCGTGGACACCGCTGTGGCGAGGGAGCCGAGCTCGGCGGGACCGGTGGGTTTGAAGAAGAGCTGTAGCTGCAACGGCGCCGACAGCGACGCCGCGCCGAGCACCTTTGCCCCGAACAAGGCGGGCGACGGAGGCACGGCGCCCGTCAGCATCTCAAAGTGGTGAGAGAGGTCCGGCACGCTGGCCAGGCTCGTGGGTGTTGCTGCCGCTAGGTCTGGGCTAATCGCTGGCAAGCCAATGGCACTTGCCGTCAGGGCTACCGCTGCGGTCCCTGTGCCCGCGACGACAACCCAGCCGGCCAACCTGGCGCGCCCAGACCTGCGACCAAATGTGAAAAGCCTGGACCGCCAGTGTCGGTGGGCCCGGTTTGCGCGCTCGCGCTCTACCCCCTGGTTAAACGCGTGGCCCAATGTGCTCCCCTGCTGAGTTGGCACCCTCTATACTGACTCGCACCGTCAGGCTAGATTGCGGCGGTGCCCAGTAACTGGGACCTGTGGTGCAGTCTGGAGTGCACGCCGGCCTGTCAAGCCGGAGGCCGCGGGTTCAAATCCCGTCAGGTCCGCGGTCGGATAGCTCAGTTGGTAGAGCGCGCGCCTGAAAAGTGCGAGGTCGCCGGATCGACGCCG